>Ga0180217_1001726_pt1 | contig 22410 bp, 24 predicted proteins | sample eDN3rd37CBELigOP_FD_128521 | JGI IMG/M metagenome (GOLD analysis project Ga0180217, IMG submission 128521) | Enriched Organic Plus compost microbial communities from Emeryville, California, USA - eDNA 3rd pass 37_C BE-Lig OP (version 2) (version 2) ... | reverse complement strand
TCCACATCGGGGGTGAGGTTGGGGATCATCGGCGGATCTTCCACGCTAGAGCATGCTGCGCACCCGGCCGCCATCCACGCGGATCATGCTGCCGGTGATGTAGGCGCCCTTCTCGCTGGCCAGAAAGGCGCCCATGGGGCCGTAATCCGCCGGCACGCCGAGCCGCCCGGCCGGAATCTCCTTCGCCGCCTGGGCCAGCGCCTCCTCGAAGCTGATGCCGAGCTGCTGCGACCGCACCGTTGTGGTCTGCGTCACGCGATCGGTCTGGATGGTGCCCGGGGCGAGGACGTTCATGGTCACGCCGTCCTTCGCCACCTCGCCGGAGAGCGTCTTCAGCCAGCCCCAGATCGAGGCGCGCAGCGTGTTGGACAGCGCAAGCGTCGGGATCGGGTGCTGCATGCCGGTGCTGCCCACCACGATGATGCGGCCCCATTTCTGCGCCCGCATCGCCGGCAGCAGCCGCATCGTGATGCGGATCGGCGAGACGACGATGTTCTGGAACCAGGCGACGAGGTCCGCTTCCTTCATCTCGCTCGCCGTGCAGGGCGGCGGGCCGCCATGATTCAGCACCAGGATGTCCACGCCGCCCATGGCGCCCACCGCGGCATCGGCCAGGCGGTCCATCTCCTCGCCGCGCGCCACATCGGCGACGACGCCGGCAGCGCTGGCGGCGCCCTTGGCGCGCAGCGCCGCTGCCGCCTCGTCCAGCCGCGCCTGGTCGCGGCCGCTGATGACCAGCGCCGCTCCCTCCTCGGCGAGGCTGTCGGCGATCGACCGCCCAAGCCCCTTCGTGCCGCCCATCACCAGGGCACGGCGGCCCTTCAATCCCAGATCCATTGCCGTTTCTCCCCGTGCCGCGGCGCCCGTGCGCGCCGGTGGCCGAAGCCGCGACCCTGCCCGCGCCGGCGCCCGCTGGCAAGACGCCTGCGGGCTGGTAAAGGACATCCAACGTCCCGAGGAGACCTCCATGGCCAAGCCCGTTCTGCTCGTCACCCGCAAGCTGCCTGATGCCATCGAGGCACGTGCCGCACGCGACTACGACGCCCGCCTGAACCCGCAGGACGAGCCCTGGAGCACCGATGGCGCCGAGATCGCGCGCCGGGCCGCGGCGGCGGGCGCCGCGGGCATCCTCGGCGCCGCGGGGGATCGGTTCGATACGGCCTGCATCAGGGCGCTTCCGGAGAGCGTGCGGATCATCACCACCTTCAGCGTCGGCACCGACCACATCGATCTCGCCGCGGCGAAGTCACGCGGCATCGCCGTGACCAACACGCCCGAGGTGCTCTCCTTCGCGACGGCAGAATGCGCCTTCACGCTGATGCTCATGGCGGCGCGCCGCGCAGGGGAGGGGGAGCGCATGGTGCGCGCCGGCCGCTGGCAGGGCTGGGCGCCGACCCAGCTGCTCGGCGTGACGCTGCAGCACAAGAAGCTCGGCATCCTCGGCTTCGGCCGCATCGGGCGGGAACTGGCGAGGATGGCGCGCGGCCTGTCCATGGAGATCCACTATCGCGATCTCCAGCGTCTGCCTCCTGCATTGGAGGAAGGTGCGATCTGGCACGAGACGGACGAGGATTTCCTCGGCAGCATCGACGTATTGTCGATGCATGTGCCGGGCGGGGAGGGGACGCGGAAGTGGCTGGATGCCGCGCGCATCGCCAGGATGAAGCCGGGCGCCATCGTGGTGAACACCGGGCGTGGCCCCTCGGTGGACGACGAGGCACTGATCGCCGCGCTGCGTTCCGGCCATATCCGTGCCGCCGGGCTCGACGTGTATGATGGTGAGCCGCGGGTGAATCCGGGCTATCTTGCTCTCGAGTCAGTGGCGCTGCTGCCGCATCTCGGCAGCGCGACCATCGAGACGCGCCACGCGATGGGCGTTCGCTGCCTCGAGAACCTCGACGCCATGCTGCTGCGCGGGGAGGCGCTGCCGCATCGGGTTGCGTAAAGCCGGCGCCGGGGAAGGTTCTCCTCCGGGTCCGCCCGATCGAGAGCCGGGCATGCAACCCGCGGCGCACGACGCCGTATGCGAACGAGCGGGCGGGACGGTGCTGGTGCCGGCAGAAACTGTCTCCGGCCTCCTGCCTGCACCGGTGCGGGAGGGAGCGTGGGCATGCGGGCCGAGCGCGACCGTGCCGCGCCGGATGTTCGGCTCCTCATAGCGGAGGCGGTGGGCCCGCTCACCCGAACTGGGGACAGTGCCGGGAAGCAGGAGCGAGCGGCCGGGTGGGGCGCCGTCGGCCCGGGCCAGGACCGCGGCCGGTGCGCCGCGTTCTCTCCCCATGGCGGCCAGTCGAACCGGCCGGCTCGAGGCCGGCGGTTCAGCCAGGCACCCCCTGCCGCAGAGTGCCCTCGGCAGTCATGGCTTCAGGCTGCGGCCGCGAGCGCCGCCTCGGCGTCCAGCGTCACCGCCACGGCATGCACCACGGCGGCGATGCGCACGGCGGCCTGCACTGCCTCCTTGCTCACCCCGTGCTGCAGCAGCACCTTCTCATGCGCTTCCATGCACATGCCGCAGCCGTTGATGGCGGAGACGGCGAGCGACCACAGCTCGAAATCCGTCTTCTCGACCCCCGGCTTTGCCATGACGTTCATGCGCAGCTTGGCGGGCAGGCTGTTGTAGTCACCAACCACCAAATGGGTGAAGCGATAGTAGATGTTGTTCATGCCCATGATCGAGGCCGCCGCCTTGGCCGCGGTCAGGGCCTCGGGCGAGAGCTTTGGGCCGAACTCGGCAGTGATCGCCTGAACCACCTCCGGATTCCGGCTGGCGAGCGCCGAGGCGATGAAGCAGCCAGCGCGCTGCTGTTCGGTCAGCACCGGCTCCGTGGCCAGGCTGCCGAGGTTCAGCTTCTGGTCCTTGGCGTATTCGGGAAGTCTGTTACGGAGCGCTTCCAGCGACATCACGGTTTCCTCTGATGCGTCCAGCGGCGGCGCGCGAAGCCGAGCCGTATCGCCTCGGCTCGGCGCGCCGCGCCTTTCAGGCGGGGTGCGGACCAGGGCCCGTCCCCCGGTTGGGGGGAGGGAACGGGTGCCCTCCCTCCCGTCGGTTGGCGTACTGCCGGCGTCAGGCCGCCTTCTCGAACAGGTCCTGCGGCTTCAGCGTGTCCTTGCCCTTCTCCCAGTTGCAGGGGCAAAGCTCGTCCGTCTGCAGGGCATCAAGCACGCGCAGCACTTCCTGCGGGTTGCGGCCCACATTCAGCCCATTCACGCCCACCCACTGGATGACGCCGTCCGGGTCCACGATGAAGGTGGCACGCAGCGCCACGCCCTCCGCCGCGTCGAGGATGCCCAGCGCCTGGGCCAGCTCGCGCTTGATGTCGGCCAGCATCGGAATCGCCAGATCGCGGATGTCATCGTTGTGCAGGCGCCAGTTCAGGTGCACGAACTCGCTATCCGTCGAGACGCCGTAGACCACGGCATCACGGTCGGCGAACTCGCCGGCGAGCTTCCCGAAGGCGGCGATCTCGGTCGGGCAGATGAACGTGAAGTCCTTGGGCCAGAAGAAGACGATCTTCCACTTGCCCGCATCGGTTTCGTTCGTGATCTCGGTGAAGGACTTGCCGGGTCCGCCAAGGCCCTCGGGTCCGGCCTTCACGGCGGCAAGCTTGAAGCTCGGGAAGGTATCGCCAACAGTCAGCATCGGGTCTTCCTTGATCGCAGGTCGGAATGGCAGTGGCTTGGCGGCCAGCGCGGCCGCGCAGCGCGTGCTGCGTCGCAACATATGCGCGCAGTGAACGCCATCATCCAATGAATAGTTTCGGTAATTTTGATCGGAAAACCCGATGTGTCATGCCCGTGCAATCGGCGGACATGGCGCGAACAGGCAATGGGCGTCGCCGGCGCGGCGACGCCTCTGAAACCACGGCAGATCCTTGGAGCCTAATCGAAGTCCTTCGCCAGTTCGGCCCGCACTGCTTCCGGCACCACGGCCATGTGCCCGTAATTCGCATGCGCCAGGCCCAGCACGACCTCGGCGCCCGGCGTGCGGAACCTGGCGACCTGCTCCGCGGTGAAGGGGAAGTGCACGAACTGCACGCTGCTCGCCTTGCCCTCCGCGGTCGTGCGGTCCTGGTCTGTCTCCGGCAGGCCGTGGATGGTCTCCCCGAAGATACGGATGAAGGACGCCTCCTCGATGCCACCCAGCCGGGTGAGGATGCGCTTGCGCCGCTCGGGATCGTCGATCTCGATCATGAAGGTGGCGACCAGCTCGCTGCCCTGGGGAATCAGCGGGTTGTAGGCCGCGAGTTCGTCCGGCACCTGGTCCGGCCCACCATTCTCGATCCAGCACATTTCATGGATCTGATGGCGCATCGTCTCGCGGTTCTCGAAATAGAAGGTGACGAACGGCCCCACCTCGACGCGGCGGTGGCGCTTCAGCGCGGTCATGCGCCGGCGTTCCTCCGTCCGGATTTTCGCGTATTCCGCCCGCGGCAGGATGTCGGCCGCGGTAAGCTCGTGCCTCCTTGCCATCCCTCTCTCCCTCAGGCTCCGATGCCATAGGCGCGAGCCAGAAGCTGCACGGGGTGTGCCACCACCTCGGGCCTCGGCCCCTCTCCGCCGACGCGGTCCATGCCCTGGCCGATATGCACTCCGGCCAGCGGACATTCCGAGGTGACGGTGCCATGGCCGCTCTGCCGTGCCTGGCGCGCCACCGGGCGGCCGACCTTCAGCGCCGTCTCGAAATTGGCCTTCTTGAAGCCCCAGGCGCCGCCATGGCCGGAACAGCGCTCGATCACGGTCACCTTGGTGTCCGGGATCAGCCGCAGCATCTCGGCGCCCTTCTGGCCCATGTTCTGCGCCCGCGCATGGCATGCGATATGGATGGTGACGCCGCCCTCGATCGGCGCCATCCCGGGCGCCAGCCCCTCCTTGCGGGCGATGTCCACCACATACTCGCTGATGTCGAAGGTCGCCTGCGCCAGGCGCCGTATCGCGTCGTCCTGCGGCACGATCAGCGGCCACTCGAATTTCAGCATCAGCGAGCAGGAGGGGACCGGGGCGATGATGTCGTAGCCTTGTTCGATCCAGGCCGCGAGATCCTGCGCTACCTGCTTGGCCGCCGCCGCCACGCCGGCAAGATCGCCCTGCTCCAGCAGCGGCATGCCGCAGCAGCGCGGATGCACCACCTTGGTCTCCACGCCGTTCCGCGCCAGCACCGCCTGTGCAGCCAGGCCGACCTCCGGGTCGTTGTAGTTGGTGAAGCAGGTGGCGTAGAGCACCGCCTTGCGACCGAAGGCGGGGGCCGCCTCGTTCACGGCCGGGCTGCCGGCCCGGGCGCGCCGCACGAAGCTCCGGCCGGCGAATTTCGGCAGTGCCGCTTCGGGGTGCAGGCCCATCTGCTTCTCCAGCAGCGGCCGCGTCCTCTTGTTGTCCAGGCGCCCGGCCCAGTTGGCGATCGCCGGGGCAAGGCTGGCCAGCTTCGCGTTGCGGTCGGTCTTCGCCAGCTCGCGATCGATCTTGGGAACGCCGTGCTTCCGCGCCTCCACGGCACGATAGCGCAGCATCAGATGCGGGAAGTCCAGGTTGAACTCGTGCGGCGGGACGTAGGGACACTTCGTCATGAAGCACATGTCGCAGAGCGTGCAGGCATCCACGACCGGCTTGAAGTCCTTGCTGTCGACGGCGTCGAGCTCGCCCGTCCTGGATTCGTCGATCAGGTCGAACAGGCGCGGGAAGCTGTCGCACAGGTTGAAGCAGCGACGGCAGCCATGGCAGATGTCGAAGATGCGCCGCATCTCGGCATCCAGCTTCGTTTCATCGTAGAAGTCCGGATCCTGCCACGGGATCGGGTGTCGGGTGGGCGCCTCCAGGCTGCCTTCGCGCATCGTGTTCAGTCCTTCCGACGCCAGGCGTCGCACGCTGAGCACGCCTCCGGCATGACACGCCTCCGCGTCGCCGCATCGTGCCGTCAGGACGCGTCTTGCACGCGACCGGCGGACCTCTGAATCGGTCTGCGGCCCACGCGCAGGCGTGCGGGCCGCAGGCTATCGTTCGATTGGGGTGTCCGGCGCTGCCAGCGCCTGCCTCAGGCGCTTGCCTTCATGTCGTCCAGCGCGCGCTGGAAGCGGCCCGCATGGCTGCGCTCCGCCTTGGCCAGCGTCTCGAACCACTCGGCAATTTCCTCGAAGCCTTCCTCGCGGGCCGTGCGCGCCATGCCCGGGTACATATCGGTGTACTCGTGCGTCTCGCCCGCGATCGCCGCCTTCAGGTTGTCCGCGGTCTTGCCGATGGCGAGTCCGGTCGCCGGGTCGCCCACGGCCTCGAGGTACTCGAGATGGCCATGCGCGTGCCCGGTCTCGCCCTCGGCGGTCGAGCGGAACACGGCGGCGACATCGTTGAAGCCTTCGACGTCGGCCTTCTGCGCGAAGTAGAGGTAGCGGCGGTTCGCCTGAGATTCGCCGGAGAAGGCGTACTTCAGGTTCTCTTCGGTCTTCGAGCCCTTGAGCGCAGCCATCAGTTCCCTCCTCGTATTATGTTGGGGCGCCCCCCGGACCGTTGCGCAGGGCCGCCTGGATTGCCGTATGGCACGAAGCCGATGGTCGTGCTAGTGGATTGTTTCACTCGTTTTGATCGAATTTCTCGATGGCTGCGCTCCCCAGCCCACAGCAACTGCGCTACCTCCTGGCGCTGGCCGATCACGGCCATTTCGGCCGTGCTGCCGCGGCCTGCGCCGTCACGCAATCCACGCTGTCCGCCGGCGTGATTGCGCTCGAACGCCAGCTGAATGCGGCGCTTCTGGAGCGCGGCCACACCAAGCGCCCCATCTTCACGCCGCTCGGGCTCGAGGTGGTGGCCCGTGCCCGGGCCGCGCTCGCCGCGCTCGAGGCGGTGACGGAGACCGTGCTCGCCGCGCGCGACCCGCTGTCCGGACCGCTGCGCCTCGGTGTCATTCCCACCATCGGTCCTTTCCTGCTGCCGCGGCTGATGCCGGTGCTGCGCCAGGCCTTTCCGCGCCTGCGTCTCTGGCTGCGCGAGGATCAGACCGAGCGTCTCGTGGCTCAGCTCGAGGCGGGACGCCTCGACCTGTTGCTGCTCGCGCTGCCCTGCGCCTGCGGCGAGGCGGAAACCCTGCCGATCGTGCCCGATCCCTTTCTCGCCGCCCTGCCCGCCGGGCACCATCTCACCGCCCGGGACCGGGTGCCGGTCACCAGCCTGGCCGCGGAGCAGGTGCTGCTGCTCGAGGATGGCCATTGCCTGCGGGAGCATGCGCTCGATGCCTGCGGCCTGCCGCGCATGGTGGCGGCGCAGGACGGCTTCGCCGCGACCTCGCTGCACACACTTGTGCAGATGGTTGCCGGGGGCCTTGGCGTGACCCTGCTGCCGAAGCTTGCGGTGGATGGCGGCGTTCTCGCCGGCGCCGGTGTGGAAGTGCGCCCGCTCGAGCCGGCCACGCCCTCGGAACCTGCGCCCGGCCGCAGCCTCGCCCTCGCCTGGCGGCCGAAGAGCCCGCGTGCCGCCGAGTTCCGTGGCCTGGCGCCGGCCATTGCCGCCGCGGTCCGAGGGGGATAACTCCGCTTCGGGCAAAGCAGGAGGAACGGAGCATGGACGGTCTCAGCCCGGAGCAGCGCCACCTGCAGGAGCGCGCACGCGAGCTTGCCCGCGCCGCAGCGGCCCAGGCTGCGGAAACCGACCGCACCGAGCAGTATCCCTGGCCCATGGTTCGCCGCATGACGACGGAAGGCTTCCTCGGGCTGACCATTCCGAAGGAATGGGGAGGGCCGGGCCTTTCCTATTTCGATGCCGTGCTGGTGATCGAGGAGTTCGCGAAAGCCTGCGCCGTCTGCGGCCGCATCGCGGTCGAGTCCAACATGGGCGCGCTGGGCGCGGTCATGACCTATGGCACGCCGGCACAGAAGCGCCTGGCCGCCGACCTGGTCCTTGCCGGCGACAAGCCCGCCATCTGCATCACCGAGCCCGAGGCCGGTTCCGCGGCCACGGAGATGCGGACCCGCGCCGTCCGCCGTGGCGACAGCTGGGTGATCGACGGCACCAAGCACTGGATCACCGGCGGTGGCATCTCCCGCCTGCACCTGATCTTCGCGCGTGCCATCGAGGACGGGGAGGAGAAGGGCATCGGCGGCTTCCTCGTCGTCCGGAACAGCGAGACCGATCCGCCCGGCCTCGTCATCCACCGCCGCATTCCCTCCATGGGCCTCAAGGGCATGCCGGAGGCGGAGATCCGGTTCCAGGGCCTGGAAGTGCCCGATACGATGGTGCTTCGCCCACCCGGCGGCTTCGCCCGCGGCTTCGGGCGGCTGATGGACGCCTATAACGGCCAGCGGGTCGGCGCGGCGACGGTCGCGCTCGGCCTTGCGGCGGGCGCCTATGAGCACGCGCTCTCCTTCGCCCAGCAGCGCCGCCAGTTCGGCCGGCCCATTGCCGAGTTCCAGGGCCTCTCCTGGATGCTGGCAGACATGTCCATCAAGCTCGAGGCCGCCCGGGCCCTGGTCTGGCGCGCCGCGCGCAGTGCCGGGCCGGCCGGCTTCCCGGACCGCCTTGCCGCAGCCCAGGCCAAGGTGCTGGCGGCCGACACGGCGATCGAGGTCACCAACATGGCGCTGCAGATCTGGGGCGCAGCGGGCTATTCCCGCGAGAACCCGATGGAGCGCTATCTGCGCGATGCGCGCATGTTCGCCATCGCCGGTGGTACGGCACAGGTGCTGCGCAACCAGGTGGCGGAACAGATCCTCGGTCGCAAGCTGCCGCAGACCCGCGACGGCTTCCTTCGTCTCGCGGCCGAGGAGGCGCGGCGCCTGGCGGCGGAATAGCGCCCGGCCGGCCTCTGCCGCAGATCCGCCCTGGGCGGGCTGCGGCACCTTCGGCCGGTGCTCAGCTCAGCCGGTCGGGGCCTTGTGGATCGGGTCCACCCAGGGCACTTCCTGAGGCTTCTCCACCGGCTCGATGTCGAGGTTCACCACCACCGCCTCGTTGTCGCTGCGCACCAGCACGCATTCCAGCGTCTCGTCCGAGGAGGCGTTGATCTCCTGGTGCGGCACATAGGGCGGCACATAGATGAAGTCGCCCGGGCCGGCCTCGGCGACGAATTCCAGCTTCTCGCCCCAGCGCATGCGGGCGCGGCCCTTCACCACATAGATCACGCTTTCCAGCTCGCCATGATGGTGCGCGCCCGTCTTGGCGCCAGCATGGATATGCACCGTGCCGGCCCAGATCTTCTGCGCCCCGACGCGCGCCGCGTTGATGGCCGCGGCGCGGTTCATGCCCGGGGTCTGCGCGGTGTTTGCGTCCAGGCTGTTGCCCGGGATCACCCGGACGCCGGTGTGCTTCCAGCCGTCCTCGGGGATGCTGGGATGGTCGTGGCCGTCATGCGGCATGATTGAGGCTCCGCTTCCTTGCGTCGGGCGGCGTGGCGCCGCCTTCCGAGCCGGCAGCATGTGATCGCCCTGGCGCCGGCGGCAAGACCATGTGCGGCGATTGACTTTCCCTTTGCCGGGCCCTAGGTCGCGCGCTCCCGGGGCGCCGCATGGCGGCGAACCGCATAAGAGGTTTGTGCCATGAAGATCCGGAACAGTCTCAAGACGGCGAAGGCGCGCGACAAGAACTGCGTGCTGGTACGTCGCCGTGGACGCCTGTACGTGCTGAACAAGAAGAACCCGCGCCTCAAGGCCCGCCAGGGCTGAACCGCCGGGGCCCGGGCTGCCGGGCCCACCCGATCGGCGGTCAGCGCGGGGTGAGGGTTTCCGTCCCGAGCCCGCCGCCGGTGGTCCAGATGCCGCGAAGCGTGCCGTCCGACTGCACCTCATAGGCGACAATTCCCGGGCGTCCTTCGATCACGAAGGACACGGCCAGCACTCCGGCCTGGATCAGGCCGAGACCTGCTACTCGCGCGCCGCCCACCTGCCACACCGCAAGCCAGCTGGCCCCCGGCACCGCCTGTAGCGAGAAGGTGCCCTCATAGATCGTGCCGTCCGGGTTCTGACCCTCCACGGTGTAGAGGCCCTCGCGGATCTGCGCCTGGGCCGGCAAGGTGGCGGCCAGGAAGGCGGCCGCGAACAGCAATGTGCGAAGCAGGCGCATGGACTCCCCCAGGTCTTAGGCGGCGCGAAAGTGACGGGCGGCGGCACCGCCGGCAAGCCGGGATCGGTGCCTTGCCCCGGCAGCGCAACATGCTCATCTTGAGGGGATCAGAGGAGACTGCCGTGATCAGGCTGCCCGATCCCAAGTCCGAGATCCTCGCCCGCCGCGAGGAGATCGTGGCCGGGCTGCGTCGCCTGGTGCCGGGCGGCCCGCTGGGTGAAGGCGTCATCAGTGAACCGCTCCGGCTCCGGCCCTACGAGACCGACGGGCTTTCGGCCTATCGCCAGCCGCCGCTTGCCGTGGTGCTGCCGACCAGCACCGAAGAGGTGGCGGAGGTGATGCGCTACTGCCACCGGAACGGCATCCGGGTCATCCCGCGCGGTGCCGGAACATCGCTCTCCGGCGGCGCCCTGCCGCTTGCAGACGCGATCGTGCTCGGCCTGATGCGCATGAACCGCATCCTGGAGGTGGACTACGCGAACCGCCTCGCCGTGGTGGAGGCGGGCGTCACGAATCTCGGCATCACCAAGGAGGTGGAAGCCGACGGCTTCTTCTATGCGCCGGATCCTTCCTCCCAGCTCGCCTGCATGATCGGCGGCAATGTGAACATGAATTCCGGTGGTGCGCATTGCCTGAAGTACGGCGTCACCGCCAACAACCTGCTGGGTCTGAAGGTCGTGACGGTCGAGGGCGAGGTGCTGGAGATCGGCGGCGGGCACCTCGACGCGGCAGGCTATGACTGGCTCGGCCTGCTGACCGGCAGCGAGGGGCAGCTCGGCATCGTCACGGAGGTCACGGTCCGCATCCTCCGTGCTGCGGAGGGCGCGCGCGCCATGCTCGCCGCCTTCCGCTCGAACGAGATCGCCGGCGCTGCCGTGGACGCCATCATCGGCAGCGGCATCATCCCCGTCGCGCTGGAATTCATGGACCGCCCGGCGATCCACGCCTGCGAGGCCTTCGCCCATGCCGGCTACCCGCTGGATGCGGAGGCGATGCTGATCATCGAGGTGGAGGGCAGCGAGGCGGAGCAGGACATGCTGCTCGGCCGTATCAAGGAGATCTGCGGCCGATTCGACCCGATCAGCCTGAGGGTCGCGCAGACGCCGGAGGAATCGCTCGCCATCTGGAAGGGCCGCAAGGGGGCCTTCGGCGCGGTCGGACGCATCAGCCCGGACTATCTCTGCATGGACGGCACCATCCCCACCGGAGAGTTGCCGCGCGTGCTGAAGCGCATCGGCGAGATGTCGGAGAGCTACGGCCTGCAGGTGGCGAACATCTTCCATGCCGGCGACGGCAATCTGCACCCCCTGATCATGTTTGATGCGAATGATCCCGAGAGCTTCCGCAAGGCCGAAACCTTCGGCGCCGAGATCCTGACGCTCTGCGTCGAGGTGGGCGGCTGCCTCACCGGCGAGCACGGTGTTGGCGTGGAGAAGCGCGACCTGATGGGCGTGCAGTTCACCACGACGGAGCTGGCGCAGCAGCGGGGGCTTAAGTCGGCCTTCGATCCGCAATGGCTGCTCAACCCCGCCAAGGTCTTCCCGATCGAGGACAATCCGGTTCTGGCCCAGGCGGCATGAGCGGCGCCGCCATCCTCGCGCCGGAATCGGAGGAGGCTGTCGCTGCTGCCGTCGCCGCCGCCGCCGCCGCGCGCGAACCGCTGGCCGTCGAGGGCCATGGCACGAAGCGCGCGCTCCTGCGCCCGGTGCAGGCGGCGCGGACCCTGTCGCTGCGGCGGCTTTCCGGCATCACCCTCTACCGGCCACAGGAGTTGGTGATCTCGGCCCGCGCCGGCACGCCGCTGCCGGAGATCGAGGCGGCGCTGGCGGAGAAAGGCCAGCATCTGATCGCCGAGCCGCCGGACCTGCACGCCCTGTTCGGCGCGGACATGCCCGCGACGCTCGGCGGGATCGTCGCTGCCAATCTGTCCGGGCCGCGGCGCATCGCCTGGGGCGCTATGCGCGACCATGTCCTCGGGATCCGCGCGGTGAACGGCCGGGGCGAACTGTTCCACAGCGGCGGGCGGGTGCTGAAGAACGTCACCGGCCTCGACCTCTGCAAGCTGCTGACCGGCAGTCACGGCACGCTCGGCGTGATCACGGAGATCACGCTCAAGGTCCTGCCTGCGCCAGAGGCTGTCGGCACCCTCGCCGTGCCGGTGCCCGACCTGGCGACCGGCGTGCGGGTGCTCTCCGCCGGGCTCGGCAGCCCCTATGGGGTGTCCGGCGCGGCCATCCTGCCGGAAGGCCTGGCCGAGCATGGCCTGGCCGGTCCTGTTGCCGTGCTGCGCATCGAGGACTTTGCGGCCTCCGTCTCCTATCGCCTGTCGCGCCTGCGCGCCGCGATCGCGGGTGCGGAGGCCGCGACGCTGCTCGATGATGCCGCGAGCCGCGTGCTCTGGCGCCGCATGCGCGATGCCATGCCCCTCGGCGCCCGGCCCGAGGAGGCGGTCTGGCGCATCTCGGTACGCCCCACTGCGGGGCCGCAAGTCGCCGAGCGGCTCCGCGCCGCCTTTCCGGCGAAGCTGCTGCTCGACTGGGGGGGCGGCCTGCTCTGGATCGCCGGTCCCGCCACCGAGGAGGCGCATGCGGCGGTCATGGCGGCCGCCGAAGCGGCCGGCGGCACCTTCACGCTGTTTCGTGCGCCGGAACCGCTGCGTACCGCTGTGCCAGTGATTCCCGAAGAGCCGGCGCCGCTCGCCGCCATCGGCCGGCGCGTCAAGGCAGTGATGGACCCGGCAGGCGTGCTGAATCCGGGGCGGATGCGGGCGGGATTGTAATTATCGCGCCCTTAAGGCAGCCATGGGCTGGCCCCGCTGCCGCAACGGCACTCAGCGGCGGGCCATGCGAGCCGAAAGGTGCAGGCTGGCCACGACCGACTCCGCCAGCGCGTGCGCCAGGCACTCATAGCCGCGGTCGTTGTGGTGCAGCCCGTCCTCGCTCAGGAAGGCGGAGGCAGGAGCGCCGACGGCCTCCCAGCGCCGCATGAGGGCGGCACGGGAGAACAGCGGCACCTGCCGCTCGGCCGCCAGCCCGATCATCAGCGCGTCGAACATCGGATGGTTCGGCGAGGCGAGGATGCGGGGTGCCCGCTGGCTGTCCATCAGCACGACATCCGTCCCGGTGGCCCGCAGCCGGGCGAGCCCCTCCGCCATGAGGGCGTGGAAGGTCTCCGGCGGCATGCCCTTGAGCACCGCATTCGCCCCGGCCTGCCAGATCACCAGGGTGGGGGAGGAGGCAATCACCTCCCGGTCCAGCCGGGCCAGCATCTCTGTCACGTCCTCGCCGCTGCGGCCGCGATTCAGGACGGTGAGCGGCACGCCCGGCATGGCCGCATGCAGCCGCGCCTCCAGCCGTGCAGGATAGGTGCGGTCCGGCGTCGAGGCACCTGCCCCCTCGGTGGAGGAGGAGCCGAAGGCCAGGATCACGAGCGGCCGGCCCTCCCGCAATGCTGCGCGAGTGGCGGGCAGCGCGAGAGGCTGCGCCTGGATGGCGGGGCAGGGGGTCTCGGCCGCAGCGGGAGATCCGCCCGCGAGCCCCAGGAGGGCCGCGGCGAGGAGGACGAACCAGCGCATCACGTCATGCTGCCTCGGCGGAGAGGACACGCCAAGGCCCGGACCGGTGCGCTGCGGGAACACGCTTGCGCCCTTCCGCGCCTTTGCGCAGGAAGGTGCCGGAGGACGCATGCGAAGCCTGATCCGGGGTGGAGGCAGCGGAGGGCGTGACCTCCGGGTGGATTTCTTCCGCGGCCTCGCCCTCTGGTTCATCTTCATCGACCACGTGCCGGGCAATGTGCTGGGACACCTGACCCTGCGCAATTTCGCACTCTGTGACGCGACCGAGGCCTTCGTGCTGCTCGCCGGCTATGCCGCCGGCCTTGCTTATGGGGGCTTGCTGTCGCGCCATGGATGGGGCCTGGCCGCCGCGCAGCTGCTGCGCCGGGCCGGCACGCTCTACGTGGCTCATATCTTCCTCTTCGTGGTCTTCACCGCCCAGGTGGGGCTCTCGGCTGCGGCGCTGGATGCGGCCGCCTATCTCGACGAGCTGCACCTCGATGCCTTCGGCAGCGAGCCCTACCGCGCGCTGCTGGAGGCGCTGCTGCTGCGATTCCAGCCGGCATTCCTCGATATTCTGCCGCTCTACATCGCCCTGCTGCTGCTGCTGGTGCCGGCACTGCCGCTCCTGCGCTGGCCGATGCTGCTGGCGGCCCTCTCGGGCCTGCTCTACCTCGCGGTGCGGCTGACCGGGACCAACCTCCCGACCTGGACTGGCGGCGGCTGGTTCTTCAATCCGCTCGCCTGGCAGGCGCTGTTCTTCATCGGCTGTATGCTCGGCTTCGTGCCAGGCGGCGGCCGGCCGGCGGTGCCGCGCCACCCTGCGCTGATGGCGCTGTCGGTGATGGTGTTGCTGCTCGGCGCCCTGGCACTCGTCGCCGCCTTCCATCGCCCGGAACTGCTGGACCGGGTGCCGGAACGCGTCGCGGCGGTGCTGGTCGGTGTGGACAAGAGCGGACTGCATCCGTTCCGCCTGATGTCCATCCTCGCGCTTGCCTATTTGCTCGGGCACCTGGTGCCGATCGGAGCCGGCTGGCTGCAGGGGGTGGCTGCCGCGCCCTTCGTGCTGATGGGCCAACACGGGCTGCCGGTCTTCTGCTCCGGCATTTTCCTGTCCTTCCTTGGGCGCCTGGCGCTCGAGCTGTCGGATGCCTGGGCGATGCAGGTGGCGGTGAATGCCCTAGGGCTGCTCGCCCTGGTGGGGGTCGGCCTGGTGGCAGCCTGGTACCGCCTGCGCAGCCGCGGCACGCCGGCACCGGGCGGACGCGGGCCCGGCTTGCCGAGGACGGCAGCCTCGCCTACCGTTTCGGGTTGATGCCCGTGCTGCGGCCGGTCCTGATCCTGCTGGCGGTGCTCGCGGCCCCGGCTGCGGCGCAGACCCCGGAGATTGCCTGCGGTGCCCCCGCCGAGCTGCTGGAAAGCGAGGCGCCGCTACCGGCGACGGAGAAGGCGATGCAGAAGGGCCGGCTGCGGATCCTCGTGGCCGGTTCCGCCTCGGTGCTCGGCCTTGGCACGAGCGGGCCCGGCAAGGCTTGGCCAGCCCAGCTCGAGGCGCTGCTGGAGCAGCGCCATCCCGGCTTGGGGGTGGAGGTGGCGGTGCGCGGCGGCCGCGGCCTGACCGCGACCGATACGGAGGCGCTGCTTCTGGCCGAGCAGCAACGCAACCCGGCCCAGCTCGTGCTGTGGCAGAGCGGGACGGTGGAGGCAGTCCGTGGCCTCGACCTCGACCAGTTGACCGAGACGCTGAACAGGGGAGTGGAGCAGCTGCGGAGGGCCAGCACGGATGTCATGCTGCTCGACCCGCAATTCTCCCGCTTCCTTCGCGCCAACGCCAATGTCGAGCCGTATCGCGACGCCATCTGGCTGGTGGCTGCGGCCCACGGCATATCGGTGCTCAGGCGCTACGAGCTGATGCGCTTCTGGGCCGAGACCGATCGCGTCGATCTCGAACGCGCATCGCGCGAGATGCGCTCCGTCGTCGCTGACCGCCTGAATGCCTGCATCGCGGAGGCTCTGGCGGCGCTGATCCGGCACGGGGTGGCGGAAGCTGGGGCAGGCCGCTGACGCGACCTTGACCAACTCCGGCCCCTGGCGTGCCGGGATCAGGCAGGATGACCGGCGACGGCGGACCGGCCCCGGTCGTCCTGCTCAACGGAGATGCCTCGATAATGAAGTGCCCGGGCCGGGATCCCGTCCTCGGCGCAGTCGCGAATGCCGGCTTCCGGAGGTGCCAGGGGCGGCCCAGACGAGGGACGCTCGCGTGATCCCGGCGGCCTCCTCGCTCAGGAAAGCATCTGTCCGCCGTCCACCACCACGGTCTGGCCCGTGACCCAGCGTGCAAGCGGCGAGGCGAGGAACAGCACGACATCCGCCACTTCCTCCGGCGCCCCGAGCCGGCCGAAGGGGATGGACTTCAGGATGCGGTTGTAGAGCCCGGGATCCGAGCTTTTCCTCGCCTCCCACGACCCGCCCGGGAACTCGATGGAACCGGGGGCCACCGCGTTCACCCGGACGCCCTTCGGCGCATACATCGCCGCCTGGGACGAGGTGTAGTTGATCAGCAGTGCCTTCACCGCCGCATAGGCCGGCGTCCGCACCGAGGGCCGGTAGCCGGAGATGGACGAGACGTTGACGATGGACCCCTTGGCCGCCTCGAGGAAGGGCAGGGCGGCGTGGGTGGCGCGGACCGTCGCCATCACGTCCACGGACAGGCCCTGTGCCCAGTGCTCCTCCGTGTCCTGCGAGCCGAATCCAGAGGCATTGTTCACCAGAACATCCACCCCGCCCAGCGCCTGCGCCGCTGCGGTGACATAGGCCTTCACCGCCGGCCCGTCGGCCAGGTCGCAGACCGCGGCATGGGCCGTGACGCCGAGCGCGGCGATCTCGCCCCGCGTGGCCTCGAGCGGTCCGGTGCCTCGGGCGCAGACGGACACCGCCGCCCCCGCGCGCGCGAAACCGAGCGCGATGGATCGGCCGATGCCCCGGCTGCCGCCGCAGACCACCACGCGCTTGCCCTTGAAGTCGAACATCCGACCGTTCCCCTCCGTCGTTGCCGGAAAGCTGGCCGAGGCGTGCGGAATGGGCAAGCGGTCAGCCCGGTGCCGCTTGATGGCAGCGCGCCGGCCGGCATCTATGGCGCATGGTCATTCCCTTCCTCCACCGCCGCCCGCGCGTCGCGCTCGTGCGGCTTTCCGGCTTCATCACCCCGCGGCCTGGCCTGAGTGCCGGCCTCAACCTCGCCAGTGTCGGACCGCTGCTGGAGCGCGCCTTCGCCATCCGCAGGCTGTCGGCCGTATTCCTGGTGATCAACTCGCCGGGCGGCTCCGCGGTACAGTCCAGCCTGATCGCCGGTCGCATCCGCCAGCTCGCCGACAGGAAGAAGCTGCCCGTGATCGCCTGCGTCGAGGATGCCGCCGCCTCGGGCGGCTACTGGCTCGCCTGCGCGGCGGACGAGATCGTGGCCGATCCCGCTTCGATCCTCGGCAGCATCGGTGTCATCGCCTCGGGCTTCGGGTTCCAGGGGGCCTTGGAGAAGCTCGGCGTCGAGCGTCGGGTCCGCACCGCGGGTGCGGAGAAGAGCTTCTGGGACCCGTTCCGGCCGGAAAGCCCAGCCGATGCTGCGCGCCTGCAGGAGCTGCTGGCCGCGCTGCATGAGGAGTTTACCGGATGGGTGCAGGCCCGTCGCGGCGACCGGCTGAAGGCCGCCGAGGCGGAGGGGCTGTTCAGCGGCCGGTTCTGGACCGGACGCCGGGCGGTGGAGCTGGGCCTTGCCGATCGGCTGGGCGATGCAGCGGGCGAAGCAAAGCGCCGCTTCGGCGAGGAGGTCCGGCTGATCCCGGTGGGTGCCCGCCGGAGACCGCTGCTGATGCGCCTCCTGCCTGGCGTGGGTGGCATGGCCGATGGCGTCGTGGCGGCGCTGGAGGAGCGGATGGCCTGGGCCCGTCTCGGGCTGTAGCCCGAGGTCGCGTGACGCCAGCCGCACCTTCCACCCCTGCGGCCCCATCGACCGGCATCGCGGCAATGCAGGTCCTTGCTCGGCGCTTCGTCGGCGCGCGCGTCCGCACCGCGCCGCCGCCTGGCATCAGTTGGCCAGGAAGGCGCGGATGCGGTCGGCCAGCGGGGCCATGCCGGTGACGCCGTTCAAGTGGCCCGCCTCTCCCGTCACCTCGGCCGTCTCCACCTGCTTGCCGGCCTTGCGCAGGGCGTCGATGAACTCACCCATGGCTTCCCCCAGGAAGACCCGATCGGTCGGGCTCGGCACGACCATCCAGCGCGACGGGCCGCGTGCGAGTGCCGACTCGAAGCTCGGGTATTCCTGAAGGAAGAGCTGGTTCGCCCGCACCATGTAGAGGAAGGAGTTGGCGTCGGTGGTCCGCGCGCGGGCCATGCCCCGCTCGTCCAGCCAGCGCTCGACCGCGAACCGGTCGGCCATGCGTCTCGACGGATCCTGTCCCTCGGCCGGCCGGCGGCCGAACTGCCGCAGGAAGGGGCGGTCGAGAGCATGCAGGGTCACGATCTTCCAGGCTTCCGCCAGGCCGCGCAGGGGCGGTTCCCGTCCCGGCCCGTAGTAGTCGCCGCCACGCCAGTTCGGGTCGTGGCGGATGGGGGCTTCCCAGACATCGAGCCAGCCGAGCATCCAGGCGTCGAACTCGGCGCCACCGATCACCGGCATGACGCGGTCGATCCTCTCCGGATAGGCGGCCGCCCATTCGACCGCATTCAGCGCGCCGTTGGAGGGGCCCGCGACGAGCGCGAGCCGCCTGATGCCCAGGTGGTCCAGCAGGCGCTTCTGCACCTCGACGAAGTCGCGCATGGCGATGACGGGAAATTCCATGCCCCAGGGCCGGCCCGTATCGGGGTTCACCGTGGCGGGACCGGTCGTAATGGTCCGCGGGTCGCGGGTGTTCACATTCACCAGCGTGTCGGAGGCGACGACGAAGAAGCGGTCGGTGTCGATCGCCTTGCCGGGTCCGATGATGGCATCCCAGTAGCCCACGGGTCCGCCGGCCTCGTAGCGGCCGAAAGCGTGACTGTTGCCGCTGAAGAAGTGGCAGATCAGCACCGCATTGTCGCCCGCCGCGTTCAGCGTGCCCATGGTCTGGTAGCCGATTCGCACCTTCGGGATGGTGGCGCCGGCACGGGTCCGGTAGTCGCCGGCCTCGAACGCCCGCTTCTCCACCAGTTCCTGCGCAACGAGCGGGCCCGAGAGGCTGATCGCCAGGGCCGCTGCCAGCAATGCGCACCGCATCATCGCCTGTTCCCACAGTTTCCGCGCCGGCATGGTGCCGGGTCGGTGGGACGGCCTGCAAGCTTGGGCCGCGTGCGGCGCAGTGCCTGGAATCCCGCGGGATGCACCGTTGCGCCGCTGCCGTCGCCCCCGTATAGGAAATTGCCGTCCCAGCCCTCCGGAAGACGTGCGACGCCTGCGGGTCCGCCCCTTCGCTGTCCGGCCTCGCCGGACCCCGGCGCGTGCAGCCGAACGCGGGCCAGCAGCGGCGCAAGAATTAGGGGGATCCGGTCTTGCTTACCTTCTCGTTGCTTCTGATCATCCTGCTCGGCGCGCTCTCGATCGCCTATGGGGTCGTGACCGCGCGGCAGGTGATGGCCCTCGACGCCGGCACCGACCGCATGCAGGAGATCTCGCGGGCCGTGCAGGAAGGCGCCAGCGCCTACTTGAAGCGGCAGTACACCACCATCGGCATCGTCGGCGTGGTGCTCTTCATCCTGGTTGCCATCTGGCTCGGGATCGCGGTGGCGATCGGCTTCGCCCTGGGCGCCGTGCTGTCGGGCGCGGCGGGCTTCATCGGCATGAACGTCTCGGTGCGTGCCAATGTCCGCACCGCGCAGGCTTCGACGCAGTCGCTGGCCGCGGGTCTGGATGCCGCCTTCAAGTCGGGCGCCATCACCGGGCTGCTGGTGGCCGGCCTCGCCCTGCTCGGCGTGGCGGTCTACTTCTTCATCCTGACGGTACTCGGCGGGTTGGCACCGAATAACCGGACCGTGATCGATGCTCTCGTGGCCCTCGGCTTCGGCGCCTCGCTCATCTCGATCTTCGCGCGCCTTGGCGGCGGCATCTTCACCAAGGGCGCCGATGTGGGCGGCGACATGGTCGGCAAGGTCGAGGCCGGCATTCCTGAGGACGATCCCCGCAATCCCGCGACCATCGCCGACAATGTGGGCGACAACGTGGGTGACTGCGCCGGCATGGCGGCCGACCTGTTCGAGACCTATGCGGTGACCATGGTCGCCACCATGGTGCTGGCGGCGATTGCCTTCCCGGCGGAGAGCCTGGCCCTCGGCATGCTCTATCCGCTGGCGATCGGTGCGGTCTGTGTCGTCACCTCCATCATCGGCACCTATTTCGTGAAGCTGCCGGACAACCAGTCCATCATGGGGGCCATGTACCGGGGCTTCGTCGCCACCGGCCTGCTGTCCCTGGTGGCGATCCTGCCCCTGACCTACCTGATCTTTGGCACTGGGACGATCACCGCGGGCGGGGTGAGCTTCAGCGCCTTCTCCCTGTTCCTCTGCGGCGTGGTCGGCCTGGCGGTCACCGGTCTGATCATTTGGGTGACGGAGTACTACACCGGCACAGATTTCCGCCCGGTGAAGGCGATCGCCGCCAGCTCGGTGACCGGCCATGGCACCAACGTGATCCGCGGCCTCGCGGTCTCGATGGAATCGACCGCGATCCCGGCGCTGATCATCATCGCGGGCGTGCTGGTCAGCTACAATCTGGCCGGCCTCTACGGCATCGCCATTGCGGTGACGACCATGCTGGCGCTGGCCGGCGTGGTGGTGGCGCTCGACGCCTTCGGCCCGGTGACGGACAATGCCGGCGGCATCGCCGAGATGGCCGGCCTGCCCAAGGAGATCCGCGTGACCACCGACGCGCTGGACGCGGTCGGCAACACCACGAAGGCGGTGACCAAGGGCTATGCGATCGGCTCGGCGGGCCTCGGCGCGCTGGTGCTGTTCGCCGCTTATACCCAGGATCTGACCTATTTCGCGCAGAACGCGGCGACCTACCCCTACTTCCAGGGCGTCGGCGCGCTGACCTTCAGCCTTTCCAGCCCCTATGTCGTCATGGGCCTGCTCTTCGGCGGGCTGCTGCCCTTCCTCTTCGGCGGCATGGCGATGACAGCGGTGGGCCGCGCGGCCATGAGCGTGGTGGAGGAGGTGCGCAAGCAGTTCCGCGAGAAGCCGGGCATCATGGAGGGCCGTGACCGGCCGGATTACGGCCGCGCCGTGGATATCCTGACCCGTGCCGCCATCCGCGAGATGATCATTCCCTCGCTGCTGCCCGTGCTCTCCCCGCTGGTCTGCTACTTCGGCGTCCAGGCCATCGCCGGGAAGGCCGCGGCTTTCGAGGCGCTGGGGGCGATGCTGCTCGGCGTGATCGTCACCGGCTTCTTCGTCGCGGTCAGCATGACCACCGGCGGCGGTGCCTGGGACAACGCCAAGAAGTACATCGAGGAGGGCAATTACGGCGGCAAGGGCTCCGACGCCCACAAGGCAGCGGTGACCGGCGACACCGTGGGCGACCCGTACAAGGATACGGCCGGTCCCGCGGTGAACCCGTTGATCAAGATCACCAACATCGTGGCGCTGCTGCTTCTGGCCATTCTGGCGCATAGCTGAGGATTGCGGTCCTCAGGGACACGAACGAAAGGGGGCTGGCGGAGTGTTCCGCCAGCCCCCTTTTCCTTGCTGCGGCGGGACGCTGCCGCTACTTCGCGCCCGAGCGCTTCACCGCCGCGATCGCCCGTGCCGGCTTGCCCGAGGCCTCGGCAATCTTCCGGTCCTGTGCCTCGATCGCAGCGCGAGCGGGCTCGTCACCGTCGAGGCCACCCAGGATCTCGCTCGGCACCTTGCGGTTGGAGCTCCGGGTTCCGTCCTCGTAGAACACATCGAAGGAGACGAATTTCGTATCGGCACGTCGCTTGACGGCCATGGGGAACCTCCTGGGTCGGCTTCGGCGCAAGCGACGCCAGCCACCGCCATGCCGAAGCACGGGGCGGGGGCGCATACTTCGCCGTGGGGCAGGGGGCAGCGGTAGGGCGCGGACCTGCATGCCGACGGCATGCCTGGTGCCGGTCTAGTCCTGTGGCTTCGGCGCCGCCTGCTGTGTCGGATCGGCTTCGCGTGCTTCTCGCTCCGCCTTGCGGCGCGCGACCGCCTCCTCCTTCTCGCGCTGCTTGGCTTCCTGCTTCGCCTGCTTGGCGCGGTTCACTTCGGCCCGCTGCTGGCCGTAATTGGGTCTACGCGGCACGGTCTGCACGCTCTCCTGCTCTGCGGCCGCGGGTGCGACCGCATCAGGCGGTAGTCCCGGAAGCCTGTCTCAGTATCTCATGCCAGCGACCGCGAAGGCTGACCAGTGCGCTGGCCGCAAACTGCCCGGCCCGTGGCGGCTGGCATCGCCGGCCATGCTGTCAGGTTGGCCAGGCAGACGACACGCTGCGCAACTGCCCCTCGAGCGCCACGCGCTCATGACCGTCCTGCAGGTGCCGCAACCGGTATTCACGGTCGTGCTGCGGACCGGGCAACTGGCGCACTACGGTGTAGGCGCCGCGCGGCACATGGCCATCGAAGCGTCCCGACATGAATTCCACGGTCTGACCGACTGCGAAACGATGTGGGCTCATGCTGCCTCCTTTGCCCGGGAGCACCGGAAAAAGGGCGCCAGGCCGGCGCCCTGTGCGGCCTCAGGCCAGTTTCAGATTGCAGGCCGAGAGCTTGCCCTTCTGCCCGCGCTGGACGTCGAAGCTCAGCTTCTGTCCCTCGGTCAGATCGCCGATACCCGAGCGCTGCACATCCGAGAT
>Ga0180217_1001725_pt1 | contig 22414 bp, 14 predicted proteins | sample eDN3rd37CBELigOP_FD_128521 | JGI IMG/M metagenome (GOLD analysis project Ga0180217, IMG submission 128521) | Enriched Organic Plus compost microbial communities from Emeryville, California, USA - eDNA 3rd pass 37_C BE-Lig OP (version 2) (version 2) ... | reverse complement strand
GCAATGAACACCGACGAGCCGTGGCGGCAGTTCGTGAACCTGATGCAGGCGAAGCTTCCGCTGAAGATCGAGACGGGGGAGGACGCGGTGGAGCGCCCCTCGGAGTCAGGCTACCGCTTCGCGCACGAGCTGGCGGCTGATCTGCTGCTGCTCGATGCCTCGTTGCGCGAGGTGGGTGCGGCACGGCTGGCGGAAGGCGACGTGCAGCCGGTGCTGCGGGCGGTGCAGCTGTTCGGGTTTCACCTGGCGCAGCTTGACGTCCGGCAGAACTCCGCTTTCCACGATCTCGCGATGTCGCAGATCCTGACGGCGGCGGGGATGGACGGAAGCCAGTTTGCCGACTGGCCGGAGCCGGAGCGGCTTCGCTTTCTCGAAAAAGAACTGCGCTCTCCGAGGCCGTTCCTGCACCCGGGCGTTTCCGCCGGGCCGGAGGCCGACACGGTGCTTGGCTCCTACCGGGTGCTGGCGGCGCACATCGAACGCAACGGCACGGCGGGCGTGGGGGCCTTGATTGTGAGCATGACGCGGCAGCTTTCGGACCTGCTGGTGGTCTACGTTCTCGCCCGCGAGGCGGGGCTGACCCGGCAGACACACGAGGGGCTGGCGTGCCTCCTGCAGGTGGTGCCGTTGTTCGAGACGATCTCCGACCTGGAGCGTGCGCCGAAGATCCTCAAACAGTTCCTGGAGCATCCGGTAACGCGCCGCAGCCTTCGGTGGCAGGCGCGGCTCGCTTCGGAGACCGACGGGCGGAACTGCCCCTCGCCGCGCCTGGTGCAGCAGGTAATGATCGGCTACAGCGATTCCAACAAGGATGCGGGCATCATCGCCTGCCAGTGGGGATTGCAGAAGGCGCAAAGCGCGCTGGCGCAGATCGCCCGGGAAAACGGCGTGGCGCTCCGCTGCTTCCACGGACGCGGCGGGACGATCAGCCGCGGCGCGGGTCCAACGGACCGTTTCCTGGAGGCGCTGCCGCATGCGTCGCTGGGCGGGGAGATTCGCGTGACGGAGCAGGGCGAGACGATCGCGCAGAAATTCGCGAACCTGGAGACGGCGGCGTACAATCTGGAACTGCTGGTGGCGGGAGTCTCCGCCACCACCTTGCGGCACGAGGTTTCTCCGCCGCCGGGGCATGGGCTGGAGCCGGTGATGGAACGGCTCTCCACCGCGAGCATGAAGGCGTATCGCGGGCTGCTGGAGGCAGAGGGGTTCATGACGTTCTACCGGCAGGCAACGCCGATCGACGCGCTGGAGCACAGCCGGATCGGCTCGCGTCCGGCACGGCGGACGGGGCAGCCGACGCTGCAGGATCTGCGGGCGATCCCGTGGGTCTTTTCGTGGAACCAGGCGCGGTTTTACGTGCCGGGATGGTATGGCGCAGGATCGGCGCTCACGGACCTGGCGGAGACCGCGCCGAAAGAGTTTGCCCGGCTGGCGGAGGGGATCAAGGCGTGGCCGTTCCTGGATTATCTCTTCACGAACGTCGAATCGAGCCACTCCAGCACCGACCTGGAGCTGATGCGGGCGTACGCCTCGCTGGTGAAGGATGAGGAGGTGCGCGAGCGGCTGCTCGGGATGATTCTCGAAGAGTGGGAAAAAACCCGCTCGGCGCTGGAGAAGTTGCGGGGCCGCCCGATGGCGGCGCGGCGGCCGAAGATGCTCAAAACGCTCCGCCTCCGCGCGGAGGCGTTGCGGGTGCTGCACGAGCAGGAGATCGACCTCCTGCGCCGGTGGCGGCAACTGCGGGAGGAGGGGAACGACACGGCAGCCGACGCAATGCTGCCGGAGCTGCTGCTTTCCATCAACGCGATCGCGAGCGGGCTCCGGACGACGGGATAGGGCGGCGGCCGTGCGGCGGGTGACCGCCGCGATCAGCGACGGTTCTTGCGGCGTTTCAGCTCCCGCTGAAGGTCGTTTTCAGTCTCCTCGACCATCCGGTGGAGGATTTCGGCGGAGATGAAGGAGCCGCCGAAGCTGGAGGCGGTCTGCTGTTCCAGCCGGTCGCTGGTGGCGACGGTAATGTCGTGAACTCCCGCGTACTTCGCGACGAGCCGCTCGATCAGGCTGTCGGCGGTCTGGCCGCGGCCCGAGTAGAAAATCTGGACGCCACCCGGCTCCGTGGCTTCCTGAGCCTTCGCCCCCTGCCCGTCGAAGACGACGACCACCCGCATGCCGGTGAAATCCTGGTAGGCGGTGAGTTTCTGGATCAAGGCATCGCGGGCCAGCACCATGCGCCTGGCGTGGAGCGCGCGCAGCTCCGGCCAGGCGAAGATCATGCTATGGGCGTCGACGATCAGGAATTTCGCCACGGCGCAGGTTGGCCGAAATTGCCGGGGAACTCAAGAGGGAGGGGCGGGCGACCCACCCCGGCAGCGCCCGGCCTCAGCGGTTCTTGCCCCGGCCCTCGACAACCCAGCGGTCCACGATGGTTTCGCCGCGAACGACGATCACTTCATCAGCGAGGTTGATTACCGGGCAGATGTGCGCGGGGACGACGCGGAGGCGGTCGCCAATCGCGAGTTGGTCAACGCATTCGCCTTTGACGTACCCGTGCTCTTCATTGACACGGACGACGTGAAGGGCCGGATTTTCCAGAAGCCAGCCCGATTCACCGGCGGGGTTCTTGTCGCCGCTGAAGGTTTTGGAACCGGCATCGATGAGGGCCAGTTCGGGTGTGGGGCGGTCAACCACGGTGGTGAGGAGCGTCACGGCGACCTGTTCCCACTGCATTGCCTTGCCCGGGCTGCAGAGGGCGAGATCGCCGAAGACGTAGGCTCCCGGGCGGACCGCCTGCACGTTCGGCAAAGTGGCCATGATCGCCCCGGTGGCGCTGCACCCGGGCCAGATGGGGAGGGCCGGGTCGATCGCGTCGCGAATCGCGGTGATCTGCCCGTGGACGAACTCGGCGATGGCGCGGATTTCCTCGCTCGCCGCCCCATAAGCGTGCCCTTCGTGGGTGTAGAATCCGCGCAGCCTGAGGTGCGGCAGGCTGCGGATGCAGGCGGCGAGCGCCTGGGCGGCTTCGAGGGAGCGGGCCCCCTCCCGGCCCAGCCCCGTATCCACGGCCATCATCACCGGCAGCGTGAGATCCGCGGCGGCCAGCACGGCGTTGAGCGCGCGCCCCTGCGCCTCGCTGGTGACGGCGAGAATCAACTCATCGAGCTGCTCGGCAAGAGAGGCGAGGCGTTTTGCGGCGCGGGGATCGACAATGGAGTGGGCGATGAAAATCCGTCGAACGCCGGAGGGAAGCATGGCCTCGGCCTCGCCGATTTTCGCGCACGTCAGACCCCGCGCCCCCAGCTCCAGCTGCCGCCGGGCGACGGGGACGAGCTTGTGCGTTTTGATATGGGGCCAGAGTTCCACCCCGTGCCGGTCGCAGATCTCCTGCTGGGCGCGGAGATTGGCTTCCAGCCGGTCAAGGTCGACGAGCACGCGGGGCGTGTCGAGGGTTTCAATCGAGAGGGTTTCGGTCGGGGTTCCCATGGAGATGAAGGGTCTTGGTGCCTGGTAAAAACCGGCAGGTTATGCTCCCTCGCCCTCCTTGACCACGGCGATGCATTCGATCTCGTACTGGAGATTTTTCCCGAGGCAGTGGGTGATGGTGGTTCGTGCCGGGTAAGGCGGCTTGAAATATTCCTTATAGATCTCCTGGTAAACGGGAAGGTTCTCCGGATCGCGGACGTAGTTGCGGGTCTGGACGACGTGCGCGAGGTCGCTGCCCACGTCTTCAAGGATCTTCTTCATGTTCTCGATGGAACGGCGGACTTCGCCTTCGAAGGTATCCGGAACGATCTTTCCGGTGGCGTCCACCGAAGCCTGCCCGGAGATGAAGAGCAGGTTGCCGACACGGACGGCGGGGCTGAACGGCAGGTGCGAAACGGGGGTGCCGGGCTGCTGCGGATATTCGATTTTCATGAAAATGCGTATGGGAATCGCTGCTTTAATCGAGAATGCTGAAAGCGCAGGCAGTTTCGAGGGCTTTTCGAGACGGCTTTCCGCAGCCTGTCCCTGGACAGGTGAGGAAAAGGCGGCTCGAAAAGATCCGAAAATGACCAGCTTGCATCACAATTCGGTTCAATCAGCGGTTCCTATAACCGTTCCTCAGGCCAAACCCAAGAATTCCGTTTACCAATTTTGAAGCCCGCCGGAACGGTCGGCCGGCCCCGGCAAAACGGGCTGGCGCGTCGCCCGGGTTCTCTGGCATGTTCACGGTCATGGCCTGTTCCCCCCTTGCCCGGCTCAGCGTCGTTACGCTGGGTGTCGCCGATCTCGACAAGGCAAACGCCTTTTACACCGCCGTATTCGGCAGGGGGCCGAACCCTGACTTTGAGGGCGTTTGCTTCTTCGATTTGCCGGGGACGTGGATCTCGCTCTACCCGATTGACAAACTCGCGGAGGACATCGCTCCCTCCCTGCCGGTGGCCGCCCGACCGGGCGGTGCCTTCAACGGCATCACGCTGGCCCACAATGTGCGCAGCCGTGAGGAGGCCGTGGCGGTCATGGAAAAAGCCCGGGCAGCCGGGGCGACCGTGGTGAAACCGCCCGAGGAGACCTTTTGGGGAGGGTTCAGTGGGTATTTTGCGGACCCGGACGGGTATTATTGGGAGGTGGTCTGGGCACCGATGTTCGATTTCGCCCCGGATGGGTCGATGCGGTTCAGAAAGTAATTTGCACCGCCAACGAGCAGACCTTCCGCGATTTCAAACAGCCAATCTTTTAATCCAACGACCATGAGCAAGCTACAAACTCCCCCGCCTGGCTATCACTCCGTTGTCCCCTCCCTGCCCGTTCCCGACATCGCGAAGGCCATCGAATATTACAGCCGCGTCTTCGACGCGGTGCCCACCGTCCAGCTTCCCGCGCCGGATGGGAAGCTTGTCCATGCCGAAATCCGGATCGGCGATTCCGTCATCATGCTCGGGCAGGAAAATCCCGCCTACGGGTTGTGCAGCCCTCTTTCAGCCGGGGGGCCTTCCATGCGGATCGTCCTTTATGTGCCGGATGTCGACGCAACGTACCAACGGGTGCTCGCCGCGGGCGGAAAAAGCCGCATGGAGCCCAGCAACCAGTTCTGGGGCGACCGGATGGGCGAAGTCACCGATCCCTTCGGCTACCAGTGGATGCTCGCAACGCCCGTGGAGGAGGTGCGTCCCGACGAGTACCCTGCCCGGCTCGCCGAATACCTCGCCAAGCACGGGAACGGCTGCGGGTCGGCGCGCGAATGAGCGGTCGGATTCCGGAAGTTTTCTGACTACCTGACGAGATTGCACGGCGTCCCCGCCAGAAAGGCGCGGAGGTTTTCCGCCGCGATGCGCATCAGGCGGCTTCGCGCCGCGGCGGACGCCCAGGCAAGGTGCGGGGTGACGATGCAGTTCCGCGCGGCAAGGAGCGGGTTGCCGGGGGGTGGCGGCTCTGCCGAGAGGACGTCGAGGGCGGCTCCGGCGAGGTGGCCGGAGTTCAGGGCGTCCGCTAGCGCCTGCTCGTCGATCAACGGCCCGCGCGCGGTGTTGATGAGGTAAGCACCGGGCTTGCACCGGGCGAGCGTCTCGCGGTTGATCAAACCTTGCGTCCGGGGCGTCAAGGGGCAGTGGAGGGAGATGACGTCGCTTGTGGAGAGGAGAATGTCCAGCTCCGCGGGCGCGCTTTGGCTGGTGACGCTGATGACGCGCATGCCCGCCGCTTCGCAAAGGCGGGCGAAAGCGTCCCCGATCTTGCCCCGGCCAATCAGACCGACGGTCGCTCCATCCAGTTCACGAAGGGGGGTCTTCCAGTAACACCAGTCGGGGTTGCGGCTCCACTCGCCCGCGCGGACGCTCTCCGCGTGCAGGCCGACGCGGTTCGTCAGCTCCAGAAGGAGCGCGAAGGCGTGTTGCGCCACGGAGCGGGTGCCGTAGGCGGGGATGTTTGTCACCACGACCCCGCGGGCCGCGGCGGCGGCGGTGTCCACGATATTGTACCCGGTGGCCAGCACCCCGATGTAGCGCAGCGCGGGCAGCGCTTCGATGGTCTCGCGGGAGAGCGGGACCTTGTTCGTCAGCAGGATTTCCGCCCCCTCACCCCGCGCGATTACTTCGCAGGGGGGCGTGCGATCGTGAACGGTGAGGTTGCCGAGGCGCGAGAGTTCCTCCCAGGAGAGGTCGCCCGGATTCAAGGTATACCCGTCGAGAACAATGATTTTCATAGTCGATCTGAATGCCAGCGGGGTGAAAATGCAATATTCCCCGTCGTTCCCAGTCTCCAGATTGGGAACGGGAGAAAATGCGTCATTCCATCCCTTTTTCTCAATTCGTAGGACGCGCTTTATCCCGCGGATGGCGGGAAAGTTGCCCCCAGCGAGGAGCGGTAGCGAATCAGATGCCGGAGGAGCATTTCGCTCAGTTCCGCCCGGATGCCGACCGACGCCGGATCGGCGAAAAGGTTGTGCGTCTCCCCGGGGTCGGCTTCCAGATCGTAGAGATAATTATCGCTGTCGGAAAAGAACTCCCTGGCATAGCCGCGGCAGTCGCGTTGCGCGGAAAGGATCAGTTTGTGGCGGGTTGTCCGGATGGCGAAGGCATTTTCGGTCATCGAAAAGACGGCCTCCCTGTGCGGGGCTTCGGGCGCTTCCAGCAGCGGGGCGATGCTGCGGCCGGGCAGGGCGGCGGCTTCGCTTTCGGGGCGCTTGATCCCGGCCAAGTCCAGCAACGTCGGCAGGAGGTCGACCAGTTCGATGTTCTGTGGAAGCGACAAGCCACGGTTGGCGGCCCCGGGCAGCCGGAAGATCAGCGGCACCCGCAGGGCATCGTCATAGAGAGTGAACCATTTGCCGATAAGATCGTGCTCCCCGAGCATCTCGCCGTGGTCGGCAGTCAGTACGACGATGGTTTCCTCCAGCAGTCCGCGCTCGCGAAGGGAGTCGATGACGAAGCCAACGCAATGATCGGCATAAGCAGCCATGTCGAGGTATTTCCCGATGATCTCGCGCCGCACGGGCTCGGGGTGGCAGAGCCATCGCCGTTCGGCCAGGTAGCGATGCATGGTTCCCTGCGATGCCCGCTCTGCTTCGCTGACCATCGGCATGACGATCTCGTCGCGCGGGAAAACGCCGTCGAATTCCCTCGGCGGGAACAGGGGAGGATGCGGCGCCATGATTCCGACATGGGCAATGAACGGTTTCTGCGCGGTGGAAAGGTATTCCCTGAACTGGCGGCAGGCGGCCATGTCGTGCTGCTCCTCCATCGGCCCCGGAAAAGTGCCGATGATCGGGCCATGCGCGGAATCGTAGCCGCCATTCGGGGTGCCATAGCCCTCCACCCCCTCGCGCTCGGGGAAGTGGCGATACCCTTTGTCCTGGTGATGGGTCTTGCCGAAGGCGACGGCGTCGTAGCCGCAGGCGGCGAGGCGTTCCGGAAGGGTGGCGACCTCCTCCGGAATCGTCTTCCCGTGGTTAAAGATGCCGATCTGGCAGGGATACTGCCCCGTGAGCATGGAGGCCCGGGAGGGAATGCACGTCGGGTATTGGACGAAGGCGTTTTCACAAGTCACCCCCTCGCCACGCAGTGCGGCGAGGTGGGGAAGCGGCAGTTGGGGATAGCGGAGGCCGTAGGCGATGTCCTGCCGCATCTCGTCCAGGAGAATGATGACGATGTTTTTCATGCCCGCGGATCAATGGCCGGTCTCACGGAGTCTCGTAGAACCACGCGAGCGGAACTTTCATCAGCGACGTGGAGGTGCAGCCTTCGAGCACCCCTCTTCCCGAGGCGCTGCGAAGCGTAACCCAGGTTTCCTTGCCACGGTAGAGGATCGTCGGGTAGTCGACGCTTCGCGAGAGGTCGCGGGCGAGGATCTTGCGCCGGGCGGGAGGCCAGGAACGCCCTCCGTCGCTGCTCACGCACGCCATAATCGTGGTGCGCGCCCCGGAGAAGCCGACATCGGCCTTCGCGTCGTAAACGGGTGTCCAGAGGAGCAGCAGATCGTCCGTTCCGGGAATGCGCGAAAGATGCGCCGGAGCGATGGGGCTGATGACTTCCATCGAGCGCGGGGAAGTCCAGGTGGTTCCCCGGTCGAATGATTCGCTGCAAAACTGCGTTCCCATGGCGGTGCGGATCGTCATCAGGAGGGAGCCGTCGGCGCGCTCAACCGTTCCCGGTTCGATGCACCCGGATTCCAGGGGCGGCCCGCCGCTTCCCTCCGGCCAGTGGACCCGGGGAAGTTCCAGCTTGTCGGAAAGGTGCCAGGTTTTGCCAAGGTCGTCCGACCGGGCGACCTGAACGTACAGGTGCCAGGAGTCGCGGTCCTCCGTGCAATGAAGAGGAGCGATCAGACGGCCCGAGGAGTGGACAGTGAAGCGGTCGTGGCAGCCGGTCTTGTAAGCGCCTTCACCGACGATCACCGGTTCGCACCAGGTCGCCCCTTCGTCGGAGGAGGCGGTGAAGCGCCGCGAGGCTTCTTGCTGGCTGACGCGATGGCTGAACAGCATGCCGATGCGGCCGTCGGGGAGGCGGCGCAGCGCGGGAGACATGACGTTGAAACCATTTTCGGGGGCGGGCACCAGCTCGCGCTCTTCCGTGATCGGCCGCGCCTCCTCGTCCAGCAGGAGCCCGACGATGGAGCCTTTGGCGTTGTCGTTGGAGCTTCCGAGGTGGCGGGAGTAGGCGAGCAAAACCGAGCCGTCGCGCAGCTCGACCATGCTGGCCTCGCTGCGTCGGGTAACGGCGGCATCGGCCGGGGCTACAGGGAGGAGGGGAAATGCAAAGAAGGGGTCTTCAGGGTTCATGTGAGTGGTAAATGCGTGCGCGATCACGGACGGAACATGGTGAGGCGCGTATTGATCGGGTTGATCTGCACGGTCGAGAAGTTTGCCGGAAGCTCGGCGCTGGAAGCGTGGCGGGCCAGGACGACCGTGACGAACAATACTTCGTTCGGGCCGATGGTGGCGCTTTCGTCCGCCACTTCGCACTGCCCGGAGGGATTGATCCGCAGGGCCACCCCCTTGAGCGCGAGATCGGGGAGCGTTCTTGCGTTTTGAACCGCGATGAGATTCGACCGGCCACCCGCCGCGGTCATGGCGACTCCCGCGGGAAGCCGCTTGTACCCTGTGACCCAGGTGGTCCTTTCCGAATTGTCGATAACGGCTGTCCGAAGCAACCGGTACTCGCTGGTTTCGCCATCCTGAACGAACCAGACCTCGACGGGGAGGTTTCTCGAAAGCGCGGTGGCGCGGGCCACGAGGATTTCATCCATGAGCATCTGCGTGGCGTTGGTGAGGCGCATGCCGTCGCTGACGTTGGTGATCGCGGGCAAAACGGCCGCGCCGAGCGCAACAATGATAGCCATGACCATCAAGAGCTCGACCAGCGAGAAGCCCGGCCTCCGGTTCATCTTTTTCAACCCGAACTCCGATGTTGGAGCGGATGGGATTGTGCAAGAGCTTGGAGCAGAAACGGTTGAGGAGAAGTAAACCGTATCTTTACGATACGGCGAACTTCGACGAAGCCGTTTATGCCCAGGAAATTGAGCAAGATCCCCGCGAGCAACCTCGGAATTCGGGTTCAACATGTTGCTGGCCATCATTCGTTTTCGCTCCACATCGGCCGGTTCAAGAGCAGCTTGTTCCGCACGGTGTTGACGATGCTCACTTTCGACAGAAGCACCTTGCCGTTGCCCGACGCATCGGGAATGACCCCTTCCTGCGCGCTCACCCGCGCATAGAAGGCCAGCGCGGTGTCGCTGGACGGAACGGCGCCGCTGGTCACCCTCAGGAGAAAGCCTTCGTCGTTGAATTCATAGGTGCGGCTTGCACCGGCGCTCACCTTGTTGTCCCGCACGTCACGAACGACCGCTTCGAGAATCCGGCTGGTCATCCCCTTCTCGCGCGCGCTGCGCACCGCCTCCAGCATTACGGGAAGCAGGCCGACGATGGCGATCAGGCAAAATGCGACGATCCCCACCGCGATCGCCACTTCGACGAGCGTGAGCGCGGAGCATCGGGATGAAGGGGTAAAGCGCATCAATAGCTCCAGGCCGAGTTTTGAATGGAAACCGTCGTGGTGAACATCCGATAATTAATTGATGGATCGACTGCCTTGATCTGCGCTTCCCATTCGGCCATGTCGTCGGAAAGGCGGCTGGTATCCTCAAACTGCCCGGCGGCGGGGGCGAGCGGCGGAGGCGCGTCCCCATATTTGTCCGCCAGACGCTGCGCCGAGGTTTCGTCAATCACCGCCATCAGCACGCGGATGCGCGGAGGCATCTGGTGATGGCGCTCCGGGTGCGAGCCGTCCCGCGAATCGTAGAGACTCGTTTCGGCGTTGCCTCCGCCCGACACCGGATATTCCGCCATGAGCTTCAGCCAGATGACGTTTTCGGCAAGCACGGCCATATTTGACCCTCCTTTGACTTCGTCGCGAAACCAGAGGCGTTGATCGTCGCTGCTTTGGGCGGCGGAGGTTTCGTAAACGCCCAGGTTTTCCGTCGGCTGCATCCACTGGAAGAGCCGGAAACGGGGGCGGCTCGGCACGATGTTCAGGCTGTCGAGGAACGGGGGGATGTCCGGATTATCGCCGTGCTGCACAAAAAAGCCGAGGTTATTCACCAGCGAAGGAAGGCGGGAGAGCGATTTTGACGAAACCCTGCCGAGGGGAGCCTGGAAGAAGACCGCCGAGCCGGGAAAGTTGTCCCCATTCGCGCCGGGGCCGATAAGGTCGCTGCTCGGCCCCATGATGAAATGCAGCTCGGACAAGCGGGCGTATTCGTTCCCTGATACCTGCCAATAGGTGTTGAGCACGGCTTGCGAAAGCGAGGTGGTGAAGAGGTTGAAAGCGGCGTTGGCCGACTCAAAGGCCGAGGTTTGGTTGCGGTGCCGGATCCAGAGGCTGCTCGTGTTCGACATCAGGCCGATCACGATGGAGAGGAGGAAAACCAGGAGCGCCGTCGAGACCAGCAACTCGACAAGGCTGAAGGCGTTCCTTCCATCCCCCCGGCGGAGAGGGATTCTCCGCAACCTGCGCTCGACCCGCGATCTCATGACTTTCCTAATGACGGGGAAAGCGCCCCCGGCTCCCGCGAATCCGGGGCGTCGAAGCAAACGGTATTGTCTCCCGGTTTCATCGTTTGGACATGATGGATTCCAAGGGGAGGAATATCGATCACCAGGCGGCGCTCCTGGGTGTCGAGGTTATTGACGGTGCACTTCTTGACAACGCCGCTTTCCATCGCGAGCGAAACCACCCAGCCACCGCCCGCGTGCAGCCGCCGGAATGAAAGCGTGTCCCAGATGGCGAGATCGATCCCGCCAAGGAGCTTGAGAACGCCTTCCTTTTCCCGGGCCAGCATCGTGTTCAAACCGAAGACTAGCCCGGCGTGGGCACTGGAGAACCATTCGATATAGTTTTCGCCGTGGTAATAGATGCGCTCCGGGATGCCGCCGAAGTAGTTGATGTGCCCGAGTGCGTGCAGGAAAAAGCGCAAGGCTTCGGGCTTTTCGGCACGGGCCAGGCAGCGCGCGACCCAGAAGTTCGCCCACGGGAAGGCACGCTCCGCGTAATGATTGGAACCGTGGAAGTTGAAGAGATCGCGTTCGGCGTCGTAGTTTTCCGCCATCGCGGCGATCGTGGGGATCAACGCCTTGTGATTGGGGAATAGATCAAAGATCAGGGAACCCCAGTGGGGGAGCGCGCCGTTCCGGAACGATTGCAGGACGCCGTTCTTGTCGATGTTCCCCTCGATCACCTCCTCCAGCGTGGCGATCATTTCGTCCATCCCGTGAAGGGCCGGGGTACGGCCGCTCTTCCGGCAGAGATCGCGGTAGTCGCAAAGCGCGTTCAGCAGGACGGCGCATGTCCACGTGTCGTAAGGCTTCGGATCGGTGCCCGATTCCTCGATTCCCACGAACGCCTCGCCCGGGCACTCGACTGCGCCGTGGCGGCGAAACTCGTCCACCAGGAAGCCGAGCAGTTCCTCCACGGGGCCGAGAATTTCCTCGGGAGGCAGGCAGAGGCAGTCGTTCTCGAAGCAGAAAAGCTTTGCCCAAACGGCGTTGTTGTGGAACTGCCGCCCTGGCGGTTCGTAAACGGTGAAGCTGTCGAGGTGTGTCGTCCACTCGATCCGGGCGCCGGAGTTTCCCATGCGGGCGGCGAGGGCGCGGCCTTCGGGAAGCATGCGCCGGAGATAGTCACCGATGGCCCGGGCTTCCGCCACGTTTCCGCAGCTCAGCAGCGCGGCGTGCATGGTGGCGGCGTCCCAGAACATCACGCCCTGCCACTGGTAGGGCAGAAGCCCTACCGGCTGGAAGCCGCCGGGGTGATGATTCGCCCTCACCAGGTAGCGGGAAACATCGTATAGGAACTGGGCGGAGGCGTCGGGGACAGCCACTTCGGAACGCTCGAAATATTCCTGCCATTCGAGGAGGTGGCGTTCACGGATGCCTTCGATCCCCTCGCGCTCCAGCTCCTCCAGCAACGCGGCGCAAACGGCTTCGGGGTTTTCTCCCTCCCGATCATCCTGAAAGGAAACGGCCCTCCAGAACCGGGCGCCGGTGTGAAGGTGATCCACCCGCTGTTCCCGCTCGCAGAATTGCAGCTGCGGCAAACCGCGGCTGGCGACGGAGCTGACCTTCACTTCGCCCACGACGGAAAAGGCGCGCGCGGCGAGGTCTTCACCCGGGCGCCCTCCCGAGCTTTCCCATGCCAGCCTAAGCAGGACCGTGTTCCCGCCATTGCGGGATTCGGCTTCGCACGACTGGGGCAGGTGCAGCGGCACCATGTGATTCTGATGCGTTGGCGACGCGGTGCCAAGGCTGAAAGCATAGCTTGCACCGCAGGGCGGAGCGTTCAGCACGTGAATCTCCTGGATGAATAGCCCCGTGGAGGTCAGGTAGCTCTGGATGCGAAGCTCCAGTTTTTCCCCCGTCCGGTTATCCGCCTGCATGTAGAAAGTGGTGAGCGTGGCGGTCTTGGGATCGAAGTATTGCCTGACGTCGCGCGGGACGAGGTACTCGTTCCGCATCATCGGCAGGGCGGCGAACTCACCCAGGCAGATCAGGGGGCCATAGACCCCATAGTCTTCTCCGTGAAGCCGCCGGTCGGCCTTGAACCATCCCGCGCAGTGCAGCTTGCTGAGGACATCGGCGCAGGAGGGGGCGCGCTCCCAGTGGCCGTCGCCCGACCCCGTGATGTTGATGAGCATGGCGTCCCGGCCATTGCCGAAATAGAAAGGGAAATAGCGCCTGTCGGGAAACCGGCCGCCCCATGCCCGGGAGTCCAGACGCGGAGGGGTGATGTTTTTTGGCAGGCGAAGAGCCGGGCGCTCTTCGGCGATGGAACGATTCGGCTCCAGACTTGAGGGTTTAATGGGCATTTTAGGGTTGGTTTGCGCCTTGCGTCAGCGCCGGAAAGTTGTCAGTGCGGAAGGGCGAGGCGGGAAAGCCCGCCCCATTCCAGAGATTGCAGGTGGGGTTGTCGGCCCATGCATAGCGAACGGCCACGGGCTCCGGCACTTTGTCCGACCAGACGGCGACCTCGTTCCCCGCGATTGCCGCCTCGGCCCAAACCCACTGCCGGTCGGCCCCGCAGATGGCAAACCCTTCCAGCTCGCTCCCGGGGCTGCGGCGCTCCATCGGCGCTTTTGTACCCGCCCGATGGGAGAGGACCGCCTCCGGGGGCAGCGGCGCGGCGACAAGGCCTCCGTCGGTGTGGGCAAACGTCAGGTGAGCCTTTCCGGCGCGCACCTCCATGGACTGGTAGACGGGCCCGGAGAACGGGATCGCGCGGCCATAGGTTTTCGCCAGGGCGATGGCGGCGAGACGACTACCCGCCTCGCGCTTGCGGAGAGGATGGATGTCGTCGGCCTCGCCGAGGTCGATCAAGACCGCCTGTCCGGTGCAGGGAAGCCGCAGCGCGAGGCTTTGGGCTTCGCGCAGCTCCGCCCAACGGCTCTCGCCCGGAACGGCTTCCTTGGCCATGTAGCCGGGGAGCTGGCAGAAATAGAACGGAAGCTCCGGCTCTTTCCACTGGGCACGCCAATCGGAGATCAGGATCGGGAAGACAGTCCGGTAGCGCCATGCCCGGGAGGCGTTGGCTTCACCTTGGTACCAGATCACTCCGCGAATGGCGTAAGGCAGCAACGGATTCACCATCCCGGCAAAAAGATTCCCCGGGAAAGCCTGCGGCGGCAGCGGGGGACGGGGCGCTCGCGGAACCGGCCCGGCGGCTTTGGCGTCGATGGGTGGGAACTCATACTCTCCCTTGACTAGCCACTCGCCCTTGAGCGAAGCCCTACCCGCCAGCATGGCAAAGTTCGAGACCTTCGCCGGGGCAGCCGGGCAGAAGATGCGCACCGCAAGGATGTTAGGCCCCGGCTTCAGGAAGGCGGCGGGAACCTTGTATTCCCGCTTGTAAGGAGTACCGGGGTAGGTTTCGTAGGTGGTTTCGCCGACGAACTCGCCGTTCCAGTAAACCGCCTCGAAACCTTCGATCAACCCGAGGTTGAGGTTCAGGTCCTTTTTCGTATCGCTGTCCCCGAGGTCGATCTCCTTTCTCATCCAGAGCGCGCCGCTTTGGGGAAGCCCCTCCACGGAGACGACGCCGGGAACCTTGACGCTTACCCACCCCTCGGGCGGAATGGTCACTCCGGTCCACGCGGAAACCTCGGCAGGGCGGCGATCCTGCCGTCCGTTCCGCCGGAGCCAGTCTCCAAACCCGGCGGCGAATTTCGCACGCTCCTCGGCATAGCTATTGTTTCGGTGGAGGGCCTCCCGAACCACCCGGGCGGAAACGGGGTCCGCTTCCAGCGCGCCGCGGCGTGTCCATCCTTCGGCGGAGGTTCCACCCCACGTGGCGTTGATCAGGCCGACAGGGGTGGCGAGTTCCTTCTGGATCGCTTTCCCGAAATAATACCCTACGGCGGTAAAGCTTCCCGTGGTGGTGGGCGAAGCGGTTTCCCACGCTCCGCCGCAATCCTCCAGCGGAGTCTCGGAGGCAACGTTGTCGACCTTGAAGTGCCGCAGCAGCGCGTTCTCCGAGGTAGGGATTTCCTCGCGGGCGCTCATTTCCCCGCTCATGGTGAACTGCATGTTGGATTGCCCGGCGGCGACCCAGACCTCACCCACGGCGACATCCTTGACGCGCAGTTCGTTCGTCCCCTTGACCACCAGCTCGAACGGCCCGGGAGGAGAGTCTGCGAGGTTGAGTTCGACGCGCCATTTCCCGTCCGCTCCCGTTTCCACGGAGGCGCTCTGCCCATCCAGAGTCACTGTCACCTTCTCGCCCGGCTTGGCCGTTCCCCAGACCGGCGCTCCCGCCCGCCGCTGCAGGACCATGTGGTCCGAGATGAGGGCGGGGAGTTTTACTTCGGCGCGGGCCTGCGAGATGGCTGCCAACAAGCTCAGCGCCGGGATGAATAGTGCGGAGGAGGAGTTGCGGGAGAGCCGGGGGCGCGGCGTGCCAGAGCGATTTTGACGCATCGATCGAATCAGTTTTGGAAACGTTGAAAAGGGACGGGAACCGGGCATAACCGGGCATAAGGGGGGCGAGACGGGAGGCGAATCGTTCTTCCCCCCCCGGTTCTCCGGCCTTAAACAGGGTTTCCCGCCGGAAGCTGCGGCGCTCAACACGCGGACCGCCGCCGCCACCGCCGGAAGAGCATTCCACCTCCGCAGAGGGCAAGGAGGCTAAGCGCGCCGGGCTCGGGGATGACCGTCAGGGTCCCGGTGGTGCTGTCGAAACTTGCGAGGTATCCCGCAGCCAATCCCGAGTAGGTGAATTCGCCCAGCAGGCCGCTGTAGTTCTCGAAGTCGAAAATTTTCACGCTCCCTTCCGTGGAGAAACCGCTCTGGAAGATAATGTTCAGGACGGAGCCCGCTTCGAACACGACGGTCTGCTCACCCTCGCCACCGAGCACCAGGTCATACATTCCTTCCCCGAAGCCGTTGACCTCGAAGATCGAGAGGCTGCCGTCCGCCAGCGTCAGGTCATTGTCAAAGGTCTGGATGCCGATGCTGTTCCCGGCGGAGAGGGTTGCGCCGGTCCCGATGGTGATGGCTCCCTTGACCGAACCGGAACCCGAAAGTTTCTGGTTTTCGGCGAGGGAAAATCCGCCACTCACGTTGGTGACATCGAGCACCCCGCCCACGAGGTTGATCACCGAGCTGGAGGCGATGTTGTTTGCCGAGGAAGCAAGCAGCAGCGTGCCGAGTTGGACGGTGGTGACGCCCGTGTAGGCATGATTTCCGGTCAGCGTCGTTGTGCCGGAGCCGAGCTGGCTGAATCCGCCCGAGCCGCTGATCACCCCTTCGAAGGTATATTCATCCGAGCGGTCGATGCCGAAAAGAGCGGAGGCGGCCACCGCCACATCGCCGGCAAGCGAACCCAGCGTTCCGCCATCCCCCACCCGGAGCGTGCCGCTGTTGATGAACGTTCCCCCGTTATAGTTATTCGCGCCCGTGAGGGTCACCATTCCGCTCCCATCCTGCCTCACCTGGCCCTCGCCCGAAATAGCGCCGCTTTGGGTAAAGTCATCCGAGCGGTCGAAAACCAGGGTGGAGGAAGCGCTGGAGAGCGAGACGTTACCACCAAGCGAGCCGGTCGTGCCGCCGTTACCCAATTGCACCGTGCTGCTGCTGATGGTCGTCAGCCCCGCGTAGGTGTTGTTTGCAGTAAAGATGAGCTTGCCGGTGCCTTCGTGGCGTACCTGCCCCACGCCGCTGATCAACCCACCGAACGTCACGTCGTCGGATCGGTTGAAGGCAAGCGCCCCGCCGGCGAAGGTGATGGAAACATCCCCGAGGATCGAGCCCGTCGTGCCGCCGTTGCCCACCTGAAGAATGCCCGCCGCGCTGATCACCGTTCCCCCGCTGTAGGTGTGATTCCGCGTCAGGATCGTGCGCCCGAGGTTTTTCTGCTGCACCTGCCCGGAACCGCTGATGATACCTTCGTAGGTGTAGGTATCGAACCGGCTGAACGCGAGCGCCGATCCGTCACCGACGATCACGTCGCCCGCCAACGCACCGGTCGTGCCAGCGGCCCCGTTGCCGCCAATCTGGAGCGTGCCTCCGGTAATCGTTGTGATCCCGGTGTAGGTGTTATTGCCCGTGAGCGTGAGCGTGCCGCCGCCTTTCTTTTTAACCTGCCCCGAACCGCTGATCACCCCCGCATGGGTCAGGTTGTTCGACCTATCGAAGACGAGGGCGGTGGATGCGGCGATCTCGACGTTTCCGCCCACGGCACCGGTCGTCTCCCCGTTTCCGAGCTGAAGTGTGCCGCTGTTGACAACCGTATTCCCCGTAAAGGTGTTGTTGGCTGTCAGGATCAATGTCCCCGCGCCATCCTTCCTGACCTGTCCCGCGCCGCTGATCAGGCCCGAAAAGAGGTAGTCGTCGGAGCGGTTGAAGGAAAGAATCCCGCTGGCGCCGGTCAACTTCACGCCGCCGGCAATGCTTCCCGTCGTCCCTCCGTTGCCGATTTCGAGAATCCCGTCCAGGATCTCGGTCGCACTGCTGGCGGTGTTCCAGTTGCTGTCGGCCGTCAAGGTCAGTTTGCCCGTCCCCGCTTTTACCAGGATGCTGTTGGTATCGCTGGTGAGAATGCCCGTGAAAACCGTGGAAGTGTTGTCGTGGCCGACGCTGAACGTGATTCCGGCGCCCGTGTTGCGCTTCATCAAGACGGTACCCGAACCAACGAGGCTTCCCGCCTCAATGGTCGCGAGGTTGGCTGCGGACAAGACGCCCTCGGCATTGACCTCCACACGGCTATTCCTCAACGCAAAGCTGTTTGAAACCAGAAGAGTTCCGGATTTGATGATCGTGCTGCCGGTGTAGCTGTTGCTGCCGCCCAGGGTGAGAATTCCCGCGCCTTCCTTGGTGATCCCGAAGTTTCCGCCTCCATCGCCGATCGGCCCGGAGATCGTGACGCCGCTCTGCACTGTAAACGTCCGGTTTCCGGTCAGCAGGCCGGAACCCGAAAGGGTCAACGCCGCGGTATTAACCGGGTCACCCAGGGTTGCGTTGCCGTCGAATACGACCGCATTGGATACGGTTCGGGCATTTGCTGCATTGGTGGTCGATATCGTTCCTCCAGCGATGACCAGCGTACCCGACCCGAGGACGTTTGCTCCGCCGATAAGAAGTTGGCCGCCAGCGAGGACCGTGCCTCCGCTGTAGGTGTTCGCCCCGCTGATCGCCAGGGTGCCCCCGCTTACTTTAAGTACGTTCGCACCGCTCATCGTACCGGTAAAGCTCATCGCTCCCCCGGCGAACTCGAGTGTTTTCCCGCCGTTGGCCCCCTCCGAAATCAGCGCGGCAAACGCTTGCGTGAGGGATGAATTGTTCGTGACCACGAGGTTGCTGTTCAGCGAAACCGGCAGCGCGGCAAGCCATGTGTTCGTCGAGCTGCCGGCCAGGTAGTTGAGCTGGGCGTTCTGGCCGCCATTGTCGAAAACGAAAGTGCCTCCATTCGAGCCGGTAAGGCGGAGCGTATTCGTCCCGTCGGAATCTCCCCAGTCGAGAATCCCCACGGTCACCGTTGTCCCGTCGACGAAAATCGTCCGGGTCGCATTGATATTGGGGTTGATCAGGACTCTCGATCCCGCCCCACCGCCCACTGTCCCGCCTTCCCAGCTTGATCCCAAAGACCAATTGTAACTGGCGGAAGCGCTCCCGTTGTAAGACCAGGTTCCGTCGTCCGCTTGGGCGGAATGGGGAGCGATTGGCGATGCAAGGGCGAGGAGGAGGAAGGGCAACTGGCGACGTTTGAGACGAATCATGGTTCTCAGTTCCGGTTAGGGGTTTTCCGAAATGGATAATTGCCGAATATCTGATGAATAGTGCGTTCAGTTAAAAATGTCAATAAATCTAAGAAACATTTTTAATTTAGCTAAAAAGTTTTAGTCAAATAGTGCGATTGTCCCTTCTATCGGACGAGATGCGTGCCCGGATTCAGGGGGCGAATCGCTTGGAGAGCAGGGTGCGGAAGCCGTAGTAGTGCTCGAGGGAGACCTGATCAGGATCGGCTCCCCCGGCGGCCGCAAAGGCGGGGTCGTTCGGGTCGAGGTAACGCTCGAAGGTGACGGCCCCACGGTACTCGCTCTTCACAGCAAAGCTTCCGTTGGCGAGGCGTTTGATGCTTTGCGCCCGCACGTGGGTGGTGAAGACATTGGACTTCGTGGTCAGGAGCGGGTAGAGGGTGGCGTAGGGCCTCTCACGGGAGTTGTTGCCCGTCAACTGGTAGTTGTCCCACCACCCCTCGACATTATCCGCCGTGACACCCGAAAGGTCGGGCACCAGGAAGAGATCACAGATCTCCGATGCGGAGCGGAAGAGATCCTTGTCGCTGTCGAATCGACGGTCGAATTGTTTGAGGGTTTCCTTCGCGTTCACCTCAAACCGGATCTTCTTGTCCGTTTTCCCCAAAGTGGAAGAATGGGTCTTGTAATCCACGGCGAAGGAAGAATTGATGGCGATGATTTTCTGAGATGCCAGGGCGGCATGGAGCGCCGTCTGACGCTTGATGTTGGAAAAGGGTGCGATCTTGTAATTCATGTTGATGCGCCCTGCGGTGGAGAACGGCTCGCTGATGGCGTAAGGCTCGACCACCGGCATGTGAAAAAGATCCAAAAGCAGGTGGTCGGCGGGCTTCACGAGCCCGTAATGCGCGGATTTTGCGAGCGGGTTCGGGCAGAAATTGAGCGTGCGCCACGGGCGGGCGTCGCCGGGCGAATCGCTACCATACGCCTCCGCATTTCGCAGGACGCTGGTGGGCAGGGAACCGAATACCACGGCGGAAGGCATTTGCCGCAACGGAGAAAAGAGGCCCTCGCCAAGTTTCCACTGGAAAGCGAAGTAGGGAACGCTGCTGTTATAGCCGTACCCTCCTTCGTCCGGCTTATTGAGATAAGGCCCGTCCACGAGGTGGGCGACTCCGTTGTCGAAATCCCCCTCCCATCCCTTCGCCCGGAGGGAGGTGATCGTGGGGACGATCTTTGGGCGACCGCTGGCGAATTTCTTCGCTTCGGGGGCGACTTCCTCCGCAAAGTAGTTTCCCGGAACATAGCTCCCGTTTTGGGTCCCGAGATAGGCATCATTGATGCCGCCACGGAAGCCGTGGAGCTGCAGATCCGGCGAGTTCCAGTTGGGAGAGTCGAAAAACTGCCGCGGGACATTCTCCAGGTAAGCAATCGTACGGAAATCTCCATCCCCGATCATAACGCCCCTGACCACATCCTGCCGCATGAACTTCACGTCGGTGCCATCATCGTCGACAGAACCGCTGCCACCGCCGCCGCCGGAGCGCCGGTAGGGCCACCCCTGTCTATTCATATACAGTTGACTTGCATTTCCATTGACGGCCTCGACAACCTGCGGAATCGGCAGGGTAGCATCGGGAAAGCGAACAACGTAGGTCTGATATTCGTTCGGGCTAAGATCGTCGCAGCAGAGCGAAATCTCGAGGTCCCCGCCCAAAACCTGAACGCCTCCCGGGGGAAGCGGAATCGCCTTGTATCCGCCCGCGGCGATGACGTCGCCGTTGATGGGCGTCATCACCGCCTTCCTGGAGAGAAGGCCGTTGTTCATGTAGTCAGTCGCGCCATTGGTCCCGAGATGCCACACGAATCCGTCAATTCCGCCGATCGATTGCCCCTGGGAAAGGGACAGGCCTGCGGTTGAGATGATGGACGGCGAAGTCGTATCGGGCACAATCTGGCGTGCGCTACCACCCGCGTCCACAATGCGTGGCCCCGATCCGATGTTGCGAACCTTGATTGAAAAGCCCCGGGAGATCCAGGGCATGAACCCCTGCATGGGCGAAAAGGTCTCGACAATCAGCCCGGGCTGCACCTCCGGCGGATCGGGGTCGAGCGTCCAGTCCATCTTGGTGGAACTACCCGTAGTTACGGCACGCCCTTTCATCTGGATGAGCCAGAGGCCGACTTCCGAAATCACCGGGCTGCGCCCCGCGCCGCGAGTGGCTTTCGTCCTCCCGCCGCCCGCAGGAATTTTGATAGGCATAACGAAACCCGCGCCGGTATACGGCTTGATGTCGGTGCCGCCGTTGGTGAGCGTCCAGGGACTTCCCGCGGAATCCCGTGTCGAGGTCGTATAGGTGGAAAAATTGCCTGATTGCTGCTTGTACGGCTCGTTGAGGTTCGCGCATCGAATATAGTCGAAGATCTCCGTCAGGATCTGGTCGCGTTCGCCCGTGACGCCGCCCTCGTCTACGTCGTATTTTTCCAGAAAGTTACCTCCAAAGCCGGGAATTTCACGCGCGGTCAACGCGCGAAGGTAGGCATCGATCTCCTGATTTCGGGCGTAGCTCCAGTCGGTCTGCTGGCTCCAGGGCGCGCTTCGCACGAAGTAGTAGGCTTTGGAACCCGGTGTCCCGGGGACCCCGAGCGTGGCGCAGCGGGCGATCAGCTTGTCATAAGGCGTCCGGTGCTGATCGTCATCAACGGCACTGATCGGCCAGATGGTGACCCGCGGCTGCCCGAAGAGGTTCAGATCAGCGCTGCGGCTCGCCGCCGTCAGGAAAAAGCGCCTGGTATCCAGAACGGTGGCATTGAGATTGAGCTGTCCTTGGCGAACGCCGTCTGAGAGCGTTTCACGGTAGAGGTATTCATCCGGCGCGACGTACAGCCGTTCCGGTTTGGCCGCGTCAAGACTCGTGCGAGTCTCGGTCGGCTTGACGCTGATCGACGCATTTTCCGATCCGCCCCAACGATAGCGGGGACTAGCCTCGATAATTTTCTGGATGTCCGCCTTTAGCGGATTGCTGCCCGAAAAAACAGGCGTAAGACTGACGGTGGCCGGGTGTCCCGGGTAGCGGTTGAACTCGTTCTGCGACGGTTGCATGAACGCGATTTTGTTTCTCTCGTCGGCATAGTTGGCCCGAGGAATATCCGCATAGCTGTCCTGATTCGTCGCCGACGCCGTATTGATATTGATCTTGGAAGCCTCGTCATCCGTCCAGAAGGCGACCCGCAGCACGGGATCGTCCGCCGGGGTGAGATTTGCCTTGAGAGAGCCATCTTCCATGACGTAGAGCCAACGGACAGGCATGGCCAGCGAATCGTCCCATGCGTTCGTCCCGGAGCTGCTGCCGCTGACGGTGAAACCGACCACCGCGTTGCTCCCGGAGAGAGCCTCCGGGCTAACGATCGGGTAAATCCATTGGCCGTACCGCTTGACCGGTTCGTTGAGATCGACATATTGATCCGGCTGGGCGGCCCAGGTTCCGGGGACATCCTCGCCGTCGACCATCGCCTCGGCATCGGTGGTGACCATTTCCGCATTCGAATAGAGCTTGTAGACCCGGGATAGCTTGCCCTCGTCGTCGTAAGTGCGAAGCGCGCCGGGCTGGCTGGCCCACGTCATCGTTCCTTTTCCATTGCTGTCGATCCCTTCCGAAGTGGCCTGGGCGATCTGCCCCTTGACCAGTTCGACCGCAGACTC
>Ga0180217_1001721_pt1 | contig 22443 bp, 23 predicted proteins | sample eDN3rd37CBELigOP_FD_128521 | JGI IMG/M metagenome (GOLD analysis project Ga0180217, IMG submission 128521) | Enriched Organic Plus compost microbial communities from Emeryville, California, USA - eDNA 3rd pass 37_C BE-Lig OP (version 2) (version 2) ... | reverse complement strand
GTTTGACTATGGTAGTAAGTATTTTTAAAAACTTCAATGAAGTGGTAGAAAATGCCAAAATAATTGAAGTATTGAACGACATCAAAACAGGTAAGTATATCAATGTGATAACTTATTTAAGAAAGTCGCTTGCAGAAAGCAAAATGGAAGCATACGAAAGGGCAAAGAAATCTTTGCCCGCTTTCACACCTTCGGCTTCTTTCAAAGGGGGTAGAAAGTTGGAATATCTTACAGCATACACACAAATTGTTGTATTGGATATTGATAAACTTACAAAGGAACAACTGAATACAGCAAAGCAATTAGCCAAAGAAACGCCTTATACTTTTGCTTCGTTCGTCAGTCCATCGGGAAACGGTTTAAAAATCTTTGTTCGTGTAAATTCAGCACAGGAAAACCACAAAGAAGCATTTATAGCACTGCAAAAATTCTATGAAGAATTTTTAGGCTTGCCTATTGACAAATCGGGCAAAGACGTTACACGCCTTTGCTTTGTGTCTTACGACACAGATTTGTATCTGAATGAAAATGCAACGGTTTATCCTGTAATTTCTACGGAAGATTTAACGCCTTACATTGAGCAATCAAAAGAAGTAGTACAGGAACATACAACCATTGCAAGCAATGGTTTACCCACACAGCAATTCAATAATGATTACTTGACCGTTTACGAACATTGCGTAAGATTTACCGAGAAAAAAGAAAGTTATGTAAATGGTAATCGCAACAACTTTGTGCATTTATTGGCTTGCAATCTCAACCGTAAAGGAGTGCCATTGCCTATGGCAATGGGTTATATCCTTTCAGATTACAACTACAATTTACAGGAAGTAACAGCAACCGTAAACAGTGCTTATAAAAATGTTGTAGAGCATAACAAAAGTACATTATCCATTTCGCCAAATGGCGAAATTTCCGAGCAATCCAAGAGCATAAAATCATCTGAAGATGATACAGACGAGGAAGAAGAAAAACCGAGCTTCATTGACAGATTAGAAAACTTTTTGAATTACCGTTATAGCTTTCGCTACAACGTAGTTTCGGGAAAGTTGGAGTACAAGGCTACCAAAGCTACGCTTTGGAAACCTGTAACGGATTTCGTTGAAAACTCAATCCTGCGTGAGATAATGAAAGCAAAAGTAAAATGCAACATCAATACACTACGCAATTTGTTACGTTCCGATTACTGCGAACAGTTCGACCCATTCAAAGATTATTTTGATAACCTGCCGAACAATGAAGATGAAACCGACTACATTACAGAGCTTGCAAATACCATAACCACAACAAAGCAGGATTTATGGCAGGTATGTTTTAAAAAATGGTTTGTCGCAATGGTGGCTTGCGTAACCAATGAAAAAGAAACAAATCAGACCGTAATTGTATTTAGCGGAAAACAAGGCGTAGGAAAAACAACGTGGATAGAAAAGCTCATACCAAAGCCGTTAAAAGATTATATGTTTTCGGGAACAATCAACCCCAACAATAAAGACACCTTGATACATTTAGCGGAATGTATGCTAATCAATTTGGACGAACTCGAAAACTTAAACCGTACCGAAATCGGTACACTCAAAGAGCTGATAACAAAAACGCATATCCGTATGCGTAAAGCATATGGACACAACAACGAAACCCTGCCTCGCAGGGCTTCATTTGCAGGGAGTGTAAACACTGCCCAATTCCTAAATGATACAACAGGCTCACGTAGATTTTTATGTTTTGAAGTAGAGCATATCGAGTACACACATAATATTGATATAAACTTGGCTTATGCCCAAGCAAAACACCTTTACAAAAACGGTTTCCGTTTTTGGTTCAATCAGGAAGAAATAAAAGAGATTAACCAAAACAACGAACAGTACCAAGCAAGAAGTCCCGAAGAAGAATTGCTTTTAACGTGGTTTGAAATAGCCGACAGGGAAACTGCCAACAACTTCATAAACACCACACAGATAGCAGCCAAATTAGCAGAAAAAGCAAAGTTGAATATTACGGACGGTACAGTAATGAAATTAGGCAAAGCATTGAAGAAACACGGTTATTTGCGTTTATCAAAAAAGAAGGGCTATGTGTATGCCGTAAGGGAATTGAGTTGGGAAGAAGTGGACAATAAAAACCGGGAAAAGGAACCGCCAGTAGAGCCATCCAAGCCACCGAAGCAGTCAAGCATTTCATTTGAAAATCCGTAACGGTACAAATTGCGTTGGTTTACATCGGTTGGAGTGGATAAGTAAGATAAGAATAAAAAGGCAAAAACAATGTTGTGTTTTTTATCTGCGATAAAAAATAAGCCAAAAACCACCAAAATAAAGTAAACGGCACATCGGCTTCATTCCTTTGCTTACTATAATCCCGATAAATCGGTTTTTGATTTTTAAAGAATTAATAATCATTGTTTTTAAGAAAAGTTACTTATCCTACTTACAGCTTTATTTTTAGCTTGTATGTTTTTGTTTTCTGGTTTAACCAAAACATTACAATCAGATGTAAATTGGTGTAAAAGCATAGAAGCTATAGTAAACAGCTTGTGTTGTCGTATTTTGTTTATATATTTGCGTATTAGGCTATTTTTATGACAAAAAACGATATAAATAGAATTCGGGTGGTGTTGGCTGAAAAGAGTGTTGCTAATAAAAAGTTAGCGGAGAAGATGAAAAAGAGCCCTACTACCATTTCAAGGTGGTGTAATAATGAAATGCAACCTTCATTAGAAACGTTGGTAGAGATTGCGAAACAATTAAATGTCGATGTGAGAGAACTTTTAAATCCGACAAAGTGAACAAGAATATTAAAAATATCAAAAGAAATATCAAAGCCATAAGTTCAGAAACATTGAATGGTGAAAATTATTCTAGAAATGATTTTGCCAGAAGTATATTGAACTATCCCGCTATGATGGTTCCGTCTGTTCAGGAGCCTATAATAGCAAAACTTTCTGATGCATTAGATAAAAATGTTTCATTGTTAGATCCATTTATGGGAGCGTCAAATACGCTTGTAACAGGGATGAAATATGGAATGAATGTATTCGGACAGGACATTAATCCTCTTTCTATTTTATTAAGCCAGGTAAAGACTAGTTTCTATCAAAACGAAGAGCTTGTTGATGCAGAAAAAAGAGTTATTAGTACCATCAACGGTGATACTTCTGATGCCATAGAAATATCTTTTATAAATATTGATAAATGGTTTACTAAAGATATTCAGGTTGAATTATCAAAAATATATAGAGCTATCCGAAGAGAACCAAATCTAAAAATAAGAAAATTCTTTTGGGTAGCATTAGCTGAAACAATAAGATTAACGAGTAATGACAGAACATCCACTTTTAAGATGCATATGCGACCTATTGAAGAAATAAATTCAAGACAAATTTCTGCGATAAAAACCTTTACTTCTGTTTCTAAAAAGAATGTCAAAAATATTAATGATTTTATTTCCGTACTCATACAAAACGGTCATATAAAAAAAGGAAAATACGTTAAAGATACTGATATAGTTTGGGGTGATACAAATTCGGGAATTAAAACGAAAAAGACCTTCAATCTATTGGTTACATCACCGCCTTATGGTGATAATCAGACTACTGTAACCTACGGCCAGTTTTCATATCTGCCATTACAATGGATACCAGTTGAAGATATAGATAATACAATAGAATTGGATTATCTCAAAACGGCTCAGGAAATTGATGCTAAAAGTTTGGGTGGGCAAGTGAAAGTAAAAATAAAAGAAATTGAGGATAAAGTATTTGAAAAATCTAAAACACTTAAAAAGTTTATAAATCAGTTCAAAGATGAGGAAAGGAAAAAGGCGGAAAAAGTTACTCGATTTATTTACGAACTAGATAATAGTATTGATAAAATGCTTCCGAGAATGAGAAAGGATTCTTTTCTAGTCTGGACTATTGGTAACAGAAACGTTAATAAGAAAGTAGTTAGAAACGATTTGATTCTAAGTGAACTTTTTGAATCTAAAGGAATAAAGTTATTTACCGGTTTAGAAAGAGATATTTTAAGTAAAAGAATGCCAGGTCGTAATAACTTTTCCAATATGATGAGTAAGGAAAAGATATTAATTTACAAAAAAAACTAATTGATGAGCAGAATGATTGATTTGAATAACTTTTCTGAAAGTCAACAAGAGGCAATTCTAACTAACGATAAGCACTTACGAATAATAGCTTGTGCCGGTTCTGGTAAAACTACTACAGTTGCAGGCAAAGTAGCTTATCTGTTGGATCCTCTTAATGGATTTGACATTAAGCCTGAAAATATTATTGCCTTTACCTATACAGAAAAAGCGGCAGGAGAATTAAAAAATAAGATTCTTAATAATGTAGGTCAATATAGGGGTATGGCTAATATGTATATTGGGACCATACACGGTTGGTGTTTAAAATCTTTACAAGAGAATGAATACAAATATCAAAGCTTTTCAGTCTTAGATGACATAAAGCTAAAACTCTTTGTTGATAAGCATTACGATGTAATTGGGATGAAAGAAGTTACTAAGCTTTCTAATCCATCTGTTTCTCTTCGGCGTTTTATAGACACTTCCCTTTTTGTTAGGATTATGGATATAGTTAGAGAATCTGAAATCAGAAATGGAGTTGAGTTTCCCGACAATATTTTGACTGCAAAAAAGAAGTATCAGGATACACTTATTTCAAAACGGTATTTTGATTTTTCTATGATAATGGAAAAAGCATTAGAATGCCTTAAGGATGATACAAATCTCACTAAATCAATTAAAGCTAATCTGAAATATTTAATTGTAGACGAATACCAGGATGTAAATCCATTACAAGAGAAACTGATAAATAGGCTTCAAGAAATAAGTGGCTGTAAATTAATTGTGGTTGGTGATGATGATCAAAATATTTACCAATGGAGAGGTAGTAATAACAAGTATATCATTGATTTTGAAAATAAGTTTGATAAAGATGAAGTAAAGACTATTCCTCTTTCCGTAAACTATAGAAGTTCACAAGGAATAACTAAATTAGCAGAAACTCTTATATCAAATAATCAAAAGAGAATTCAAGATAAAAAAATGGAATCTAATAATTCTCAAATTTTTAATAGAGGAACCGATATTTTATATAATAGGTATCAGGGTATTGAAGAAGAGAATGAGGCTATAGCTAAATATATAGATGATATTTTAGGAGTTAAGTTTAAAGAAAATAATGAAGAAGAGAGGGGGATAGCATTTTCGGATGTTGCTATATTATTACGAACTTGGAATAAAGCAAGCTCTATTGTTGAAGCATTAGAAAGGCATAATATACCTTATATTACGGCAGGAGTTAATCAGTTGTTTGAAATGGAAGAGGTTCAAGCAGCATTGGCAATTTTTAATTACTTATATGAAGATATAAATGAAGAAGAATTAAAAAAGAAATGGTTAAGCGTACCTCACATAAAAACATCTCCAGATAAAATTGATTTTGCAATATCAAAGCTCTCTGAAAAGAATCCGAATATAGAAAAAGTTAAGGACAATTGGGAGTATTCACTACAAGATATATTCTGGAATTTTCTAAACGATGCAGAAGTTTACGAAGAAAATTTTGTTAATGACACATCGGAGGAATTAGAATTTAGAACTAAAGAACGGGCTGAAATAATATTTTTCAATCTTGGAAAATTTAGTCAGGTTATAAATGATTTTGAAACTATTAATTTCAACAGCACTAGTCCATCATTTCATCTCTTTAGTTTTCTAAGTTTTATCACTTATGTAGCAAGAGATTATTATCCGGAAGGATGGCTAAATAATCCTTATAAAACTCCTAACGCTGTACAGATAATGACAATACACCAATCAAAAGGATTGGAGTTTCCTTGTGTAATTGTTCCAGGATTGAATCATAATTATTTACCATCTAAAAAAAGAGGAGGGTTAAGTGAATGGCATTTTTTAGATAGAGCTTTAATAGACGAACAATCAAGATATGAAGGTGATGATGATAAAGAAGATGAAAGACGTTTATTATATGTTGCCCTGACAAGAAGTCAAAAATATTTATTATTGACTCAGGCTCCTGATTTAAATAATAAGCTCTATAAAAAAGAATCTCAATTCATTTCAGAACTTACGAATGCTAAAGTACACTCATTTCCTGCTATGGTTACTGACTTAAGACACAAGTTTCCTGACAGTGAAAAAATTGGACAAAAGCCAAAAGAAAAAGTAAAAAACATATCTCTGGATTTTACTAGTTTAAAGGATATATTTGAGTGTTCTTACCGTTTTAAATTGATTTCAGTGTTTGGCTTCTGTTACCCATTAAATCAAAGAATGGGTGTAGGAAGGTCATTTCATAATTGTTTAATGGAAATTCATAAAGAAGCTAAAAAAGGTGTTAGGCTTACAGAAGATGAACTTAAGGCATTAATTGATAGACAAACACATTTTCCGTATCTGACAAAATCGACAAAACTAAGTCAGCCTTTATATGATAAGGTGAAAAATAACGTAGAAGATTATTATAAAGAAAATGTAGATGAATTCAAAAATATTGAATTTGTTGAACAGGAAATTCAATATAAAATTGATAGAAATATTCTGGTTGTTGGTAGGATTGATTTAATAAAGAAAATTGGGGATGCAGGTTACTACGAAACTACGATTGTTGAGTTTAAGAGTGACGAAGAAAATGCTGATGCTCCAATTACAAAAGATCAATTGAAGTTGTATGCTTTAGGGCACAGAGAACTAACAGGAGAAACAGCCAATTACATTATGACTTATGTAATTGGAAAGAATCAACCTAAAACACCTGAAAAACTTTATGATGATGATTTAGTACAAATTCAACAAAAAATTAAAGATGCAGTTGGGCTAATTAGAGATGAGAAATTTGTAAGAACTGATGAAAGTAAGATATGTGGTGAAAATTGTTATCAAATCCGTTTATGCAGCAACCGTATTAAGTATAATATAAAGCCTAAAAGATAATGGGGGTAGTTAAAGATAGAAAAATAGCTGTCGCAAATTTAAAAAAGCTTACAGAAGATCCTAGTAAGGTTTTATTTGTTCATTACTCTCAAAGTAATACATTCGATGATGATGATTATGGTAATATATCACCAATTATAACTTCAATAGTTGTCAAGTCTCTTGATGGACAAATAGATCAACAATTTGCTATTCATTTTGAAGCAGATAAGGCAGATATTCCCATAGATGAGATTCAATATTCATATCGTGATTTAGAGTTGAGAATTTTGAAATCTTTTAATGATTTTGCAAGAAGATATAGTGGATGTAATTGGATTCATTGGGATATGAAAAATATACATTTTGGCTTTGAAGCAATCAAACATCGATATGAAAAAATTTTCGGAGACTTGAAAGATTACAATGAAATACCAATAAATAACAAAAAGAATTTAAGGGATATTATTGAAGGTATGTATGGGGAGAATTTTGTTGATGGTCCTGATACCTTAAAGTCGTTATTAAAATGTAACTCTAGAAATATTGATAATAATGTCTACATAAGTTCAAGTATAGAATCAACAGAATTTGAGAGGAAAAACTTTGACAATGTAATTAAGTCAGTTGATTTGAAAGTTGATTTTATAAAAAAGGCTACCAATAAATTAATTCAAAGGAAGTTAATAGTGTCGAATAAGAATAATTACGCTGTTTTTGTAGATACGGTTAATCACCCGATTTTTACTTTTATAGGTTGGATAGCAACAATAGCTGGATTAGTTATTGCTGTTGTTACTTTGACATAATTCAAAATATTAAATGTGGTCAAAAAGAAAAGACATCATTATATACCACGATTCTATTTAAAAAGATTTTCTGTTAAAAATGAGGGCAAATTTTTAGGGCTATATAATCTCAACAATAGGAAATTCATACAGAATGCACCTTTAAAAAGTCAAGCCTATGAAAATTTTCTTTACGGAGAAGATGATGAAATAGAAAATGCTTTGGCTGAAATGGAGGGGAGGGTTGCCAAGATGTTTTACTATTGGACAGAAGAAAAACTACTGTACCCACCACCCACCGAAACCAACGGTTTTAAACTATTAAAGCGATTTATCTTATACCAGGCATTTAGAACTCCGAAATCAGGTAATGACATAATGGCAATGCTTAATCAAGGATTGAAAACTGTTGTAAAAGAGTTTAAGCCAGATTTATGGGAAAGTTTGAAAGATGGGACTTTGGTACACGAAAACCCCGTTTTACTTGGACTTATTCATTCAATTGAACACGAACACCTTTTAGGCTTCCTTGACTGCAAGTTTTTAGTAAATCTTTCATTACTTCCATTTGTAACCTCAGATGCACCTGTAATTCTTTATAATCAATTGATGGAGCAAGCAGATAATTATATGGGAGCAACTGGTTTTGTAGCAAAAGGACTTCAAATTTTTTATCCAATTCATCCAAGATTGATGATTTGTTTATATGATTCGAGTGTATATGATTTTGGAGATGGTTGTGAAAATTGTTGTTCTACTGAATCTATCGAAGAAGTACATCAACTAAATGGATTACAACTTGCTAATTGCAAATCGCAATTATTTTTTGATGATTTAATTTCAGAAGAATATGTCATAGAACTTTGCAAACATTTTGAAGAATACAGAGGAACATCAAAAAATATTAACCGAATTATTAATCAAGGAAACCGAAAATTCTTTCTGACAAGTTCAGAAGATATTCATATCGGTTTGGATTTGGATTTTTTTAAACTAAAAGTAGATCCTAACGATTTTAAGAACGAAATAACTCCATTAAGACACCCTTCATTAGAACGTCCACCAAGCAAGGGGATTTCTTTTGATGATTAAATCTTTATTGCCCCACCCAGCCCACGCACAAAAAAAATACGGCTTTGTGCAGGGTGCAACCGCACAATCCCAACGCCAAACCCTGCACTCTATGGCATTGCCACCGTTTGCAACTGTCATACTTTTTGCGTTGTTTTTTGCCAACGCTCAACAGCACATTGCAATCCTCGTTCCTGCGGTTGCAAAGAGCTGTCCCAATGCGAAAAAAACAAAGCAAAAAGACACTTCACTCCAACCGCCACCACTGTTCCGTTTATGCCAGTATGCAAATCGGCGGAAGCTAAGTTACATAATGTGGCATTATAGGTTCGCTTCGCACAGCCTTTTCCTTTGCTTATGCAAGCATCCAACCGCACAGGCTGTCCTATAATAACATTATGTAAAATATCCAATGCCATAGTCTTCACCCCGAAAAAATATCCCACCGCACAAATGCCAATGCTAATATTTTTCGGGGTTCAGAAGCCGTATTTTTTTCCCAACCGCACCCACCCGAATTGCCACAGCACCCCACCACCCATTTCAGCGGTGCAGTAAAAAAATAAAGCATTAGATTTTAGTAATGCCAATGTGCTGAATAAAGTGTTTAGTCATTTCACTTCATTACATTTCGGTAAGCTAAAGCAAAATTTACCTGCATTTATTCCGTTCCATTCCTGCACACCTTATTTCAGCACCGCACAGCAAGCGTATTTCGTACCTCATACCCTTGCTTTTTCCCCACGCTTCAGATAGTGGTATGCTTTATTTTTTACTGCGGAGTGTTTGCCCCATTGCCAACGCTTAAAGGCGATTTTTCAAAGGATTAAAAGGAAGTAAATAGACATTTTCCAAAAGAAAAAAGAATAAAAAGGAAAGCAAAGGTAGGTGGCTTCGCACAAGCCCACCGCACCAAAAAAAAATCCAAAAGACTACGGCATAATGGCAAGGCAAATAAGGTGCTTCGCAGAGTTAATTTTTTTGCCTTGCCACCCTTCGGGACTTATTCCGTTTCCTTTTGGATTTTTTGCCACGCCACCTGATGAATGGCTTTCTTTTTTTTCTGTTTTTTTCTTTGTAAAAAAGTTTTGGTTTTCAGCCACAGCAACGAAAGGAACGGAGCTAATCTCAAAAGTGGTGCGATATGAAAGCCGTTAAAATCTTTACTTACAATCCGAAAAATCAAAAGTCGGAATTTGAATTTTACGCCTTATCCAAAGGCTTAAACAGTGGTAAGCCGTTAGACAGCCCTTGCCCTAATTGTTTCGTTATTTCCTGCCGTAATGCGGAAGAATTGGACGTTTATCGTAGCTTATTATTCGGCTTATGGCAAACAAAATCATTTCATCAATTTTTAATTGGTTCGGTCATTCCTTACATTCGGATAGGCGATTTTAAAAACTTTGTTTTTGAACAGGCTACCCATTTGAAAGGCAAAGAAAAAGTATTTAAGAATGATATTCGCAGGGTTAAGACATTGGAGCAAAGAGAAAGGCATATACACGAACAATTGCTTTTGATTTCAGAATTGAAACGCATATACATTGCAAGGCATTTAAAGCGGTAGCCCAAAGGGCTACGCTCTTTTGCCTTTACAGTTCCCACCGATTGCCCGATACTTGCACCATTAACCATATATAAAGGCAATATAAAAGCACCGTTTTATAAATAGGGTGTAAACAGGTGCAATAAAAAATCCTGCCCCAATGGGCAGGATTTTGAAATACAGACTTTAATAAAACCTTTGTCTATTAAGGATTTTCGGAAGTTGGTATATCTTCTTTTATTTCCTTTTTGTCGGTGTCTTCGGTCTGCATTGCGGTTTGAGCAATGGCAGTCGCCACAGTTCCGCCAAGTATTAAATAACCGCCTACGGCTACAATGGTAGCAGGTAACGTCACAGGTGCGGTTAAGATTGCACCGCCTACGGCTGTTAGTGTAATACCGACTGTCCGAATGATTTTAAACCATTTCGGGGTTGGAGCTTTCACACGCTCTACTAAATTCAAACTATTGCTTTTCATTGTTGAAATTTTTTAAAATGATTTTTTCTAAATTGTTTACTCGGTGTTCCAGATAATCCACTTTGTGATTAAGCAAATCATAACTGTTTTTAAACTCTGTTTTTATCAGCAACGCCATTGTTTTTACTTCCGTTAAATCCTTTTCCATTTTCTTAAAATCGGAATGGAGCTGTTTAATGAAGTAAGCGACAATCGCCAACAGCATACTAATCAAAGAGCCGAACACTATGTTTAATGTGATTGCATTTTCCATTGACATACGTTTTTAAAATTGGAAATTGTTTTCAATGCTGATACCTTTTTCACTGCCTTGTGCTATTGCTAACAACTTTGGGTAAATCATTTGGTAAGCATCTCTACTGCGTAAAACTTGATAGTCGCCATTTACAAGCTCGAAACCGAAACCACACAACGGACAACCTGCAGTATGGGTGTATGTGTTCCCGATATGGATATACACAAAACTGAAATTCGGTAAGCCGTTAATCTCAATCATACCTTTGTGGAGCTTTGGGAATTTCTGCCGATAGTCGGCATTCTTTCCGCCCCACGTATTCAGCCTTAATGTATATTGTCCTGTTGGGATTGCGGTTTGCTTTGGTATCTTAACGGTTCTGATTTTATCTTCCAATAAATAGCATTGGAAAATACCGTCAATATACAAATGGCTTAATGTGCTTTGTTTGCCTTCGGCAACTCTTACGATTTTTGTTCTCATTGAAGATTGATTTTAAGGGTTAAATAAAAAAGCCCTCAAAGCAGAGGGCTTTGATTTCAGTTGCTTAAAAAGCATCTTCAATTTTCAAACAGTTACCGGAAGAAAACGCATAATGATTGCCGTTTACCTCTTGGAAAAACTCAATCCCGATGCACTGAATAACGGTTACATTGGTATCGAGCGTAGGAGTACCCGGAAGCGTTGCCGTTAATGTAGAGCCTGCAAATGCTGTATTCAACGGAATGTAGGGCGAGTATTCAATAATACTCAATTCGTTGTTTACCATATCATCAGGTTCATACGTTCCGGTAGTCGCATTGTACACAAAGTCAGCAACTACCGCCAAAGCGTTAATCAATCTGAAATGCGTTGCTCCAGACGGTGCAGAAACTAAATCGGCAGGGTTAAACGGTGCTACCGTAAAATCTGCACTATCCCTTGCAGGCGTATGGGTTACATCGTAAGGGGCGTTAAAAACGCCATTCAGAGAAAGTTTTTTATCAAACTCAAATCCCAATAAATAATTTCTTTGGGTAGAGATTTCAACTTTCCTGTAACCCCTTGCCTCTGTACCATCTTCCAGATTGATTTTTTTCATTACGGACGTTAAACGTCCTGTAACTTGGCTGTCTGCCATTTTTGACATCAACGCTGATAAAGCGGTGCGAATGGATTTGCCAGCTCTTGCACAGCCCCCAAATTCATTCATATTCTCACGAGTACGTTCAAATTCAGGGGCGGTCTTTACCTGTTCTGCGGTAGGACCGCCCACCATACCCGCAAAAAATCCCTGTTGTCCTTTGATTTTGAAGTGCCGAACATCGCCAATCGTTCCGACATACTTCATAAGTCCTTTTTGTCTTGCCATTTTTTTAAATTTTTTGAGTTAATAAATACGTTGCGTACGCATTTACAAAGTTCACTCTATACAATTTTATAGACAATACACAACATATTGAAATACAACGCAATACAGTGCTAACGCACCGAAAATAGGAAAATGTAAAGGGCAGAACTGCAATCGGTATGGTAGAACGGACGAAAAATTGACAGGAAAACAAATAAAAAAAGCAAGGATTTTCATTATAAAAATCCTTGCTTTGAAAGGTGTAAAATATATCTCTCTAAAAGTTGTACTTATGTTGTACCTACGATTTGAAAAAGTATGTAAATATACTGAAAATCAATGTGCTATAATAAGACTTTTATTAATACCTTGTTAGCCGTAGTTTATAATTTTTTCATTATTGAGTCTATTATTAAATAGCTATTTTCAAATTTCTTTCTATCCTCTGGATTCTGAATAAACATTATTAAACTAAATAGTTTTATTGTTGCTGTAATTTGGAACGTCAACCCAGCAATTCTTTCAATCTCATCCTTTCTGATTTTTTCGTCAGCAAATTTAAGCATTTGATTATGAGATAAAATTCCACCGTGAACATAAGATGAGAGTTCAGAATATTCTTTTATAAGAGAACCAAACAACTTCGTTTCTTGACCGTTATTATCAATTTGTTTTAATTTTCTAATAATATTTTTGTAGGAAATTTCCTTGCTTTTGTCCTCAATTTCACTTTTGGTATATTCCTTTAATTGTGGAATTTTTTCAAATATTTCGTTCCAACTTTTAATTTCTAAAAGAGGATTATGAATTTTATGAGCATCAATTTCAGCTTTTAAATTATCTAATATTTCTTTGGCTGTTGAGAAATTTAAAAATTCTTCAGAGTATTTGTCGGTTTTTGTTTCTGCCCATTTAAGCCAAATTAGTTGAAATTTTAGATAGTGTTCTATTAAACTTCTAAAAAGAATTTTTGGACCGAATAAATCATCGTTTTCAAGTCCATCGAAAATAGAATTCTTTATAAAGTTTGTACTTGTTGTAAAATTTAATGTTATTCTTAAAGTATTTGGAAAGTCAGATTTAAAATTTGATTCAAAAATTTCCATAGAATATTTTTTAAATTCTTCAAAAATTAAATCATCTAAATCTCGTATTTCTTCTAAGCGTTGTTGGTTCATAAATTACAGCTAACGGTCAAGTATAAGCGTAATGCGGGATTATAAGCACTTCACTTTCGGTTTGACGATATGTTTGTTAATATACAATTTGTTTGAGTTTAGCACTTTTGCCCGCATTACGCTTATACAATGTTGGCATTAGTTTTTTACATTTCCCAAAACCGAATTTTACCTAAAAGGTCAACCGTAACCAGTTGGTTTTCATAATTATTCATATCCATTCCGCTTAATGTTCCTTTGTGTTTTGAATAGGTTTCAGTTAAGTTCCCTGATGATTTGCTCCATTTGCGAATAGAATTATCCAAACCATAAGTATATACAAATTTATTGGTCGCAAACCCTGAAATTACCTCTAAGTTTAAAGGCACATTTACTATACTGTCTTTATCGGGAAGATGGATAGGCCAGTTTGGGTGTTTTTTCTTGTAAAACACGCTGTCCATTTTGGAATTATAAAATGCAAATTCTTTGCCCCTAATTAGCAATATATTTTCTTCATCATCCACATCGGCTATGTAGCCACTGATTTTGGGTTGCTCTATATCATTTGTTATATAGTTCCAACTAATGATTTTACCTTGTCCATCAAAATAAATGTCCCCGTTGTCCGATATGTATTTTGGACGCATTTGATTTAATTCTTTTGGCGTTTCTATTGTCTTGAAATCGTTTTTTGTGTCCCAGACGTAGTGATTTCCTTTAAAATCAAATGTGGCAAGTATTCCATTTTGTCTGTTGTAGCAAATTTGATATGCCCAAGTATCTTTAATAGGTAATTTTCTGGTAATCGTGCCACTTGAGGCATTGATAATTACCACTCCTGAATTTAAGGTTGCGGCATAAATCTCCTTTTTCTCCGTATTATAAGCCAGGTTGTATATTTCATCATCAATAGTTGTAACTAGTTTTTTGTTTTCATTTTTATTGATGACCTCATATATTTTTCCATCGAAAGTTGACACAAAAACAGTATCACGACTTGACTTGAATACGACATCTGTATAAGCAACTGGGTTTATGCCTGTGAGTTTGTGTTTTTTTACTGTGACTTTTTGTTCACAATTGGTAAAAACTATAGATATGAGAAGTAATAAGATGGTTCTATAAACTTTCATTTTGCATTAATTGTTTTCAATTAAATTTTGTTTTTTTCCATTGTTCGAAATATCAAGCCAAGTTCCATCATCAGAAGATCCAAGGTTAAGTTGATTTCCATTCTTCCCCCACATTTTCAGGGTAGCCGCTCCTTGGGGTTCTGTCATAAACAACACACGTTGTGAAATTTTGGAATCTAGTGTTAAAAATACATTGCCATAAAAATCATCGGTAACATATCCGCCTCTTTCTTGTCCTTCGTGGTCGTAAAGCATCACACCCGAAACACCAGAATTATCCCCTCTATAAAATCGATAACCAAACGATTGCGGAGGTGGTAAATGTGTCCCGATAATTACGCGTTCTACTCCAGTAGAATCAGTAACTACAAGACCTCTAACTTTTAAAACTTCGTTTGATAGGTCTATTTCTATATTATTGTTTCTTACAATGTAGATAACAAGACCGGTTGTAATAAATAGGTTTAGTATTAATAGTGATTTTAAAACAGTATTTTTCATTCTTTTATTTTTTTCGATTTTATAGAAATCCATATTGCTAAAATAAATAATACCATTGAAGTGAATAAAGGAATTAGCCAAATCACATTTAAAGTACTGACCAAAGCAATAATTAATGCCCCTACAGAAATTAAAATTGCGGTAATGGCGTATCCATTTTCATCATACAACCAAGCATATGGAAATAGATGAGCCCCAGTGATAATTGCATATACCATAATAAAATTGTCTGGATATTTTATTAGTGCGAATATCAAAATCGGAAAATAAATAAGCTGTGCGAAGTTCAACCATAACCCCAAAGATTGTAGAGGATTGTTTTTTATTTTCCAGTTGGTTTTTAAAACTTTAGATAGCCCAAAGGCTAAAGGAAGCATAAGGGAAGCTATTATAAGAGTAAAAATACTTTTGTTGTATGAAGAGAAGTCTTGTAACCAAATTATAAAAATTATTAACCACAAAATTCCACCAGAAATAATAAAGTCAACTCCTTTTTTTGCTTGTGCTTGAATTTCTGATTTTAGCTTTTCTAAGCTCTGTTTTTCCATATGTTATTTTAATCGTAGGGTTTTAAATTAATGCTAACGGCTCGGGGCTTCACGCAGGTTTCTCGCTTGCGTGAAACCCAAGTTCGAGGACAGTCCCGAAGGGTTTTGCGAAGTGGCGGAAAATCGAAGCGGAAAGTTTCGATTTAGACGGAACGTAGCAAAAGCCAATTTCTATTTGCTAATTTATGAAAAAAGCCAATAAAATTGGCTTTTTGCGTAATAGAAAGTCGAAACTTTGTTTTATGACTTAACCCGCCATTGCGCCAAACCCTTGTTAGCAGAAGGTTTTTTATTTTCGTAATTCTTTTTCAGCTAATAATTCATTCATTTTATTTCTTGAAGCTTTTCGACCTTTTAAATACCTTCCATTTATTGAATCTTCTTCGTAATATTTTATAAAATACTCCAATTCTTCATCGTTCAGTTCGTTTGGTTTTAAAAACCTTTTATCCTCGTTTATTTCTGAATCAGATTCATATTTTTGATTTTCTATATCATTGATTTTTGTAATTGGAATGACTTCGTCAACTTCAATAACTTCGTAGAGTTTTGAATTTAGATTTTCAATATTTATGATTTTAAGATATTCATTTAAGATTCGTTTTTCGATGAAAATTTTTCCTCCACCAAATTTATGTCTATCAGATTGATTTTTCTTTACTCCAGAAATCCAATATTCATCTCCAGTTTCAATTTCAAAATAATTACCAGCAATTCCATTTCCATTTAATGTTTGAAACGCTTTTCCATTAAAATAAATAGTTTTTCCACTTTTTGAAAATGAAACAAGTCCAATCCAAGCTGGACCATTATCACTAAAACCAGATTTTAGTTCGATATATTTTATTTCGGATTTCATTTATGCGTTTTGTTTGGTAAAATTACTGCTAACGTTTCGGGGCTTGGCGTAGTTGCGTGGTTTAGCACTTAACTTTGCAAGTACACACCAAACTGAAAATCCGCGAGGATTTTCAGAAGTAGGCGAGAACAAGCAATTACTTATAGCCATTGTTGTAAGCAGTTTTTTTAATTCGTTTGTAAATAACAATTGCCTTTCAATTGGATGTTTTCTCCGTCATAAAAGTCAATTTCCTTTTTTAAATCTTCAATAAATTTCAATTCATCTATTGGACAAATTTTTAAAAACCTTTTATTTAAGATTAACTCTCCACTGTCATAGTCAAAAATTGAAATTTGAGCAATGTTTTTGTGATTGTGGATAGAGTTGATTAAAAACCAATTCAGTTTATTTTCTTTTCCAGCCAAAAACGCATCTTCTGGAATTCCACCAACTCTTTTCACTATTTTTCCATTTAAGTTTTCAGCCAAAACATTAGTTCCATTTTCTGTTTTGATGAATTTCGCATTTTCTTTTTTGATTAAACATCTCAAATTTGAAAAATCTCCAATTCCTCTTGATACTTCTGAAATCTTAACCGACTTTCCGTTTTTTAAAAAAACTAAAAGATTGATTGAATCATCATATTCAATCCCATTTTCTCTTATGTTTTCCAAGTCTAAATTCAGTTCTTTTTCGATGTTGTCAATTACAGAATATGGTCCAAGAATTAGTAAATTATCCCAATCGAATTCACTCAAATTGTTTAAGTCTATTATTTTCGATTCAGATTTGAATTCCGATTCAATTTTTTCGGTCAGAGAGTTGTCCGAATTCAATTGGTTTAAATATTGACAGGAAAAAAGGGTCAAAAATATTGTTCCAATTATTATCAGTTTTCTCATTTCTCAAATTGCTTACAACGGCTCGGGGCTTCACGCAGGTTTCTCGCTTGCGTGAAACCCAAGTTCGAGGACAGTCCCGAAGGGCTGTGCTTGACGTGTGACGGCTCGGGGCTTTGCGTAGTGGCGGATTTTCAGCACTAAACTTGAAACGAAGTACTCAGTTCAAAATTAGCACAAATGTTCGTGCGAAGAACGTCACTCGCCATTACGCAAAACCGATGTTAGCGGGTCGTTGTTATTTTTCGAGTTGTTGTTTCAGGTATTGCTCAATGGTTGTTTTTAGAGTCGTTATTTTGTCTGGGAACTCTGGAACTGTCAAGCCGTCAATTACTGCTTGCGTCATATCAATTAGATTGTCAGCAGTATTGTCCGTAAAACCTACCGATAAAAGTGTTTCTTTCCATTTGTCGTTGGGTATTGATTGTACGAATACATCTTTACCGACTAAAACAGAAAAAGCTTTTGCAACCTCAAGAGAGTTATATTTCTCTTGTCCAACCATTTCATACACTTTATAAGTTTTTTCTTGAATAGGTTTAGCAATGATTTCTGCTAAAAATTCCGCCAAGTCGAGTGGTGAGTGCATTGCAATTTTCAAGTTTTCAGGAAAAAATGTCGGCAAAACACCATATTGTTGAGCTGTTTCAAAGTAACCAAGCCAATTACTAAAATAGTATGATGGTCTAACAATTATTTTTTCGATTTCAATATCTTGAAAGCTTTGCTCTAAATGTCTTGACATTAGAATATTGCCTGTGTCTCCTTGATTGTGGGCACCAATACAAGATAGGCATACTATTCTTTTAACTCCGTTTTCGATAACTGCTCTTTTATAGTTTTCTACTATTCGTTTGGTGTCTCCAATGATGTCATTGGAACTCGGATTCTCTGGTGTTAATAAAAATGCGGTTGAAATACCATGAAACGACTTTATCACTTGTTCTGTGTCAAACAAGTCAGCTTGTCGAACTTCAAGGTTCAAGTTTTTAATTTTTTCAGGATTACGAACTAAGGCTATGGCAGGAATGCCATTTTCAGATAGTCTTTTGATTAAATGAGAGCCAACTTGTCCTGATGCTCCAACGATTATTGTCTTATTATTTTCCATTTCTATTTGTTGTTACTGTTCTTGATGTCTGTCGTTTTACAATGCCCGCTAACGTTTCGAGGCTTGGCGCAGGTTTCTCGCTTGCGTGAAACCCAAGTTCGAGGACAGTCCCGAAGGGCTGTGCTTGACGTGTGAAGCCCCGAGCCGTAGCGAGGGAAGCCCGAAGGGATTTCCTCGCTACGGGAAACGCATTGGCGAAGTGGCGGAAAATCGAAGCGGAAAGTTTCGATTTAGACGGAAGGTAGCCAATGCTTTTTTGTCAGTGGCTAAATTACAAAAAAAGCCAATGCAAAAAGCATTGGCGGCATACGAAGACGGAACTTTCAATTTACCGAGAACCCCGCCATTTTGCCAATGCTATGTTGGCGGCTGCTCTTTGTCTTTCCGTTGGGTCAGATTAGTGAACAATCGTCCTGAATGTCAGGTTTATTCTCGGTGTCGTTACTTTTTTGGTTGGTGGAAGTCTGTGTAGCCAATGTGTTTGCGTTGTGTCTTTCATTACTAAAAGGCTTCCGTGTTCCAAAGTCAATTCTACTTTTTCGTTTGTCTGTTTGTGTTTAAAAGCAAATTTTCGTTCTGCGCCAAAACTTAATGAACCTATTGCTCCGTTCTTCTTCAAGTCGGTTTCTCCGTCACTGTGCCAAGCCATTCCTTCTTCTCCGTTGTGGTACAGATTGAGCAAACAGGAATTAAATATTTCGCCTGTTTCCTTTTCTATCAAAAGTTTTAGTTCCAATAATTCTTTTGTCCACGCCAAAGCGTATTTTGTAGTGTTGGAATAGGTGTATTCAAAAGGTTTTTCGCCATACCACGCTACTTTGCGTTTGGTAACGATTTTCTTTCCGAAAATAATTGCTTCATCGTTTCGCCATTCGATTGTTTCAAATAATCTGCTCAGATAAAAATCAGCTTCTTTTTGAGTGAACAATTTGCCGTAATAGTTTACTGTTCCGTCTTGTGGCAACCAATTTTTTGTTTTATCTATGGTTTGGTTAAATAAATCCATTCTTCCATTTTTTATATTCCACTTTCATACAATGTCCGCAAGGACGATAATTATTTTGTTGTGTTTCCTGTTCCGATGAAAAGAAAATTCGGTTTTCTCTTTTCATTCTTTTAACCGAAGTACACGACAAAGTTCCGTAAATGTTTAGTTTGCGATTGCCACCAAAACAGATTTTCTGTTGCTTGATTTTACTTCGTAATTCGCTGTCTGATATTTCGCTGTGTTTTATCATTACTAACTTAAAGCATCGTGAAAAATAATGCCCAAAGTATATCTTTCTCCCGATTTTACTTCGCTTATACCGTGTTTCATATTCACTCTGTAATAACCTTTCGTTCCTTTTTCGGGTTTGAAATTGGTCGTAAAAATCAACATATCGCCTTTTCTCGGTTTTAGAACTATGGCTTTGGATTGTGCTCTCGGAATTTGCTGTGTCAATACAAATTCTCCGCCTGTAAAATCTTTGTCGGGTTCGTTCAAAAACAAAACGGTCTGAATGGGAAAATAAACATCTCCGTATAAATCCTGATGCAATGTATTGAATCCGCCTTTGCCATATTTCAAAATCAAAACAGTTGCTTTTTGCTGATTATTTTCGTGGCACTGTTGCAATAATTCTGCGTGTTTCAAAGGAAATTGTTTATCAATATTCAACGCTTTAAACCACATATTGGCAATAGGTGCAAGGTGCGGATAAATATTTGTCCTGATTTGCTGAATAATGTCAGGCAACGGATAGTTAAAATACTTGTATTCGCCCAAACCAAAACTGTAGCGTTCCATTACTACCGTTTTTCTGTAAGCGTTTGGGTTATTGTATTCTGCTTTCAGTATTTCGCATTGTTCGTCTGATAACAGATTGGGAAGAATGGCAAAACCGTTTTGGTGCATTTCATTTGCAACAATTTCCCAATCTGTTTCTTGTAATTTTTGTTTTATCATCTGATAACTGAAATTCCTGCGTCCACCGTTAATTCCGTTCCGTGTATATATGAAGCTTCCTGCGAAGCAAGAAATAATACCGCATTGGCAATTTCGGAAGGTTCGCCAAACCTTTTGAATGGTATGGTTGGGATAATGCTTTGAATAGCTCCCTCAATTTGTTCGGGACTTAAACCCGTGTTGTTAAAACCGTTTGTTTTGATGTACCCCGGACTGATACCATTCACACGAATACTCTTTTCGGTAAATTCAGAAGCAAAAGTTTTGATAAATGATTGTACGGCTGATTTTGCTGCTGAATAAACAGAAAAATTTTGCATACCCATTTCTGTAACTACCGATGTATTGAGTATGATTGCACTTCCTTTTTTCATCAATGGCACTATTTGCTGAACTGTAAAAAATGTGCCTTTTACCAACACATTAAACAGTTCGTCAAAATGCGTTTCATCGGCAAACTCAATAGGTGCAAATTTTCCGTAACCCGCATTTGCAAAAAGCAAATCAATGTTTTCTGTATGTTGTTTTACTTGTTCCTGCAAACGAAATATATCTTTCATATTTCCTGCATTGGACACAATGCCAAAAGCATTTGTTCCTAATTGTTCTACGGCTTTGTTTACCGTTTCGGCACTTCGCCCTGTAATGATTACTTTTCCGCCTTCGTTGATAAATTGTTGGGCTGTGGCAAAGCCCATTCCGTTTGTTCCGCCTGTTATCAGTGCGAATTTGTCTTTAAATCTTTGCATTATTTTTTTGTTTTAAAATTCTGATGCAAAGATTGGAATGTATGCTGTGGCAGAAAACCCGAAACTTGCTACATTTCCAAAATATTGGTTTTTGCACTTTCCCAACCGATGATAGCGGTCTTTCGTGTATTGCCCCACATATAACCGCCAATGTTGCCCGATGATTGGATAACACGATGACAAGGAATAAGAAACGCAACGGGATTGCTTCCGATAGCCGTGCCAACGGCTCTGGAAGCATTCCCGTTGCCGATTTGTTCGGCAATGTTGCCATAAGTGGAAAGTTGCCCCATTGGAACTTTTAAAAGTGTTTCCCAAACTTTTAACTGAAAATCTGTGCCTTTTAAATGCAGTTTTATTTCGGGTAATTTATTCCAATCGTTTTGGAAAATGAACAAAGCGTTTTGCTGTATCAAATCTAATTTTCGCTGAAACGTTGCGTTCGGAAATTTTTGTTTTAAATCTCTTAATGCGTTGGTATCATTATCGTTGAAAGCCATATAGCAAACGCCTTTTGGCGTAGAAGCAACAATTAGATTTCCAAAAGGGCTTTCGGCAAAACTGTAATTGATAGAAAGATTTTTTGCACCGTTTTTATATTCGGCTGGTGTCATTCCCTCAATGTTTACAAATAAATCGTGCAGTCGTCCCGTACCTGAAAGCCCTGTTTCAAAAGCGGTATCAAACAAGGTTGCTTGTTGGTCTCTTAGCAATTTTTTTGCGTGTTCAACGCTGATGTATTGTAAGAATTTTTTCGGTGTCGTTCCTGCCCATTCGCTAAACAAACGTTGAAAATGAAACGGACTTAAATGTACTTGTTCGGCAACTTCGTCAAGGTTGGGTTGTTCTTTGAAGTTGCTTTTTATGTATTCAATCGCTTTGGCAATTCGGTTGTAATTTATACTTTCCTGTTCGTTCATTGTTTTGAATTTTATGTCGCAAATGTCCAAATTATATTGGTGTCATAAAATCCGAAACTTGCTGAATTTTGTCTGTCGGTTGATGTCTGCACGGTGGTTGGTTAGAGTTGCCGCTAACGGCTCGGGGCTTCACGCAGGTTTCTCGCTTGCGTGAAACCCAAGTTCGAGGACAGTCCCGAAGGGCTGTGCTTGACGTGTGAAGCCCTGAGCCGTAGCGAGGGAAGCCCGAAGGGATTT
>Ga0180217_1001720_pt1 | contig 22446 bp, 18 predicted proteins | sample eDN3rd37CBELigOP_FD_128521 | JGI IMG/M metagenome (GOLD analysis project Ga0180217, IMG submission 128521) | Enriched Organic Plus compost microbial communities from Emeryville, California, USA - eDNA 3rd pass 37_C BE-Lig OP (version 2) (version 2) ... | reverse complement strand
GCGAAATCCGTCCTCAATCGCGCCATCCTCGATCAAGGCTGGTACGAGTTCCGTTGCCAACTGGATTACAAGCTGGCGTGGAACGGCGGTCACCTCATCGCCGTGCCGCCGCGCGACACGTCACGGACGTGCCTGGCGTGTGGTCATGTGTCGGCAGACAATCGCCAGACGCAAGCCCGCTTTGCCTGCGTCAAATGCGGTTTCGAGGAAAACGCCGATGTAGTTGGTGCGATCAACATTCTCAGGGCGGGACACGCCCTTTGCGCCAGTGCGATGCAGCCATGTCGCCAGCAGCAGGAACCCACCGAAGCGACTCAGGAGCGGTTCAATGCCTCGCCTGAGCGCAGTAGGAATCTCCGGCCTTCAGGCTGGGGAGGATGTCAAGACCAAGGCTCAGGAGGATTGTTTGCGCGTCTGGTCGATCAGCTTTTTCATATCCTCGGCAAACGACTGGGTGTTTTCGGAGTCTGAAGCAAGAAGTCTGGCTCGCCCTTTATTGTCAAAGACATAGACGCCTTGGCTATGAGTGACGTTGTAGACGTCAGCATTGTCGCCGGGCTTTGGCTTTTCGATTTGATAGGCGACCCGGTAACGCTTGGCCAATCTAGCAATGGTGCGTTCATCACCGGTCAGGCCAATTGCATTGGGATTGAAGGCATTGACATAGGCCTGAAGTATGTCAGGGGTGTCTCTATGCGGGTCGACACTGATGAAAACGATCCTGACATCTTTGCTGTCTTCACCAAGAAGGCCCATGATTTCACTTAACTGAGCCATGGTTGTCGGGCAGATATCTGGGCAACTGGCATAGCCAAAAAACAGCATGACTGTCTTGCCCTGCAGGTCTTTTTCCGTCATCGTACGACCACCTTGGGCCTGGAGTTCAAATTCCAGATCCGGCAAGTGGCCTGTCACATCATACAGGTTCCAGTCTGGCGATTTTTCCGAGCATGCTGTCATTGATAATACCAGGAAGGCGGCGGCTATCCACTTGAGTCCTCTCACCAGTAGGTGAGGGATACCCTGTGACAACGTCAGAACCGGAAAATTGACACTCAACATAACAAGACTCTTCTGAAACAGTTTCACTGCGCCGGTTATGGTACCTCTGTGGATTTGGGTAAGCTGGGCAGTTCTTCGCAAGGATTGCGCAGCATCAATCGTACCAAGATCGGCAGGCAGAAAACCAAAGACAGGGGGCTGCACTGTGCGTGCAAATCCTTGCACGTCTTACATGGCGGATATTGTCGCGCACGTGGTCAGACTGCTTGTACTGGAAGCTCTAGAAAAAGGCTTTGCTTGATCAGGAAAATTTTTATGAGAATGGAAAGATCACAAGGTTTTGCTCTCGGCTAAACTCCATTTCTTTGAAGTTTGTAGCTTACCTTGCGTGGCAGCCAAGACACATGCCCCTTGTCCCGAGGTATTTGCTGTTGTTATTCCGATCATTGCAGCACGGTTCGCCCAATGTCTTTTTTCTCTCTATTCCTCGTGATTGCAGCATCGCTGATCCACGCAACCTGGAACCTCCTTTCCAAAAGGGCTGCAAGCGCAGGTCCGGTTTTTGTTTTTGTCTACACCTGTGTTGCTTGCCTGACTTACTTGCCGTGGGTTGGTTATCTTTTTCTGAACCATGACATGCCATGGGGATGGGCCATGCTGGCTTGTATCCTTGCCAGTGGCTTCCTACACCTGGCCTATAGTTTGTTTCTCCAGCGTGGCTATCAGGTCGCGGACCTGTCCGTGGTCTACCCAGTGGCACGGGGAACTGGGCCGCTGATCTCCACCATTGCGGCTTTCGTGATTCTAGGTGAGCCTGTAACAGCCTATGGGGTTATTGGATTGGTGGCGGTCATCACGGGCATTGTTCTCATCAGCACAAGGGGAAAGATCGCAATGCTGGCGCAGCCCCAATCCAGGGTCGGTGTTCGATGGGGTAGCATGACTGGAACAATGATTGCGGGTTACACCGTGGTTGATGCCTATGCAGTCAAGACCGTTGGGGTGCATCCTGTAGTTCTGGACTGGTTCGGAAACTTGGTCAGGTTGATTGCTTTGGCACCTTATGTCATGAGCAACAGGGCTGAATCGATCAAAAGGATGAGAGGCAAGTGGGGGCTCGGGATTGCCGTGGGGTTGCTGTCACCTCTTTCATATATCCTTGTGCTCTGGGCATTGCGGCTTGGCGCGCCGTTGAGTGTTGTGGCACCGGCTCGGGAAATGTCCATGATGGTGGGGGTCATGATGGGCATGATGATCCTCAAGGAACAGGTTGGCTTTTGGAGGACCTTCGGCTGTGGCCTGGTGGTGTTTGGCGTGGTGGCACTTGCCAATGTACATGCAAGTTGACCCAGAGCGCGACAAACCAGTTTCGTGAGTGTGGTTTGATGCTGCAATAGGCCCCTCAGGAATCCTCTTCCTGTAGGACGGGGATGATGTCAAAATGTCGCCTTGAAACGACATTTCAGGCTTGTCAGCTTCAGGTTCTGTCTGTCCAAGAGTTATGGAAATGGCTCAGGAAGGTTATTATCATTCAATTTTTCTTGTATCGGTTCATGCTGCATGAGTCGTTCTGAAACCTGGCTACCAGGCTGGAGAATCCAACAATGCCTGTGGCGCGTCTGCGTGTAGATTCACTCACGAAGGTCTATCCCTCGGTGGTTGCCAACGAGGATGTCAGCTTGTGTGTCAATGCCGGGGAAATCCATGCAGTGCTTGGTGAGAATGGTGCTGGCAAGTCCACCTTGATGAAGATGATCTATGGTGTGACTGCGCCGACCAGAGGAAAAATCTTCTGGGAGGGACAGGAGGTCAGTATCCAGAGCCCTGCACACGCCCGGGAATTGGGCATTGGCATGGTGTTCCAGCACTTTTCCTTGTTTGAATCGCTGACTGTTGCACAAAATACCGTATTGTCCTTGCCAGAGAAGGTCCCGATTGATGAGGTCTCAAGACAAGTCAGGGAACTGTCTGATCATTACGGCCTGGCGGTCGATCCAGACCGTTATGTTCATGATTTGAGTGTGGGTGAGCGTCAGCGCGTTGAAATCATACGCTGCTTGTTGCAAAAGCCAAAACTACTCATCATGGATGAGCCCACTTCAGTGCTCACACCTGATGCGGTGCGCAGGCTTTTCCAGACGCTGCGCCAGATCAGGGATGAAGGGTGTGCAATCCTGTACATCAGTCACAAGCTGGATGAGATCATGGAGCTTTGTGACCATGCAACTGTTTTACGTGCTGGTCGCGTCACCGGGCAATGCATTCCTTCGCAGGAAACCCCGCAATCTTTGGCAAGGCTGATGATCGGCCATGACTTTGTGGTGCCTACACGCCAGGCACCGCAGAAGATAGAGCCTGTGCTGCGGATAGATTGTGATTATCTTGCTACCAACGATCCGTTTGCCACGCCATTGCGAAACATCCATCTAGAAATCAAGCGCGGGCAGGTGCTGGGCATTGCTGGTATCTCTGGCAGTGGGCAGCTTGCGCTTTGCCAGCTTATCAGCGGTGAGATTACGGCCGATGACACGATGGTCTTGTTTGATGGCAAGCCGATTGGGCATCTTGGTGTCAGTGCTCGTCGCAATATGGGTGTTTGCTATCTACCAGAGGATCGCCAGAACACAGCGGCACTAGGGGCGTTGACGCTTGCCGAGAATGGACTGCTCACTGCAGCAGAGCGGGCACGCTTGACTGAGCATGGCCTGCTGCGAAGGTCAAGGATGAGAGAGTTTGCCGGGCGATGCATCAAAGCATTCAAAGTCAAGGCACAAGGGCCGGATGTGCTTGCACAGTCTCTGTCTGGTGGCAATTTGCAGAAATTCATCATGGGACGGGAGATATTGCAGAAACCCAGAGTTCTGGTGTGTTCTCAGCCAACCTGGGGTGTAGATGTCGGTGCCGCAGCTTATATTCGTCAGGCATTGATTGATCTGGCCCGTAACGGCTGTGCCGTCGTGGTGCTGTCGGAGGAGCTTGATGAGTTGTTTGAGGTCAGTGATGAAATCTGCGTGATTGCCGGTGGGGAGCTTTCTCCAGTCAAACCAATATTCCAAACCAGTGTTGAGGAGATTGGTACCTGGATGAGCGGTCTGTGGAACAGGGATGGAGCAGAGGTAGAAGATGCTGCGGCTTGAGCAACGGTCCTGCCCGAGTCAGATCATGCGCTGGCTCTCTCCCGCATTGGCTGTTGGGTTGACGGTCTTGACCGGGGTTGTCATGCTCGCGTTGCTGGGTAAGGATCCTTGGCGCGGATTTGAGGTGTTCTTTATCAATCCGGTCAAGTCAACCTATGCCTTGAGCGAACTCATGCTCAAGGCTACGCCGCTGGCATTGTGTGCAGCAGGGCTTGCAATCGGTTTCAGGGCGAATGTCTGGAACATCGGGGCAGAAGGACAATTTATCGTTGGTGCAATCTGTGCAACTGTAGTTGCGTTGTATTTTGGCGAGTATCCGTTCTGGACCCTGGCTCTGATGGTTATTGCTGCCATGGCGGGTGGTGCGGCTTGGGCAGCCATTCCAGCATGGCTCAAGACGCGCTTTAATGCCAATGAGATACTTGTGTCCTTGATGCTTGTCTATGTGGCCAACCTCATGGTGTCTTGGCTCGTTTTCGGACCTTTGCGCGATCCTGGCGGACTGAATTTCCCGCAAACTGTCATGTTTGAAGACACTGCGCTGCTTCCTGTATTGATACAGGGCACGCGGCTGAACCTGGTGCTGGTGTTTGTGGTGGTTGTGCTCATTGCCGCCTACATCCTGATGTACCGTACTCATCTTGGATTCAGGATGCGGGTTGCGGGGGAATCGGCAAAAGCGGCGCGATACTCAGGTGTGAATGCCAAGAGCATGGTCTGGTTGGGAATGTTAATCAGTGGTGCCTGTGCGGGGTTGGCTGGAATGGCTGAGGTGGCCGGTCCGATGGGGCAATTGACCGACAAAGTCAGCAGCGGTTATGGCTTTGCCGCAATCATTGTGGCTTTTGTAGGCAGGTTGCATCCCTTGGGTATTGCTTTTGCTTCGCTGGTCATGGCGTTGTTCTTCATCGGCGGTGAACAGGCACAGCAATATCTTGCTTTGCCAGGTTCGATTTCCATGGTATTCCAAGGCATGCTGCTGTTCTACTTGCTGGCATGTGATGTACTGATTCGCTACCGTGTGGCGTTCGGAAATCTTTCGGTTGCAAAACAGGTCCGTAAAGGGGCATTGTCATGAGTCTCGGTTTGTTCGAGTCTATCTTGTTTGCAACCATTGTTGCCGGAACACCCTTGATGCTGGTGGCACTGGGCGAATTGGTGACTGAGAAGTCCGGCATGCTCAACCTGGGTGCCGAAGGCTTGATGTCTATTGGCGCAGTGGCGGCTTTTGCTGCTTCCTATACATTTGAATCGACTGTGCTCGGAATTCTGGCAGCCATGGTGGCTGCCATGCTCTTGAGCATGGTTTTTGCTTTCATTACCATCAATCTCATGGCAAACCAGGTTGCAACGGGATTGGCGGTTGCGATTTTTGGGGTGGGGCTTTCTGCTTTCCTGGGCAAACCGTTCGAGGCAAAAGTCTTGCAGGCTGTTCCTGGTTATGCCTTGCCTTTGCTGTCTGAAATACCATTGCTGGGTCCAGCATTGTTCAAGCAGCAATGGCTGGTTTACGTCAGTTGGATCACGTTGGCAGCTGTAGCCTGGTTTTTGGGCAAGACTCGAGCTGGACTTGCGTTGAAGGCGGTCGGGGAGTCACCGCAGTCTGCGCATGCTGTTGGTTTGCCTGTCATAAGGATCCGCTACCTGGCTGTCATGTTTGGTGGAGCCATGGCAGGACTTGGAGGTGCTTTCATATCCCTGTTTCATACACCGATGTGGAACGAAGGCATGATCGCTGGCAAGGGATGGATTGCTTTGGCCTTGGTCGTATTTTCTACCTGGAGACCCTGGAGGGTCATGCTTGGCGCTTATTTGTTCGGCGGGGTCATGATATCGCAACTGTTTTTCCAGTCGTCTTCAGTGCAAGTTGAAATTCCATCTCAGTTCCTTTCGGCCTTGCCATATCTGGCAACCATAGTGGTTTTGGTGCTTATATCCAGCAATGCAAAGATGATCAGGCTGAATTCACCCGCTTCTTTAGGTAAACCGTTTTTGAAGGAAAACTCATGAATAAACGACGCTCTATGCTCTGTGCAGGTCTGGCAGCGGTTGTGACCGGTGTGCTGCTTCATTCACCAGCGGTACAGGCAAACGGGCCTGCAAAGATTGGGTTTGTCTATGTCAGCCCGATTGGTGATGCGGGCTGGACATATCAGCATGACCTTGGTCGCAAGGAAATGATGAAGAATCTCGGCGACAAGGTTGAGACCACCTTCGTGGAAAGTGTCCCTGAGGGTGCTGATGCAGAACGTGTGATCCGTGAGATGGCTGCCAGTGGTCATGATCTGATTTTTGCTACCAGTTTTGGTTACATGAATTACGTGGAACGCGTGGCCAAGCAGTTTCCGAATGTCAGATTCATGCACGCCACGGGTTACAAAAGCGGCCCTAATTTCCGTAATTACAATGCCCGCTTTTATGAGGGGCGTTACCTGACTGGCGTGATTGCAGGCGAAATGAGCAAGAGCAATATTCTTGGTTATGTGGCTGCTTTCCCTATTCCGGAAGTATTGCAAGGCATCAATGCCTTTGCCATGGGTGCTCGCAGCGTCAATCCCAATGCACAGGTTCGGGTCATCTGGGTGAACAGTTGGTATGACCCAGGCAAGGAGCGTGAGGCTGCACAGGCACTGATCGCCCAAGGCGCTGATGTCATTACCCATCACACAGATTCGACTGCAGTCGTACAGGCTGCACAGGATCAGGGGGTGTATGCGGTGGCTTACCACTCAGACATGTCCAAGTATGGCAAAGATGCACATCTGACAGCGACCACTCACCACTGGGGGCCGTATTACACCGAGGTGGTCGAGAAAATGCTCAACAAGGAAGGTATGGGCGAGTCGATCTGGGGTGGTTTTAAAGAGGGCTTTGTCGAACTTGCACCGATCAATCCTGTCGTGCCGAAACCCGTGCAGGACAAAGTGGCCGAGTTGAAGGAAAAGATTGCTAAGGGTGAATTCCATCCTTTTACCGGTCCGATTCTTGATCAGGATGGCAAGGAAATTGTGCCTGCAGGAAAAACTCTGACAGATGAAGAGTTGTCCAAGATGAACTTCTACGTACAGGGTGTCAACTCCAAGTTGCCACGCTAAGTACGCGCATGCATGACAATTGCTGAAGCTGCCTGATCAATTCAAGGCGGCTTCAGCTTGTTTGAAGAACAGTTCACAGGCAGACGAGCGTCCCGGTGTATCGGGGTTGCCCTGCCATTGATGATGGACTACTCGAGCACACAGACCTGGTTGCGGCCCAGGCGTTTTGCTTCGTAGAGTGCCCGGTCCACCTTGCGCATAAGATACTGGTAGTCTGGATGACCGTTATAGCTCGTCACCCCTATACTGACAGTGACCTTGATGGCAGCCTTGTTAGGCAAAGAAAAGTCGGCTGACTCAATGGTCTGGCGAAGCCGCTCAGCGATCTTCAATGCCTGATCGTTGGAAATGTCGACCAGCAGTAACAGGAATTCTTCTCCACCCATACGGAAAACAAAGTCACCGCCCCTGCTTCGAGCCAGGATGATATTGGCTATTTCGACCAAAATGGTGTCGCCCGAGTCGTGACCGTAGTTGTCATTGATGCTTTTGAAGTGATCGACATCAATGGATAGCAAAGAGAAAGAACGGCCATGCTGACGACAAAACTCTATTTCCCTGGACAGGATTGATGGCAGAAAGCGGCGGTTCAGCAGACCGGTGAGCACATCCTTTCCTGATTCGACCTCCAGGCTCCTGGCAAACAAGGAGTTCATCTGAGCCAGGATGTTCTCCGCTTTTTCACGGATGCTATAGATCAGTTCAGAGCGGATATCAGGAGCCAGTGCATTATCGATGAGCTTGGGGAGCAAATAGTCATCGATACGGCCCATGCACTCAGAGATGACATCGACTTCGGTTGCTCCCTGGAAAGCGTACATGCCTTTGTGTCGGAACCAGAGACCGAATTCTGATTCACGGATTTTGGGAAGTCTGGTCTTGTCTGCTGCTATGGCAGTTTCAAACATGAACTTGCTTTCCCAGTCTAGCAGTGCAGCACGCTGTCGCTCACGCTCAGTAGCTACGTTCTCAGTCAAGGAAAACAGACGGTAAGCTTCGCTGCTTCGGATCTTCTGGTCCACGGAGGTGGCATAGGCCTCGCACATGGCTTCCATTGAAAGATCCAGAAGCTGAAAGAATACCCGGATATATTCAAGCTGGTTTTCAAGTGAATAGCCAGAATTGAAGACGACATTTGCAAATTCTTGCTTTAGAAGTCGAGCGCCTTTGAGGACAAGTGATACTGGAACGCCCGTACGCGCATGGATTTCACCCACCTTGGCCTGGCGCTCATAAACCGTCTGCGCAATTTCTCTGGAGTCAGGCGAGCACATTTGCTTTATCCATTCCTGGAGGGAATTGTGTAGCCTGTTCTTTACTTGCTCATGGCTCAGATATTGCTGTGCCTGAGGATCCTTGATCAGGACATCGTAGAACTTGGTTGCAAAGTAAGCCGCATTCTCAGATGCAATCTCATGGATCCGGTGCATTTGACTTTGACTGATGGAGTCAAAAGTTCTTTGCCATTCTTCGGAAAATGATTTGGTGGGCATGGTTTGAAAAGCAGGCCTATCGCTATGATAGCTAAGTAAAAATGGTATGGGCGTTTTCTAGAGCATAACTTGTTAGCTTAACAGTTATTCACAAAGGAAGGCCTCAACCGGGATCTCTGGGTGGAAATGGCTGAGGTTTTGTGAGATCTTGTCAAACTTGGTGCCCATAGTCCTGAAAAACATTGATCCAAATCAATTGAAAAAAGAAAACAATGCGATGTTGATCTCAAACTTAGACAAAAGAGAAACCAATGGTTGCAAGTTTTTTGAGAATTCTAGGGCAGATCTGTCAAAGCAATAACATGTAATGGATTAAAACTGAGCAACGGTATGGCACTCTTGGATCATGTCTGCTTTATTTTGGGGCATCTTATCTTGTTTTTGGTGCATTGAAATCCTTGGTTTCGATATACCGTTCTGATGAACTGCAGGGGGTGATTTCTGGTAGATGACAGCCTGGCTCTCGCAGAAAATTTTTATGTCAAATAACATGTGAGGGATATGATGAATGGCACTATAACCACCTTCGTTTGTCAGAGAGAGGCGGGGGTTTCCCCATGAAGACTTTATGGTTGGTCCGGCACGCAAGGGCTGAGTCCTTGTCTCCTAAAGGGCTAGATAAGGACAGGCGGCTCACCACGGAAGGTCTTGGGCAGGCAACACGTCTGGCGCATTTGTTGTCGACTGAAAACGTCAAGGTTGACCGGATGTTGATCAGTGCTGCAACCAGAACCCAGGAAACGGCTGACATCTTGCTGCATGTCCTGAAAGAAGGTGTCAAGTCGTACCAAGTGTTGGAAGATCTCTATCTTGCCCCCGCTGATAGTATTTGGCAGTTGATCAAGTCATCAGAGCCACAAACTGATTCGATCATGGTTGTCGGTCATAATCCAGGACTTGAAGTTCTGGCAAGGGCTTTTGTTCCTGCGCTAGATGGGTTGCCTACCTCTGGGTTGGTGGAAATCAAGTTTGATGTACAAAACTGGAGTGACGCCAGTGCCGCAAGCGTGGCGTCAACTCGCTGTGTTTGAATTCCAGGCCCTGTCACGTAGAGAAGAGCGGTAGCGTTATCTAATGATGACCATGCCCTGAGCCGTGGCCATGGGGTCCAGACTCATTGGGCTGAAACGTGATGGGTTTGACCTCAAAATCCACTGTCACTGGTTCAGCATCCTTAAACTGAAGGGTCAGAGGGACTGTTTCCCCTTCTTTGAATGGTTCCTTGATGTTAATCATCATCAGGTGATAGCCACCGGGCTCCAAGGCTACCTTTTTGTTTGATGGAATGTTGATGGTTTCGACTTCCTTCATTCTCGCTACACCGCTGGTTCGGTCAATGGTGTGAAGCTCGATGCGTTCAGTGCGATCAGATGAAGCCCCAGCCAGTTGCATGTCATGGCTGCCTGAATTTGTAATCTGGACATAGGCAGCACCATTTTTTTGGCCTGGAGCCGATGCCCGGATCCACGCATTGTCAAAGGACAGGCTAGAACTATGCGCCAGCGCAACCGGGCTTGCGAGGCCGGACAGTGCAGCAGCTGCGATCAGCATGAAAACGTTTCGGCGTGTTGGAAGCAGGAGCTGAAATGCATTTCCCTGGTTGCTCAAAGGAATGGAAGATCGAAGTAGGTTTTTCATATTTGAACACTCCTGGTCGACTGGTCATGAAGGTGTGCACCAGTCAATTCGAATAGATAGGCAAGCTGAACTTTGCCATTTGTCGATATCAGAAGGGGGTGTTCAGGACTGGTGGTGCCCGGGGTTGCGACGGCGACCAATGATCCCATTTCAGAACGACAAAGAAATGTCTGCGTGAGAACCACGGTTGTCCTGATGGTGCGGGTAGGTCGCGTAAGGACAAAGCCGGTGTTGCGTACAGGTTATTGCATAACGAGCAATTCAGGCAGTGATCGGAACTGATAATTCCGCTTTCAACCGGTGCGTCACTCTTGTTGTCTACGGATTGTGTATCGCTGCTATCCGGCAGGGGTATCAGTTTCAAGCCGGCCGCAGTACAGATCAGCATTTGCTGGGTTAGCAACGCGGAACCGTTTTGGTCCTGCAGTTGGGCAAGTGCGGGCGTGGCAAGCTTCATGAGCATTGCCAAGAGCACGAGCCAGACAGTGCGTTTGCTGCGCAGGAAAAAGCCTCGGTTCATGACCATATTGTAGTGCTGCGAACAACCAGCATACAGGAGCAATCAGGAGATTCCGGGTATGCCTTGCTTGAAGTCAGATCAAGAAATGCTTGCTCAGCTGATGAGCAGTAGAAGAAGGACAGTTACGTCTTGCAATAAATTTACGCACTAATTTGGTGATTAGAGCGTCAAAACAATGCAGAAAATTGAATTTTGTTGCAAAATTTTTGGCTTGGTGCTCGGATTTGGTGCGCAATTATGCAAAAATCTGCACCGAAATAGAAATTGCGTTTGCCTTCAGGAGAACAAGGATGAAATACAACTCCGCTCAGGAGTTTCTGCAGCATGTGGCCCAGCGCAATCCGGGTCAGCCAGAATTCATTCAGGCTGTCACGGAAGTGATTGAAAGTCTCTGGCCATTTATTGAAAGAAATCCCAAGTATTCAAACTATGGTCTGCTTGACCGTCTGGTTGAGCCAGAGCGTGTTGTCATGTTCAGGGTTTCCTGGATCGATGACAAAGGGGAAGTTCAGGTTAACCGTGGCTATCGTATCCAGCACAGCATGGCGATCGGGCCTTACAAGGGCGGTTTGAGGTTTCACCCTTCAGTAAACCTTTCCATCCTGAAGTTTCTTGCGTTTGAGCAAACCTTCAAGAATGCTTTGACAACTTTGCCCATGGGGGGCGGCAAGGGTGGATCAGATTTCGATCCCAAGGGTAAGAGCCCAGGTGAGGTCATGCGTTTTTGCCAGGCGTTTGTTACCGAACTGTTCCGCCACGTCGGTGCATCGACCGACGTGCCTGCAGGGGATATCGGGGTCGGAGGCCGCGAGGTCGGTTTTATGGCTGGCATGTACAAGAAACTGAGCAACAATTCCGATTGCGTCTTCACGGGCAAGGGCTTGAGTTTCGGTGGTTCGTTGATTCGCCCTGAGGCTACTGGCTATGGAACGGTGTATTTTGCAGAGGAAATGCTTAAAACCCGTGGTCGATCCTTTGAAGGACTGCGGGTTAGTGTCTCAGGGTCTGGAAATGTGGCACAGTACGCGATTGAGAAGGCTATTGCGCTTGGTGCCAAAGTGGTGACTGCGTCCGATTCATCTGGCACAGTGGTGGATGAGGATGGTTTCACACATGAGAAACTGGCAATCCTCATGGAAATCAAGAATGAGAAATACGGCCGTATCAGTGACTATGCAGAGAAGCTCGGGCTGACCTATTTGCCGGGTAAACGCCCATGGCACGTGCCTGTTGACGTTGCATTGCCCTGCGCGACACAGAACGAGCTTGATGAAGAGGATGCCAAGGTCCTGGTCAAGAACGGCGTGCTCTGTGTGGCTGAAGGTGCAAATATGCCAAGCTCGCTCGGTGCTGTGAAGGTGTTTGAAGAGAACAAAGTGCTCTTTGCCCCGGGCAAGGCCAGTAACGCAGGCGGGGTGGCGACATCAGGTCTGGAAATGAGCCAGAATGCGCTGCGCATGCCATGGCCCCGGGAAGAAGTGGATTGCCGCCTCTTGCAAATCATGAAAGGCATTCATGCTGCGTGTATCCAGTATGGTCAAAGGCCGGATGGAACTGTGAGCTATGTGGATGGTGCCAATATTGCAGGGTTTGTCAAAGTGGCTGATGCTATGCTTGCACAAGGTGTGATTTGAACACGCGAATGCTTTATTCAGTTAAAAAAGGGTGAGATCCATAAGGGCTCACCCTTTTCTATGTGTCATACCAACAAGTGCGGGAAAAACTGGTACAAGTTTTGCTTCTTGAGTTCACCGTTGTGTTGATGCTTTGCATAACAGTTCAAGAGCTTGGTTGCATGTAAACTAGCCTACTCGTCATGCATGACCCTTGTTGGTGCATTTGTGAATGTCTCTGCCGGACTTCTGGGTTCAGTACAAGGATGGGTTCTGACAGCCGATTTAAGGGTTTATGGGTAGTAAGAAGCGTAGTTGCTTAGATTTGAAGTTGGAGAAATTATGAGTCATCACATGAGGTTCAGCCATGAGCTTGCAGTACTGATGTGATGACAGGACTGTCCCGTAAACCGGGTGGGCTGCAGTTTCTGAATGGACTGCAGCGCACTGTCCCGGCGCTTTTGTTGGTGACCAGCTTTGCTGCGTTCTGGCTTGGTGTGTTTGGCATTGTCGGGGCCAGAAACCTCAACGGCTACCATGACCAGAGTCTGTTTCTGGCATCACAGATTGCCTGGACCAATCTGGCGTGTGGCGCAGCATTGATCGCTGGCTTGTTACGTTTCAGGATTGCTAAGGCAATGGCGACACTGGTTCTGGTGTTGCTATTGGGTACGCTTCTGGCCTGCTACGGAATAGAGACGCTTGCAACAAGGAGTTGGCTTGGGCTTGAGATCATAGGGTTGCTGCTGTGCCTTGTAGGAGCTGTCTGTGCCTGGCCTTATGGCAATGGTCCGCAAGGCGATTATCAGTGGCCTGACCGTTTCAGTATTTTCATTGCAGCAAGTGGCTGTTTGTTTAGTGTTGCAGGTTCGTACTGGTTGATCAACCAGCAGGCTGACGAACTGGAGCGAAGTATCCAGAAAAAGGTTTCTGAGGTTTCCCAGACCCTCCAGGATACCCTTTATGAGTCGATCTGGGGGTTTCAGAGAATCTCAGAGCGCTGGAGCAGTTTGGCTGCGATGCCCTCGACCAGCTACAGAGACATGGAATTTGTGACCTATTTGCGCGACACTTCACACGCGCTGGTAGTTGCGACGGTCGATGAAAGCCTGGACCCTACTCACGTCCGATTCAAACAGCAGATTTCATACCAGGATCTGGTGTCATTGCTGACACATCCTGAAGTCCAGAATGTATTCCAGAAGGACATGGTCAGTGATGTTGCCAAACTGGTTGAAGTCGAATGGCCTTCGCCGGGTGATAGAGTCGGTCTAATTGCAACTAGCTGGGAGGCAGGCAGTGGTGAAGGCGGTATTCTGGTGACTGTCATCGATTTGCCAAGGATTTTTGAGAAAGCTTTGGTTATCCGGCAAGTAGACTGCTGTATCCAGATTGATTCTGGTCACAGGAATGTCTATCAGGCTGGACATGGTAGCCCCGAAACGGCCTATTACCACGCAAGCATGCCGTTTAATGTGGCTGGCCAGACATTTGATGTCACGCTTTGGATTGACCCAAGAAATCAAGGGTGGGCCTGGGACCGGTTGGCCTGGTTCTTCATGTTGCTTGGATTGTCCTTCACATTTTTTTTGAACAACAGCCAAAGGCTAGCTTTCATAGCCAATCGCCGTGCCGAGGAAATCCAGTATCGGGCACTATACGATCCAGTGACGGATTTGCCTAACCGTCAAATGTATGAACAGTTTGTCAAGCAGTACAGGGATGATTCGTCGCTTCCGGACTTGCAGGTCTGGGTGGTCTTTATCGCGTTGATCGGCATACGTCTGATCAATGATTCAATGGGCCACGGTGTGGGAGACAAGGTCTTGCGCACGGTCGGTAAGCGTTTGAGTCAAGTGGTCGGAGGAGGTGCTCTGGTATCACGCATTGATAGCGGCAACTTCGCGATTTGTGTTTCCGGCCTGACATCTGAGCAGGTTGATGCCATGGCCGCTGAATTGATTTCTGTGATTTCGGAGCCGTTGGCCATTGATCCGCACTTGTTGCGTATCCGCAGTGTTGCAGGAATTGCCGGCAGTCCTGCGCGGCAGGCTGATCCTGAAACCCTTTTAAGCCAGGCAGACTTGGCAATGCTCAGGGCACGCAAGGAAGGTTTGAATAGCTGGTACTACTTTACAAACGAGTTGGCCGAGCAAGCGTCGCAACAGTTGTCACTGCATGCAGACTTGCAGGGAGCGTTGCGGTCTCATCAGATGAGCCTGAATTACCAGCCAATCATTGATGGGCAGACAGGAGAGATCGTAGGGTTTGAGGCGTTGATGCGATGGCATCACCCGAAGTTTGGTTTTGTGCCGCCGTCCAAATTCATTGCTATGGCTGAAGAGTCAGGACAGATTGTGGAGTTGACACAGTGGGCGCTTGAAAAGGCGGCCAAGGCAGCCATTGAATTCAGTCAGGCGCTGTCAAGAAACATACCGGTGGCTGTCAATATTTCAGTTGAATTCTTCAAAAGGTCAGACTTCATCCATAGAATCAGGTCTGTACTGGCCAAGCACAGGGTTTCGTCATCCTGCCTGGAGATCGAAATCACGGAAAGCCTTCTGCTTGAAGATGCCGACGGCGCTTTGGTCAAGCTCAAGGAATTAGATAAGCTTGGTGTAAAAATTGCACTGGACGATTTTGGAACTGGTTACTCAGGGCTCAATTACCTCAAAGTCTTGCCAATTCACAAGGTCAAGCTGGACAGGTCTTTCGTAAGTGACATCTTGGAGAATGCTGCAGATGTCGCCATTGCAAGGGCAGTAGTCGCTGTTGCCAGCCTTATGCAGTTGACGGTGACTGTGGAGGGGGTGGAAACAGAAACGCAGTTCTTGTTCCTGAAGCAGATGCGCTGCAATCATTATCAGGGATATCTGTTTGCCAAGCCTATGCCACAGAGAGAGGTTGTGCGCTTGTTGCAGTCAACCAAAGGTATGTTCAAGATGCCAGGAATTTTTCCGGATGTCCATGGAGGCCGTTCCGGGGTGCTGGTCATCGGGGATGAGGAAATCTTGGACGAACTGATTGAGTGCTTGCAGCAAAACGATGTCAGCGTTTACAAGGCCAATGATGTGACACAAGCTACCGTGATATTGGCAAATCAGCCTATCATGGCAATTTTTGCTTGTGCTGACGGTGCATTGATCCAGCAGGTGATTGAACTGTACTCAGGTGTCAGTTTCCTGTACCCAGGCGTGAGCCGGATCCTCTTGACCAGAACTTCCGGCCTGACATTGGACAACTCCATAGAGCAGGCTCTACAGGACAGGATTGTCAGTGAAGTCTGGCAGTCGCCGCTGTCAACCGAAGATTTGCAAAGACAAGTTGAGTCAGTGTTATACACGCCGGCAGGTGTCTGAGATTTTGACTCTGCCTCTGAGTTGCTTGGTGAGACAGCAAATGTTTAGCACAAGTGATCAACAGGCTACGTCAGGATTAGTATCTGAACTCAGACAACAAACAGGCAATTTTCTTGCGTAGCAAGAGTTTTTCTGGGGATGATCCCCACGTGTGGCGTGTCCCAGCGGATCCAGGTTTCTGCCGTATATTGCTCATAGCAAATGAAATGAATTGAACTGGTTGGATCGAAGCAGAGGGAACTCTCTATAGTGACGACAATGTGACAGGGGCGGCGATAAATCGCCGCCCCTGTGCTGATCAAACGTGAATCCCAATCGGGATGGCCATCGACTTATCTAAGGATGGACACGCTTTCAATGGTTCCGTTGGGACCAACCGTCGCAACATAGGTGGTACCAGATGGGCCTTGAAGCGTGATTTGTGTTCCCGGTGTGTAACCCACAATGGACCCGCTCAGCGAGCTTGGGGTCTGGATCGGGGTGTTTACTGACGAGGGTAGGCTGCCAATTCCTGTTAATGTTCCGCCGGGTGTTGGAGATCCAATGCCACCCAGCAAGCTACTGGTAAATGCATTCATCGAAGCGCTTGGAATGCTTGCAGTTCCACCGATGGTGGCACCGCTGGCGGCACCTGCTGCAGTACCACCTGCCATGGCAATTGAAAACGCTGCACTTGCGGCTAAGAGCATTGAACTAGCTGAAATTGAAGTTACGAGTTTCATGATTTGCTCCACCTCAGGCATTATCTGAGGAAGTTAAATGGCATACCGGCAGTCACAATGACGTTAAAACCAGCAGGTGTGCGGTTTGTAATGTCGGCAAACAGGACGTTAAGTACGAGTGGGTGCTTGGGAAGGGGAACAAACGACAGGTTTGCATTCAGACCCTTACCGCTCCAGCCGATACTGGTACCTACCTGATTGTGCAACTGAATGCCAATGTCACCGAACACACTGTATTGTGCACCGGAATCCATGTCATTGGAGAAATTGCCATTACCCACACCGAGTGTGACGTTCAAAGGAATGTTGCCACCACCGAATGGGTTTTTGATGGGGGTAAGGCCACTGATTGCGAGGTAGTTGCTGGCAACATTGGGTGCAAGACCGCCTTTGGCAGGCCATGTTGAGCTACAAGCATTGCTACCGCTGCACGCAAAATTGTTACGACCCACGGCAACCGACAGATAGCCATGTTCACCTTCGTAAAGGACGCGGTGCAGTTTTGCGTCAAAGTTCCAGTTTTCCCCAAAGTGACGCATGGATAACATGTTGGCCCCGACTTCAAGACCGACCAGTTTCCTGGAGTCCAGCAGACCGAGTGTGAACGACATGCTTCCATCATCGCTACGGAGTTTGTCGCTTCCGGCATATGAGATGCCGACCATGACATCGCCCCAGTTGGCTCCGAAGCCTGAGGGAATGCCAGCGCCAAGTGACGGGTAGTAAAGACGTTCCAAGGTCAGCGGGGTTACAGTCTGGATGATGGCCTGTTGCAGATCAGCTTCTTGCTCAGAGGTCATCTTGATGACTGGTGACTCTTTGGATGATGCTTGCTGGGCGTTGGCAGCTGTTGCGAAACCGACTCCGATTGCCACACCGAGGGCACTGGAAACGAACGCTTTGCTTAACGAGATGGTGTGTTTTGCCATTTTGTTTTCCACTTTGACATTTAATTCAAATTTGTCCAGTGCTGTTCATGCCACATGGCAGATGAAGTATTTCAGCAACTCAGGCAGGACAATCCTGCTGTTGGCGATTAATGCACCCTAATCGCCATTGGTAAGAATTAATTTGATAATCCGTCTGGACAGTATATGAAAAATGGTCAACTTAATACAGAAATTTTTGGGCAACATTTAGGTGTATTGCACAATTGCCACGAAAACATGCAAAAGGTCAAAAACAGTTGGTGTAAGCCAGGTTTAGCGGTTGTAACTTTGGGGTCAGGGAGCCGAGTTATATATTAAAAACGACTTCAATCGTAATGCTGTCAGCTTGCGTGAGTGTTCTTGATATCAATTTATAGCTGGCAAATCAATAAGTGTTATCCCTTTATTTCGTGTTGGTGTCAGTCGGAGAAGATAAGACTAAGAGCGACTGGTCTTTTTATGATTTGGTGTGGGGCAAACCAAGCCGTTTAGCGCGGATAAGGAGAACGGTCGCGCGGTATGTATATATATTAGTCCTTTCCTCTGGGTTTCAGTGCAGTAGTTGCTGTTGCCCGATATGCTGGCACACACAGGCTCGGTTTCAGTTCGCTTCGTGCGAACTGATGAAGCGTCGATGGGGGCGTGATCACCGTTCTCAGGGCGGGGACACGCGAGTTGCCCTTGTGAAGTGAGCGATGTAGTGAAGTTGCCAGCAGCGGAAATCTACCGCAGCGACTCATTGCGGCGAAATGCTGCAATGAGCGCTGTAGGGATTTCTGTCCCTTAGGCTGGTGAGGATGCCAACAGCAGGCTCAGGGACAGGTTGGGGTTGTAGTGCTAACTTTATTTAGAGAGACATCTTCTAATTGGTCAGTCTTTATAAACAGGCTTATAGGCAATTTTCCGGATATGGGCCTCGACATCTTTCGGTTTTTTGACACGGGCCAAGCCCTGATCAAAAATAAACTCAGCAATCCTTGCGGCTGTATGCAGTGAAGCGGTGAGGATTTTGGTCTGTGGTGGATAAATCAAGCCTTGGTCCAACTCCTCCTGCGTGACTTGTTCGGCAATTGCCTTGGCTGCCACGATAAACATCTGTTCCGTGACTCTTGTGGCTTCAGTAGCAAGAACAGCCATGCCCATGGCCGGAAAAATGTAGACATTGTTGCCTTGTCCTGGAACAAATGTTTTGCCTTGATAGTTGACTGGTGGGAAAGGGCTTCCGCTGGCGAAAATGGCCCTGCCTTTGGACCAGTTGTACGCTTCCTCAGCCGTGCACTCAGAGCGCGAAGTCGGGTTTGAGTACGGGAAAATGATCGGCCGCTCATTGATGGCGGACATCGTTTCGATCACCTCCTGATTAAACAGTTTGGGTACTGTGCTAACACCAATGATTCCCGTGGGTTTGAACTGCTTGATGACCTCGACAAACGAGTTGCAGGGCTTGGCTTTGGGAGCGAACGGTTTCTGGAAGTCTGCAAGATCAGTTCGGCTTGATTCCACAAGGCCGTTTATGTCGAAGAGCCAGTTCCTTTGACGGGCTTTTTCGATTGGCAATCCTTCCATGGCCATTGCCTGGCTGATCAGTTCGGCAATGCCTGTGGCGGCCGAACCTGCGCCCATGAACAGGAATCGTTGCTCGGTCAGTTTCTGGCCAGAGATTCTGAGAGCACCGTACATGCCGGCCAGAGCAATGCCCGCAGTGCCCTGGATATCATCGTTGTAAGTGCAGATCTTGTCTTTGTACCGGGCGAGAATGGGGACAGCATTGATGTTGGCAAAGTCTTCCCACTGTATGCAGCATTTGGGGTAGAGCGAGGTGACTGCCTGTACAAACTCATCAATAAAATCATCGTATTCCTTACCTCTGACACGGGGTTGGTGCAGGCCGAGATACAGAGGGTCGCCCAGCAGGTCGTGGTTATTTGTGCCGACATCAATCATGACGGGCAGGGTCAGTTCTGGCGGTACGCCTGCCACAGCTGTGTAGAGTGCGAGTTTTCCGATAGGGATACCCATGCCTCCCACACCCAGGTCACCAAGGCCAAGAATGCGCTCGCCGTCAGTTACGACGATGAAACGGACATTTTTCTGCGGCCAGTTTTTCAGCAATTCCTTGACGCGACCTTTTGCGGTAATCGGAAGATAGACGCCGTTGGAATTGCGAAATACGTGGTCGAATTTCTGGCAAGCTTCTCCCACTGTTGGTGTATAGACCAGAGGCATGAAACGAGCCGGGTCAGACATGAGTACCGCATAAAACAAAGTGTGGTTGCGGCTTTGCAAATCCATCAGGAATAAATACCGTTGCAGGTCACTGTCCAGCATATCAAGCTGGGTATGCACACGTGCGATCTGCAAATCAAGTGTGTCGATGCCAGGCGGAAGCAAACCTTCCAAGCCGGCGGCTTGCCGGGTTTTTGCGTCAAAGGCAGTTCCGCGATTTTTGCTGGGATCGCGCAACAGTGCATATCCTTTTGTTTTTGTGCTGGTCATTCTATTCTCCGGATCCAAAACCAGTCTGCCTGGTTCAGTTTGTGGTGTTTAATCTGCTCAAGCAAGTGATGGGTCAAGCTTGTTTGGCGACATAAGGATTAACCATTTTCTGTGGGTCTACGATTCGATCAAATTCTTCTTCTGTGACATATCCCAGCTTAAGTGCAGCGGCCTTGAGCGTAAGGTCATTTTCCATCGCATGATGCGCGATTTCAGACGCTTTGTCATAACCGATCACTGGAGCTAACGCAGTGACAAGCATGAGCGAATTAGTTACATACTCTGAAATTTTCTTGCGGTTTGGTTCAGTCCCTTCTATCAAGTACTTACGGAAGTTTGTGCAACCATCTGTCAGCAAATTGATCGACTGGGCCAAGTTGTGAATCATCAAGGGCTTATAGACATTCATTTCCAGATAACCGCTTGCACTGGCCATTCCCACTGCGACATCATTGGCCATGACCTGCAAGGCCAGCATGGTAAGTGCTTCTGCTTGTGTGGGATTGACTTTGCCAGGCATGATTGAGGAGCCAGGCTCGTTTTCAGGAAGGTGAAGTTCCGCAAAACCAGCGCGGGGCCCGCAAGCCAGGAGTCGGATGTCATTGGCAATCTTGAACAAAGAACCGGCAAGTGCTCGCAATGCACCAGAAAGATGGACCAGAGCATCATGTGCTCCCTGGACCGCAAACTTGTTGGTGGCAGTTTCAAAGGGCAGTCCTGTCAGTTTCGCAATTTCTTTTGCCACAGCGACATCAAAGCCCGCTGGTGCGTTGATTCCTGTCCCGACTGCCGTGCCTCCAAGTGCAAGTTTGTAGACTCCTGTCAGGGACGCTTCAATCCAGGCCATGCCATCATCAAGCATGGCCGCGTAGCCAGACCATTCCTGGCCTAGCGTCAATGGCGTTGCGTCCTGAAGATGGGTCCTTCCGATCTTGACGATGTCTTTCCATTGCTGTGCCTTATTGTCGATGGCATCACGCAGGGCAGCAACAGCAGGCAGCAGTCGTTGCCTGGTGGACATGGCGGCTGCAATGTACATGGCCGAAGGAAAGCTGTCATTGGAAGACTGAGACATGTTGACGTGGTCGTTTGGATGGACTGGTGTCTTGCTTCCAAGCTCTGTACCAGCCAGTTGGCAGCAGCGGTTTGAAATGACCTCATTGACGTTCATGTTGAACTGCGTGCCGCTGCCTGTCATCCAGACATGCAGCGGGAACATGTCGTTATGCTGCCCAGCTAGAATTTCGTCACATGCCTGATTGATAAGTTTGTGTTGCACGTCGCCTAGTCTGCCTAGATCGTGGTTGACGTTGGCTGCCGCTTTTTTGAGAATGGCATAAGCGGGAATCATTTCCCGGGGGATCAGATCGTTGCCGATGCTGAAATGCTCAAGTGAACGCTGTGTCTGTGCTCCCCAAAGCTTGTCTGCTGGAACATTGACGACACCCATGCTATCGGTTTCACGTCGGTATGCGGTCATGTCGAAGCCCCTTGAGTAATTTCCATGATTGCGCTGCCAGCACTTTTTGCCAACCACGTTTGTAGCATTTGTCTAGATAGGAAACACAAATCCCAGACGCAACGCTTATCAGAATATGTTGGCATCCTTTTATCACAGGGATGTAGATGCGATGTGTTGATTTTCGCATTTTGAAACCGAAGCTTCACTCAAAACCGCATGCTATGAACTAATCAAGCTTGCTGCATTGTTTTGGGCAGCCGCCATCACGATTGCGGTGGGTTTTGATGTGCTCAGGCTGTTAGGTGAGCAGGAGCGCAAAGTTACTCAGGTCGGGGGGGGCAGAACAAAAAAACTCTGCGCAGTTCAGTGAATATAGGACAGAAGTACAAAGCAAAAAGGCCTAGGTTTTCACCTAGGCCTTTGAATTCTTTGGCTCCCCAACCTGGGCTCGAACCAGGGACCTACGGATTAACAGTCCGGCGCTCTACCGACTGAGCTATTGGGGAACTGAGGAAACAGAACTATAGCAATTTTTTTCCTGCTCTGCAAATCGACCGTGCTTTCTGCTGGGGTACCGTGGTGAGCACGATACAAGCCTGAGAGCCAACAACAACGTGGTTTTCCGCAGGTTAGCCACGGTTAATAAGCAGTGAAATCGCACGCATTATACAGCTAACAAATGAGAGATGTAGAGCAAGGGTGGATCTTTCACCGCGATATGCCTTTCTGTTAAAATCAGCGTTTTCGCCGGCATAGCTCAGTTGGTAGAGCAGCGCATTCGTAATGCGAAGGTCGTAGGTTCGACTCCTATTGCCGGCACCAGACACCAAAGGCCCTCCAATCGGAGGGCCTTTTGCTGTGCGCCCAGCATGGGCGCACTCCTGCGGGTGCAAGTCCCGCCATGAGTTGATCACAGCGAATGAAGTGAAGCGCAACTGCGTGAGGGTGACTGAGCGTGGGAAGGAAGCGTGGAGCATAAG
>Ga0180217_1001719_pt1 | contig 22447 bp, 19 predicted proteins | sample eDN3rd37CBELigOP_FD_128521 | JGI IMG/M metagenome (GOLD analysis project Ga0180217, IMG submission 128521) | Enriched Organic Plus compost microbial communities from Emeryville, California, USA - eDNA 3rd pass 37_C BE-Lig OP (version 2) (version 2) ... | reverse complement strand
CGTGACGGGCTGAAGTTCCATGATGGCCAGCCGGTACGCGCAGCCGATGTCGTCGCCTCCCTGCAGCGCTGGGGGCGGCGGGACCCGATGGGTCAGCGGCTGATGAACCTCACCTCCAGTGTGGATGTGATCGACGACCGGACCTTCTCCCTGACCCTCCGTGAGCGATACGGGCTGGTGCTGGATACGCTCGGCAAGGCCGCCACGCCGCTCTTCATCATGCCCGAGCGTGTGGCACGGACCGATGCCAATACCCAGATCAATGAGACGGTCGGCTCCGGCCCCTTCATCTTCGTGCGCGACGAATGGCGGCCCGGCAATCGCGTGGTCTATCGGCGCAATCCGGACTATGTGCCGCGCAGCGAGCCCGCCGACTACCTCTCGGGCGGCAAGCGCGCACTGGTCGACCGGATCGAGTGGCTCTACATCCCCGACCAGAACACCACCCTGGCGGCGCTGAACGCCGGCGAGATCGACTATTTCGAGGCGCCGCCGCTCGACTTCATCGGCGTGCTGGAGCGCAACCCGAACATCCGGATCGTCAACATCGATCCCCTCGGCACGCAGGGCATCATCCGCCCCAACCATCTGCACCCGCCCTTCAACGATCCCCGCGCGCGGCAGGCCATCGCGCATCTGGTGCGGCAGGAGGATTACATGCGGGTCGTGGTCGGCAACCCGAAGCTCTACATGCCGTTCTGTGGCGCCTTCTTCATGTGCGGCTCGGGCAATGACACGGAGGTGGGCTCCGAGCCTTTCCGCCAGCCAGACCTGGATCGCGCCCGGCAACTGCTGCGGGAAGCCGGCTACAACGGCGAGCCCATCGTCGTCCTGCAGCCGACCGACCGCCCGCAGTACAACGCGGCCGTGATGGTGCTGGTGCAGAGCCTGCGCCGGGCCGGCGTGAACGTCGATGCCCAGCCCGCCGACTGGAGCACCATTCTCTCCCGTCGTGCGCGGAAGGATCCGCCGGATCAGGGTGGCTACCATCTGTTCGTGACGACGCATGGCGGCCCGAACACGGCGATGCCCGTCTCCAATGTCTGGTTCAACTCGCGCTGCGAGCGCGCCAATCCCGGCTGGGCCTGCGACAAGGAGCTTGACGCCATGGTCGAGGAGTGGGCGCGGGAGAGCGACATGGAGAAGCGTCGCGGCATCCTGGAACGCATCCATCGCCGTGCCTGGGAAAGCCTGCCCTACATCCCGTGGGGCCAGTACACCCAGCCCGTCGCGGTGCGCACCAACGTGCACGGCGTGCTTGCGGCCGGCCTGCCGGTGTACTGGAACATCGAGAAGCGCTGAGTCTCCAGGGCGCCGGGCATGTGGGGCTACGTCATCCGCCGGATCCTCGCCACCATCCCCGTCATGGGGGTGGTCGCGGTGCTGGTCTTCCTGATGCTCCGTCTCTCGCCCGGCGATCCCGCCGCGATTGTCGCCGGCGATTTCGCCACGGCCGAGGATATCGCCCAGATCCGCGCGCGCCTCGGCCTCGACCGTCCCATGCTGGAGCAGTTCGTGCTCTGGATCGGACAGCTCGCGCGGGGCGATCTCGGCTACTCGATCTTCCTCAACCGCCCCGTGCTCGGCCTGATCCTGGAGCGCGTGGAACCGACCCTCGCGCTTTCGCTCACCACCATGGTCTTCGCGATCGTCCTGGCGATCCCGATGGGCGTGCTGGCGGCGTGGCGCGCCGGAAGCTGGGTGGACCAGCTTGTCATGGCGCTCTCCGTCCTCGCCTTCTCGGTGCCGGTCTTCCTGATCGGCTACGGGCTGGTGATCGGCTTCGCCCTGACTTTTGACCTGCTGCCGGTGCAGGGCTTCGTCAGCCTCGCCGATGACCCGGTCGCCTTCGCCCGTCATCTGGTGCTGCCGACGGTCACGCTCGGCCTGGTCTACACGGCACTGCTGGCGCGCATCACCCGGGGCACGATGCTGGAGATCCTGAACGAGGACTTCATCCGCACCGCGCGGGCGAAGGGCCTCGCCGAGCCGCGCGTGCTGATCCTGCACGCGCTGAAGAACGCCTCCGTGCCGATCGTGACCACCATCGGCGTCGGCCTCGCGCTGCTGATCGGCGGCGTGGTGGTGACGGAAAGCGTCTTCGCGATTCCCGGTATCGGCCGGCTCACGATCGAGGCGGTGCTGCAGCGGGACTACCCGGTGATCCAGGGTGTCATCCTGGTCGTCGCAGGGGTCTATGTCCTGGTGAACCTGCTGATCGACCTCAGCTACTGCCTGCTCGACCCGCGGATCCGGTACTGAGGGGGAGGGCGCCATGACCGCCATTGCCGACACCGTTGCCGCCCCCGAAGCCATGCCGCCGCGCCGGCGGCGCTTGCGCCTGCTTCGGCGCTACCCGATCCCCGCCGCCGGCGCCGCACTGCTGCTGGCCCTCATCGCCTGCTCGGTGGGCGCACCCTGGGTGGCACCGCACGATCCGATCGAGATGAACGTGGTGGACCGCCTGATGCCTCCTGGCGGCGACTACCTATTCGGCACCGACGCCTATGGACGCGACATCCTGAGCCGCACGCTCTATGGCGGGCGTGTCTCGCTCCTCATAGGCCTGGCCGTCGCCCTTGCGAGCACGGTGCTCGGCCTTTTCATTGGCGTGATCGCCGGCTACTTCCGCCTCGCCGACGCCATCATCATGCGCGTCATGGACGGGCTGATGGCGATCCCCGGCATCCTCCTTGCCATCGCGCTGATGTCGCTGACCCGCGCCAGCATCTGGGTGGTGATCGTCGCCATCACCGTGCCGGAGGTGCCGCGCGTCGTGCGCCTCGTGCGCTCCGTGGTGCTGTCGGTGCGGGAGCAGACCTACATCCAGGCTGCCTCCGCGATCGGCACGCGCTTCCCGCGCCTGATGCGCAAGCACATCCTGCCGAACACCATGGCGCCGCTGATCGTGCAGGCGACCTATATCTGCGCCTCCGCGGTGCTGGTCGAATCCTACCTCAGCTTCCTCGGCGTCGGCACGCCGCCCGAGATCCCCTCCTGGGGCAACATCATCGCCGAGGGGCGGCTCTACGTGCAGATCGCCTTCTGGAACATCCTCTTCCCGGGCATCTTCCTTGCCCTGATGGTGCTGTCCATCAACGTGCTCGGTGACGGGCTGCGGGATATGCTCGACCCGCGCCTGGCGAGGCGGCTGTGACCATCGAGGCGCCCCAGCGCGAGATCGTGCGCGGCACCGGGGCGGAGCCGGTGCTGCGTGTCGAGGGACTGCGAACCGAGTTCGACACGGGAGAGGGGCCGCCGGCTGTCGCGGTGGACGGCCTCTCCTTCACCGTGGGCCGGGGCGAGACGCTCTGCATCGTCGGCGAGTCGGGCTGCGGCAAGAGCATGACGGCGCTCTCCATCATGCGCCTCGTCCCGCGTCCGAACGGGCGCATCGCCGCCGGGCGCGTGCTGCTCGACGGTACCGACCTGCTAACCCTTTCTCCGGTGGAGATGCGGGCGGTGCGCGGCCGCGCCATCTCCATGATCTTCCAGGAGCCGATGACCAGCCTGAATCCGGTCGTCATGGTCGGTCGTCAGATCGCCGAGACCGTGCTGGTGCATGAGCACCTGCCGTGGCGGGACTGCCTGGACCGGGCGCTGGACGTGCTGCGCCTGGTCCGCATCCCCGAGCCGGAGCGTCGGCTTTACGAGTACCCTCACCAGCTCTCCGGTGGCATGCGCCAGCGCGTGATGATCGCGATGGCGCTCGCCTGCCGCCCGCGGCTGCTGCTGGCGGACGAGCCGACCACGGCGCTCGACGTCACCATCCAGGCGCAGATCCTGGACCTCATCCGCGACCTGCAGGAGGAGACAGGCACAGCGGTGGTGCTGATCACGCATGATCTCGGCGTGGTGGCCGAGATGGCGGACCGTGTGGTGGTGATGTATGCCGGCCGCAAGGTGGAGGAGGCGCCGGTGGATGCGCTCTTCGAAGCGCCCGCCCACCCCTACACACGCGGCTTGATGGGCGCGATGCCGCATCTCGGTGGCGCGAGGCGGGGACGGCGGCTCAGCGAGATCCCGGGCATCGTCCCGGCCTTGACCGCCATGCCGCCCGGCTGCGCCTTCGCCCCGCGCTGCACCCTGGCTGTCGATCGCTGCCGGAAGGAGGCACCACCTCTTCTTTCCAGTCCGGAGGGCCATGCCGTGGCATGCTGGGTGGCGGGCGAGGCACGGCATGGCTGATCGCGCGGGGCCGCCCCTGCTGGCGGTGGAAGGCCTGGTCAAGCACTACCCGCTGGGCGGCGGCATCTTCGGCTTCGGGCGCCGTGGGACCGTGCGCGCGGTGGACGGCATCAGCTTCGCCATCGGGCCGGGCGAGACGCTGGGGCTGGTGGGCGAGAGCGGCTGCGGCAAGTCCACGGCGGGCAAGGCGGTGCTGAAGCTGGTGGAGCCGACGGCGGGCAGCATCCGCCTGGGTGGGCAGGACATCACCCGGCTCGACGCGCGGGCCATGCACCCGCACCGGCGGCGCATGCAGGTGATCTTCCAGGATCCCTATTCCTCGCTGAATCCCCGCATGACGGCGGGCGAGATCGTGGAGGAGCCCTTCATCAACTACGGCATCGCCGAGCCTGCCGAGCGGCAGGACCGCGTCGCGTCTCTGTTCCGCCGCGTCGGGCTGCGGCCGGAGCAGATGGCGCGCTATCCGCACGAATTCTCCGGCGGCCAGCGCCAGCGCCTCGGCATCGCGCGTGCCCTCGCCCTCGGCCCGGAGCTGATCATCGGCGACGAGCCGGTCTCCGCGCTGGATGTCTCGGTGCAGGCGCAGGTGATCAACCTGATGATGGACCTGCAGGAGGAGTTCGGCCTCAGCTACCTGTTCATCGCGCACGACCTCGGTGTGGTCGAGCACATCAGTCACCGCGTGGCGGTGATGTATCTCGGCAAGATCGTCGAGACCGCACCGCGCGAGGAGCTGTTCGCCGCACCGCGGCATCCCTACACGGAGGCGCTGCTCTCCGCCGTGCCGGTCGCCCGCCCGCGAGCCCGGCGCAAGCGGGTGGTGCTGAAGGGAGACGTGCCGAGCCCCATCAATCCCCCCTCCGGCTGCCGCTTTCGCACACGGTGCCCCATCGCCGTGAAGCGCTGCTCCGAGGAGGAGCCGGCGCTGGTTGCGGGCGCCTCCGGCCACGCCGTCGCGTGTCACCTGCGTGCGCCGGATGGCGGGTGACGCCATCATGGCAGGGCGGCTGCCACGGGACAGGAACGCGGTGGCATCGAGGGTCACGATCGAGGAGGTGGCGGCGGCGGCAGGCGTCTCCATCGCCACCGTCTCGCGCGCGCTGAACGCGCCGCACCTGGTCAGCGAGGCGCTGCGCGAGCGCGTGGCATGGGCGGTCTCCCGGCTCGGCTACCTCGCCAGCGGCCCGGCGCGCGCGCTGGCGACGCGGCGCAGCCAGTCGCTCGGCGCCATCGTGCCGACGCTCACCAACACCATCTTCGCCGACGCCATCGAGGCCTTCCAGCGGCGGATCGAGGCCGAGGGCTACATCCTGCTCCTGGCGAGTTCGGACTACGACGCCGAGAAGGAGATCCGCAAGGTACGCATTATGCTCGAGCGCGGCATCGACGGTCTGATGCTGGTCGGCGTCACGCATGGTCCGCCGCTGTACCGGCTGCTTGAGGGCACGGGCGTGCCCTTCGTGCAGACCTGGGCACCGCCCTCGGCCAGCCGCCATCCTACGATCGGCTACGACAACGCGGCGCTCGCAAGGCTGGTAGTGGACCATCTGGTGGGGCTCGGCCACCGCGAGTTCGGCATCGTCACCGGCCTGACGCGCCACAACGATCGTGTCGCGGCGCGAGTCAAGGGAATCCACCAGGCACTGGCGGCGCATGGACTCTCCGTGCCGCCCGGGCGCGTGGTGCACAGCCCCTATTCGGTGAGCGACGGCCGCGCCGCGCTGCGTACGCTGCGCGACCGGGGCACGCTGCCGACAGCACTCATCGCCAATAACGATATCCTGGCCTACGGCCTGCTGTTCGAAGCACAGGCGCTCGGCATCGCGGTGCCGGGGCAGCTCTCGATCGTCGGTGCGGGCGATCTCGACCTCGCCGCGCATCTTTCGCCGCCGCTCACGACGATCCGGTCGCCGAAGACGCAGATCGGCACGCTGGCGGCGGAGCACCTGCTGGCACGCATCGCAGGCATCGAGCCCGCGGCACCCGTCGAACTCGCGGTGGAGCTGGTGCCGCGCGGCACCACGGGGCCGCCACCATGCAAGAGGAGGAAGGGTCGGTGAGCATGCAGCCGAGCGCCACATCCACGGGCTCTGGCCCCGCCGCCGCGCCGGAGGGCGCACCGGGGCTCCTCGCCGGGCTGCGTGTCCTCGAGGTGGCGGACGAGCTGGCCGAGTATTGCGGCCTGGTCCTGGCAGGTCTCGGTGCCGAGGTGGTGAAGGTGGAGCCGCCCTCGGGCTCGCCGACGCGTGGGATCGGTCCCTTCCTTGACGATCGGCCCGATCCGGAGCGCTCGCTGCACTTCTGGGCCTACAACCGCGGCAAGCGCTCCGTCGTGCTCGACCTCGGCACCGAGGAGGGGCGCCGCGGCTTCGAGGCGCTGCTCGGCACCGCCAACATCCTGCTCGACTCCACGCGGGGTGCCCTCGGCGGCAAGCTCGGCACGGATATCCGGACGCTGCCGGCGCGGCATCCGGGACTGATCGTCGCCCGCATGACGCCCTTCGGCGACACAGGTCCCTGGAAGGACTATGCCGCGAGCGACCTGATCCACCTCGCCCTCGGCGGGATCATGATGAATTGCGGCTACGATCCCGACCCGGCGTTCCGCTACGATCTGCCGCCGATCGCACCGCAGCTCTGGCACGCCTATCACATTGCGGGCGAGCAGATGACCGTCGCCATTCTCGCGGCGCTGCTGCACCGGCTGCACACCGGAGAGGGGCAGGACCTCTCCTGCGCGGTGCATGAGGCAGTGTCCAAGAACACCGAACTCGACGTCATGTCCTGGGTGATGCGGCGGGCACCGCTGTTCCGCCAGACCTGCCGGCATGCGGTGGAACGTCCGAACCACGTGCCGAGCATTGGTCACACCAAGGACGGACGCTGGTGCATCGCGGCAGGCGTCTCGGTGCGGGACCAGACGAACCTCGTGCCCTTCCTGGCCGGCTACGGCATGCAGGCCGACCTGGCGATGCCGGAGCCCGGTGCCGACCAGCGCGCGCGCAACATCCCGGGCTCGGCCGCCTCCGACGAGCGGAAGGCGCGCATGGCGGAGGTCGTGCAGCGTTTCATCCGCGCCCATACGCACGCAACCCTGCCCTGGCGGGAGGCGCAGGAGGCCGGGCTGCTCTGGGCCCCCCTGCGCAAGCCGCACGAGAACCTGGCAGACCCGCATTGGGCCGCACGCGGGACATTCGCCGAGATTTCCCATCCGGAGCTGGGCCGTAGCCTCGCCTACCCGGTCAGCCGCTGGCTCAGCAGCGCGACCCGCTGGCAGGTCGGGCGCCGCGCCCCGCTGCTCGGCGAGGATACGGAGGCGGTGATGCGCCGTCCCGATGCACGGCGGCCAGAGGCCGTGCCGGCCCGGCCGCGCCGCGCCGCGCCCGTGCTCTCCGCCCATGGCAGGCCCTTCCCGCTGCAGGGCGTGCGGATCTTCGACTTCTCCTGGTTCCTGGCCTCGGCGGGAGGCACGCGGCTGCTGGCTGCGCTCGGTGCCGAGGTGATCAAGGTGGAGTGGAAGGAGAACCCCGATACGCGGCTCGCCGCCATGGCGCCGGTCGGCGGCCGCGTGGCGCGGGAGGCAGCCACGGCGCCTTTGCCGAGCGTGAACGACCCCGATATGGGCGGGCAGTTCAACAACAAGAACGCCGGCAAGAGCGGGTTGTCGCTCAACATCCGCCATCCGAAGGGGCTGGAGATCGCGAAGCGCCTCGTCGCCCTGTCGGATGTCGTGGCGGAGGGATTCTCGCCCGGCGTGCTGAACCGCCTCGGCCTTGGCTACGACACCCTGCGCGCGATCCGCCCCGACATCATCTATGTGCAGCAGTCTGGCATGGGCGCGACGGGGACCTATGGACGCTTCCGCACCATCGGCCCTGTCGCCGCCGCCTTCGCCGGAACCTCGGAGATGTCGGGGCTGCCGGAGCCGGCCATGCCGGCGGGGTGGGGCTATTCCTATCTCGACTGGATCGGTGCCTACGGCTTCGCCATGGCGATCCTGGGTGCGCTCTACCACCGCGACCGCACGGGGGAAGGGCAGTGGATCGATTCCTCGCAGTGCGAGGCCGGCATCTTCCTAGGCGGTGTGCCGGTGCTGGACTGGTCCGCGAATGGCCGTGCCTGGACACGCTGCGGCAATCGCTCCCCCTACCGCAAGGCGGCGCCCCACGGCGCCTATCGCTGCATCGGGGAGGACCGGTGGATCGCAATTGCCTGCTTCACGGAGGAGGCATGGCAGGCGCTGGCCCGCATTGCCGGCCGCCCCGCCTGGCTCGCGGACCCACGTTTCGCAACCCTGGACGCACGCCTCGCGCACCAGGACGCGCTGGATGCAGCGCTGGAAGACTGGACCCTGACCCAGGAGGCGCATCTGTGCATGCATCGTCTCCAGGCCGCGGGGGTCGCGGCAGGGGTCTGTCAGACGGCGGAGGACCGCTGCGACCGCGACCCGCAGCTCGCCGCTCTCGGATGGCTGACCGAGGTGACCGGCACGAAGATCGGGCGCTGGCCGGTGGCAGAGCTGCCGGCGGTGAAGCTCTCCGCCACGCCGACCTATAGTGGCGGCATCATCGACAGGGGCGCCCCTTGTTACGGAGAGGACAACGAGCGCTTGCTCCGTGACCTGCTCGGTTTCTCGCATGCGGAGGTCGCCTCCCTGGCGGAGGAGGGTGTCATCTGACGCAATGGCCGCTGGTGCCAGTCAGCGGCGCGGATTGGGACGTTGTCCTCGGGCGGCTGCGACACTGTGTGGCAGGCCGGCGCGGCGGCAATGCGCAGCACGATCCAGGCGCCGCCCTCGTCCTGCCGCCGGCCAAGCTCGGCGCACTCGGCCAGCAGGCCGTTCCTCAGCAGGCCGCGGAACACGTGGCTACGGGCGCCGGCAGGCAATCCCTTCGGTCGTGACTGCGGCCTTGCGGCGCGGCCCGCGTGCCGGGCCCGATCGGGCATTCGCTCTGCGCTGTTCGCAAGTCGGCCGGAGCGTGCAGTGACCGGCGGATTCCAGCACGGCTGCCCGCGGCGCTCCGGCGGTCAGGCCGGCTCCAATCCTCCGGCACGGAGGACCTCCGGCGTGAGCGCCGCCGCGAGCCAGGCCACGAAGCGCTCGGCCTGCGGCCCGGAACCGACGAAGGTCGCGGCGGAGAAGGTGGCGCAGGTGTTGATCTCCGGCGGTAAGGCACCGACGATGTCGACTCCCGGGACCGCCATCAGCTCGCTCACCTGCTGGATTGCCAGCGCTGCCTCGCCGCTCGCCGCGAGTTCTGCCGTGAAGCCCTGCGGGATGATCCTCGCCTTCGCGTTGACCTCGGCTGCAATCCCGAGACGCTCGATCAGCCCGGCGAAGAAGATGCCGCTGGCCCCGGCGCGGGAGTAGGCAAGCGACGGGGCAGCGAGCAGCGCGGCGCGGAACGCCTCGGCACTGGAGATGTCGGGCCGCGGCGCCCCCGCGCGTACCGCAACGCCGATGAAGGAGCGCGCGAGGTCCGTGCGCGTGCCGCGTGCCAGCACGCCTGCCGCGGTCTGTTCCTCGATTGCCTCGGCGGTCAGGATGGCGATGTCGGCGCGTGCGCCGGCTCCAATGGCGGCAACCAGGCGAGCGGTGGGGTCGAAGCGGAAATCGGTGGCGAAGCCCTCCGCCTCGGCCCGTGGCAGCAGGTCGCGGACGACGCCCAGGACGCCGAGCGTGGACATGGCGCGGATCGGCGACGGCGATTTGGACACGGCGGCGTCTCCCTGACGGCTGGGCACGACGATGTACCGGAGCCGGCTGGGGAATGGCCACCCTGGCGGAGCTGCCCTTCAACGGCCTGGGCGGCTTCGTCGCCGTCTCCCGTGGCCTGCTTCTGAAGGGGCGGTGCGGCTTTCCCCGGACTTGCCGCCATCAGGCCAGGCTATGAATCAAAGTTGTCCATGCGGCCTGATGGTCTGAAATTGCAGTTCGCCGATGGATCTGATTGGGTGTTGCCGGGACGGTCACTTGCGGGAGGTGGCCATGGCCTGCGGCCCGAAGCCGATTGCCCTGTCGCTGACCGATGGTGAGCAGACCGGGCTGCCGAGGCCCGGCCGATGGCGCCGGACCGGACAGGATGTGGCAACGCATGCCCGCATCCCGTTGCTCTGCGCCAATTCGGATGTGACCAGCACGGCCATTGCCGCACGGCTCGGCCCTGGCCGCCAAAGTGTCGTCACCTGGTGGCAGCGCCTCCCGGCGCAGCTGGGCAAGGGTCTGTCGGATGTAATGCGCGGCGGGGCGCTACGTCGGGTCGGCGACATAGCGATCGAGCGCCTCGTTGCGCCGACCCTCGAGGCACAGGCCGAGGGTGCGGTTCACTGGTCGATGCGATGGCCAACGCGCCGGCCCGAGCCCGGCCATGATCTTGCGGATCTGGCGGGCGTTCGGATGGCAGCCGCGCCGGACCGAGAGCTTCAACCTGCCGCGCGAACCGGGCACCGTGGACAGGGTGCGCAGCGTGATCAGGTTCTACCTCGCACCCCCGGACGGTGCCCTGGTCTCGTGCGTGGACAAGGAGCCGCAGGGCCAAGCGGCCGGAGGCACAAGGCCGGTCCTGCCGATGCACCCGGGACGGCTCGGGCGACGCAACCACGATGACCAGCGACACGACACCATGGACTTGTTCGCCGCCCTCGACGTGAAGGCGGGCACCGTGACTGGCGCCTGCACGGGACGGCACCGTGCCGTGGAGTTCCGCACCTTGTCACGCAGCCCGTGCTTGCGGTGTGCCAGTTCGGCTTCCGTCTGCTCGATGCCATGCCCGCCGTGATCCGGCAGGCGCCTCGCCGTGTCGTGGCGCTGCGCTCTGGAGCACGACCGGCGGCCATTGGCCGAGGCGTATGGCGGTTTCGTACAGGTGGCGCTGCCGGGCTCTTCGATCGCGGCCGTCGCCGCGCCTTTCGTCGCTATCGGGAAGGCGCACCGAAACCTGCGCATGGCCGCAGGCATTACGTGGTTCGCGCGAGGCAGCCGCCTTCCCGCCTCGCGCCACCACCCCACACGACGGGAGACCGGGCGGTCGCCCTCCATCCTTCGTCTCCCTCTCTTTCCAAACGAAAAGAAATATCAGGCCGGGAGCATACGAATGTCCTTGACAGCCTCCATCATCATACCAGCGTACAACGCGTCTGCATTCCTTCATGAGGCCATCGCGTCCGCCCAGGCACAGACAGTCCGTGACATCGAGATCCTGGTCGTGGACGACTGCTCGACGGATGGTACCTGGGACCTTGCGACATCCTTCGCGGCGCGCGATCCGCGCGTCATACCGCTGCGCCGTACCCGGCGAGGCGGCCCATCGGCGGCCTGCAATACCGGCATCGAGTGCGCACGCGGCCGCTGGATCGCCGTGCTCGACGCGGACGACCTCTACCTTCCAGAGAGGATCGAGCGGCTGGTCGCACTTGGGGAGGAGCGTAACGCCGACCTGATCGCGGACAATCTGCTGGAACGGGATTTCGATACCGGCGCCGACCTCGGCCTGCACTTCCCGGAGGCGATCCTGTCCCGGGAAGAGCCGCTGTCTCTTGCTGAGATGCTACGCTGGGACATGCCCGATCTCCCTGGGCGCGCCAGACTGGGCTATGTCCAGCCGGTGAAGCGCCGCGAGTTCCTCCTGCGGGCCGGCATCCGCTTCGCCGAGGATGTGGAGGCAGGCGAAGACTTCCTGTTCTACTTCGAGTGTGTCGCGCGTGGCGGCCGGTTCCACCTTACGCCAGAGGCCTATTACGTCTACCGGCTGCGGCGGGGCTCGGTTTCGAATCGTGCTGCTTCGGCCCCTCATTACAGCGCGGCGAACCGGCGCATGCTCACGCTTGCCCGGCGCCTCAGCGATCCTGGGCTGCTGGAGGCACTGCTGCAGCGCCAGGAGCTGCTCGACTACAGCAGTTTCGTCTATCTGCTGGAGGAGGGCGAAGTTCTGCGCGCACTCAGCTATGTGCCGTGCCGTAGTTCGACCCAGCTCCTCGCCCGCTTCCGGGCGGTTCGGAGCATATTGGCGCCGCCGCGTGTCGCGTAGGCGCGGTCTTGCGGTTCCGCAACGGGGTGGCGGCCGCCGAGGTCCGTCAGGGCTTGCTGCCCCGTGGCGAACTGTCGCGGGCTGAAAGGGCACCGCCGACGGTTCGTGGCCTGGGCGCCGCGGCGCGAGGTGAGGGGGAGTTGCTCCGCAAGCCTGGATCGGGCCAGGTGGTCCTGCTCCAGGAACGCGTGGGGACCTCCGGAAGAACCCTCCAGCGCGGGTACCCCTGGGTGGTAACCGATTGAAGCTACTTCTAGTGGGAGCGCCACCGGGGAGGTCTAAGGTTCCCGCTTGCCAGAGCTGCTGCACGCGGACCCGTTCGGCCGCAGAGGTGCCTGCGAGCCCTCGGAGCGTCAGCACAGATCCGGAATGGCTGGGGGACCTGGATTCGAACCAGGGCTGCCCGGTTCAGAGCCGGGAGTTCTACCGCTAAACTATCCCCCAAGCGGCCCAAGGCGCGCCGCTGCGTGCATCAGGGAGGCGCGGGCTACCATGGACTGCGGCACCCTGCAACCGTCTGCACGCGGAAAGCGCTTGCTCCGAGAGGCGCTTCACCGGATCATGTGCGACCGGGCGTCCAGTACCTACATATGTCTCCGATGCCCACCCGGAGGGGTCCCAGGCCCTTTGCGATGCCCGATGACGCCGCCTCTCACCGTCCCCTCAGTCCACCGCGCCTCGCGGCCGAGCGGATGGTGGAGCATGTCGGGCGTCCCCATCCCGGCGGGCCCGCCAGCTATGCCGCTCTCGATCTCGGGACCAACAACTGCCGCCTGCTGATCGGTGCTCCCGCCATGGACGGATTCCGGGTGGTGGACAGCTTCAGCCGGATCGTTCGGCTGGGCGAAGGGCTGGCGAGCACCGGTCGGCTGTCGGATGCGGCCATGGACCGCGCCCTTGCGGCGCTGTCCGCCTGCGCGGAAAAGCTGGGGCGCCGCCCCATCCGCCGCCTCCAGGCCGTGGCGACCGAGGCCTGCCGCCGCGCGGCCAATGGCACTGCCTTCCTTGCCCGGGTCGAACAGGAGACCGGGCTCCGCCCCCGCATCATCTCGGCGCGGGAGGAGGCGGAACTGGCCATGGAATCCTGTGCCCCGCTGCTCGAGGAGGGAGACCGCAGGGCCCTGCTCTTCGACATCGGCGGCGGCAGCACCGAGATCGCCTGGATCCGGGTGCCGCCGCATCAGGCCTGCGCGCCCGAGCGGCCAGCCGTGGAACTGATCGGCTATGTCTCTCTGCCCCTCGGGGTCGTGACCCTGGCCGAACGGACCGGCATCTGCTGCTTCACCGAAGCGGGTTTCAGCGCGGTGGTCGAGGAGGTGACGGCGCATCTGCTCGCCTTCGATCGGGTGCACTGCATCGGGCAGGAAATCCGGGCCGGCGGGGTCCGCCTGGTCGGAACCAGCGGTACCGTCACGACCCTGGCCGGCGTGGCGCTCGCCTTGCCCCGCTATCGCCGGCCCCTGGTGGATGGCCGCACCCTGAATGCGGATGTCGCTGACCAGGCCATGGGTGACCTCTTCGCCCTGGGGCGTGCGGGGCTCGCGGCACACCCCTGCGTCGGGCCCGATCGGGTCGAGTTCGTGCTGCCGGGCTGCGCCATCTATGCCGCCATCCGAAGGGTCTGGCCGGTGCCGACCCTGACGGTGGCCGACCGGGGGCTACGCGAGGGCATGTTGCTGCGCATGATCCGCGCCGACCGCCAAACGGCCCGGTCGTGGGGCCGCGGCCCGCGGCCGGACGGCTACCGCCGCCCGCTTTCCGGCTCCTGACCCCGCCATGCCACCGAAAAGACCGCCGGCCGCGGGCCGCGGCCTCAGCACGCGGCTACGCACCGCGAAGGGGCGCAGCACCGGTAGCCGGCGCTGGCTCGAGCGTCAGCTCAACGACCCCTATGTGCGCGCGGCGAAGGAGCAGGGGCTGCGCTCGCGCGCTGCGTTCAAGCTGATCGAGCTCGATGAGCGCTTCCGCCTGTTGCGGCCGGGCGCGCGGGTGGTGGACCTCGGCGCCGCCCCGGGGGGCTGGACCCAGGTGGCCACACGCAAAATCGGGCCAAAGGGCAAGGTGGTGGCGCTCGATCTGCTGGCGATGGACCCGGTGCCCGGCGCGACCGTGCTGCAAGGCGATTTCCAGGATCCGGCGGCGGAGGCGGCGGTACTGGCGGCCCTTGAAGGGCCATCGGACCTCGTCCTGTCCGATATGGCGCCGAACACCACCGGCCATGCGGCCACCGATCACCTGCGCATCATGGCGCTGGCGGAACTGGCGCTGGATTTCGCGCTGAAGGTGCTTGCCCCGGGTGGAAGCTTCGTCGCCAAGGTTTTCCAGGGTGGCAGCGAGCGCGCGCTGCTGGACCAGTTGAAGCGCCACTTCGCCGCCGTGCGCCACGCGAAGCCGCCGGCCAGCCGGAAGGACAGCAGCGAGCTCTATGTCGTCGCCACGGGTTTCCGCGGCGCCGCGGCACAGGGCTGACAGGGACGGATCATCGGGGTGGGCCTGGCCTGTCCGGCATGGCCGAATGGTGGCCCCGACTGGCGACCTCGCTCGATTGTCGCTTCGGACTGTCGCTTCGATTGCAACATCCATGCCGCTTGCAGGGGCGCCGCCTTCGGGTCTAAGGGGAACCGCCAAGGTCGCGGATCGCGCCGCCTACGCGAAAGGTCCACCATGGCTCCCGAATCCCTGCCGGACTCCAGCCCCCGCGCCACGGGGCGAATCGTCATTGAGGACGCCTTCGCCTTCGACGACGTGCTCCTGGTTCCGGGTTACTCCGCCGTCCTGCCGCATCAGACCGATACGCGCACGCGCCTGACCCGTGAGATCGGCCTGAACATCCCCCTGGTTGCCGCAGCCATGGACACGGTTACCGAGTCCGGCATGGCCATCGCCATGGCCCAGACGGGCGGCATCGGCGTGATCCACAAGAACATGACGCCCGAGGAGCAGGCCGCGCAGGTCCGTCGGGTGAAGAAATTCGAGTCAGGAATGGTGGTGAACCCCGTCACCATCTATCCGGACCAGACCCTGGCCGAGGTCCGTTCCATCCAGGAACAGCACCGCATCAGCGGCATCCCGGTGGTGGAGCGGCCCGGCAATGGCGAGCAGGGCGGGCGGCTCGTCGGCATCATCACCAACCGCGATGTCCGCTTTGCCTCCGACCCCAATACCCGCGTCTACGAGTTGATGACGCGGGAGAACCTGATCACTGCCAACGCGGATGTGACGCCGGAGCAGGCGCGCACCCTGCTGCACCGCCACCGGATCGAGAAGCTGCTGGTGGTGGACGATGCCGGGCGCTGCGTCGGGCTGATCACCGTGAAGGACATGGAGAAGGCGCAGGCGAACCCCAATGCGGTGAAGGACACGCTGGGCCGGCTGCGCGTCGCCGCCGCGACGGGAGTGGGCGAGGACGGGCTGAAGCGGGTGGAAGCGCTGATCGCGGCCGAGGTGGATGTGGTGGTGGTGGACACTGCCCATGGCCATTCGGGCGGCGTGCTGACGGCGGTCGAGCGCATCAAGCGGCTGTCCAACACCGTGCAGGTGGTGGCGGGCAATGTAGCGACGCCGGAGGGCGTGCTCGCATTGATCGATGCCGGCGCGGATGCGGTGAAGATCGGTATCGGCCCGGGGTCCATCTGCACCACGCGCATCGTGGCGGGCGTGGGCATGCCGCAGCTGACTGCCGTGCTGGAATGCGCCGCGGCAGCGCGGGAGCGCGGCGTGCCGACAATCGCCGATGGCGGCATCCGCACCTCGGGCGACATCGCCAAGGCGATCGCGGCCGGGGCCGACTGCGTGATGATGGGAAGCCTCTTTGCCGGGACGGACGAGGCGCCGGGCGAGGTGTTCCTGTACCAGGGCCGCTCCTACAAGGCCTATCGCGGCATGGGAAGCCTGGCCGCCATGGCGCGGGGCTCTGCCGACCGCTACTTCCAGCAGGAGGTGCAGGACAGCCTGAAGCTGGTGCCCGAGGGAGTGGAGGGCCGCGTCGGCTACAAGGGGCCGGTCGGTGCGGTCATCCACCAGCTTGTGGGGGGGCTGCGCGCCGCCATGGGCTATACCGGCAATGCCACCGTCGCCGAGATGCAGCGCAACTGCCGCTTCCGGCGCATCACCAATGCAGGGCTGCGCGAGAGCCATGTCCACGACGTGGCGATCACGCGTGAGGCGCCGAATTACCGTCAGGAGTAGGACTGCATCCCGCTGCCGATGCTCGCCTTGCGGGTGCCAGGGCGCCCGCAGGCGGCCGGACGGCTCAGGCGTAGCGCCGGACCATTGCGGCGCAGAATTCGGCGAACTCCTCCTTCACCTGCGGCGCGCTGGTGTGGTGCGGGGCGATGCCGCGATGCTCCGGCGTGAAGCAGAAGGTAATGGTGACGTCGAAATCCTGCAGCGCCTCCATCTGCCGGTCGAACCAGGCGAGCGCATTCGGCCGGAAGCTGTCGGCCCAGGAGAGGCCGGTGCGAAGATAGCGCACGCCGAGCCGTTTCATCCATGCGACCGCATCATCCAGTCGATGGTCGTCGAAATGGAACCACTGGCAGAGGCCCAGCGCGGGCGTGTGGCGCGTGAATTCGTGTAGTGCCGGCTTCGGCGTCCCGTCCTCGCGCAGCAGCCCCATGTAGAAGTGGCGGTAGTAGGAAGAGCCCTCGGCCTCCTTGTGCCGTGTCGTCGCTTCCCAGGCGCGCGGCAGGTCGTACAGGCTGTACCACTGGATGCGCGGCGTGCAGCCGACCAGCAGCTCCGCTGTCCGGCGCAGGCCCCATTCCTGCACTTCCTCCGCCCCGAAGGAGGAGACACCGACCTCCGAGACCCAGACCGGAAGGCTGGTCTCCGCCCGGATCTCCTCGATCCTCGCCGGCCACTCCCCGATTTGCCAGAGATTCCAGTCGAGCGGGAAGCCGTGCACGGCGACCACATCCACATGGTCCAGCACGCCGCGGCCGGCCATGTTGCGAATGAATTGCGGATCGATTGGCGAAATGCCGCCGAGCACGCGCGTCAGTCCCGGGCGCTCGGCACGGATGGCCTGGCCGGCGCAGATCGCCATCTCCGCGAAGAGCCTCCAGTCGGGATCGATCTCCGGATCCCAGTGCGACTTGTTGTTGGGCTCATTCCAGATCATTGCTGCTTCGATCATGCGCCTGCCCCCAGGACCGGATCGCCATCGGCCGGGATCGGCCAGAGGCGTGACTCCGGTCTCCTATCGATGTGCCGGATTCGCATCGTGCCGCCAGGTCAGCGCGATCCGGCCCTGACCGGATAGACCGCTTCCGCGCCGGGCGGCGGCTGCACGCGCCGGCAGACATAGACCTCGGCTTCCGGATGGGCGGTGATCTCGAAGCCGGCGCTGCGCAGCATGGCCTCGGCGCAGGCGCGGTTCGGGATCCACCAATTGGTCCCGTCATGCGCATAGGCGCGCTCGACGAAATGCAGCCGTGGGTACCCAGGCCGGTCGAAGGGCCAGGTTTCCCAGAAGTCGTAGTCCTCCGCGAGCGGCTCCACCTCCTCGGCACCGCGCTGCATGGACTGGAACACCAGAAGATCGCGCGCGACATGCTCGTGAATCAGGTCAAGCGCCAGCAGCGGGTGGCGGAGATGGTAGAGCACACCCATGAAGAGCACGATGTCGAAGCGCTCCCCAAGTGCCCCGACATCATAGACCGACAGGTTGCGGAATTCGATCTCGTGGCCGGTCACCTCGGCGGCGAAGCGGGCCTGGGCCAGGTAGTCGTCATCGGAATCGATGCCGACCACTCGCGCCGCGCCTCGGCGCTTCATCTCGATGGAGTAGAAGCCGCCATTGCAGCCGATGTCGAGCACGCTGAGTCCCGCCAGGTCCTGCGGCAGGGCATGCGAGAAGCAGCGCCACTTCACCGCCGGATAGTCGCCCAGGAAATGCTCCGGTGCCGTTCGCACGCCGCCGAGATCGATATTGTGGAACCAGGGTCCGAGCGCGCGGACGCGGCGAGCGATTTCCTCGGGATCCAGAATGCTGCCCATGTCAGGTCGTGGCTCCGGCGCGGCTCACGCGAAGAGCGGCGCATTGATGCAGGACACGCGGGCACCCCCCGGCCATAGCACGACGGTGCTGATCGCGGCGGGGCTGATCTCGAAGCGCCAATGGGAGTCGAGTGGCATGGCAAGCAGGCCTGCCAACGCGGCCTTGATCGTGTCGGCGTGGCTGACCGCGGCAAGGGCGGCGTCCGGGTGCTTTTCCGGCAGGCATTCCATCCAGGTGAGCATGCGGCGCTGCACCTCCTGCATGGACTCGCCGCCGGGAGGTCGCTCCACGCCGCGCCGGTTGTTCCAGCGGTGCCACTGCGGGTCCATCTCCAATTGCTGGAAATCGAGGCCGGTCCATGAACCGAAATCGATTTCTTCCAGGGCTTCGGCCGTCATCGCCCCGAGCCCGGTGGCCGCGGAAATCGCCTCGGCGGTCTCGACCGCGCGCGTCACCGGGCTGGTATAGATGGCGGACAGGCCTTCCGCCGCCAGGCGCTGCGCCAGTGCCGCCGCCTGTCCGCGGCCGGCCGGTCCGAGTGCCACGCCGGGCATGCGGCCGCAGAGCACGCGCCCGACCAGCTCATGCGCCGCATGCCGGACAAGGAAAAGAGTGGTTGCCACGCTCCGCCCCGCCTCACTCCTCGCCGGCGATGAAGCGCTGGGTGCGTTCCCGCGCTTCCTGATCGGTGAACTGCTGTGGCGGCGACTTCATGAAGTAGCTCGACGGGCCGAGGAGTGCCCCGCCGATCCGGCGGTCGAGGGCGAGCTTGGCGCAGCGCACCGCGTCCATCACCACGCCCGCGGAATTCGGTGAGTCCCAGACCTCCAGCTTCAGCTCCAGGTTGAGCGGAACGCCGCCGAAAGTGGTGCCTTCCATGCGGATATAGGCCCATTTCCGATCGCCAAGCCAGGGTACGAAATCACTCGGCCCCACATGCACATCCTGGGACGCCGGCGCCACGTCGAGCTGGCTGGTCACCGCGCGGGTCTTGGAGATCTTCTTCGATTCCAGTCGCTCCCGCTCGAGCATGTTCAGGAAGTCGGCATTGCCGCCGAAATTGAGCTGGTAGGTGCGGTCCAGGCGCACGCCGCGCTCGCGGAACAGGTTGGTCAGCACGCGGTGCACGATGGTCGCACCGACCTGGCTCTTGATGTCGTCGCCGATCAGCGGGAGCCTTCGCTCCTCGAAGCGCCGGCGCCAGTCGCGGTTGGAGGCGATGAAGACCGGAATGCAGTTCACGAAGGCGCAACCGGCGCTCAGTGCCTGCTCCGCATACCACTCGGTCGCGCGCTGGGCGCCGACCGGAAGATAGGAGACGAGGATGTCCGTCCGGGACCGACGCAGCACCTCCGCGACATCGGCCACCGGACGGTCGGATTCCTCGACCTCGCCCGAAAGGTAGCGTCCGAGCCCGTCAAGCGTCGCGCCGCGCTCCACCGTCACGCCCGTCTCCGCGACCTCGGCAAACCGGTGGGTATTGTTCGGCGGCACCAGGATCGCATGCGCGATATCGCGGCCGACCTTCGCGGCGCTGACGTCGAAGGCGGCCGAAAGCGCGATGTCGGAGACACGGTAGCCCCCGACCTCCACGTTCATCAGCCCGGGAGGCGGCTCGTTCGCTTCCGCATCACGGTAATAGGACAGGCCCTGCACGAAGGAGGATGCGCAATTGCCGATACCGGCAAGGGCGACGCGCAGCGATCCCGAACCCAAAGCGGCGCCTCCATCGAAATGCCGGCGCGAAGGATGATCTCGCCGCCGGCGTTGCGACATCAAACCCGAATCACGGGCATCGGTTCCGGCTGCGATTAGCAGCGCGCGGCGGCGAAACCGACCGGACTTGTCGAGAGGACACCGGAATGTGACGCAGGCGGCGGTGGCACGCGACACCGTTCGAAGTGTTGCGACAACGGCGCCCGCCGGATCTCGCGATCGCGCGCGGCGCCTGCTGACGCAAGGGTGAAGCGGGCCATGTGACGATTCGGGCCGGAAAGAGTGTTACGGCGATTGTGAGTTCATCACGCCTTGCCGCCGGCGATACGATGGTCGCCCGTACGCGCCATGCCGGTCCGCAGACGGCGAGGCCGATGCTTCGCCCGCTTCGGGCGGAGTCGCATCCGGAGGCAGCCGAGTGGCGGACAGAATCCTCGTGACCGGCGGGGCCGGTTTCATCGGGCAGCATGTCGCGCGCGCCCTGGTCGAGCGCGGACATCACGTGCGCGTGCTGGACAGTCTGATCGAGCAGGTGCATGGCGGCGGGAGGCCGGCGCTCGCTTCCGAGGTCGAACTGCAGGTGGGCGATGTGCGCGATGCCGCTGCGGTGGCGCGCGCGCTGGAGGGCGTGGACAAGGTCGTCCACCTGGCGGCCGAAGTAGGCGTCGGCCAGAGCATGTACGCGGTGGACCGCTATGTCGCGGTCAATGACCTCGGGACCGCGGTGCTGTTCCAGCAACTGATCGAGCAGCCGGTGCGGCGGGTCGTGGTCGCCTCCTCCATGAGCATCTATGGCGAGGGGCTCTACCGTGACGCCGAGGGGCGGCGGGTCGAGGATGTGGTCCGGCTGCCGCGCGGCGGCCCGTCGGCGCCCTGGGATCCAGTCGATGCGCAGGGGCGGCCGTTGGTGCCGGAGCCGACGCCCGAATGGAAGCGGCCGGCACTCGCCTCCGTCTACGCCATCACGAAATACGTGCAGGAACGGCTGACGCTGACGCTGGCACCGGCCTACGGCATGGAGGGTGTGGCGCTCCGGCTGTGGAACGTCTACGGGCCGGGGCAGGCTCTCTCCAACCCCTATACCGGCGTGCTGGCGATTTTCGCCTCGCGGCTGCACAACCGCCAGCCACCGATGATCTTCGAAGACGGGCAGCAGCGGCGCGACTTCGTCCATGTGAAGGACGTCGCGGCGGCTTTCGTCCGCGCGCTCGAGCATCCGGACGCGGCCGGTGGCGTCTTCAACATAGCGAGCGGCGAGGACCGCTCCGTACGTCAGGTCGCGGCTCTGCTCGCCGAGGCCATGGGCCGTCCGGAGCTGCAGCCCGAAATCACGGGGCAGATGCGGGCCGGAGACATCCGCCACTGCATCGCCGATATCAGCCTGGCGCGCAGCAAGCTGGGCTACGCACCGCGGCACGACTTCCGCGAAGGTCTCGCGGAGCTGGCGGACTGGGTCGCGCGGCAGCAGGCGGAGGACCGCGTGCAGCAGGCGCGGCGGGAACTCGAGGCGCGGGGGCTGGTGGCGTGAGCATGCCTGGCATCACCGGTCTCAGGCCCGTGCTGGTGACCGGCGGCGCGGGGTTCATCGGCGCCAACCTGGCTGACCGCCTTGCGACCGAGGGTCATCACGTCCTGGTCTATGACGCGCTGGCGCGACCGGGCGTGGAGGCGAATCTCGAATGGCTGCGGCGGCGCCATCCGCGCCGGATCTCGACGGCAGTCGCGGATATCCGAGACGAAGCGGCGCTCGGCGCCGCAGCCGCGGACGCGGCGGCGGTTTTCCACCTCGCGGCGCAGGTGGCGGTGACGACGAGCCTCGTGGATCCGCACGAGGATTTCGAGACGAATCTCCGCGGCACCTTCCTGCTGCTTGATGCGGTGCGGCGCCACGGCGGCAAGGTGCCGCTGCTGTTCGCCAGCACCAACAAGGTCTATGGCAGTCTCGCCGACGTCCCCTTGGTGCGCGAGGGCGACGCCTATGTCCCTACCGATGCCGCCATCCGTGCGCATGGCATCGGCGAGGACCGTCCACTCGACTTCCATACGCCCTACGGATGCTCGAAGGGCGCCGCGGACCAGTATGTGCTGGACTGGGCGCGCAGCTTCGGCCTGCCGACGGCGGTCTTCCGGATGAGCTGCATCTACGGTCCACGCCAGATGGGCACCGAGGATCAGGGCTGGGTCGCGCATTTCCTGATCCGTGCCCTGCGCGGAGAGACGGTGAGCATCTTCGGCGACGGGTGCCAGGTGCGCGACATCCTGTTCGTGGAGGATGCGGTGGAGGCCTATCTGGCGGCCTGGAGGCGCATCGCTACCGTCAGCGGGCGCGCCTTCAACCTCGGTGGCGGACCGGCCAATGCGGTGAGCCTGCGGCAGGTGCTCGGGCATATCGGCCAGGTCACCGGCCGGCCGGTGGCTGTGCAATTCGCCGCCTGGCGCGCTGGCGATCAGCGCTACTACGTCTCGGACACTCGCCAGGCTGTGCAGGCGCTTGGTCTGCAGCCGGCGACACCCT
>Ga0180217_1001718_pt1 | contig 22469 bp, 25 predicted proteins | sample eDN3rd37CBELigOP_FD_128521 | JGI IMG/M metagenome (GOLD analysis project Ga0180217, IMG submission 128521) | Enriched Organic Plus compost microbial communities from Emeryville, California, USA - eDNA 3rd pass 37_C BE-Lig OP (version 2) (version 2) ... | reverse complement strand
TGCGCACCCTGATCAAGCGCGACTTCGACGCCGCGTTCGAGACGTGCGACGTGCTCCTAACCCCCTCGACCCCCGGCCCGGCCTTCGGCCTGGGCGCCAAGACCTCCGACCCGCTGGAGATGTATCTGCAGGACGTCTTCACCGTCACGGTGAACCTGGCGGGCCTGCCCGGCATCTCGGTGCCGGGCGGCCTTACCGAGAGCGGCCTGCCGCTGGGGCTTCAACTGATCGGCAAGGCGTTCGACGAGGGCACGCTGCTGCGTGCCGCCCAGGCGGTCGAGACGGCGGCGGATTTCAGGGCGAAACCGGCCAAATGGTGGGCGGCATGAAGACGATCAAAGGAAGTTCCGGCGAGTGGGACATCGTGATCGGCATGGAGGTCCATGCCCAGGTCCTGTCCAACGCCAAGCTCTTCTCCGGCGCCTCGACCGCATTCGGCGCCGCGCCCAACAGCCAGGTGAGCTTCGTGGATGCGGGCATGCCGGGCATGCTGCCCGTCATCAACGAGAAATGCATCGAGCAGGCGGTGCGCACCGGCCTGGGCCTCAAAGCCAGGATCAACCTGCGCAGCGTCTTCGACCGGAAGAACTATTTCTATCCCGACCTGCCCAGCGGCTATCAGATCAGCCAGTACAAGGACCCGATCGTGGGCGAGGGCGAGGTCACCATCGACCTCAAGAGTGGCGAAAGCATCACGGTGGGGATCGAGCGCCTGCATCTGGAGCAGGATGCGGGCAAGAGCCTGCACGACCAGCACCCGGACACCAGCTTCGTGGACCTCAACCGGGCAGGCGTGGCGCTGATGGAGATCGTCACCAAGCCCCATATGCGCTCCCCGGAAGAGGCGGCGGCCTTCCTCAAGAAGCTGCGCGCCATCGTGCGCTATCTGGGCACCTGCGACGGCAACATGGACGAAGGCTCCATGCGCGCCGATGTGAATGTCTCGGTCTGCCGGGCGGGGGGCTATGAGAAGTTCCGCGCCGACGGCTCCTTCAAGCACCTCGGCACCCGCTGCGAGATCAAGAACGTCAATTCGGTGCGCTTCATCGCCCAGGCGGTGGAGTATGAGGCCCGCCGCCAGGTCGAAATCCTGGAGGAGGGCGGCACCGTCCGCCAGGAGACCCGGCTGTTCGATGCCCGCGCGGGCGAGACGCGCTCCATGCGCGGCAAGGAGGAGGCGCACGACTATCGCTACTTCCCCGATCCCGACCTGTTGCCGCTGGAGCTGGAGCAGGCCTGGGTGGACGCCATCGCCGCCTCGCTGCCCGAGCTGCCGGACGAGAAGCGCGCCCGCTTCATCGCCCAGGGGTTGAGTCCCTATGACGCTTCGGTGCTGGTGAGCGAGCGCGAGCTGGCCGATTATTACGAGGAACTGGCCCAGGGGGTGGACGCCAAGGCCGCCGCCAACTGGCTGAACAACGAAATCCTGGGCCGCCTCAACAAGGCGGGCCTCGCCATCACCGAATGCCCGGTCCCGGCCGCCGCCAACAACGCCATCATCCGCATGACGGCGGACGGCACCATCTCCGGCAAGATCGCCAAGGACCTCCTGGACATCGTCTGGACCGAGGGCGGCGACCCGGAGGCGGTGGTCGAGACCCGCGGCCTGCGCCAGGTGACCGACACCGGCGCCATCGACGCCGCCATCGAGGTGGTGATCGCCGCCAACCCCGGCAAGGTCGAAGAGGTGAAGCACAAGCCCAAGCTGGCGGGCTGGTTCGTCGGCCAGGTGATGAGAGAGACGGGCGGAAAAGCGAATCCGGCGGCGGTCAATGCCGCCCTCAAGGCCCGACTCAACCTGCCCGACGAGGGGTGATTCGCACAAAATGCGCGGGACGCGGACCGGGGCCGGCTTTTTCGCGGTTTTTTCTCCGTATACAGAATGATACGTTTAAGCCTTGTAAAATGGGGCTTTCTTGCACATCGCCATTTTTGGGGCTTTTTGGATGTCAAGTCCGATTTGCATTTCAAAAAACAAGTAATTCATATTGTTGACGTTCTTGGGGGGCGGCGCCCGCGTCGCTCGGACCCGGACAAACGATAGAGGAGTTGTACTCATGGCTGCGAAGAAGAAGGCCAAGAAGGCCACCAAGAAGAAGGCGACCAAGAAGAAGGCCGCCAAGAAGAAGAAGTAATCGGCCTGACGGCTGATTGATCTTCTCGGGTCCCCTGACACTTTCTCGGGGAGCATCCGATGAATAAAGCGAAGGCCGCGGTCCCGTAACAGGTACCGCGGCCAAGCTGTTTTGGGCCGGTGCCTTGCGCCTCGCAAGGCTCGACGCGTTCCTCGCTCTCGCAGGTCCACCGGACCTGCTCGCGCGCTTCGCGCGCCGCTCGTCACGGTACCGCGGCCAAGCTGTTTTAGCGCCGCCCGTTCTGTGCATGATGCCGCCCCGCGCAAGACATGGGAGACGGCGATGGCGAAAAAGGCGGCGAGGAAACCGGGCAGGGCGGCGAAGCGGATCCCGGCCCGCAAGGCCGGGGCAGTCCGGCCCCTGAGGCCCATCCAGCTCTATTATTGGCCCACCCCCAACGGCCATAAGGTCAGCATCCTGCTGGAGGAGCTGGGGCTGCCCTACACGCTCCACCCCATCAATATCGGCAAGGGCGAGCAGTTCGCCCCCGCCTTCCTCAAGCTCTCCCCCAACAACCGCATCCCGGCCATCCTCGATCCCGACGGGCCGGGCGGGCGCCCGGTCTCGGTCTTCGAGTCCGGGGCGATCCTGCAATATCTCGGCCGCAAGACCGGCAAGCTCTATCCGACGGAGGAGCGGGCCCGCATCGCGGTGGAGGAATGGCTGTTCTGGCAGGTGGGCGGTCTCGGCCCCATGGCGGGGCAGGCCAACCATTTCAACCTCTATGCGCCCGAGGACGTGCCTTACGGCAAGAAGCGCTACACCGAGGAGACGCGCCGCCTGCTGGGGGTGATGAACACCCGCCTTGGGAAGAAGAAATATCTGGCGGGCGCCTATTCCATCGCCGACATCGCCTGCTTCTCCTGGGTGAAGTCCGCCTCCCGCCATGTGCCGCTGGAGCCCTTCCCGCATCTGTCGGACTGGTTCGCGCGGGTGGGCAGGCGCCCCGCCGTGCAGCGCGGCATGGCGGCGGGTGCGGAATTGCGCAGACCGTAGTCATTGGCATTTCTGCGCTTGCTGTGCCACGAGGCTCACTGTCATGGCCCGCAAATGCGGGCCACCCCAGACCGACACCGCGCAGACGCTGGAAGATCAGGCGGTCATGCCTGCGGGTGCGGAATGACGGGAAGGGGGCATTAGCTCTTCCTTCACCATCCCTAATCGCTTTTAGCGATTATGACTAACGCGCATTTACCGCGTCTTAGTTTCTTTGCCTTCACCATGACGGCGCACGAAAGAGGAATCTTTCGCCGCATCTGAGGTCGTGAAGGGAGACCGACGTGGCGTGCATCGATATGGACAGCCTGGCGCAGTATGAGCAGGACGCCAAACGCGGCCGCGCCGAAGCGCTCTACAATCTGGGCCTGGCCTATTCCACCGGCCAGGGCGTCGCGACGGACTATGTCGTGGCCCACAAATGGTTCAACCTGGCGGCGGCCCGCGGCGTCGAGGACGCCAAGCGCTGGCGCAACCAGCTTGCCGAAGAGATGAACCCCGGCCAGATCGCGCTGGCGCAGAGGCTCGCGCGCGAATGGCTGAGCCTCTTCAAATAGACACGCGCGGGTCTTTTGCGTCGTGAGTTCGTCGCGCGTGCTCAAGTACTATCGTACGCTCCGCGCGACGCTCCTGCTCGCGCCGCAAAATCCCTCGCGCTCTCATCCGTAGGTTCCGTCGGCCGCCTCAGGCGGTTTTTTGCTGCCTACGGCCCCGTGGGCGAAGGCGGCGGATTGGGGCCATAGAGATCCTCCAGGATCGCGGGCCGCGCCACCCCGCCCGCCAGCCGCGCCCGGTAGACGCTGAAATTCTCCAGCACCCGCGCCACATAGTTGCGCGTCTCCGGATAGGTGATGCGCTCGATCCAGTCGATCGGGTCCACCCCGGGCAGGCGCGGATCGCCGTTGACCCGTGCCCAGCGCGTGGCGTTGCCCGGTCCGGCATTGTAGGCGGCGATGGCCAGCGGCAGGGAGCCGTTGAAGCGCGCCAGCAGGCCCGCGATCTCGGTCATGCCCAGCCGGATGCTGTAGCTGGCGTCGCCCACCAGCGCCTCGGGGCGATAGGGCAGGCCCGCCTGCCTGGCCACCACCTTCGCCGTCTCGGGCATCACCTGCATGATGCCGCGGGCGCCGGCGCTGGAGACGGCATAGGGATCGAACTCCGACTCCTGCCGGATCAGGCCCAGCACCAGCCCGGGCGGCGGCGTCATGCCGGGGCCGGAATAGGCGGGCAGCGCGATTACCGGATGGCTGTGCTCCAGCACCAGGTTGCCCTCATAGCCCAGCCCCTTGGCCAGCCGCACCGCGATCTCCGGATAGCCCCATTGCGCCAGGCTCTGCATCAGCCGCCGGGTGCGGGCGGCGCCGGGGCGCGCCGCCAGCTCGGCATCCACGAACAGCCGGAGCTCGGCTGTCTGGCCCAGCTCGGCCAGCACCTTGATCGCGGGCATCAGCGGCGAGGCTTCCAGCTCGCTTTCCGGCGCGGGCGTGACGGGCGCATCGGTCAGGCGCAGCATCTGCCCGGTCTTCACCAGCGACAATTGCCCGTAGAAAGTTTCGGGATAGGCGCTGGCGCGGCGATATTGCGCCATGGCGTTCGCGGCATCGCCTGCCGCCTCCAGCGCCCGGCCCTGCCAATATTGCGCCTTGGCCTTGGAGATGGGGCGGCTCACCGCGCTCTCCATGCGCTGGAACCAGGGCAGCGCCTCGCGCGGCTCCTTCAGGTGGCGCAAGAGGATGAAGCCGCCCAAAAACTGCTGCTCGGAATAGTCGGCGCCGCTGGACAGCCCGGCATGGCGCACGATCTCCAGCGCCTTCCTGGGATCGCCGTCGGTCAGGGCGTCGCGCGCCTGGATATTGTGCTCGCTCCACCAGCGGTCGGCATGGTCCTTGAGCGCCCCCGCCGGAATGCGCAGCAGCATGGCGTGCGCGGCATCGTTCTGGCCGTCGCGGCGCAGCGCCACCGACCAGTCATAGAGCAGGGCGGGATCGGAGGAGCCCGCCACCGCCGCCAGCTCCTTGGCCGCATTCCTTACGCCGCCGGCGCCCAGCGCCACGCGCGCGCGCAGCACCGCCGTGTCGCGGGGGATGCGCGCCAGCAGGCGGCGCGCCGCCGTCACCTCGCTGCGCCAGAGCAGGGTCTCGATCCGCGCCCGGTCGTCGGCGGGGGTGATGATCGCGCCATGATTCTGGATGATGGAAAGCTCGGTGGCGGCGTCGAAGCTGCCCGTGCGCCAGGCTTCGCGCAGCAGCGCCTGGCCGCGCGCCGCCTGGCCGGTGGCGATCAGCGCCGCGCCCAGGCGGACGCGGCCGATGGCGGTGGCGGGCGCGCGACTGCCGAACCAGGCCGCCAGCAGGGCGGGGTCCATGTCGGGCGTGATCGCCTGCTCGGCGCGGGACAGCAGCAGCGGTCGTCCCGGCCATCCGGCGGGCAGCGTCCGCAGCACGCTATCGATTTCATGGAAGCTGGCGGTGCCGCTCAGCCGGGCATAGCGCCATTCCAGCAACTGCCGGGGCAGGGGATCGGTCCCCTGCGCGGCGATGGCCCGCGCCCCGATCCAGTCATTGCGCTCCACCGCCTCATAGGCGCGGCTGTAGACGGCGCGGTCCGCGGCCGAGAGCACGCGGATGGTGCTGGGCTTCGGCGGCGCAGCAAGAGCGGCGGCGACGGCCCCGGCGATGGCCAGGGCGGGAATGGCGGCAATGAAACGGGTGGAAATCATGGCGCGGATGCTTGTCGAAAGGGCGGCTTCAGCTTAGACGGAGCGGCCACCCGGGGGCCAGACCGAACTCCGCGCCCACGGGCATGAGACCAATGGAACCCGCCCCATGAGCGCCAGCAACAGCGTCGTCAACCGCATCAAGGGCTCGATCACCGCCCTCATCACCCCCTTCAAGGACGGCAAGGTGGACGAGGCGGCCTTCCGCAAGCTGGTGAACTGGCAGATCGCGCAGGGCACCCATGGCCTGGTTCCCTGCGGCACCACCGGCGAATCGCCCACCCTCAGCCATGAGGAGCACAACCGGGTGATCGAGATCTGCGTCGAGGAGACGGCGGGCCGCGTGCCGGTGATCGCGGGCGCCGGGTCCAACTCCACCACCGAGGCGATCGAACTGACCAGGTTCGCCAAGTCGGTGGGCGCCGACGCCGTGCTGTCGGTGACGGGCTATTACAACAAGCCGTCGCAGGAAGGGCAGTACCGCCACTTCATGGCGGTGGCCGATGCGGTGGACATCCCCATCATCCTCTACAACATCCCGCCGCGCGCCATTGTCGAGATCGGCGTGGAGACGATGGCCCGGCTGGCGAAGCATCCCAACATCATCGGGGTGAAGGATGCCACCGCCAACCTCTTGCGCCCCAGCCGCGAACGCCACGCCATCGGCAAGGCCACCCACGGCAAGGATTGGCTGCTCCTGTCCGGCGAGGACGGCACGGCCCTGGCCTATGCCGCCCATGGCGGGCATGGCTGCATCTCGGTCACGGCCAATGTCGCGCCCAGGCTCTGCGCCGAATTCCAGACGGCGCTGCTGGCGGGCGACTTCGCCAAGGCGCTGACCTATCAGGACCGGCTGCTGCCGCTGCACGACGCGCTCTTCGTCAATCCCAATCCCGCGCCGGTCAAGTATGCCGCCTCGCTTCTGGGCCTCTGCTCGGCCGAGGTGCGCCTGCCCCTGGTCGAGGCCGACGAGACGGCCCGCGCCCGGGTGAAGGAGGCGATGGCCTTCGCGGGGCTGATCAAATAGCGCTAGTGTCATTCCGGGCGAGCGGCGCGAGACCCGGAATCCACCCTGCCGCTTGCACCATGGATCCCGGCTCGCGCGCTGCTCGCGCAGCGCTGGCCGGGATGACAGGTTCTGAGGAATGGCCAAGAAGAAAAAAGACGACACCGCCAAGCTGATCGCCGAGAACCGCAAGGCCCGCTTCAGCTACAGTATCGGCGACACGCTGGAAGCGGGCATCGTGCTGACGGGCTCGGAGGTGAAGTCCCTGCGCGGCGGCAAGTCCACCATCGCGGAGAGCTATGCCCATGCCAAGGACGGCGAATTGTGGCTGGTGAACGCCTACATCCCCGAATATCTCCAGGCCAGCCGCTTCAACCATGAGCCGCGCCGCCCGCGCAAGCTCCTGGTGCACAAGCGCGAGGCGGGCAGGCTGGCCGCCGCCATCCAGCGCGAGGGCATGACCCTGGTGCCGCTCAAGATGTATTTCAACGAGAAGGGCCGGGCCAAGCTGCTGCTGGGCCTGGCCAAGGGCAAGAAGCTGCACGACAAGCGCGAGACCGAGAAGCAGCGCGATTGGGCCCGCGACAAGGCCCGGCTGCTGCGCGACAGGGGCTAGGGTCCGCTCTCATCCCCGGCGCGCGATGCGGCGCTCCGCCGGGAATGGCAACGGCGTGGAATCTGCGCTATGTCTGGCGGCAATTCGGCCGTCCCGGCACGCTCACCCGAGGGAGATTTGCATGAAGCGTACCGCCATCCTCCTGACCGCCACCGTCCTGCTTGCGGGTTGCAGCACCTGGTCCGGCAAGGGCACGCCCGGCAATCCCGGCGCCACGCCCTATGCGGGCGAGCCGGGCAGCGTCTTCGACCCCAATGCAGGCCCGCCGCGCCCGGTACATCCCGATATCTATGACCGTCCATCTTCCGAACTGATGGCCCCGGCCTCCCCGGTGCTGCCGCAGGTCTCGCCCGCCCCCGCGCCTGCCCGCTAGGGCGTCACCCCAGCCCGGCCAGCGTCTTGGCGTCCGCCACCACCCGCTCGAACATGGGCGTGGTGAGGACGCCGGTGTTGGTGTTGTAGCGCGAGCAGTGATAGCTCGAGATCAGCTTGAAGCGGCCGATCTCATAGACTTTCCCATGGGTGAAGGGATGGGCGGCGATGCGCGCGCCCAGCGCCTTCAGCGCGCTGTCATGGGCGATCTTGCCCAGCGCCAGGATCACCTTCACCTTCGGCAGGGTCTCAAGCTCCGACACCAGGAACCGGCGGCAGGTGGCGATCTCCGACGGCTCGGGCTTGTTCTGCGGCGGCACGCAGCGCACCGCATTGGCGATGCGGATATTCACCAGCCTGAGCGTGTCGTCGGCGCGCTCCTCATAGGCGCCCGCCGCCAGCCCCAGCTTCAGCAGCGTCTCGTAGAGCAGATCGCCCGCCCAGTCGCCGGTGAAGGGCCGCCCGGTGGCGTTGGCCCCGTGCAGACCCGGCGCCAGCCCCGCGATCAGGATGGCCGCGTCCAGCGGCCCGAAGCTGGGCACCGGCGCGTTCCAATAGGCGGGGAATTTCACCCGGTTCTCGTGCCGGAAGGCCAGCAGGCGCGGACAGAGCGGGCAATCCCGGGGCGGTTCGGCGGGAAGGGTCATGCGCCCGGCGTAAAGCCTGGCGGGCGCCAAGTCTAGCTGGCGGGCGCCAGCGGCGCCGGAGCGGGCGCGCGGCCGCCTTCGCGCGCGATCTGGGTGCGGATATCGTCCAGCTCGATGAAATTGTCGGCCTGGCGGCGCAGCTCGTCCGCCACCATGGGCGGAGAGGTGCGGATGGTGGAGACGATGCTCACCCGCCGCCCGCGCCGCTGCACCGCCTCGACCATGCGGCGGAAATCGCCGTCGCCGGAGAAGATCACCACATGGTCCACACAGGCGCTCATTTCCATCACGTCGATGGCCAGCTCGATGTCCATGTTGCCCTTGACCCGCCGCCGCCCGGCCGCGTCGGTGAATTCCTTGAGCGGCTTCGTCACCACCGAGAAGCCGTTATAGTCCAGCCAGTCCACCAGGGGGCGCAGGGGCGAGAATTCCTGATCCTCGGCGACGGCGGTGTAATAGAAGGCGCGCACCAGGACGCCCTTGCGGGCGAACAGCTCCAGGAGCCGCTTATAGTCTATGTCGAAACCCAGGCCCTTGGCCGCGCCATAGAGGTTGGCGCCGTCAATGAACAGGGCCAGCTTCTCCGACGGATAGAACAACATCATGACCTCCAATGACCCGCCTGAAATCCTGATCGCGCTTGGGGCCAATATCCCCTCGCGGGCAGGCCCGCCGCCTGAAACCCTCAAGGCGGCGCTGGCCGCACTCGCCGCGGCGAACGTCGCCGTTCTGAAAATCTCGTCCTTCCACGAAACCGCCGCCTGGCCCGATCCGTCGGACCCGCCCTTCACCAATGCCGCCGCTTCGCTCCGGTCCTCGCTGCAACCCTTTGCGCTGCTGGAACTTTTGCACGCCATAGAAACGGATTTCGGACGGGTCCGTTCCCGCGCCAACGCACCGCGCACGCTCGATCTCGATCTTCTGGCCCACGGACGCACGGTGTTGACGGACGAACGCCTGATCCTGCCGCATCCCCGGCTTGCGGAGCGGCGCTTCGTGCTGCAACCGCTGGCGGAAATCGCGCCCGCATGGCGCCATCCGGTTACAGGCCTGACGCCCGTCCAGATGCTGGCGGCATTACCGGCCTGACAGGTGCCGGAAAAACAGTCAGCGGCGGTTCTCGATGAAGGCTTCCTTGGCGGCCATGTCCCGGGCGATGCCCAGCACCATCATCTCCAGAGGCTCGGGCCCGGTCTGGGTGAAGGAATGGCTCTGGCCCAGATCCACCGGCACCGCATCGCCCGCCTTGATGGGCGCGGTCTCGCCGTCCACCGTCACCGTGCCCGCGCCGTTCATCACGATATAGGCCTCGCTCATGCCGCGGTCGGCGGTTTCGCCGATGCTTGCGCCCGGCGGCAGCATCACATGGTCCACATAGGTCCAGGTGGAGAGGAACACCGACGGCCCCAGCATGCGCCGGTACATCACCGTGCCGTTGCCGCCGCGATACTTCTCCCGCGGGCGCAGCAGGGCGCGGTCCATCCTGATGTTCATGAACTGGGGCGGGGTGTCGAGCGGCGCGCCCACCCGCCCGTCATTCAGGTCGAAGGCGTCATAGATCTTCGACAGGCCGACATTGATGTTCATGAACTCGATGGGCTTGTCGGTATGGTTGTAGATGGCATGGCTCGATCCCATGCGGTTGGGGGCGGCGGCGGGCGCGGTCAGAAGCGAGGTGCGGCCGTTGATGGTGAACTGCGCCTCGCCGGAGAAGATCACGAACATCTCCTCGGTGCGGTTGTGGAAGTGCTGGCCGATGCCGCTTTTGGGGTTGAGGCGTCCGCGATGGACGAAGATCAGGTTGGTGGAAAGGGCGTTGGCATCCAGGAGCGCGTCGTAGTTCATGGTGCCGGGGCCGCCATGCACGCCCGGATGCAGCGTGGCCTTGTCGCCGGTGTAATGGCCGATGCGGGCGGCCAGCGGTCCGCGCTTTCCCACCTGCGCCTGCGCGGCGCCGATGAGCAGGACGGACGCGGCCAGGGCCAGCGTGAGGCGCGCGAAGGTCATGGCGTTTTCTCCCCTTGTTGTGCGGGCGGACTTTCGGCGATTCCGCGCCCCGCGTCACGCCCCCGCCGGGCTTGCCGCCGGGGCGGCGCCATCGCATCCTGGCGCGATGGCGGCATTTCCTGCACGATATTGGCTGCGGCTGGGCGCGGTCCTGGCGGTGGTCACGGCGGCCCAGGCGCAGATCTCGCTCACCGGCACCTCCGGCATCGGGCCGTTCACCCAGGCGCAGGTGGATGCGGGACGGGATGCCTACAACGCCGCCTGCGGCGCCTGCCATGGCCAGAACCTGAAAGACGGCAGCCATCGCACGCCCCTTACCGGGCCGGGCTTCATCGCCGCCTGGGGCGGGCGCAGCACGGCGGACTATTTCCGCTATGTGCAGACGCGCATGCCCCATCGCGCGCCGGGCAGCCTGGCGCCCGAAACCTATGCCGCCATCATCGCCTATATCTATGCCGCCAACGGGGCGCAGCCGGGGACCGAGACGATGACGGCCGACAGCGCGGTGCGGATCGACACCATCGCCGACGGCGTCGTGCGCGAAGCCGTTCTTGATGGCGGTGCCGCGCCGCAATAGCAAAAAAAGAGGCGCCCTTCGGACGTCTCTTTCTCATGAGTGATGCGAGACCTAGTTCCCGCGTCCCGCCGGCGCCGCGCCACGGCCCGCGCCGCGGCCGCCGCGCCCGCCCGGCGGCGGCAGTTGCTGATAGACCTTCTTGGCCTCCATGTCCTTGGCGACGCCGATGGCCAGAAGCTCCAGCGGCTGGCTGCCCGACTGGCTGAAGGAATAGGTCTGGCCCAGATCCACCGGAATGGCGTTGCCCGCGCTGATGGCCACCGTCTCGCCATTCACCGTCACGCTGCCCGCGCCCTTATAGACATAGAAGGCGGTGCTCATGTTGGGATCGGGGGCAGGGGCGATGCGGCCGCCCGCCGGGATGGAGATGTGATCGAAATAGGACCAGACCGTGTAGAACACGTTGGGTCCCAAGAGGCGGCGGAAGGTGACGCTGCCCGTGGCGTTCAGGCTGGGCGGCGCGGCCACCATCAGTGCCGGATCGATGCGGAAATTGATGAATTGCGGGATCGCATCCTTGGGCACGCCGACGCGGTTGTCGCCCAGATCGAAATTGTCATAGGTCTTGGAGGTGCCGACATTGATGTTCAGCCACTCGATCGGGGTCTTGCCCGGATTGTAGATGCCGTGGCTGGCGCCCATGACATTGGGCGCGCCCGCGGGCGTCTTCAGGGTCGAGGTGCGGCCGTTGATGGTGAACTCCGCCTCGCCGTCGGAGAGGATGACGAACATCTCCTCGCAGTGATTGTGGAAGTGCTGGCCGATGCCGCCGCCGGGCAGGATTTCGCCGCGATGGACGAAGATCAGGTTGGTGGACAGCGCCTGCGCCCCCAGAAGCCCGCCGAAGCGCATCGGCCCCGCCCCGCCATGGACGCTGTTGGAGGTGTTGAGCTTGGCCGGGTCGTGGCGGCCGATGCGGGCGGAAAGGGGGCCGGTGGCGGCGCCCTGCTGGGCGAGGACCGGGGTGGCGGCCATCAGGCAGGCAAGCGAAATGCCGGTCAGGGCAAGGAATTTCCTGGACATGCTTCTTTCCCTCTCTCGATGCGCCCCGGGCCGGGGCGGAACTTGCCGGTTCCGGCGGTTTTTTCTGGCCGAATCCTATATCCTGCCCGGCGGCGGACGTATAGGACGTGCCTTGCGGCGCGCAGCCTTCTTGTATAGTTTCCGCCGCCTTTCGCCCGCCTTGCCCGGCGGCCGGATAAACGCTTCGCCTGCAAAGGATTTTCATGGCCCGCGTCACCGTTGAAGATTGCGTCGACAAGATTCCGAACCGCTTCGACCTGGTTCTGATCGCCGGTTTCCGCGCCCGCCAGCTCTCCGGCGGGGCCGAGCCCCTGGTGGACCGCGACCGCGACAAGAACCCGGTGGTGGCCCTGCGCGAGATCGCCGCCAAGCTGATCAAGCCGGAAGAGGCGCGCGAAGACTATATCCGCTCGCTGCAGAAACATGCGGAGGTGGACGAGCCGGAGGAGGCTCGCCCCGAGGTGGACGAGCGCGAGGACGCCGCCCACCGCGCCATCACCGAGGAAGAGCTGCTCCGCGCCCTGACCTCGGAAGCCCAGCGCCGCGCCGAGCCGCAGCCTGAGCCGGAAGGCGACTACGAGGAGTAAGCCTGTTGTCATGGCCCGCGATCCTCCTTCGCTGCTCCGCAGCTTCGGAGGATAAACGCAGAAACCCTCCGAAGCCTTGGCGCAGGAGGGATGCGGGCCGCCCGGGCTGACACCGCAAAATTCCTGCAATTTCCCCGTGTCCCTTAAGGCGCGGGCAGGCTTTTCCTATATAGTGCTCGCATGAGCACCCATGAGGCCCGCGACGCGGTGGCCCCGCCGGCCCCCGCCCCAAGACCGTCCCCGCTCCGGCGGCGCCGGCTGATGCGCCAGACCGACCTGGTCGAGCGGGTGCTGGCCTACGACCCCGACGCGGACGAGGCGCTGCTCAACAAGGCCTATGTCTATGCCATGACCGCCCATGGCAAGCAGTTCCGCGCCTCGGGCGATCCCTATTTCGCGCACCCGCTGGAAGTGGCGGCGATCCTCACCGACCTCAAGCTGGACGTGCCCACCATCGCCACGGCGCTGCTTCACGACACGATTGAAGATACGCTCGTAACCTATGAGGATATCAGGGAAAAGTTCGGCGACGAGATTGCCGGTCTGGTGGACGGGGTCACCAAGCTCTCCAAGCTGGAGGTCTTCTCCGAGCGCACCAAGCAGGCCGAGAATTTCCGCAAGTTGATGCTGGCAATCACCGGCGACATCCGGGTGTTGCTGGTGAAACTCGCGGACCGGTTGCACAACATGCGCACCCTTGGCTACATCGAAAAGCCCGAGAAGCGCCGCCGCATCGCCCAGGAGACGGTGGACATCTATGCCCCCCTGGCGGGCCGCATCGGCATGCAGAACATGCGCGAGGAGCTGGAGGACCTGGCCTTCGCCGAGCTGGACCCCGAGGCGCGCAACTCCATCGTCACCCATTTCGCCCGCCTGGACATGCAGAGCGGCGACCGGGTGGGCCGCATCGCCGACCAGATCAAGCGCAAGCTGGCGGAGGAGGGGCTGGAGGCCTGGGTCTATGGCCGGGCCAAGCGGCCCTTCTCCATCTGGCGCAAGCTCCAGACCAAGAAGCTCTCCTTCGAGCAGCTCTCCGACATTTTCGGCTTCCGGGTGATCGTCGGCTCGACCGCCGACTGCTACCGGGCGCTGGGGATCATCCACACCAACTGGCAGATGGTGCCCGAGCGCTTCAAGGACTTCATCTCAACCCCCAAGCCCAACGGCTACCGCTCCATCCACACCACCGTCTATGGGCCGGAGAAGCAGCGGGTCGAGATCCAGATCCGCACCCAGGAGATGCACGACATCGCCGAGCGGGGCGTCGCCGCCCACTGGCGCTACCGCGAGCGGGTGCCCGACAAGGGCATGCCCGACAGCGCCACCTATGGCTGGCTCAGGGACATGGTGGACCTGCTGGAGAAGGGCGACACCGCCGAGGAGGCGCTGGAGCATTCCAAGCTCGCCCTCTACCAGGACATGGTCTTCTGCTTCACCCCCAAGGGCTCGCTGATCTCCCTGCCGCGCGGGGCGACGCCGATCGACTTCGCCTATGCCGTGCACACCGACCTGGGCAACACGGCGGTGGGGGCCAAGGTCAACGGCCACCATGTCGCCCTGCACACCCCGCTCAAGAATGGCGACCAGGTGGAGATCATCGCCACCCGCGAGGCCACCCCGTCGCCCATGTGGGAGCAGTTCGTGGTCACCGCCCGCGCCCGGGCCGAGATCCGCCGCTTCCTGCGCCATGCCCAGCGCGACGAGCATGTGAAGTTCGGCCAGAAGGTGCTGGAGAAGGTCTTCGCCGACGAGAAGCGCGAGCTGACCGACAAGGCGATGGAGGAAGTGGCGAAGAAGCTGCGCCTCAAGACCGCCGAGGATGTCTATGCCGATGTCGGCCGCGGGGCGCTGCGCGGCCATGAGGTGCTGGAGGCGGTCTTCCCCGAGCTCAAGCGGCAGGGCCGCGCCCGCCCGGCCGAGGCGCTGGACGGTCCGGCCCGGGCCAAGCCCATCTCCATCCGCGGCTTCAAGGAAGGCATCGCCTATACGCTGGGCCAGTGCTGTCACCCGCTGCCGGGCGACCGCATCGTGGGGCTGATGACGCCGGATGTGGGCACGGTGATCCACACCATCGATTGCGCCGAGCTGGACAAGGCGCACAGCATGGACGACTGGCTGGACGTGGCCTGGGGCCAGGGCGCGGCCGATGGCGGCCTGTCGGTGGCACGCGTGCTGGTCCGGGTGAAGAACGCCCCCGGCAGCCTGGCGGCGGTGATGACCGCCATCGCCAGCAATGGCGGCAACATCTTCAACCTCAAGGTCGTCAGCCGCAATCCGCTCTTCTTCGAGTTCACGGTGGACATCGAGGTGCGCGATGTGGCGCATCTGCAGAACATATTGGGCGCGCTGCGCGTCTCCGAGGCGGTGGAGATGGTGGACCGCGTGCGGGAGGCGGAAGCGGCGTGACGCCTTCGCCTTTCCGGCGCAGGAGCGGGCACCGTACCCCATGCGCACTCCATGGGCGGGCTTGACCCGTTCATCCAACTTGGAAAGAAGTTGGATGGCCGCCTCAAGGGCGGCCATGGTGAGTCAGGATCGTGGAAATGAAAGTCGAACAAGTCCTCAACGAATTCAAAAAAGCCGGCGCGCTGCTGGAAGGCCATTTCATCCTTTCCTCGGGCCTGCACTCCGACAAGTTCCTGCAGAAGGCGCTGGTCTTCCAGGACGCCAAGCGCACCGCCAGGCTCTGCAAGGCGCTGGCGCAGAAGGTGCGCGCGGAGGTGAAGGACGAGATCACCGCCATCGTCTCGCCCGCCATCGGCGGCATCATCCCGGGCTATGAGATGGGCCGCCAGCTCGGCCTGCCCGCCATGTATGTCGAGCGGGTGGACGGCGAATTCCAGCTCCGCCGCAACTTCACCCTGAAGAAGGGCCAGAAAGTGCTGATGGTGGAGGACATCGTCTCCACCGGCGTCTCCTCCCGCGAATGCATCGCCGCCATCAAGAAGACCGGCGCCAAGGTGGTGGCCGCCGCCTGCCTGATCGACCGCAGCGCGGGCAAGGCGAAGGTGGGCGTGCCCCTGATCGCGCTGGCGGAATGGAAGGTGCAGGCCTGGCCTGCCGACAGGCTGCCGCCGCACCTCAAGGGCACCAAAGCAGTGAAGCCGGGGAGCAGGGGGTTAAAGTAAGATGGCTGTGCAGTTCATTTTGCAGCTAGGAGGGTCGCTGTGTTGTTTGGTGGCCCTTTGGGCCTCATGGACTGCCAACAAGAATCCCAAGAAAATTCTTGAGATGTCAGAAGAAGTGCGACGTGATGATGAGCGTTTCGGTACTCGGCGTCCATTATGGCGGAATAGGATAGTTCTGCTTTTGGCGTTTGTGGGTTTTGCTTACTTTTCCTGCGGGGGAGCTTATACGGCGCTTGCTTGGTTGCCAAGTCATTGGGGGGCTGCGGATGAATATGGAGAATGGGTTTCTATCAGAAGCTCTCTAGCCATCCTTATTGGCCTTTCTATCGCACTAATATGTATGCAGATTTTACTCGGCTACAGCCGATTGAAACTTAAAGAGCAATGGTCGAATGAAGGGCGGCAATCGCCATGACCTCGCTCGCCGCCTTCGTCGTCGCCGCCCTGTTCGAGATCGCGGGCTGCTTCGCCTTCTGGGCGTGGCTGCGGCTCGACAAGTCCGTCCTCTGGCTGGTGCCGGGCATGATCGCGCTGGCGCTCTTCGCCTGGATGCTGACGCTGGTGGAATCGCCCCTGGCGGGCCGCGCCTATGCCGCCTATGGCGGGGTCTATATCTCCGCCGCGCTTCTCTGGGGCTGGCTGGTGGAAGGCCATGCGCCCGACCGCTGGGACCTGACCGGCGCCGCCATCTGCCTGGTCGGCATGGCGGTGATCCTGTTCGGCCCGCGCGCCGTTTCGGGCTGAGCCATGGCGCGGGGGCGTTTTCTGTTCTGGCTTGTGCTCTGCGCGGCGCTCACCTTTGCCTGGTGGACCACCGCGCCGCATCTGTTCCGCACGGGCGGAATCCATACCGGGCTGGCGGTGAACCAGGGCGTGCCTATTCTGGTGAATCTCGGATTGGCCTGGGCCTTGAGGCTGCTGAACGCCCGCACCCCCGGCCCGGCCACGGTGGTGCTGGTGATGACGGCGGTGGCGATGCCGTATGCGCTGCTCACGCTGCTGCTGATCCTGGGCCGGGTCTTCTCCTGACGCAGAGCCTGTCTGCCGGCCGCGCGTGCCTGCCGCGCGGCGGACTGCTATAGGATGCCGCCATGACCAAACTCCGCCTGGGCGTGAACATCGACCATGTCGCCACGGTGCGCAATGCGCGCGGCGGCGACAATCCCGATCCGGTGCGCGCCGCGCGCTTGGCCGAGGCGGCGGGGGCCGACGGCATCACCGCCCATCTGCGCGAGGACCGCCGCCACATCTCCGACGCCGACATCGCCGCCCTGTCGGAGGCGCTCACCATCCCGCTCAATCTCGAAATGGCGGCGACGGAGGAGATGCTTGCCATCGCCCTGCGCCACCGGCCGCATGCCGCCTGCATCGTGCCGGAGAAGCGGGAGGAACGCACCACCGAGGGCGGCATCGACGCCGCCGGGCAGTTCGACCGCCTGAAGCCGCTGGTGGAAAAGCTGGGGGCGGCGGGCATCCGCGTCTCCCTGTTCATCGAGCCCGACCGCCGCCAGGTCGAGGCCGCCAGGTCCCTGGGCGCGCCGGTGATCGAGCTGCACACCGGCGCCTACGCCCATGCCACGGGCGAGGACCGCGAACGGGAACTGGCGCGCATCCGCGACGCGGCGGCCCATGGCGCATCGCTGGGGCTTGAGATCCATGCGGGCCACGGCCTCACATACGACAATGTCGGCGCCATCGCCGCCATCCCTCAGATCGTCGAACTCAATATCGGCCATTTCCTGATCGGCGAGGCCATCTTCGTCGGCCTGAACAACGCCATGGCGCGGATGCGCAATGCGATGATCCAGGGGCGGGGGCAGCCATGATAGGAAGGTTCGGCGTTCCATGATCCTCGGCTTAGGCAACGACCTGATCGATATCCGCCGCGTCGAGCAGAGCATCGAGCGCTTCGGCGACCGCTTCCTGGAGCGCATCTTCACCGACATCGAGCGCGCCAAGTCGGACCGCCGCGCCAACCGCGCCGCTTCCTACGCCAAGCGCTTCGCCGCCAAGGAGGCCTGTGCCAAGGCGCTGGGCACCGGCTTCTCCCGGGGCGTCTTCTGGCGCGACATGGGGGTGGTGAACCTGCCCAGCGGCAAGCCCACCATGCAGCTCACCGGCGGGGCCCTGCTGCGGCTGGAGGCCATCACCCCGCCCGGGACCCGCGCCGAGATCGCGCTGACCATCACCGACGATTTCCCGCTGGCCCAGGCCATCGTGATCATTTCGGCGCTGCCTTCGGGGAATTAACCGGCAAAATCCCAAGCCTTGGCTTGACAGGCACGGCCCCTGCCGCTTTGGTCCGCCATCCGCGAACCGACCGCCAGCTTTCCCCAAGAAGAATGTCCCAGCCCAAGCCGAAAACAGAGGAATCCTGGCTCGAACTCGCCAAGACGGTGATCTATGCGGGCCTGATCGCCCTTCTGATCCGCACCTTCCTCTTCCAGCCCTTCAACATCCCCTCGGCCTCGATGGAATCGACGCTGCTGGTGGGCGACTATCTCTTCGTCGAGAAATACGCCTATGGCTATTCGCGCTACACCTTCCCCTTCGGGGCGGGGCCCGTCGGCCCGGCGATGCAGGGACGCTTCCCCGACTTCGCGCCGGAGCGGGGCGATGTCATCGTCTTCAAGTTCCCGCGCGACAATTCCACCGACTTCATCAAGCGGCTGATCGGCCTGCCGGGCGACCGCATCCAGATGCGCGACGGCATCCTCTATATCAACGGCAAGCCGGTGCCCAAGGTGCGCGTGGATGACTATATCGAGCGCGTCGGGGGCGAGGAGCGGCACGTGCCGCGCTATCGCGAGACCCTGCCCAACGGCAAGAGCTATTTTGTGCTCGACCATGAGCCCTACAATCCCGGCGACAATACCGGCATCTACACGGTGCCCGAGGGCCATTATTTCATGATGGGCGACAACCGCGACAATTCTGACGACAGCCGCATGGGCGTCGGTTTCGTCCCGGCGGAGAACCTGGAAGGCCGGGCCCTGTTCCGCTTCTTCTCGGTGGACGGCTCGGCGCGCTGGTGGGAAGTGTGGAAATGGCCCTTCGCCGTCCGCTATTCGCGCCTCTTTACCTTGATAGACTGATCTTGGACGCGCTGGAGGAAAAACTCGGCCATGTCTTCTCCGACAAGGCGCTGCTGCGCCGCGCGCTCACCCATGCCAGCGCCGACGCCGCTATTTCCAACGAGCGGCTTGAATTCTTAGGGGACCGGGTGCTGGGCCTGGTGGTGGCCGAGAAGCTGCATGCGCTCTATCCGAACGACCCGGAGGGCCTGCTGGCGCTCAAGTTCAACGCCCTGGCGCGCGGCGCGGCCTGCGCCAAGGCGGCGGAGGCGGCGGGCCTGGCCGAGCATCTGATCCTCGCCCAGTCCGAGCAGATGAGCGGCGGCCGCGCCAAGCCCGCCATCCTGTCCGGCGCCTGCGAGGCGGTGATCGCCGCGCTCTATCTGGATGGCGGCCTTCCCGCGGCGCGGGCCTTCATCGAGAAATACTGGGAAGGCCAGTTCGACGGCCTTTCCGCCGAGATGCGCGACGCCAAGACCCGGCTGCAGGAATGGAGCCAGGGGCGCGGGCGGGGCGAGGCGGGCGCGCCGGTCTATACGCTGATCTCGCGCGAAGGCCCCGACCATGCGCCGCGCTTCGTGGTCGAGGCGCGCGTGCCCGGCCATGAGCCGGCGGCGGGCGAGGGCCGCTCCAAGCGCGAGGCCGAGCAGGCCGCTGCCGCCGCGCTGCTGGAAAAGGTGCAGGCATGACGCAGACCACGCGCTGCGGCTTCGCCGCCATCATCGGCGCGCCCAATGCGGGCAAGTCCACCCTGGTCAATGCGCTGGTGGGCACCAAGGTCGCCATCGTCAGCCCCAAGGTGCAGACCACGCGCATGAATGTGCGCGGCATCGTGATGCGCGGGGAGACGCAGATCGTTTTCGTGGACACGCCGGGCATCTTCCGCCCCCGCCGCCGCCTCGACCGCGCCATGGTGGGCGCGGCTTGGAGCGGGGCCGGGGAGGCCGACGCCATCATTCTGGTGGTGGACGCCGCCGATCTCGCCGCCAATCCCAATTCGCCCGGCGCGCGCGACACCGAGGCGATCCTGGCGGGACTGAAGGAGGGGCGGCAGAAGAAAGCCGCGCTGGTCCTCAACAAGATCGACGGCATGAAGCGCACCGACCTGCTGCCGCTGGTGGAGCGCTTCCATGCCCAAGGCGTGTTCGAGGATGTCTTCCTGGTTTCGGCCCTGAAAGGCGAGGGGCTCACGGAATTGCTGGAATGGACCCGCGCCCGCATGCCCGAAGGGCCGTGGCATTACCCGGAAGACGAGGCCGCCGACATTCCCGCCCGCCTGCTGGCCGCCGAAGTGACGCGCGAGAAACTCTATCTGCGCCTGCATGACGAGCTTCCTTACGCCTCCACGGTGGAGACCGAGACGTGGGAGGAGCGCAAGGACGGCTCGGTGAAGATCGGCCAGACCATCTATGTCCAGCGCGAGGGGCAGAAGGCCATCGTGCTGGGCAAGGGCGGCGCCACCATCAAGAAGATCGGCGAACTGGCGCGCACCGAGCTGGAAGAGATGTTCGGCCGCCGCGTGCACCTCTTCCTGTTCGTCAAGGTGCGCGAGGACTGGGCCGAGAACCGCGAGCATTACCGCGAAATGGGCCTGGAATATCCCAAGGACGAATAGCGCAGATGTCATGGCCCGCGATCCTCCTTCGCCGCTGCGCGGCTTCGGAGGACAAGCTGCGGGCCGTGACATCTCTATTTCTCCACCTCCCGCGCCGCCGCCGTCTTCGCCCGCTTGTCATAGAGGCACAGCCACTCGCTGCGGAAGCCTGCGGTGGTGCCGGTGAGGATCAGGCCGTAATGCCGGTCGCTCTCCCTGCCGATGCCGATGCCCGAGACCTTGCCGCGCACGCCGGTGACCTTGGCCTTGGCGGCCTGCCGCGCGATCTCCTTGCCGCAGACGGCGCGGGCGTCCCGGTCCAGGGCCGCCCACGAATCCGGCGTGGCGGCGAAGGCGGGCGTGGCGCAGACAAGGGCGGCGATCACAAGACGCTTCATGCGAAATTCCTTTCTCCGGTGACGCGGTGCTGGCAAGGATAACGCATGGAATGGTCCGACAGCGCCATCGTGCTCGCCTCCCGCCCGCATGGCGAGAATGGCGTCATCCTGGAACTGCTGACGCGCGCCCATGGCCGCCATCTGGGGCTGGTGCGCGGCGGCACCTCGCGCCGCGTCCGCCCGGCGCTCCAGCCCGGCAACACGCTGGACGTGGTCTGGCGCGGGCGGCTGGCCGAGCATCTGGGCAGCTATCATGCCGAGCTCGCCACCGCCCGCGCGGGCGCGCTGATGGAGGGGCGCGACAGCCTGGCCGGGCTGAATGCCTTCGCCGCCACCTGCGCCGCCGCCCTGCCGGAGCGCCAGCCCTACATGCCGGTCTTTGTCGCAGGCGAGGTGCTGCTGGACGCCATGGCCGCCACCGAGGCGGCGCACTGGCTGCCGCTCTATGCCCGCTGGGAAGCGGGCCTGCTGGAGGCGCTGGGCTTCGGCCTCGACCTCTCGGAATGCGCCGCCACCGGCGCGACCGAGGACCTGGCCTATGTCTCGCCGCGCTCGGGCCGCGCCGTCAGCCGCGCCGGGGCGGGCGTCTATGCCGAGCGGCTGTTCCGGCTGCCGTCCTTCCTCACCGGCGCCGCCGCCGATCCCTCGCCGGAGGAAACCCGCGCCGCCCTGCGCCTGACCGGCCATTTCCTCAACGCGCGCGTGCTGGAGCCGCATGGCGCGGCGATGCCGCAGGCCCGCATCCGGCTCGACTCGCTGCTCGGCGAATCGCGTTAGAACCCCGCCATGGCAAGCGCAGTTCCCGTTGACGACATCCGTTCCGAACAGCTCGGCAAGGCGCTGTCCGAGCGCTACCTGGCTTACGCGCTCTCCACCATCACCCAGCGCGCCTTGCCCGACGCGCGCGACGGGCTGAAGCCCGTCCATCGCCGCATCCTTTACGGAATGATGCGCCTGCGCCTCGACCCCAACGCCGCCTTCAAGAAGTCGGCCAAGGTGGTGGGCGATGTGATGGGCGCCTTCCATCCCCATGGCGACCAGGCGATCTATGACGCGCTGGTGCGCCTGGCGCAGGATTTCTCCGTCCGTTATCCGCTGATCGAGGGCCAGGGCAATTTCGGCAATGTGGACGGCGATAATGCCGCCGCCATGCGCTACACCGAAAGCCGCCTCACCGAGGTGGCGCAGGCGCTGCTGGCGGGGATCGAAGAGGACGCGGTGGATTTCCGCGCCAATTACGACGGCAGCGAGGAAGAGCCGGTGGTGCTGCCCGGCGCCTTCCCCAACCTCTTGGCCAACGGGGCCAACGGCATCGCCGTGGGCATGGCCACCTCCATTCCGCCGCACAATGTGGGCGAGCTCTGCGCCGCGCTGGTGGAGCTGATCGCCAACCCGGAGATTACCGACCGCAGCCTGCTCAAGCACATCAAGGGACCGGACTTCCCCACCGGCGGCATCCTGGTGGAGGACCGCGAGGCGGTCTTCGACGCCTACAAGACGGGGCGCGGCAGTTTCCGTCTTCGCGCGCGCTGGGAGAAGGAAGAGGGCAGCCGCGGCGCCTGGCAGATCGTCGTCACCGAGATTCCCTATCAG
>Ga0180217_1001716_pt1 | contig 22485 bp, 21 predicted proteins | sample eDN3rd37CBELigOP_FD_128521 | JGI IMG/M metagenome (GOLD analysis project Ga0180217, IMG submission 128521) | Enriched Organic Plus compost microbial communities from Emeryville, California, USA - eDNA 3rd pass 37_C BE-Lig OP (version 2) (version 2) ... | reverse complement strand
GTGATCTCGCTGACGACCTCCTCGCCGTCGCCGAGGACGACGAAGTCGAGGAAGTCGGCCAGGGGCTCGGGGTTGTAGGTGGCGTGCCCGCCGGCGCCGACGAGCGGGTGCTCGGGGGCGCGGTCGGCGCTGCGCACGGGGACCCCGGCGAGGTCCAGGCAGTTCAGGAGGTTCGTGTAGACGAGCTCCGACGACAGGTTGAAGGCGATGACGTCGAACTCGTCGGCGCTGCGGTGGGTGTCGACCGAGAAGAGCGGGATCCCCTCGCGGCGCATGACCTCCTCGAGGTCCGTCCACGGCGCGTAGGAGCGCTCGGCCAGGGCGTCGGGCCGCTCGTTCAGGATCTCGTAGAGGATCTGCAGGCCCTGGTTGGGCAGGCCGATCTCGTAGGTGTCCGGGTACACGAGCAGCCACCCCACCCTCCCGGGTGCGGGCGACGGGACCTCGGCACCGAGCTCGCAGCCGATGTAGCGGGCAGGCTTCTGCACCGAGGCCAGATGCGGCTCGAGCCGAGCCCAGACATCAGCCATGGTCTGCCCAGGCTACCGGACGACCCCCACCCACCCGGCATCACCGGTCGGCCGCGGTCGGCCACCGCGCGCGGTCAGGCCGGTTCGGCGAGCACCTCGCGCACGGCACGGGCCCCGATCTCGGCCACCGGGCCGTCGCCCGCGAGGTGGGCCAGCCCGAGCGCGAGCGCCCAGGCCCGGGCCCGGGCCCAGGTGGCGTCGTCCACGGGCGCTCGGGCGCCGGCCGCGGCGCGCAGGGCCGGACGGGCCGAGGCGGGGAGGACGAGCCAGGCGCACGAGAGGTCGGTGGCCCGATCCCCCGCGCCGAGGTCACCGAAGTCGACGACGGCGCTGAGCCGCCCGTCGTGGGTCAGGAGGTTGAGCGGGTGCAGGTCCCCGTGCAGCCAGACCGCCGGGCTGGTGGGCGCCGGCAGGGCCAGGCCCGCCTCCCACACCTGCGCCGCCGCGGTCCGGTCAACCCACCCGGGGGCCCGGGCGAGCGCGTCCCGGAAGCGGTCGGCGCGCGCGACGAGCGGGACCCCGCGGAGCGGGTTGTGCGGCGCGCCGGGCAGGGCCGGGCGGTGGCCGGCGTCCCCACCCGCGGCATCCTCGCGCGCCGTCAGGAGAAGCGGCGCATGTGGACGTTCAGGACGAGGCCGATCGAGATGAAGCCGGTGAGCATGGCCGAGCCGCCGTAGCTCACGAAGGGCAGGGGGATGCCGGTGATCGGCATGATCCCCATCGTCATCCCCGCGTTCTCGAACACCTGGAACGCGAACATCGACAGGACCCCGACGCAGATGAGCGTGCCGAGCGGGTCGCGGGACAGCTGGGCGGCCCGCCAGATCCGCCAGGCGATCGCGGCCAGCAGGGCGAGGAGCGTGCCGGCCCCGACGAAGCCGAGCTCCTCCCCCACCGCGGTGAAGATGAAGTCGGTGTGCTGCTCGGGCACGATGCCGAGGCGCGTCTGGGTCCCGTTGAAGAGGCCGGCGCCGAGCACCCCACCCGAGCCGATGGCCACCTCGGCCTGGTCCAGGTTGTACGAGGCGCCTCGGGCCTCGCAGTCCTCGTCGCGCGTCTCGAGGAACGACGTGAGCCGGCACTGCTGGTACGTCTCGAGCATCCCGGAGTTCAGGACGACGACGACACCGAAGAGCCCGAAGACGGTGAGCGCGGCGATGTGGCGGGCCCGGGCCCCCCCGATGAGCAGCATGCCCATGCCGATGGCGACGAACACGAGGGACGTCCCGAGGTCCGGCTGCAGCATGATCAGCATCATCGGGAAGCCGAGGACCCCGAGGCAGATGGCGAGGCGGCGGACGTCGAGCTCCATGCCGAAGTGGCTGATGACCGACGCCAGCGTCACGATCACCACGACCTTGGCCAGCTCGGAGGGCTGGAGCTGGAACGGGCCGAGCTGGAACCAGGCCTGGGAGCCCTTGCGCTCGCTGCCCAGGCCGGTGACGACGAGGAAGAGCAGGAGGGCCACCCCGCCGTAGGCGACGGGGGCGAGATCCCGGTAGTGGCGGTAGTCGAAGGCCGCCGTGACGCCCATCAGCACGAAGCCGATGCAGATGAACATGCCCTGGCGCACGAGGAAGTAGGTGTCGTATGAGCTCGGATCGCTGCCCCGGGTGGAGCTGAACACCATGAGGCAGCCGAGGGCGGCCACCGCGGTGACGCAGCCGACGAGCACGAGGTCGATGTGCCGCCAGGGAGCCGCCGGGTTGCGGGAGGTCCGGCCGAGCGCACCAGGGGCGACGCGCTGGCGGGTGGAGAAGGTCGACGTCACCGGTCGGTGACCCCCGTGGCCTCGCCGAGGTCGGCGTCGAGCTTGGAGAGGTCGCCCCCGAGCGGGGCCTCCGGCTTCGGGACCGTGCCGGAGAGCACGTCGAAGAGGCGGCGGGCCACCGGTGCCGCGACCGAGCCGCCGTAGCCGGACTCCTCGAGGAGCACGGCGACGGAGTACTGCGGCGCGGTGGTGGGCCCGAACGCCCCGAACACCGCGGTGGGGGCCTTGTTCGCCACCTGGGCCGTGCCGGTCTTGGCGCCCACCGGGAAGGTGGCGCTCGGGAAGCCGCTGAACGCCGCGGTGGCGGTGCCCTCGCTGCCGGTGGTCACGCCGAGGAGGCCCTGCACCATGGCCTGCTGCCAGTCGGGCGGCATGCTCACCTCACGGCGCAGGACCGGCTCGAAGGTCTCCTTCACCTCGCCGGTGACGCCGTCGCGGATCTCGCGCGCCACCTGCGGCTGGTAGATCCGCCCGCCGTTGCCGATGGCGGCGTAGCCCACCGCGAGCTGGAGCGGCGTGACGAGCACGTCGCCCTGGCCGATGGACATGTTGACGTTGTTGCCGGTGCGCCAGGTCGGGTCGAGGCACTCGGTCCGCTCGCAGAAGCTCTCGAGCCACGCGGGCGACGGGATGCGCCCGGGCTGCTCGGCGGGGAGGTCGATGCCGGTCTTCTGACCGAAGCCCCACTCCTCGAGGAGCTGGCGGAACCGCTCGGGCCCGCCGAGGGCCTCCTGCTCGATCCAGAAGCGGGCGCCGAGGTTGTAGTAGTAGAAGTCGGACGACACGGTCAGGGACCGGGCCAGGTCCACCACGCCGTAGGCCTTCGACCCGTCGTTGCGGAACTCACAGGTCTCGCCCGAGCAGTTCGGGACCGTGTACACGCCGGTGTCGTAGACCGTGCTCTGCGGCGTGATGAGCCCGGCGGACAGCGCCGCCCACGCGGTGAACGGCTTGAACGTCGACCCGGGCGCGTACTGGCCCTGGAGGGCCCAGTTGTTCATCGGGTAGTGGCTCGCCGGGTCGTTCAGCTCGTCCCACTCGGCCTGGCTGATCCCGTCCACGAAGCGGGTCGGGTCGTAGGTGGGTCGGGTGGCGAGCGCGATCACCTGCCCGGTGTTCGGGTCCAGCACGACCGTGGAGCCCACCTTGCCGACGTTGGGCCGATCGCTCCCCCGCGGGGGCCGCGCCGCCGCCCGGGCCAGCGCCTGGTCGAGGGCCTGCTCGGCGGTGGCCTGCACGTCGATGTCGATGTTGAGGACCACGTCGTCGCCCGGGATCGGGTCCGTGCTGCCCTCCTCGAGGGTGCGGATCGTCCTGCCCCGGCTGTCGACCTCCAGGCGGGTGATGCCCGGCGTCCCCCGCAGGTGCGCCTCGTACACCCGCTCGATCCCGGCCTTCCCGATCTCGTCGTTGAGCGTGTACGACTTCGGGCTGTCCGCGACCGACTCGAGCTCGTCGCGGTCGATCTTGCCCGTGTAGCCGAGGATCTGGGCCCCGATCGGGCCGTAGGGGTAGCGCCGGACGGCCACCCGGTCCGCGGACACGGAGGGCAGGAGATCGGCCCGCTCGTCGATCCAGATCTTCAGGTCCTCGGTGACGTCGGAGGCCACGGGGACGGGGGTGAACGGGCTGTAGCGCTGGTCGGCGACCCGCTCCTCGAGCTGGGCGACCGTGGTGGGCCGGCCGGTGGCCGACAGGGCCTCGGCGAGGCGCTCGAGCACCTCCTGCCGCTCGTCCTCGTCGAGCTCGGCCAGGACGGTCCGGTCGATCGTCACCTGGATCGACACCCGGTTGTCGACGAGCACCCTGCCGTTGCGGTCGAGGATCCGCCCGCGGGGGGCGGCGACCTGGACCTCCCGGATCCGGTTGGCCTCGGCGACGACCTCGTAGTCCTCGGGTGACATGACCTGCAGGTACCAGAGGCGGGTGAAGAGCGCGGCGAACATGCCGAGCACCACGAGCCCGAGGATGGAGATGCGCAGGCGCGGGGTGTCCGGGCTCATCGCATGATCGCTCGGGCCCGGACGCTGCCGCCGGAGTCCGTGGCCCAGCGCACGATTCGCAGCACCGGGTGCGCGACCACCGCGTTCAGCGCGGACACGACGAGCGCGATCCGCACGAGCTCCGGCCCGATGAGCTCCTCACCGACCATCGTCCCGAACACGGCGTAGAGGATGACACCGATCGCGCTGCCGATCACCGCGGTCACCGTCGGGATCCACCAGGCGGCGCGCAGCACGGTGTCCTGCATCGAGCCGACGAGGTAGGCGACGAGGACGTACACGAGCGCGGACAGCCCGAAGGGGCTGTGGAGCAGGAGGTCGTAGGCGATCCCCGCCGCGAACGCGACCCCGAGCCCCCGGTCGGACCCGGTGGCCAGACCCGCCATGATCGCCACGCAGAGCATGAGGTCGCCCATCGCGCCGAAGACCTCGATGCGCGCCGCGACCGACATCTGCAGGAGGAGTGCGACGACGAGGACGAGCGACACCCGCGCCGCGACGATGCCCGGACCGGCCGGCGTCACGGGTCCGGCGTCCAGAGGAGGATCGTCAGGAACGACAGCGACCCCGTGTCGGCCAGCGGCTCGACGATGAGGTCCGTGGTGAGTCCATCGTCGCTGGGGAGCGACTCCACGACCGTCCCGACGGGGAGGAAGCCGGGGAAGGCGGAGCGATCGGAGCCGCTCGTGGTCACCGACGCACCCTCCTCCACCTCGGTCCCCTTCTCGAGCCCGGTGTCGACGAGGAGCGGCTCGCCCTCGCCCTGACCGCGCGCCGTGCCGGTGGCCCCGCTGTCCACGAGGCGGATGCCGACCGCGAAGTCGGGGTCGGTGATGAGCATCACATGGGAGCGGTTCGAGGTCACCTGCACGAGGCGGCCGACGAGCCCGGCACCGGTCAGGACGGGCATGCCGACGGCGAGGCCGTGGTCGGAGCCCTTGTCGATCTCGATCGTCCGGGAGAAGTTCGACCCCGGCCCGGCGACGACGCGCGCCGTCACCCGGGGGATGTCGCCCACCCAGTCGATGTCGAGCTGGTCGAGCAGCTGGGCCAGCTGCGCCTCGGCGTCCTCCTGGCGGACCACGTCGCCGCGCATCTCGTCGAGCTGCGCGCGCAGCTCCTCGTTCTCGCGCTTCACGTCGTCGTAGTCGGTGATGCCGCCCCACGCGTTGCGGAACGGCTGCGTGGCCGAGTCGGCCAGGCCCCGCAGGGGGGAGAACACGGTGGCCGCGGCCTCGCGCATCGCCGAGACCGGCGCGGAGTCACGGAAGTCCAGGGTGAGGACGGTGATCGAGGTGATCACCAGGAGGGCGAGCGTCAGACGCGAGCGCCCGGTGCGCCGAGTCGGGGACACGCAGCTCGGGCGGTCAGTGGTTGGCGGACGACGAGAAGAGCACGCCCTTCAGGGCCTCGAACTCCTCGAGCGACTGTCCGGAGCCGATCGCGACGGCGTGGAGCGGGTCCGGGGCGATCACGATCGGCATCCCGGTCTCGTGGTGGAGGCGGGCCTGCAGGCCGTGCAGGAGGGCGCCGCCGCCGGCCAGGGTGATCCCCTTCTCCATGATGTCGGCGGCGAGCTCCGGCGGCGTCTTGTCGAGGGTGACCTTCACCGCGTCGCAGATGGCGGAGACGGGCTCCTCCATCGCCTCGCGGATCTCCTCGGTGGTGGTGACGATCGTCTTGGGCAGGCCGGTGACGAGGTCGCGGCCGCGGATCTCGGCGTGCAGCTCCTCCTCGAGGGGCCACGCGGAACCGAGGGCGATCTTCACCTCCTCCGCCGTGCGATCGCCGATCGCGAGGCTGTACTCCTTCTTGATGTACTGGACGATCGAGTCGTCCAGCTCGTCCCCGCCGACCCGCACGGACTGGCTGGCCACGACGCCCCCGAGGGAGATCACCGCCACCTCGGTGGTGCCGCCGCCGATGTCCACGATCATGTTGCCGGTGGGCTCCTGCACGGGCAGGCCGGACCCGATGGCGGCGGCCATCGGCTCCTCGATGATGTAGGCGGGCTTGCGGGCGCCGGCGTACTCGGCGGCCTCCTGGACGGCCCGCTGCTCCACCCCGGTGATGCCGCCCGGCACGCAGATGACCATCCGGGGCTTGCTCCACCGCCGGTTGTTCACCTTCTGGATGAAGTAGCGGAGCATCTTCTCGCAGATCTCGAAGTCTGCGATGACCCCGTCCTTCAGCGGGCGGATGGCCTGGATGTGCGCCGGCGTGCGGCCGATCATCCGCTTGGCCTCGAGGCCCACGGCGAGCGGCCGGCCGTCGCGGACGTTCACGGCGACGACGGACGGCTCGTTGAGGACGATCCCCCGGCCGCGCACGTACACGACCGTGTTGGCCGTGCCGAGGTCGACGGCCATGTCGCGACCCATGATCGAAGAGAGGACGTTCTCGGACATCGCGGCGTAGGCCTCCGCTCACTGCCACCGGGTTTGGGGGGGCAGCCTACTCGTGCAGGACCGGGGCGCCTAGGTCGGCCATAGCAGGCCCACGACCCCCGGTGGTGGACCCTGAGCCTAGGGCTCCGTAACGGGACGGCAACGGTCGGGGCCGGCGCCCGCCGCCGCAGGGGCCGGTCAGGGGGTCAGAGGTTCGGGAACCAGAGGGCGATCTCGCGGGCGGCGGACTCGTGGCCGTCCGAGGCGTGCACCAGGTTCTCGGTGGTGATCGTGGCGAAGTCGCCGCGGATCGTGCCCGGCTCGGCGTCGTCGACCTTCGTGGCGCCGACCATCTTGCGGACGAGGGAGAAGGTGTTGTCGGCCGGACCCTCGACGACCATCGCGAAGACGGGCGAGCGGGTCAGGAAGGCCACGAGCTCGCCGAAGAAGGGCTTGTCGGCGTGCTCGGCGTAGTGCTCCTCGGCGAGGGCCTGATCGACGCGCCGCAGCTCGGCGGCGACCAGGGTCAGCCCCTTGCGCTCGATGCGGGAGACGATCTCGCCGACGAGTCCGCGCTCGACGGCATCGGGCTTGGCCATCACGAAGGTCCGGTTCATGGCGGCCGACGGTACCGGGCGCTGCGCCCCGGACCGGAATCGGCTCCCCGCGGCGGGCCGGCGGGCCTGCTAGGGAGGACGCCGTGAAGTCGCTCGCCGGCCTCGTGTCCTACCTGTCGGCCTCCTTCCGGGCCCGGAACGTCCGCGTCGTCGGGTGGCTCGTCGCCCTCTTCGTCGTCCTCGTCGCCGCGTACTCCGTCGGCTTCCACGTGCTCATGGACCGGGAGGGACGGCAGCACAGCTGGGCGACGGGGGTCTACTGGACGCTCACGACGATGTCGACGCTCGGCTTCGGCGACATCACCTTCGACGGTGACGCCGGGCGCATCTTCTCGATGGTGGTGCTCCTCAGCGGCGCCCTCTTCATCCTCGTCCTGCTGCCGTTCGCGTTCATCCAGTTCGTGTTCCTGCCCTGGATGACGTGGCGCGAGCACAACCGGGCGCCCGGGAAGCTGCCCGTCGGCACGGCCGGCCACATCGTCATCACCGGACGGGGGCCGGTCACCGACGCGGTGATCCGCCGCGCCACCCAGGCCGGCGTCCCCTACGTCCTCGTCGAGCCAGACCGCGCCGCCGCCCTCGCCCTCCACGACGAGGGCTACCGGGTGATGGTCGGCGAGCTCGACAGCCCGATCACCTACGAGAGCGCCCGGGTCGAGTCGGCGGCGCTCGTCGTGGCCACCGGCAGCGACACGACGAACACGAACATCACGTTCACGGTGCGGGAGATCGACGCCACCGTGCCGATCGTGTCGCTGGCGTCGGCGGAGGCGTCCGTCGACATCCTGCACCTCGCCGGCAGCGACCACGTGATCCAGCTCGGGCAGCTGCTCGGCCAGGCCATGGCCCGCCGGGTCCTCGTGCGCGACGGGCGCGGCCAGGAGCTCGGGCGCTTCGACGAGCTCGTCGTGGCGGAGGCGGCGGCGGTGCACCCGGACCTCGTCGGCCGCACGCTCGCCGAGGCCCAGATCCGCCAGCGGGCCAACGTGAACGTGGTCGGCGTGTGGAACCGCGGCGCCTACCGCTCGGTGGGGCCGGAGACCGTGGTGGCCGACGGCGACGTGCTGATCCTCGCCGGCTCGGCCGCCCAGCTCGCGGCCTTCGACGCCGCGTTCTCGGTGCCCCACGCCCGGGAGCGGGACCACGTGCTCATCCTCGGGGCCGGGCGGGTCGGGCGGGCCGCCGCGGCGACGCTGGCCGGCGCTGGCATCCCCTACCGGATCGTCGAGCAGCGCGCCGAGCGGATCCGCGACGAGCACTACGTGCACGGCGACGCCGCCGACCTCGACGTGCTCGAGGCGGCGGGGCTCCGCGAGGCCTCTGCGGTCCTCGTCACCACCCACGACGACGACGTGAACGTCTACCTCACGATCTACTGCCGCCGGCTCGAGCCCGAGGTGCAGCTGATCGGTCGGGCCAACGTCGAGCGGAACATCGCCACGCTCCACCGCGCCGGCGCCGACGCGGTGCTCTCCTACGCCTCGCTCGGCGCGTCGACCATCTGGAACGCGCTCGGCCCGAACGACGTGCTCGTGCTCGCCGAGGGGCTCGACGTCTTCCGCTCGCCCGTCCCCCGGGAGCTCGTGGGCCGCACCCTCGCCGAGAGCGAGCTGCGCCAGACCACTGGCGTGACGGTGGTCGCCCTCGCGCTCGGGGAGACGATGCTCACCACGAACCCGGCCCACGACACCCGGCTGCCCCCGGACGCGGATCTGATCCTCATCGCGGACGAGGAGTCCGAGAAGCGCTTCTTCGCCCGCTACCCCAAGCTGATCCCGACGACGTCGACCTGAGCCGCGCCCACCCGGGCGCGGGGCGGCTCAGCCGCCGAGCAGGTTGAGACGCCGGCAGGCCGCTCGGGCGGCGCCCACCGTGTAGAGGCTCCCGGTGACGATGACCGCATCCTCGTCTCCGGCCTGCTCGAGCGCCGCTGACAGGGCCTCCCCCACGTCGGGGACCACCCGGGCGGTGCCGCCGAGCGAGCGGACGACCTCGGCCAGCTCCCGGGCCGGGAGGGCTCGCGGGCTGTCGGGCGAGCAGCACACGATCTCGGCGGCGCCCGCGGTGCCGAGCGCCTCGAGCAGGGCGCGGGGGTCGCGCCCGGCGAGGGTGCCGATCACGTACCGGCGCTGCCCGCCGATCGTGAACCCCTCCTCGAGGGTGCGGGCCGCAGCCCGGGCGCCGTCGACGTTGTGGGCCCCGTCGAGGACGAGGAGCGGCTCGTGCTGCACCACCTCGAAGCGGCCCGGGTTCTCCACCGACGCGAAGGCCCGGCGGACGACGTCCTCGTCGAGCGGGCGGTCGAAGAACGCCTCGGCCGCGGCGAGCGCGACCGCGGCGTTGTCCGCCTGGTGCTCGCCGTGCAGCGGCAGGAACACGTCGTCGTAGGCGCCGCCCGGGGTGCGCAGCGACACGAGGCGCCCGCCGACGGCGAGCCGGTCGTCGACGCACTCGAAGTCCCGGCCCCGCCGCCAGGTGGCGGCGGCGTCGACGGCGTCGAAGACCGGGGCGAGGTCGGCGGAGGTCTCCCCCAGCACGAACGTGGAGCCGGGCTTCACGATCCCGGCCTTCTCCTCGGCGATGCGGCGCCGCCAGTCGCCCTGGCCGTCGGTGTGGTCGTGGCCGACGTTGGTGAGGACGGCGACGAGACCGTCGACGACGTTCGTGGCGTCCCAGCGGCCGAGCAGGCCCACCTCCACGACCGCCGCCTGGACGGCCTCGTCGGCGAACCAGTGGTACGCCGCCGCGGTGAGGAGCTCGAAGTACGACGGGCGGTGGCTGAGCAGACCCTCGATGCCGGCGAGGTGGGTGAGCGTCGCCGCGAGGTCGTCGTCGCGGATGGGCTCGCCGTTGCGGGAGATCCGCTCGTTGATCCGCTCGAGGTGCGGGCTCAGGTAGGTGCCGACGGTGAGGTCGTGCTCACCGAGGAGCCGGGTGACCATGCGGGCCACCGACCCCTTGCCGTTCGTGCCCGTGATGTGCACGGTCGCCTGCGCGCCCTGCGGGTCGCCGAGGACGCCGCACAGCTCGCGCATGTTGTCGAGCTTCAGGCCCGCGACCTGACCGGCGACGGCCGTCGACTTCTCGAGGTCGATGTGCTGGTCCAGCCAGGCCAGCGCCTCGTCGATGTCCAGGGGTGGCTCCCGCTACGACGCGGCGCGGCGGGGCCGCTGCTGGCGCGGCACCTCGCTGCGGGGCACGAGCGTGGGGTTGACCTTCTCGAGCACGACCTGGCGGTCGATGACGCACTTGCCGACGTCGTCGCGCGACGGCAGGTCGTACATCACGTTGAGGAGGACCTCCTCGAGGATGGCCCGCAGGCCGCGGGCGCCGGTCCCCCGCAGGAGGGCCTGGTCGGCGACCGCCTCGAGCGCGTCGTCGGTCAGCTCGAGCTCGACGTCCTCCAGCTCGAAGAACTTGCGGTACTGGCGCACGAGCGAGTTCTTCGGCTCGACGAGGATCCGCACGAGGGCCTCGCGGTCGAGCGGCGACACGGCCCCGATGACGGGGAGGCGGCCGATGAACTCGGGGATGAGGCCGAACTTCAGCAGGTCCTCGGGGAGGACGTTGCTCAGGACCTCGGCCGACTCCCGCTCGTCGAAGCGGCGGATGTCGGAGGTGAAGCCCACCCCGTTGCTGCCCAGGCGGTTCTCGATGATCTTCTCGATCCCGGCGAACGCCCCACCGCAGATGAACAGGATGTTCGTGGTGTCGATCTGGATGAACTCCTGGTGCGGGTGCTTGCGCCCGCCCTGCGGCGGCACCGAGGCGGTGGTGCCCTCCAGGATCTTGAGGAGCGCCTGCTGCACGCCCTCGCCCGACACGTCCCGGGTGATCGACGGGTTCTCGCTCTTGCGGGCGATCTTGTCGATCTCGTCGATGTAGATGATCCCCGTCTCGGCCTTCTTGACGTCGTAGTCCGCGGCCTGGATCAGCTTGAGCAGGATGTTCTCGACGTCCTCGCCCACGTAGCCCGCCTCGGTCAGCGCCGTGGCGTCGGCGATGGCGAAGGGCACGTTGAGCATGCGGGCCAGCGTCTGCGCGAGCAGCGTCTTGCCGCAGCCCGTGGGGCCGAGCAGGAGGATGTTCGACTTGGCGAGCTCCACCTCGTCGTGGTGGTTCGCGCCGAACTGCACCCGCTTGTAGTGGTTGTAGACGGCGACCGAGAGGATCTTCTTCGCCTGCTCCTGCCCGATGATGTAGTCGTTCAGGAACTCGTAGATCTCACGGGGCTTGGGGAGCTCCTCGAAGCCGAGGTCGGTGGTCTCGGCGAGCTCCTCCTCGATGATCTCGTTGCAGAGCTCGATGCACTCGTCGCAGATGTAGACGCCCGGGCCCGCGATGAGCTTCTTCACCTGCTTCTGCGACTTCCCGCAGAAGGAGCACTTCAGCAGCTCGCCACCGTCTCCGAACTTGGCCACGTCGTCGACCCCCGTTGCCTTCCTGCGAGCCCTAGCTGGCCCGCGTGATGGGGCCGGTGTTGTCCGCCAGCGTACGAGCGGAGATGACCTCGTCGATGATGCCGTACTCGAGCGCCTCGGCCGCGGACATCACGAAGTCCCGCTCGGTGTCGGCGTGGATCTTCTCGGTGGGCTGGCCGGTGTGGTGCGACAGCAGCTCGTCGAGCTGGGTGCGCATCCGCAGGATCTCCTTGGCCGCCAGCTCCACGTCGGTGGCCTGGCCGCCGGCCTGGCCCCAGGGCTGGTGCAGGAGCACCCGGGCGTGGGGCAGCGCGAGGCGCTTGCCCTTCGTGCCCGCGGCGAGCAGCACGGCCGCGGCGGACGCCGCCTGCCCGAAGCAGATGGTCGAGATGTCCGGCTTGACGAAGGACATCGTGTCGTAGATCGCGAACAGCGCCGTGATGTCGCCGCCGGGGCTGTTGATGTAGATGTTGATGTCCCGGTCGGCGTTCTCCGACTCGAGGTGCAGCAGCTGGGCGCAGATCAGGTTGGCGACCGTGTCGTCGATCGGGGTGCCGAGGAAGATGATGTGCTCCTTGAGGAGCCGGCTGTACAGGTCGTAGGCCCGCTCCCCCCGGTTGGTCGACTCGACGACCGTCGGCACCAGGTAGTTGCGGATGACCTGCTCGTGGCGGCCGATCACGTCCATCAGTCGTCCGTCTCCTCAGCTGCCTCGACGGCAGCGTCGTCGTCCTCGTCCTCGTCGGCTGGGACCTCGAGCTCGCTGCGGTCGATCGCCGCACCGTCGGGATCGACGACCTCGACCCGCTCGAGCAGCCAGTCGAGCGCCTTGCGCTTCCTGATGTCCGAGCGTACCGCCGAGAGCTGCCCGGCGCGCTCGAACTGCTCGCGCACCGCCTCGGGCGTCTGACCCACCTGGGCGCCGACGCTGGCCAGCTCCATCTCGAGGTCCTCGTCCGTGCACTCGATGCCCTCGGCGTCGGCGACGGCCCGGAGGGCGAGGTCCACCTTCACGCCGTTCGTGGCGGTCTCGCGCAGCTCCTGGCTGAACGCCTCGGGGTCGCTGCCGGTCATCGCCAGGTACTGCTCGAGCTGGATGCCCTGGGCCTGCAGGCGCATGGCGAGGTCCTGCAGGCGGTTCTGCATCTCGTTGGAGATCATCGCCTCGGGCAGCTCGTCGGCGACCAGGTCGGCGAGGGCCTCACCCACCTTCTCGCGCAGGCTCATCTGGGCCTGGACCCGGCGGACGCGGAGCATCCGGTCCTCGAGGCTGGCCCGCAGCTCGGCGACCGTCTCGAACTCCGAGGCCTCGGCGGCCCACTCGTCGGTCACCTCGGGGAGGACCTTCTCCTTGACCTCCCGGACGGTGATCTCGAAGCGCAGCTGGCGCTCCTCGTCGGGGTCCGGGTGGGTGGCGTCGAACTCGAGGGTGTCGCCGGCCTTGGCGCCCGCGAGGTGCTCGTCCACCTCCGGGGTGATGGCCCCGGAGCCGACCGTGTAGCTGTACTCCTCGGCGGTCAGGCCCGGCTGGGGCTCGCCGTCCAGGGTGCCGGCGATGTCGATCGTGACCGTGTCGCCCTCGGCCGCGGGGCGCTCGACGACGGCGAAGGTGCTGTCGAGCTCGCGCATCCGGTCGATCTGGGCCTGCACGGCCTCCTCGTCGGCGACGGGGCGCTCGATCGTGACCTTCAGGCTGTCGTAGCCGGGGACCTGGACGGTGGGCCGGACCTCGACGACGGCGTCGAAGGTGACGTTGCCGGACTCCTGCCCGCCGGTGATGTCGATCTCCGGCGGCGCGATGACGTCCACGTCGTTCTCGATGACGGCGGCGGTGTAGTACTCGGGCAGCGCGTCCTGCAGGGCCTGCTCGCGACCGGCCTGCGTGCCGAAGCGGGCCTCGAGGACCTTGCGGGGGGCCTTGCCGGGGCGGAACCCCGGCAGTCGCACCTCGCGGGCGATCTTCTTGAACGCGGCGTCGACGGCCTTGTCGAACTCGTCGGCCTCCACCTCGATGGACAGCTTGACCTTGTTCCCCTCGAGGGGTTCGACGGTTGATCTCATAGGTGACCGGCGAGTGTACCGGGGGCGGTGAGACGTCCCGCCACGGGCCCCGGCGGGCTCGGCGCCGGGTGCCGGCGCGCCCGGGCCCCGGCGGTACGCTCGCCTCCTCACGGGGAGTGGCGCAGCTGGTAGCGCACCTGCTTTGGGAGCAGGAGGTCGGGGGTTCAAGTCCCCCCTCCCCGACGCCGGTCGGGTCCCCGGAGGCTTATCCGAGCCTTAGGGATGGGTAGAGGCTGCCGTAACGCGGGCGTTCGTACGGTCCGGACATGGCAGAACGACACGACATCCAGGTGCGACCCGGCGGCCGCTGGACGCGAGCCGCCGCCGTCGTCGCGTCCGCATCGCTCCTCACCACCGGTGGGGTCGCCGCCATCGCCGGCGCGGCCCCCGACGGGTCGACCCCCGCGCCCGTCGGAGGCGCCCACCAGGACCGCGGCAAGGTCCGGGGCACCGTGACCGAGGTCGGGGACGGCACCCTCACCCTCGACCTCGTCACCGTGGTCGACCGTCGGCTCGCCTTCTGGCGGGTCCTGGCCCGACAGCAGGCCCGCCCCCTCGGGTGGGTGCGTCCGGAGGCCGACGGCCTGTGGGTGCCGGTGCCGCCCGAGGAGCTCGAGGCGGCCGTCGACGCGCTCCTCACGAACGTGTTCCAGCACACCCCGGAGCGGAGCACCTGCGTCGTGATCGTCCAGCCCGCGGGGGACGGCTGCCGCCTGACCGTCGAGGACGGCGGGGACGGGATCCCCGACGCCGCGCTCCACCGGGGTCGCAGCGGCGACGGCTCGACCGGGCTCGGCCTCGACATCGTCCGCCAGACCGCCGAGCGAGCGGGCGGACGGGTCCGGCTCGGGCGCTCGCCGGCCGGGGGCGGCCGGGTCACCGTCTCCCTCCCCCGGGCCGCGGCGCCGTGACGGGGCGCCCATCCCCCACCTGGGCCCGCCGGTCTGGAAGCCTGTGCGACCGTGTGGGCCATGTGGTGGTGGACGTCGCAGCCGGCCCGCTACGGTCAGGGTTCACCAGCGGGCGTAGCTCAATGGCTAGAGCCCCAGCCTTCCAAGCTGGTTATGCGGGTTCGATTCCCGTCGCCCGCTCGCATCCTCTGAGGTCCGTCCCCTGAAGCTCCCCGAGAAGCTGATCCTCACTGCCGCCGGCGTCATCTTCAGCGTCGGCGTCGCGGTCGCGGTCATCCAGCCGGGCGACCTGGGTGACGACGGCGACTCCGCCGCGGCCGAGGGCACCACCACCTCCACCACGGCGACGACCGAGGACGGCTCGTCCACCACCGACACCACCGAGGCCCCCGACGGCGAGTCCCCGGCGACCTCCGCCCCGGACGGCGACGCCGGCACCGGCGGGACCGACGGTGAGGCGGGCACGGGCGGCACCGACGGCGACGGCTCGCCCCGCGGCGACGGTGACGGCGCCGAGGGCGACGGCACCACCACCTCGACGATCCCCGGCAGCGGGATCAGCGGCGGCGGGACCCCCTCGGGCGGCGCCGACGGCATCGCCGACACGGGCATGGAGTCCCTCCTCGCCCCCGGCCTGGCGCTCGCGGCGCTCGGCCTCGCCGCCCGGCGGGTGGCGGCGCGCGCCAGCTGAGCTCCGGCGCCTCCGGCACGACTCGAACGTGCGACCGTCGGATTAGAAGTCCGCTGCTCTGTCCAGCTGAGCTACGGAGGCCTGCCCGCGAGCGTACGCGCCCGCCCGCCCCACGCCGTTAGCACTCGACCCTTGCGAGTGCTAAGGCCCCTCTGGTATCTCACGAGTGGCGCCGCTGCCCGGCGCAGCGGGTCTCGCCGACGTCTCGCACCAGATCTCGACGAGGAGCCAGCAACGTGCGCATCGCGATCATCGCTCCGCCGTGGGTCGCGGTCCCCCCGCAGGCCTACGGCGGCACCGAGACCGTCATCGACACCCTGGCCCGGGGCCTCCAGGCCGCCGGCCACGACGTCCTCCTGTGGGCCACGGGCGACAGCACCTGCCCCGTGCCCACCCGCTGGGCCCTGCCCCGGGCGGCCGGCACGGCGAGCACGAACCCCGCCACCGAGCTGCACCACGTCGTCCGGGCCTACGACGCCGTCCTCGAGTGGGGCCCGGACGTCGTCCACGACCACACGCTGGTCGGCCCGCTGCACGCCAGCCGCCTCGACGTCCCGGTCGTCACGACGAACCACGGGCCCTTCACCGGCGAGCTCGGCGACGTGTACCGGGCGATCGCCCCCACCAGCCCGGTGATCGCCATCTCGCGCCACCAGGCCTCGACGGCCGACGTGCCCGTCGCCGCCGTCATCCACCACGGGGTCGACCTCGCCCAGTACCCGGTGGGCGACGGCGCTGGCGGGTACGCCCTCTTCCTGGGGCGCATGAGCCCCGACAAGGGCGTTCACCTCGCCATCCGCATCGCCCGAGCGGCCCGGGTCCCCCTGAAGATCGCCGCGAAGATGGCCGAGCCCGACGAGCACCGGTACTTCCGGGAGCAGGTCGAGCCGCTCCTCGGCGACGACGTCGAGTACGTCGGCGAGGTGGGCCTGGCCGAGAAGGTCGAGCTCCTCGGCGGGGCGATCTGCCTGCTCAACCCCATCGCCTGGGCGGAGCCCTTCGGCATGGTGATGATCGAGGCCCTGGCCTGCGGCACCCCGGTCCTCGCCACCCGCTGCGGATCGGTCCCCGAGATCGTCGACGACGGCCGCACCGGGTACGTCCGCGACCTCGAGAGCGACCTCGCGAACGTGCTCCTGCGCGTCGGCGACCTCGATCGGCGCGCCTGCCGGGAGGCGGTGGAGGCCCGGTTCTCGCAGCGGCGGATGGTCGAGGACCACGTGGCGCTCTACCGCCGCGTCCTCGCGTCCCGCGACCTCGGGCGGGCGGCCTGACGTGAGCGGTGCGCCCGCACCGGGTGAGGGGCGCACCTTCACCGAGGAGGCGGAGCCGGTCCCCGGGACGACCCTCACCCTCGTCCAGGGGACCAGCTTCGCCATCTGCGAGGCCAGCGGCGACATCGGGGCGAGCAGCGTCGAGGGCGTGTACGTCGCCGACACCCGCATCTGCGCTCGGCTCGTCCTGCGGGTCGACGGGCGGCCGCTCGAGCCGCTCACGACCGGCCTCCCCTCACCCTTCCAGGCCACGGTCCTCGGACGGACCCGGGACCGGGAGCTCCTCGTGTACCGGACGCTCCACGTCGGGCGGGGGATGCGCGTCGACCTGCGGGTGGTGAACCTGACCCGGTCACCGCGCCCGGCGGAGGTGCGCTTGGACGTCGGCACCGACCTCGCCCACCTGTTCGCCGTGAAGGAGGGCCGCGCCGACGGCGTCGAGCGGCCGGCCCGGGTCGAGGCGGGGCAGCTCGTCGTCGACCACGAGGGCGGGCGCCGCGGGCTCGTGGTGCGCACCGACGGCGCCGCCGTCGACCCCGGCGGGGTCACCTGGTCCGTGACGCTGCCCCCCGGCGGCGAGTGGACCGGGGCGGTCGAGCTGGCCGCCCTGCGGGGCGGCGAGGTGCTGGAGCCGCGGTACCGCCTCGGTGCCCGCGCCGAGGAGGCGGTGCCCTCGACCCGCCAGGCCCGCTGGGAGGCGGCCCGACCCACGATCGACTCGGACGTCCCGGGGCTCCGCACGGCCTTCGACCGGGCCGCAGCCGACCTCGGCGCCCTGCGCCTCTACGACCCCGCCCACCCCGACGAGCCCGTCATCGCCGCCGGGGCCCCCTGGTACATGACGCTCTTCGGACGGGACTCCCTCCTGACCTCGTGGATGGCGCTCCTGCTCGACCCCGGGCTGGCCCTGTCCACGCTGCGGGCCCTCGCCCGCCTGCAGGGGCGACGCCACGACCCGGCGAGCGAGGAGGAGCCCGGCCGGATCCTCCACGAGGTGCGCCTGTCCTCCGAGGCGTCGCTGTCGGTGGGCGACGGGGACGTCTACTACGGCACGGCGGACGCCACCCCGCTGTTCGTCATGCTCGCCCACGAGCTGTGGCGCTGGGGCACCCCGCTCGCCGTGCTCGAGCCCCTCCTGCCCGCGGTGGACGCCGCCCTGGGCTGGCTCGCGGGCCCCGGCGACCCCGACGGCGACGGGTACGTCGAGTACGCCCCCCGCCACGACCGATCGCTCGCCAACCAGGGGTGGAAGGACTCCTTCGACGGGGTCTCCTTCGCCGACGGGACGATCGCCGCCCCGCCGATCGCGCTGGCCGAGGTGCAGGCCTACGCCTACGCGGCGTGGCGGGCCGGCGCCGCGCTCGCGCGCGCCACCGGCGACGCGGCGACCGCGGCCGAGCGGGCCGCCCGGGCCGACGCCCTCCAGGCCGCCTTCGCGCGCGACTTCTGGCTCCCCGACCGTCAGGCGGTCGCCCTCGCCCTCGACGGCGACAAGCGCCCGGTCGACGCCGTCGCCTCCAACATGGGTCACTGCCTCTGGACCGGGCTCATCGCCGACCCCGACCAGGCCGCGTCCATCGCCCGCTGGCTGGTGTCCCCCGAGATGTTCAGCGGCTACGGCGTCCGGACGCTGGCCACCTCGATGGGCCGGTACAACCCGCTCAGCTACCACAACGGCTCGGTCTGGCCCCACGACACCGCCATCTGCATCGCCGGCCTCCGGCGGGCCGGGTTCGTGGACGAGGCGCTCGTGCTGGCCGAGGGGCTCCTCGCGGCCGCCACCGCGTCCGGCGGGCGCCTCCCGGAGCTCTTCGCGGGGCTCACCCCCGGCGACATCGGCGCCCCCGTCCCCTACCCGGCCTCCTGCTCGCCCCAGGCCTGGGCCGCGGCGTCGCCGCTGCTCGTCGTCCGGGCCCTCCTCGGCCTCGAGCCGGACCTGCCCGGCGGGTCGGTGGCGCTCGATCCCGTGCTGCCCGCGGGCGCTCGGCGCCTGCTCCTGTCGGAGGTCCCGCTCGGTCCGCAGCGGGTCTCGATCGAGGTCACCGCCGACGCCGTGGCCGTCCGCGGGCTGCCCCGGGGCGTCAGCGTCGTCCGCCCCGGCCGCTGAGCCCCGCGACGGGTTCCGGGTTGGGGTCGGCCGCGACCGCTCGCGTATGCTGACCCCTCCCACATGGTGGCCGTAGCTCAGGTGGTTAGAGCGTCAGGTTGTGGCCCTGAAGGTCGGGGGTTCGAGTCCCCTCGGTCACCCCAATGGCCTTCGCGGTCCGGAGCGCTCAGCCCCTAGACTGCGGAGCCCACGTGCCCCTCTAGCTCAATTGGTCAGAGCAACGGACTCTTAATCCGCAGGTTCTGGGTTCGAGTCCCAGGGGGGGTACGAGAGCGAGCGGCCGGGTCGAAGGACCCGGCCGCTCGCCGCGTCCGGGCCCGGTCCCCGGGTCGGGTCAGACCCGGTCGAAGCGGGTGACGACCTCGAGGTGGCTCGTGTGCGGGAAGAGGTCGACGAGGGCGACCGAGCGCAGCTCGAAGCCGGCCTCGGCCAGGAGGCGGGCGTCGCGGCCCAGCGACGCCGCGTCGCAGCTGACGAGGGCGAGCCGGTCGGCCCCGCTCGCCACCACCGTCCGCACCCCCTGGGTGCCGAGCCCGGCGCGGGGCGGGTCGGCCACCACCGCGGCCGCCCGCCGACCCCGCCAGCGGGACGCGTCACCGCGGACGACCTTGGCCCGGTGGTCGGACAGGTTCACCCGGGCGTCGGCCACGGCGGAGGCGCTCGACTCGACGAGCGTCACCGGACCGGTGGCCAGCGGGCCGGCGAAGAGCCCGACCCCGCCGTAGAGGTCGACGAGGTGCGCGTCCGGGCCGAGCGCGCCGTCCAGGGCCGCCCCCACCGCCGCGACCAGCGCCTCGGCCCCGTCGGGGCGGGACTGGAAGAACGACCGGGCGGAGACCCGCCAGCGGCGCCCCGCCGCCTCCTCGTGGAACCAGGCCCGACGCCCGTCCGCCAGCTCCTGGACGCTGACGACCCGCACGCCGTCGGGCACGACGACCTCCGCGGGGTCCCCGGCGACGACCACGAGCCGCTCACCCGTGCGGGCGCCGGCCCGGAGCACCACCTCGCCGTCCGGGAAGCGGCCCTCGACGACGAGCTCGTCGACGAGCGGGTGCGCGACGAGGCACGGACCCACGGGCACCGGGTCGTGGCTGCCGCGGTGGCGCAGCCCGAAGCGCCCGTCGACGGCGAGGCCGCGGAGGGTCGTCCGGTACCCCGTGTCGGGGAGCGCCGGGCCCGGGTCCACCTCGATCTCGAGCTTGGCCAGGCGGCGCAGGGCGTCCGCCGCGATCTCCGCCTTGAGGGCCCGCTGGCCCTCGGGCACCACGTGCTGCCAGTCGCACCCCCCGCAGCCCGCCTCGACGAACGGGCACGGTGGCACGGTGCGGTGCGGGCTGGGCTCGAGGACGTCGACGGCCACCGCCCGGTCGAAGTCCCGTCGGGTCTCGACGACCTGCGCCTGCACCCGCTCGCCGGGCAGGCCGCCGGCCACGAACACGACCTTCCCCTCGTCGCTGCGGGCGAGGCCGTCGCCGCCGGCCACAACGGTGCGGATGTCGAGGGTCAGCTGGTCCACCGGCGCAGCGTACGGGGCCATCCCCGGCGTGCCGCACCCCGGAGCCGCCTGCGAGGATGGGCGGGTGAGCGACCAGCCCGGAACCGACCGCACCATCGAGATCGCCCCCTCCGTGCTCCCGGCGGACTTCGCCCGCCTCGGCGAGGAGGTGGCGGCGCTGGAGGCGGCTGGCGTCGACCGCATCCAGTGGGACGTGATGGACGGCCGGTTCGTGCCGAACCTGACCTTCGGGCCGGACGTCATCGCCGCCTGTCGCCCGCACGCCACGGTGCCCTTCGAGGTGCACCTCATGGTGGAGGAGCCCGACGAGCTGGCCAGCCGCTACGTGGACGCCGGGTGCGAGCTGCTCATCGTCCACGCCGAGGCGACCCGCCACCTCCACCGCACCCTCGGGCACATCCGGGCCCTCGGCGCGAAGGCGGCCGTGGCGCTCAACCCGTCCACCCCGGCTTCGGCCGTCGCCCACGTCCTCGACCTGTGCGACATGGTCCTCGTCATGACCGTGAACCCGGGCTTCGGGGGCCAGGACTACATCGCCACGATGGAGCCGAAGGTCGCCGAGGTGCGCCGGATGATCCTCGAGGGCGGCCACGACGTGGACCTCGAGGTCGACGGCGGCATCGGGCCGGCCACGATCCAGGGGGCGGCGGCTGCGGGCGCCAACGTGCTCGTGGCAGGCTCTGCCCTCTACCGAGACCCCGAGGGGCTGGCCCACGCCGTCGCTGAGCTGCGGGCGCTCGCCCACGAGGTCCACCGCGCCTAGGAGGCTGACCCATGGGGCTCTTCGACAAGGTCAAGAAGGTCAAGAAGCTCGCCGCCGAGCACGAGGACAAGATCGCCGACGGCATCGACAAGGTCGCCGACGTCGTCGACGACAAGACCGGCGGCAAGCACCACGACAAGATCGAGCAGGCGGCCGAGAAGGCCAAGGAGGCCGTCGACAAGCTCGACGGCAAGGACGACCCGGACCGCTGAGGACCCGGCTCCGCCCGCTCCGCCTCGTCGTCGCCGGGCTGGCGCTCGGCGCCGCCGCGCTCGCCGCCTGCAGCGACGACGAGGGCACCACCGAGGCGTTCTGCGCCGAGCTGCGCGCCCAGTCCGAAGGCCGCGACCGCTTCGCCTCGTTCGACCCGACCGACGTCGAGGCGGCCGTGGAGGACCTGCGGGCCGGGCTGGCGGAGCTCGAGGGCCTGCGCGACGCCGCCCCGGGGGAGGTGCGCGACGAGCTGACCGTGGAGGTCGACTACCTCACGGCGCTGCTCGAGGCGCTGGAGCCGATGATCGGGCGGGACGACGCGGACATCGTGGCCGCGCTCCAGGCGGTGACGGAGTCGCACCCCGAGGTGCCCGCGGCCGCCCGCCGGCTGGCCGAGTACGAGGCGGAGACCTGCGCCTAGGCGCGCGGGTCCGGGTCGAGCGCGCGACGAGGGCGGGGCCGGTCCGACCGGGGTCGGACCGGGGCGGGATCAGTCCCGACGCACCCGCACGTGGTCGATGATGCCGTACTCCTTGGCCTGCTCGGCCGTGAACCAGCGGTCCCGCTCGGAGTCGGCCTGCACCTGCTCGACGCTCTGGCCGGTGTGCTCGGCGATGCGCTCCGCCATGAGGCGCTTCACGTAGATCAGCTGCTCGGCCTGGATGGCGATGTCGCTGGCCTGGCCGCGGACGCCGCCGGAGGGCTGGTGCATCATGATCCGGGCGTGGGGCAGGGCGTAGCGCTTGCCGGGGGCGCCGGCGCAGAGCAGGAACTGGCCCATCGAGGCGGCCAGGCCCATGCAGATCGTGCCCACGTCGGGCTTCACGAACTGCATCGTGTCGTAGATGGCCATGCCCGCCGTCACGGAGCCGCCGGGGCTGTTGATGTACAGCCAGATGTCGGCGTCGGGGTCCTCACCCTCGAGGAACAGCATCTGGGCGCAGATGATGTTGGCGATGTCGTCGTTGACGTCGGTGCCCAGGATGATGATCCGGTCCCTCAGGAGACGGTTGAAGATCTCCGAGGTCGGGTTGCCCATCGGCTGCTGGGCGAACGGCATGGGCGGGAGGTCGCTCATCTGGGTCATCGGGGCGCAGGCTAGCTGTAGATCCCATCCACGTTCGTCATGACGGGCTCCTTGAGGATTGGGGGTGCGACCCTCCCTCACCTCAAGGAGCCCGATGGAACTGCACGGTAACGCCCGCCTGACCCCGCACGGC
>Ga0180217_1001714_pt1 | contig 22526 bp, 19 predicted proteins | sample eDN3rd37CBELigOP_FD_128521 | JGI IMG/M metagenome (GOLD analysis project Ga0180217, IMG submission 128521) | Enriched Organic Plus compost microbial communities from Emeryville, California, USA - eDNA 3rd pass 37_C BE-Lig OP (version 2) (version 2) ... | reverse complement strand
GCAACAATAACACCGCAGGACCCCAGCTGGCGCCCCACCCGAACACGAAGGAGAGCGCCGCCCCCGCGAGAGCCATCCCCACCAGGACCGATCTGCGGCCGATCCGGTCCGACAGGCTGCCGCTCAGCAGTGTGGAAACGGCCCCAGATAGATGAAGGACGCAGGCGACGACGACCCCGAGCGTTACTGCAGGCCATCCGATTTGTGTGGTAAGCGCAATTGTAAGGAAAGCGGGCGCCCAAGCCCACATGCCCAGCAACTCCCAGCAGTGGGCAGTGTAGCCTGCGGTAAGCAGGATCGACTGTCGTGACAGGAGGCTGTCGCTGAATTTGGGAGCCGGGGCCACCGATGCTTCCCGGCGGTGGATTCGGTTCGGTTCTCGTGAGAGCGCTGCGATGGAGGCAGCCAAACCTGCCGCCAGGACGGACGCAACGATCAACCACGTCGATTGATAGCCGATCTTCGGGATGCTTGCCGCGGCCAGGGCGATTGCCGCGCAATATCCGAGGGAAGAGCCGGCCAGGATCAATCCCATCGCCCTGCCGCGGGCGTGGGGCGGCACCTGTTCGGCTACCAGCATCAATGCTGGGGTGTAGGAGCCACCCAGCGAAAGGCCGACGAGCCCGTACAAGATGAGTGCACTTTCGTGCGAGTGGGCTGCAAGAGCGAAGGCGAGGAAGGCAAATACCGAGCAGGCATTCGAAGCCAGGAACACCCGCTTCGCACCCAAATGGTCCGACAGCCATGACGTCACCAGGAGCGACACGGCGTAGGTTATGTTGAAGACCGACTGTATTGCGCCCGCCTCGGCGCCGGACATCCGCCATTCGTCGAGCAGGAATGGCAAGCTTCCCGCATATATCATCATTGCCATGCTGGCGGAAAAACGGCTGACGGTCAGGAGGAGGAGAGACGCGCTCATGCCCAGTTGGAACCTTGTGCTCACGCAACTAAGAAATGTATCGATCGTATCAGTCAAAAATGAATCGTTCGACCTATGATGTCCTCCAACCGAACGATAGTTTCAGCGCCGCCGCTGCGAGTACCGTTACCGTCGCGAGGACAACGGACAAGAGGAGCGCTCCCTCTTCTCCTGTCGTGGAGATCACCTTCGCGTAGACCAAAGGGGCAGCGGCGGAAAACAGGAAGCTTGGTGCGATCAGCCGTCCTACGAAACTGCCATAGGTGCGATGATCAAAGAGCACCAGCGGCAGGGTCCCGCGGGTGATCGTCACCAGACCGTTCCCTGCGCCGTAGAAGAAGGCGAAGGCGCCTGCGGCGATCCAACTCCCACTGGCCAGATAAGCCGTCATGAAGGCCAGCGGGAGCACTGCCGTGGATGCAAGATTCAGCGTCAGCGGGTGGAGCGTCTTGCCGAAAAGAACATCGCAGAGCCGTGCCAGCGACTGGCCAATACCGCGAAGCGTTGCCGTATTGACCGCAGCGGCTGCGCCCAGCCCGAGCCCCGATAGTATGGCGATCATGTGCGCCGACATGCCGGAGTTCAGGAAATTCGTGATCGCAACAATAGCAGCGTAGAGCAGCGCGGCTATCAAACGTTGCCTTTCTCTCGGGGGTCGGGTTGCCGCCGGCGCGGTGTTTGCGGCCGCCTGTCCGGAATATCGCGCGGTGGGCAGGGTCAGATGCAGCGGCACGACGAGCAGAGCGATCACGGCGTAGATATACAACGCGCCTCTCCAGCCGAGGCAGTCTGCCAGGTAGCTGCCGAAAGGCCAGAACACAGTCGAGGCAAGCCCCCCCAAAAGCGTGATCTGCGCCATGGGCAGACGTGCTTGGGGACCGCCTGCCCGGGCCAGAGCGGCGAACGCTGCGTCATAGAGCGAGAGCCGCATGCCCGCGCCTAATATCGCCCAGGCGGCCAGGTAGGTCAGGTGGTCCCGCGATGTCGCCATCAGGAGACAGCCCCCGGCGTTGAGGAGAGCTCCCGCGACCATCGCCGATTTGCCCCCGCGCTTGTCCACGAGAGTTCCAGCAAAAGGGGAACATAAGCCCATCACCACGAGAGCTAGCGAGAAGCCGCCATATACGGCCTCGCGCGACCAGCCGAGATCGGCGGCGATGAGTTCGCCGAACACACCGATGAGATAGTACGAAATCCCCCAGGAAACGAGCTGCGAGAGCCCTAAGCACAGGATGGCGGAGCGCGGAATCACGGAGCATCCACCCGACGCTCATCGCCATCGGGAAGATCTGCATCACCCCTGCCGACGGGGCGTTGCATCAGGACGGTATCCACCCACCGGCCGAACTTGAAGCCGGCGGAGCGGATTGTGCCGATCATGTTGAAGCCGAGTTTTCTGTGGAGGGATATCGAGCCGAAATTGGCGCTATCTCCAATGACCGCCACCATCTGCCGCCACGGACCGGACTCGCATTCTCGAATGAGCGCGGCCAGCAGCACCGTTCCAATACCACGCCGGACGAAAGCCGGTGCTATATAAACCGAATCCTCGATCGTATAGCGATAAGCCGGTCGCGGCCGATAAGGACCCGCATAGGAATAGCCGACGACACCCTTCTCCGTCTCCGCGACGAGGAACGGAAGGTTCAGCCGCAAGCAAGCTCGGTGGCGCTCCAATAGCTCCTCGACGCTTGGAGGTGTCGTCTCGAAGCTCGCCAGGCCATTCGCGACATGATGGGCGTAGATCGCCTGAATCTGCTTGATATCCGCATTGGAGCAATGGCGGACGGCAACCGTCTCTGTAGCTTTTTGGTAATTGCCGTCCATTCCGGTCAGCCCTTGTTTGCCACCAAACCCGTTGACCTTCTGGGCCGCCACTGGCGTCTTTCCCGGCAGGAATGATTGTTGATCCCCGACGAGTGATCCCGGGCAGGTAGGAGAATCTCCCCGATGAAAGAGCGCGCGTCGGCGGGAGGCATCGGCTTCGGTCATCAATCGCTAGCGCATGGTATTGGGGGCCTTCGAATAAAGAAAGCTTTGTCTTTTTATGCGAAGCATGAGAATGTCTTTGCCATGCGCGGGCTCAATCTGAACCAAGTACAGGCATTCCTCGATGTCGTAGAGCTGGGAAGCTTTTCGGCCGCTGCGGAACGAGCGAGCCTCACGCAACCAGCGATTAGTCTTCAGATCCGTGAGCTCGAGCGGCAGCTCAAAGTGGCGCTCATCGAACGCGTCGGTAGACGTGCACAGCCAACGCCGGCGGGCGCTGCCTTCATGGATTATGCCAGGCAGTTGACCCATTTGAGCGCGGCCGCCGCGGAGGAAATGGCTCGGTACGCCACGGGTCAAATGGGCAGAGTCCGCATCGGAACTGGAGCAACCGCTTGCATCTACCTCTTGCCGACCGTCCTGCGGCAGTTGAAGCAGCGGTTCCCTTCGCTCGAAGTCACCGTAACGACGGGCAATACGAACGAGTTTGTGAAAGCTGTGGAGGCGAACACGATAGATGTTGGACTGGTGACATTGCCCGTCACAAGCCGAGCGTTGGAGGTCATCCCCGTCCTGGATGACGAGTTCGTCGCGATCGGTCCACCCGATCTGGACTTCCCGGAGGTCGTCGATCGCGAGACGCTGGCACGCTATCCGCTGATATTGTTCGAGCCGGGCGGCAGCACGCGGCGTATCGCAGACGAGTGGCTATCGCAGCGGGCGGCTGCGCCAAAGCCGATCATGGCGCTTGGAAACGTGGAGGCGATCAAGGAATTGGTGGGCGCCGGGTTAGGATGCGCAATCCTTCCAAAACTGGCCGTAGATCATGCAAGACAGGGCGTCGCGTTGACCGTCCGTTCGCTGCAACCGCGACTGCATCGCACGCTGGCCATAATCGTCCGAAAGGACAAGAAGCTTCACCGTGGGCTGCGCGAAACCATCCAGGCTCTGAAATGCCTGGCGGTTCCGCGGGAGACGAGCAACTTCGGCCGCGACGATGTGGAGAAATAAGCAAAGGCCATGATCCGGCAGCTGCGCTATCCCACAGGATGAATCCCGGCCCGAGACCGCCGATTGCCCTCTCAGAGCCCCCGCTTCCGAGAACATAGATTGCGCAGAGCTTGCACGACCAGTCGCTTCGTGCGGCGGGCACGATAGAGCCTAATCAAGGGCTCGATCTCAGCAAAGCTGGCTCCGGAAACTCCCAACGCCCTGATCTGCTCGAGAAGGCGAATGTCTTCTTCGTCTTCGGCCGGTTCCGATCCTTTCCCTCTCCGCGGATCCTTGCCTAAGAGAAGCATCGCCTGTGCATCCCACTGCCAATCGAGGGTGGAATATAAGTGGCGGCCCGGCTGTCCGGGCCGCTCCTTCCTCAGCGCCGGGATGCCTGCGCGGCGTAGCCGTAGCTGTCGTATGAATACTCGGCTACGCGGAACCACTCGTAGGATTCATCGCGAAACTTCTTCCAGCCGGGGTAGATTTTCGCCCATGCAGGATTGCTGGCGCTGTACTCGTCATAAAGCTTGAATGTCACGTCATAGGCGGAATCGAGCACATCGCGAGGGAGCGGCCGGAGTTGCACGCCCTTCCCTACCAGAGAACGGATCGCGGCCGTGTTCTTGACATCGTAAAGAGCCTGCATGTTCAGGTTGGCCGCCTTGCATGCGGTGTCCAGCGCCGCCTTGTAATGGTCCGGCAGGCCATCATACTGGGCCTTATTGATGAAGAAGTGGATCGTCAGGCCACCTTCCCAATAGGCGGGGTAGTAGTAATAGGGCGCGATCTGATGGAAGCCGAGGCGTTCGTCATCATAGGGCCCAATCCACTCGGCCGCGTCGATCGTCCCGCGCTCCAGCGCGGGGTAGATATCACCGCCGGGCAATTGCTGGGGAACCACGCCGAGCCGCGCCATCACCTCGCCCGCAACACCGGCGATCCGCATTTTTACGCCGTTGAGATCGGCCAGGCTTTTGATTTCCTTTCGAAACCAGCCGCCCATCTGGGCACCGGTCGCACCGCCCGGAATGGCGACGATCCCATATTGTTCGAGAAAGGCGTTGTATAATTCGTTGCCGCCGCCGTGATAGAGCCATGCGTTTTGCTGGCGAGCATTAAGGCCGAACGGAATGGTGGAACCGATGGCGAAGGTCGGATCTTTCCCGGTGAAGTAGTAACCGCATGTATGTGCGATCTCGACACTATTGGCCTGCACAGCATCAATGGCTTGGGGGCCGGGAACGAGTTCTCCTGCCTGGAAAACCTGAATCTGAAACTTGCCGTCTGTGATGGCCGACAGCGCTTCGGCCATGACGACGGCCCCGCCATAAATCGTGTCCAGGCTGTTCGGAAACCCGGAGGTAAGCCGCCAGCGAATGTTCGGCAGTTCCTGTGCGATCGCAGGTGCCGCTATGGCACCCCCTGCCGTCGCAGCGACGCTTGCGACTGCCCCCTTTGAGAGGAAGCTACGTCGGCTGATATTCTTGGTCATTGATTCCTCCTCTTTCGATGCTTCTGCGCCCATCGCATTCGCACCACTGCTTGCTCACGGTGAAACTGCATCGCCTTGCCGGCCCTGGGCCGGTGAAGTGAGAGCTGGTTGAGCGCCGAAAGCCGGTGGCGGCGCATCAAAACCCGACGAGGGCCCTCCGAAGGGTGGTGTGCCAGGCGTATCGTAGGGACTGACCCCGGGCATCGGAACGTCGATCTGTATGGTGGACGGGTCTATCGTCACCTGGCCCGACCGGTAGTGCGTGACCAGTTGCGGGAAAGCGATCAACACGCCGACCATGGCCAGCTGCATGAGGAGGAATGGCATCGCTCCCATATAGATTTGCCCGGATGTCACGGGCTGGATCGTCGCTCCCGTGACACGATCCTTGTACGCGCGCGCCGGCGCAACGGACCGCAGATAAAAAAGAGAAAAGCCGAAGGGCGGGTGGATGAATGCGGTCTGCATGTTCACCGCCAGCATGACCCCGAACCAGATGAGATCAATGCCTAGCGAGTCCGCGACGGGAGCCAACAAGGGAATGATGATGAACGCCAGCTCGAAATAGTCGAGGAAGAAGGCAAGGAAGAAAACGAGCAGGTTTGCGACGATCAGAAACCCGATCTGTCCGCCCGGCGTGGCGGTCATCAGGTGTTCGACCCAGAGATGGCGGTCAATACCGTAGAAGGTGAGCGAGAAGATTCGCGCGCCCAATAGGATGAAGATGACGAATGAAGACAGTTTTGCCGTTGAATAGAGCGCTGACTTGAGCATATCGAGGTCAAGCCTGCGGTTGATGATTGCAAGTGCCAAAGCGCCGACGGCGCCCATCGCACCACCCTCCGTTGGTGTCGCGAGTCCTATGAAGATTGTGCCAAGCACCAGGAATATGAGGACGAGCGGAGGGACGAGCGAGGTCACGACCTTGCCGGCCAGCCGCCAGCCACGCAGCGTACGCGCTTCTGCGGGCAGGGCTGGAACGCTCTTGGGGGATAGCAGCGACGTCGCGACGATGTAGGCGGAATAGGCCGCCACCAGAAGCAGGCCGGGGATCAGCGCACCCTTGTACATGTCTCCAACCGAGCGTCCCAACTGGTCGGCCAGGACGATCAGGACAAGACTGGGCGGAATGATCTGAGCCAGGGTGCCGGATGCAGCGATGGTTCCGGAAGCCACCTTCCGGTCATAGCCGTAACGCAGCATGATCGGCAGCGAGATCAGCCCCATCGAAATGACCGAAGCTGCAACCACGCCGGTCGTGGCTGCGAGGATCGCTCCGACAAAGACAACGGCGAAGGCAAGGCCGCCACGAATGGGTCCAAAAAGCTGGCCGATCGTGTCCAGCAGTTCTTCGGCCATGCCGCTGCGTTCGAGGATCAGTCCCATAAAGGTGAAGAACGGGATCGCCAGCAATGTCTCGTTCGACATCTGACCGAATATGCGGTCGGGTATTGTGCCAAAGAGGTTGATGGGGAGCAGCCCAAGCTCGATACCTATGAAGCCGAACAGAAACCCGACAAAGGCGAGGGCGAACGCCACCGGGTAGCCGATCAGGAGCACCACGATCAGCGATAGAAACATGATCGGGGCGAGATTTTGCGCGATGAAGGCGGTCATGAACCGTGCACCTGAAGGGCAGCCTCTGTCGCCGCGTCGGCTTGCACAGGGTCGGGAATGAGGCCTCTTAGGATGGCAATCCGCTTAATCAGCTCAGAAACGCCTTGGAGCAGAAGGAGCGAAAAGCCGACGGGAATAAGCAGCCAAACTGGCCAGAGCAAAAGACCTCCAGTGTTGTTGGAAACCTCGCCGCTTTCCAGTTTGGCGAGGAAGACGGGCCAGGACAGGTAGATGGTGATCAGGCAGAAGGGAAAGAGGAAGAAAATCGTCCCGAGAATGTCGATCCAGATCTGGGCTTTTCGCGGCAGCTGACCGTAGATGAGGTCCACTTTTACGTGCTCGCTGCTGAGCAGCGTCCAGGCGGCGCACATCAGGATTACTGCCGAGAAGAGATACCATTGCGCCTCGAGCCAGGCATTTGAGCTCAGATTGAAGAGCTTGCGCGTTGTGGCATTGGTTGCGCTTACAAGGACAGCCGCCAAAACGAGCCAGGATACTGCACGTCCGACACGGGCATTGATCGTGTCGATGATCCTCGCCGCATACAACAATCGGCTCATCTCATTCTCCCCCCTCGAATTCCGCCAATTGGCACGCCGGACACGGGTGGCCGCCGACGCGCCTGCAAACAGCCATCCTTGAAAGCGGATCTCAAATTCCACATCCCCGATGGAACCGTATCGCTAAAGAAGGCGATAGAAGTACGATGCATGTGATACGATTAATACGTTTTGCAGAAGGGGTACGCGCCTGTCAATGGCCGACATGTGAACGAGCCTGCATTGAGGCAACAAGAGGGTTCCGCTTGAGGCGCTGAAGTGGGATGGCCGAAATTCCGCGCGATTGCATGGTTGTTAAGGGCAGGCGAGCCCACTCGCATCTAGCTGCTTATCCGCCAAAGTTTCTCTTATGCTCCGGATAAGTGAAACGGACTGTTCATTATCCGATACATTGGGAGACCTAATTGTATCATTCGGAGGGTCGGGTGCTAAGCCAGGGCAATGCGTTTTGGAATGGTCTGCTTCTGAGCCATGCGCTCTTCGAGCGGGCTGCGTCCGAGGGGACCGAGCAAAGATATCTGCATGGGAGTCGACCAACTTTTGCTGTGGTTTCTCAAAGTGGACGAGCTGTGCCGCCGCCGCGCGACGATAGTGGCGCAACCGCCGCGATGCTCCTGCTTGCGCTGGCTTTCCTCCTGATCGCGGTTATGGAAGCGGGGGCCGGGGTAGGGGTCATAAGGATCGATGTGCGTCTGAGCGGCGGAGAGCCGCTCGAGGTCGCAGTGTTCTATCCCACTGATGAAGGAACAGAGATCACCGCAATCGGCCCCTATGATGTCCGGGCAGAAATCGACGCCCCCGCATCTACAGGTTCATTTCCTCTGGTCGTGATTTCGCATGGATCGCTTGCGAGCATGCTCAGTCATCATGACTTGGCCAGTTACCTCGCCCATAGCGGTTTCGTCGTCGCCGCCGTCGAGCACACCGGCGACAATTACAAGGATCGAAGTGGGCTAGGAAGACTGGAGAATGCATCGAACCGCGTGAAGGAAGTGTCGGCTGCGATCGACGCTTTGCTTGAAGGTCCGCTCCGCCGGATGATTGACCCTGGTCGAATAGGCGTCGTCGGCTATTCTGCCGGTGCGACGACCGCGCTTATGCTGGCTGGCGCCACACCTGTCTTCGAAGCCCTCATTGATTACTGTGCAGGGATGAGTCGCCGGACCGCGCTTTGTGAGGCGGGTGGGCGGCGCATTCCCGGTTCAGCGCCCTTGCAAGTCTTGCCGGACAGGCGGATTGGTGCGGTCTTCTTGCTGGCGCCGATCGGGGCCGTCTTCCCGTCGAAGAACCTTCCTGTCACGATTCCCGTCGGCATTGTAGCGGCGGGTTCGGATCAGGAAGTCCCGTTGGAGCAACACGTCGAACCGCTGGTCGAGGGCCTTTCCAATCTCGTGGTCCTCGATGTCATCCCCCTTGCAGGGCACTCGGTTTTTTTGGCGCCGTGCAGCGACCGGCTGAAGGCAGTGGAAAGAGAACTCTGTACTGATCCGCCGCTCGTTGACCGCGTCCGCGAGCATGCCCTCCTGAACGCCCTGGCGCTTTCCTTCTTCCAACATGCCTTCCGAGACGGCGGATCAAGCCAGAGGGACGGGCAGAAACCATGAGTTCTTACGGACTCTAGAACAAATCGTCAGAACTGCAGGGTTCTCATTCTTGCGGGCTGAAAATGACGGAGAGGCGGACTCCCGCTCCTACGACCCGTATCGATATAGACGCTCCTGAGAGAAGGGTCCGACCATGAGGTCGCCTGTCTTGGATGGATCCAAGTTGGTTTTGAGCTGATGGTTGCAGCAACCCTTCGGATGAACTCCGCCGTATCGACGCTCAAGACGTTGGCTTCGCGATAGTGACACCCAGCTTTCCCTGCGGTGCTTGCGTAAACTCCGCGCCCATCTCCTCAAGTATGCGCCTGAAGATCAGTACGGTTTCGTCCGGGCAAGACGCGTTGCCGTTTTCAAACCGTGTGACGGTAAGGCCGGACACGCCGGTCAGCCGCGCCAATTCGCGCACACTGACCCGCAGTCCGGCTCTCGCCATCCGGCATTGTGCGGGAGTGATGAGCCTGGACGCATCGAGAGAATTATTCCGGCTCATCTCTATACGGTCGCGATCCTCGTCATCGAATGTTCCTCGCGCTCAATGTCACGGCAACGGATCGTTGCATCCGGACGGTTGATCGCATGAGCCACAGATCAGCTGGCATGTTCTTCAACTTCCTGCCGATGTGCAGTGCCTGGGCGGGTTGGCGCCTGACCAGCCTCATCGGACAACCGGCGCTGGCCAAGGAGACGCATGACCGCCAGGAAGAACACAGGCACAAAGAGGACCGACAGGATAGTCGCCGTAATCATCCCTCCCAGCACGCCCGTACCGATCGCGTTCTGGCTCGCCGCGCTGGCACCCGAAGCGATGGCAAGCGGCACCACGCCGAGGGTGAAGGCGAGTGACGTCATCAGGATCGGCCGAAAACGCAGTTGCGCGGCTTCGACGGTCGCCTCGAAGAGGGATTTGCCCTCCGCCAGCAGATCCTTCGCGAATTCCACGATCAAAATCGCGTTCTTCGCCGACAGGCCGATGATCGTGATCAGGCCCACCTTGAAGTAGACGTCGTTCGGCATGTCCCGCAGCGTGACGGCGATGACGGCGCCGATCACGCCGAGCGGAACGACCAGGATCACGGAAAGCGGAATCGACCAGCTCTCATAGAGGGCGGCGAGCAGCAGGAAGATGAAAACCACCGTCAGCGAAAGGAGCATCGGCATCTGATTGCCGGACTGGATCTCCTGCAGCGATTGACCCGACCACTCATAGCCGAAACCTTCCGGCAGCTCGCCGACGAGCCGCTCCATCTCCTCGATGGCTGCGCCCGAGGAATAGCCAGGCATGGCGTTGCCGCTGATGCGCAGAGCCGGATAGCCGTTATACCCCACCACCTGCGCCGGCCCTTTGCTCCATTCGATGGTCGCGAAGGAACGGATCGGCACCATCCCGCCATGGCTGTTACGCACATTGAGGTTCAGGATGTTGTCGGGCTGGAGGCGATGTTCGGAGTCCGCCTGGATGGTAACCCTCTGCATACGTCCTGCATTGGGGAAATCGTTTACGTAGGCCGATCCGAGATTCGACGAGATCGTGTTGTTGATGGCCGAAAAACTTACGCCGAAGGCCTCCGCCTTCTGGCGGTCGATCAGCAGACCGACCTCCGGGATGTCGGGCATTCCCTCGATGCGCAGGCCGGTCACGATCGAACTCTCATTGGCCGCAGCAATGAGCTGGGCGCCGGCCGCGCTCAGTGCCTCCTGGCCGAGACCCGCACGATCCTGCAGGCGGAAGGCGAAGCCACCCGTCGTGCCCAGGCCCGCAATCGGGGGCGGCGACAGGGCAAAAGCAATTGCGTCCTTGATCTGCATCAGCTTCATATTGGCGCGCGCAGCCAATGCCTCGGCGGAATTCTCCGGACCGCGCTCCGCCCAGTCGGTGAGGGTGATGAAGGCAAGGCCGGCATTCTCGCCCGCCCCGCTGAAGCTGAAGCCGCGAACGAAAGCGGTTTGATCGACGGCTTCTTCTTCCTTGAAGATGCCTTCCACCTGATGCTGGACCGCATCGGTGCGGTTTGTGCTGGCACCGGCAGGAGCCTGCATATCGACAAGGATGAAGCCCTGATCCTCGTTCGGCAGGAAGGATGAAGGCAGGCGCAGGAACCCCCAGCCGAGCGCGGCGATGAGCACGAGATAGATCACCATAACCCGGCCGACGCGGCCGAGCAGCCAGCGAACGCCGCTCGTATAGCAGCTGGTCGTGCGTGCGAACCCCCGGTTGAACCAACCGAAAAAGCCTTTCTTCTCCTGACCATGCCCTTTGATCGGCTTCAGGAAGGTTGCGCACAATGCAGGCGTGAAGGAAAGCGCCAGCAGCCCGGAGAAGGCGATGGAGACGACCATCGTCAGCGAGAACTGCTGGTATATCACTCCGACCGAACCCGGGAAGAAGGCCATTGGAATGAACACAGCCGCAAGCACCATCGTGATGCCGATGATCGCGCCGCTGATCTGTCCCATTGCCTTGCGCGTCGCCTGGACTGGCGAAAGCCCCTCCTCGGCCATGATGCGCTCGACATTCTCGACCACGACGATCGCGTCATCGACGAGGATGCCGATGGCAAGCACCATGGCAAACATGGTCAGTACGTTGATGGAGAAACCGGTAGCCCACATGACCGCGAACGTACCCATGAGAGCTACCGGAACCACGAGCATCGGGATGATCGTGTACCGGAAGTTCTGCAGGAAGAGGAACATCACGGCGAAGACGAGCACCATGGCCTCGAGCAGCGTATGGACGACCTTCTCGATCGAAACAGCGACGAAGGGCGAGGTGTCATAAGGAATGACATACTCGATCCCCTCGGGGAAAAACCGCGCCAGCTCATCCATTTTCGCGCGCACGGCCTCGGCTGTAGCCATCGCATTGCCGGAGGGCGAAAGCTGCACGCCGATACCAGCTGCCGGCTGGCCATTGATACGGGTGGAGAAATTATAGCTTTCGGCACCCACCTCCACGCGCGCGACGTCGCGCAGGCGCACGGTTGAACCATCTTCATTGGCTCGCAGGACGATCGAGCCGAACTCCTCCGGCGTGCTGAGCTGTCCATCGACGCGGACAATGGCAGTCGAGCGGGAAATCTCGCTCGGTTGTGTGCCGATGCTTCCGGCCGCCACCTGGGCGTTCTGAGCCGTGATTGCCGCTGACACATCGGCCGGCGTGAGGTTGAGACCCACCATCTTGTCGGGGTCGAGCCAGATACGCATGGACTGCTGGCTGGCAAAGACCTGTGCTCGGCCCACGCCGTCGATGCGCTGGATCTCGCCAAGGATATTGCGGTTGATGTAGTCGCCAAGCTCGACCGCGTCGCGGGAGCCGTCATTCGAGATCAGGCCGACCATCATCAGGAAGGATGATCCCGCCTCCATGACCTGGACGCCCGTGCGCCTCACGATATCGGGAAGACGCGCCTCCACCCGCCGGATGGCATTCTGAACGTCGATGGCGGCCTTGCTGGAATCCGTGCCCGGTTCGAAGGTGGCATTGATCTGCATCATGCCGGAGGAGTCGGAGGTGGACTCGAAATATATCAGACCTTCGACACTATTCAGCTCATTCTCGATCGGGCGAGTGACGCTCTGATATATGTCTTCCGGGGCGGCGCCAGGATAGATGGTGTAGACCGTGATCTGTGGTGGCGCGACGCTGGGATACTGCGCTACGGGCAGTTGTGGAATGGCAAGCAAGCCCGCAAGCAGGATGAAGATTGCGACGACCCAGGCAAAAACCGGGCGGCCAATGAAGAACTGAGCCATTTGCTATTTCTCCTCAGTCGGCCGCTCTGTCGGAAGACTTAGCGAGTGCCGTATCGCCCTTTCCGTGCGGGTCCGTAGCGTCATTAGCCGAGGCCAGAGACCAGGGCTCGGGCACGACCGTCGCGCCGGGCGCAATCTTCTGGAAGCCTTCGACGATCACACGGTCGCCCTCTTCAAGCCCTTCGCCGATGACCCAACGGTCCTCGAATGCGCGGGCGACCTGCACCGGCCTAAGCTCGACGACATTCTCGCCATTCACGACATAGACCTGCGCCGTGCCGGAAGCATTGCGCTGCACCGCCTGCTGCGGAACCGCGATCGCCTTCTCCTGGATGCCCTGCTCGATCTGAACGCGGACATACATGCCCGGCAGCAGGTTTCCGTCGGGATTGGGGAACTCTCCCCGGAGCGTGATCTGCCCGGTGCTCTCGTCCACGGTTGCTTCTTCGAAGAGCAGGCGGCCGTGCTGGGGATAGGGCGTGCCGTCGTCATAGAGGAGACGCAGGCGCGCCTCGCCGGAGGCGACCGTGGACAGCTCGCCGGCCTCCAAGGCGCGTCGCAGCGCCAAAAGTTCGTTGGCCGACTGCGTGAAATCGGCGTAGACGGGATCGAGCTGCCGGATTGTCGTGAGCGCCTGCTGCATGGTGGAGCTGACCAGCGCGCCTTCCGTGACATTGGCGCGGCCGATCTTTCCTGAAATCGGCGCGGTCACTTCCGAATATTGTAGGTTGAGCTGGGCTGAAGCGAGGCCGGCTTCAGCGATCGCCACCTCCGCGTTGGCTTGAGCGAGCGCGGCGAGCGAGCTATCCAGCTGCTGGCGGGAATTTACGCCGCGCTCGGCGAGCGAGCGCTGCCGGTCCGCATCCTGTTGCGCTTGCTTCTGAACCGCCTTGGCGCGCTGCAGGGTCGCCTCGGCGCTCTGCACTTGCACCTCGAAAGGGCGCGGATCTATGCGGTAAAGGACGTCTCCCTTCTCCACCAGGCTTCCCTGGGTGAAGACGCGCTCGAGAATGACGCCGGATACCTGCGGCCTAACCTCTGCGATCCGGGTTGGAGCGATGCGCCCCGGTAATTCGTTCAGAACAGGGATCCGCTCGCGATCCACCTGGACAACCGAAACTTTGGGTGGGGGAGGTGTGCTCCTCTCCTGCGCACTATCGGCATCGCTGCAGGCCGCAAGGGCGAGTGAAACGAAAATGGCTGAAACGGCACGGAATGCGTTTTTTGAGGTAAGCATGATACGACTGCCGAGATGAACGTTGAGAGGAAAAGACGGAGCGTGGGAAGCGCTCCGCCTGACTTGGGAACCAAACATGCGCCACAGCCTGCCTGCGCCTGCAGGATCGAGAAGGTTCGCTACATTCTCTTTCCCGATGCGGGCTTGGAGGGCAGATCATGGCAATAAGAAAGGATTTCGCTTGTGCCGCCCTATATATACGTTCATGATTGTTTGTAAAGAGAGCGGCAGCGGGAGAGGAAGAGGAATTTTCTGAATGCGAAGAACCAAGGCAGAGGCCGAACAGACTCGCGAAAGCATCCTCGATGCGGCCGTCGACGTTTTCTTCGAGAATGGGGTAAGCCGTTCCACTCTCGAGCAAATTGCCGTTCGCGCCGGCGTGACCAGAGGCGCCATCTATTGGCATTTCAAGGACAAGGTCGAGATCTTCAAGGCGCTTCAGGACAGCATTCGGCTGCCTCAAGAAGATTTGATCGTTCACGCCGCGGAACACGGGCATGAGGATCCGCTGACCGTCGTGGAGAATGGGTGTCTTTCGGCTTTGCAGCTTTTCGAGGAGGATGAGCGGCAGCAGCGCATCATGGCGATTCTATCGCAACGCTGCGAATATGTGGGCGAAATGGCGGGCTTTATCGTCAGGATTGGGGAAGCGAACCAACAGATGCTGAACCATATCCGCCGGCTCGTGCAGATGGCTTCGCAAAACGGCTCGCTCCGATCCGAGTGGCAGCCTGAAATCGCCGCCCGCGCGCTTCAATGCACGATGACGGGCCTGATACACGAGTGGCTCCGCAACAATCGCGAATTCAGCCTGACCGAGGTTGGTGGCAAACTCATCGGCGAATTGATGACTTGCTTCCGTGGGCGCAACCGCGCCGAGAATGCCTCCTCACCTAATTGAAGCTGGCCCACGGCATCGTCCGGACAGAGCGGCCGTCAGCGCGACCTTCCGAGTGCTGGCCGTTTATTTATCTTCAGTCGTTCAAGCACACATTGATATTTGCCGGCAATCTTTGAGATGAATTGACCTGTGCCTGTACGGAGGCCAGGGCAGTTCGAGTTCAAGTCGCGCCGGATATTGGTGCGGCTTTCGTGATCGTCGGAGGCGAATTAAAACGAGACTGCTGGATAAGAACCGTCACTGGTTTCTAATCTATTGCGATTGGATCGGGTGATTGACAGCCAGCAGATATCAACCACATTATTCCAGCCAGCGGATAGCTTCGCATTGGGGGACTCAGTTGCGGTGCGTTTCCAATGACGCCATAGAAAATCCGATTGGCGATTGCGAGGCTGCCTCGCTTGTCGCTCGGGCACTCTGTCATCCGCACACCGACGTCCTTTACCGAACTCGACGAAATCGCTCGATCCTGCGCCATCTGCTCCTCCAGTCGGTTGCGTCGATAGCGCTTCTTTGCCTGGGTGAGGTGCCGGCGTGGGCCGATTGCGTCTTAAACGGCGACACCGTGACCTGCTCCGGCTTTGATGCGGACGGATTTACAATCGTCCCGCCTCCACCTCCCGGCCCGACCGTCGTGGTGGAGGTGGAGCCAAGCGCAACTGTGAATGGGCCGTCTTTTATCGACGGTCTTTCATCTCTTATCTTCAATAACAATGGACAGATAAACGGGAACGTCACAGTCACCAACAATGGCGACTTCGCGTTCGACCAGAACGGCACTTTCGGTGGTTGCGTACTCTCGGTAACCGGCTCCGGACTGAACAGCTTGCTTGCCAGGGCCTATCGTTCCGTCGACACCGCCACCATGTCGGGTGCGCGAAACGAGATCGAAAATTTCGGCGTTCTCAATAACGTGGTGACTTTGAACGCCACGATCTCCAACACCATTATCAACCGGACCGGCGCTGCGATCAATCAGCTCAATCTTTTTGGGCCTTCGAACACCATCGACAATGACGGGCTGTTCAACCAGGGCCTGATTTTCAGCAACAACCATACCGCTTCGAGCCAAGTCGACAACGACATAACGAACAGGGCGAACGGTGTTATCAATGGTCTCAACAGCACCGGCACCGCCCATGACGATGTCGACAATTCCGGCACGATCAACGGACCTGCCAATCTTGGCGGTGGCAACGACGCCTTCGTCAACCGCGCTCAACCAACGGTCCGGTCAATCTGGGAGAGGGCGCGGATATCTTCGCTCAGGTGAGCGGCACCATCTGCTGCACGGTGAATCTCGGCGAGGGCAATGACAATGCATTTGTTTTCGACGGGGTGATCAGCTCGGATTTGCAGGGAGGCGGAGGAAGCGATTTCCTTGGTTGGACAGGCGGCCGGATCGTCGCCGGCATCAGGATGGGCGAGGGGGATGATCGGGCGGTATTTTCGGGCCTGGATGCAACCAACCTGACCTCCGGGCTGGCGATCGACGGTGGCACGGGCTACGACCGACTGCTCTGGTACGACACCGAAAACGGCCCAGGCGTCGATGTCGCCCAAATGACCTACTGGGAGAGCGTCGAGCTCTATCTCGATTCCCAGCTTACGTTTAAGAACTACAGCACGCTGACATTGGGTGATCCTGCAACCGGGACGGGTTCGCTCTCGATCGACAGCCGCAGCTCCGTACTCGCCGGCAATGGAACTCACGTCGTAAGACCTTGGAATCCGAGCGCTCTCGCCACAGTCACAAATGCCGGCCTCATCGACCTCACAAACGGCCAGGCGACGGCCACCGATAGGTTCACGATCTTTGGCGACTATGTCGGCCAGAACGGCCGCCTCAACCTGCAGACCGTTCTAGTCGGCGACGATTCTCCGTCCGACCAACTCGTCATTCAGCGCAATTCGTCCGCGGCTTCCGGCCCGACGGCATCTGGCCTGACTGCCATCGGCGTGTCGAACCTGAATGGTCCCGGCGCCATGACAACGAGCGACGGCATCAGGGTTGTGGACGCCGTTGACGGCGCAACGACGACGCTTTCACGCTCGGCCAACGCGTTGCCGCAGGTGTGTTCGAGTATCAGTTGTTTCGCGGCGGCCTGACGCCGAACCCCGCGAATGACGACGATTGGTTCCTGCGCTCCAGCGTGATTTCGCTTCCGCCCTCGCCTCCTCCTCCGGCACCACTGCCACCACCACCCCCGGTTACGCCGCCAATATTGCTCCCGGCACCGGCGCCACCACTGCCTCCGCCTCCTCCGTCGCCACCGCCTATCGATCCGCCTGCGCCACCACCTCCGCCGGCGCCTCCACCACCTGCGCCCCCGCCGCCGGTGCCGCAGCCGCCATCGCCCCCGCCGCCAGCAGAGTCGCCCGAAATCCCGCTGATCCGCCCTGAAATCCCGGGCTATACCATTGCGCCGGCAGTCGCCCAGAGAGTGGGCATCGCTGCGCTCGGCACCTTTCACGAGCGGCGGGGCGATCAGTCTTTGCTGGACAATTACGGGACCGTGCCCGGCGCTTGGGCACGGGTCTTCGGCGAAACATCTGAGCAAGGGTTTTCCGCGAGCGTCGGAGGTCTGGGATACCAGCTCGATCCGCAGTTCGATGGCAGCATCTGGGGCCTGCAAGCGGGCCTGGATCTGTTAGGCTGGGAACATGACGATGGCAGCCAGGATCGACTCGGTCTGTTCTACCTACATACCGAGGCGAGTGGCGATGTGAACGGCAACACGCTGGCCCTGTCGGATACCCGGTCCGGCACCCTCGATTTCAAGGAAAATGCGCTGGGAGCCTACTGGACCCATATTGGCGCTACGGGCTGGTATTTGGATGCCGTGGCAAAGGCTGCATGGCTCGATGGCGATACAGTATCGGATCTAAGCCTCAGAACGGATCTTTCCGGCAACGCCTTCTTGGCCTCGCTTGAAGGCGGCTATCCCTTCGCGCTCGGCGGCTGGACGCTCGAGCCGCAAGCTCAGCTCATATGGCAGCGAATCGACCTGGACGACACGCGGGACAGGTTTTCCAGCATCGATTACGAAGCATTCGAAACATGGACCGGATGGCTCGGCTTGCGGCTGGAAGGGGACACGAGACTGAACGGCATGCCGGTGCAGCCATTCGTCGGTGTCAATCTCTGGCATAACTTTTCATCCAGCTACGCCGTGGAGTTCAATGACCGATCGGTCACGACACATCTGGAAGGCACATCTGTGGAACTTCGTGCCGGGCTTTCAGCTCAGATATCGCAAAACGTCGGTGCCTACGGCGCCCTGCATTTCAGCACTGACCTCGACGGCAACGACCATCAAGCATATGGAGGCAATATAGGCCTGCACATCAAATGGTAGTTTCACCGTGAAAGAGCTTACCGCGTATGTCGTCGATGGGCACGATGTGCGGATCAGGCCGGCGCCGCTCGAGCGGGAATGGATGGACAACACCGACCAGCGGTTTGCCTACCGCTGCCTGCCGCTTAACATCGCCAATGCGCATGGCTGGGAACTTTTATGCACGACCGCCTTCTCAGCCATCTGGGACGGCCGCCCGAGCATTGATGCCATACGTCTCAAGTCAAGGCCACTCGGCGAAACGTCCCCAGCCATGAGCCATTTCGGGAACAGGATCCTGACCTTCCACGTCCCGTGTCTTTTCCGGACCGAGCCTGGGATCGATCTCTTCGTGACCGGGCCGCTCAACAGGCCGAAAGACGGGATAGCAGCACTCTCAGGCATCGTAGAGACAGATTGGTCTCCGTATACCTTCACCATGAACTGGAAGTTCACGCGTCCAAACCAGCGCGTGCATTTCGAGGTGGATGAGCCCTTTTGCCATCTCTTTCCCCTTCAAAGAGGCAGTCTTGCAACCGTGACGCCGACGGTCCGCAAGCTCTCCGATGATAGCGATCTCGAACAGGAGTTCAGAAATTGGTCGGAAAGCCGCAACGTCTTCAATGCCGATTTAGGAAATCCCACCTCCAAGGCGGCTCAGGACAAGTGGCAGAAGGGATATTCAAGGGAATGAATCCCTCAGGCACGCCAGCCCCTGAAGGTCATCGCAGTCGGCTGCGCCTGCAGCCGTTTAAACCCGTATAACCGAGGCCGTGGTGCCTCGCTCTTCCGTCTCGGCGATCCGATCAAGGTCACTCCGCGTCCTGCTCAGTAAACGGCGATCCGCCGGTCGCCCAGCGACTCCACCCTGATCTCCGTTTCGTACATATCGCTCAGCAACTGCTGCTCGATGATCTCCTCTGCGGTGCCGTTGGCGACGATGCGGCCGTTCTTCATGGCGACGATGTAATCGGAATAAGCGGACGCCATGTTGATATCATGCAAGACAACGATGATGGCCTTGCCGAATTCCCTGGCTGTGCGGCGGATCAGCCGCATGATCTCCACCGCGTGCTTGATATCCAGATTGTTGAGCGGCTCGTCCAGCAGCACGTAGTCGGTATCCTGGCACAGGACCATCGCCACGAAGGCGCGCTGCCGCTGGCCGCCGGAGAGCTCGTCAAGGAAGCGGTCGGCAAAGGCCTCGAGGCCCAGAAAACCGATCGCCTCGCGCACGTGCCGCTCGTCTTCGACCGTGTAACGCCCCTTGGAGTAGGGATAGCGGCCGAAGGTGACGAGATCACGTACGGTGAGCCGCGCCACCAGATGGTTGTCCTGTTTGAGCAGGGAAAGGCGCCGGGCCAGCTTGTCACTGGGCGTGCTGGCGACATCGAGCCCGTCGACCCGGATCGCGCCCTTGTCTGCCGGCAGCAGGCGGCCGATCATCGACAAGAGCGTCGACTTGCCGGCGCCATTCGGGCCGATGATGGACGTTACCCCTCCCGCCGCGAGCGTGAGAGAAACGCCGTCCACCACAAGTGTGTGGCCATAGGCCTTGCTGACAGTCTCGATCTCGATCATCGAGCCACTCCCCTGACGACCAGCAGGATGAAGAAGATCCCGCCGGCGAATTCGATGATGATGGAAAGCGCGGTGTCGAAGGCGAAAACCCGCTCCAGGATTACCTGACCGCCGACGAGGAATACGACCGCGATGAGCGCGGCGGCAGGAAGAAGGACGGCATGCCGCGCCGTGGGCAGCAGCAGATAGGCGAGATTGGCCACGAGCAGGCCGAAGAAGGTGACCGGGCCGACCAGCGCCGTTGAGACGGCTACGAGCACCGTCACCATGGCAAGGACGAAGGTGACGGTCCGACGGTGGTCCACGCCCAGCACGATGGCATTTTCCCGCCCAAGCGCCAGGATGTCGAACACCGGCAGCATGCGCCAGGCCATGATGCTGACCATGGCGACCGCTGCGCCCGAAATAGCGAGCAGAGTGGTGTCGATCGTGTTGAAGCTGGCGAACAGCCGGTCCTGCAGGATCAGGAACTCGCTCGGATCGATCACCCGCTGGAGAAAACTCGCGACGCTGCGGAACAGGATGCCGAAGATGATGCCGACCAGCATCAGGAAATGAAGGCTGCGGGCGCTGCCGGAGAAGAGCCAGCGAAAGAGCAGCCCGGCGAACAGAACCAGCGCGGCGACCTCGAAGACAAAAAGCAGTTGCGGATTCATGGCCGAGACACGGCCCGCGCCGAGGAAGAAGACAAGCGCCGTCTGGATCAGGACATAGAGGGAGTCGAATCCCATGATGGAAGGTGTGAGGATCCGGTTGCCCGTAACCGTCTGGAACAGGACTGTCGAGACGGCGATCGAATAGGCGACGAGCACCAGCCCGGCCAGCTTGGCGCCGCGGAACGGGAGGATGAAGTCCCATCGGCCTCGCGCGCCGAGCGTCATGAAGGCAAGCGTAGCGGCGAGTGCCAGAAGGACAAGCACAAGCATGACCGCCCTCGTGCGGAGCCGCCTAGCATCAGGCGACACGGGCGTTCCTCCGCAAGAGCAGGTACAGGAAAAAGATGGCGCCGATCACGCCCATCACGGTACCGATGGGAATTTCATAAGGGTGGATGATCAGCCGCCCCAGGATATCGCAGGCAAGCACAAAACCGGCACCCAGAAGAGCCACCCAGGGCAGCGAGCGGCGCATATTGTCCCCCATCAGCATGCTGACCACATTGGGCACGATCAGGCCGAGAAAGGGCACGACGCCCACTGTGACCACCACCGCAGCCGTCACGGTGGCCACGATCACCAATCCGAGCGTGACGACCCGGCGGTGATTGAGGCCGAGATTGGTCGTGAACTCCTGCCCCATTCCGGCGACCGTGAACCGGTCTGCTGCGATATAGGCGAGGAGGGTGAGGGCTGCGGCGCCCCAAAGCAGTTCGTAGCGCCCGCGCAGGACGATGGAGAAGTCCCCCGTCGTCCAGGCGCCGATGGATTGAAGAAGATCGAACCGATAGGCGAAGAAAGCCGTGGTGGCGCCGATCACGCCTCCGAGCATGATGCCCACCAGTGGCACCATGAGGACGGACCGCAGCGGGATCGCCCTCAGGATGCGCAGGAAGAGCGCGGTTCCGGCGAGCGCACAGCCTGCCGCGACGAGCATCTTGACCGCCACCGGCGCGTTTGGCGCAAAGAGGGTGACTAGCAGCGTGCCGAAGGTGGCCGACTCCACCGTGCCAACGGTTGACGGTTCAACGAAGCGATTGCGTGCCAGCATCTGCATGATCATGCCAGCCACCGCCATTCCCATCCCTGCCAGGATGAGCGCCAGCGTGCGCGGAAGGCGGCTGATGAGAAGCACCTGCGCTGCCCTTCCCGCGCTGCCTCCATCGATCAGCCCCTGGAGCGACACGCTTGAAACGCCGACGAAGAGGCTGGCGCCCGCCAGTGCGAGGACAAGGAGGCTGGCTGGCACAAGGCTGGCTGGCGAAGTGGGGTTCACGGCACTCTCATCAGAGAAGTTCGAAAAGAAAAGAGAAACGGCCGGCGCTCAGGCCGGCCGCAGGCGTTCTGCCGGACGGTTATTTGCCCGATATGGCTTTGGAGATCTGCTCTACATTCATCTGCATTGCGGTGAGACCGCCGCCCACCAGATACCAGTTGGGCGCATTCAGATATAGAACCTGTTCCTTCTGCCACGCCGTTGTCTGTCCGACGAGTTCGTTGTCGAGCAGCTGCGCCGCCGATCGGCCCTCCTGGCCGATTGCCGCGTCCCTGTCGAGCACGAAGAGCCAGTCCGGATTGGTCTCCATGATGAATTCATTGGAGATTGCCTGTCCGTGCGTGCTGGTCTCCAAGCCCTCTCGGGCCGGCGTGAAGCCGAAATCGCCGTAAATGATGCCGAAGCGGCCGCCCGGCCCGTGAGCGCTCATGCGGCCGCCGGTGGTCAGCACGACAAGAACCCGCCCCGCATCCTTGCTCGCCTGCTTCAGGTCGCCGATCGCATCGTCCAGCTCCTTAAGCTGCTTCTCGGCTTCCGCTTCCTTGCCGAAGATGCGGGCGAGCGTTTCGACGTTCTTGCGCATGCTTCCGAGATAATTCTTCTG
>Ga0180217_1001709_pt1 | contig 22606 bp, 17 predicted proteins | sample eDN3rd37CBELigOP_FD_128521 | JGI IMG/M metagenome (GOLD analysis project Ga0180217, IMG submission 128521) | Enriched Organic Plus compost microbial communities from Emeryville, California, USA - eDNA 3rd pass 37_C BE-Lig OP (version 2) (version 2) ... | reverse complement strand
GTCGCGACCGCACTGGTTCTGGAGCAGCAATTGCCGCTCGCCGACGCCTCCGTCGACCGCCTGCTGATGGTGCATCACCTCGAACATGTCGAGAGCCCGCTGGAGACGCTTCTGGAGGCCTGGCGCGTGCTGGCGCCGGGAGGACGCCTCGTGATCGTCGTGCCGAACCGCCGCGGCCTCTGGGCGCGGATGGACACCACGCCCTTCGGCAATGGCCGGCCTTATTCGCGATCCCAGATCAATGCTCTTTTGCGGGAGGCCTGGTTCACGCCTGTGTCATGGAGCGAGGCGCTTTACGTGCCTCCCATCTCACGGGGCTGGTTTCTGCGCATGGCGACGGCATGGGAGCGAACGGGCGCCGCCTTGTCGGCTCCCTTTGCCGGGGTGCATATCGTCGAGGCCACCAAACAAGTGTATCGGCCGATGTCGGTGCGGCGCGAGCGGCGCTTGCTGCTGCCCGCGCTGAAGCCGGCCTTGTCTCCTGGAAATGGCATGAAAACACGGAGCAGCCGGCGACCGGCAGCGACATGTCCCGCCCCGAAATGCCGGCGGCCGGGTTTGGCCCGGCCGCTCTACGGAACGATGGAAAATTGTCTGACGACGCCGGTCATTCCGACGGGCGTTGATCTCCCTGCGCCGCTGCCGCACCCTCGGTGCGCGGTCCACGGGGATGGCGACGCCGGCGGCGCGGGAAGCGCTCGGTCGCGGGCTGGGCCGGGTCGCGGCCGTTGCCCTCGTGGCCATTCGCATCCTCGATGGGGAGCGACTGCTGTTGGCCACCGGTGATGAACGAGGGCAGGCCGTCGTGCTCCTCGTAGCTCGGCTGGGGCTGTGCCTGCGGCTGAACCGAGGCCTGAACGGAAGCCTGGGCCGCAGGTTGCGCGACCACCGGCTGCGGCTCGCGCATCGGATAGGGCTGCTGCTGAGCCTGGGGCGCACCTTGCGACGCGGGCTGCTGACTATCGTCGTCGTCCTCGAATGACACATCGGAGGTGCCGTCACTCGGTGCGGGTGGCGCCTGATAATAAGGGTTTTGCTGGCGGAACTGCTCCTGCGCGGCCGCGATCAGGCGCAGATAATGTTCGGCATGCTGATACAGGTTTTCGGCGGTCACTGGATCGCCCGACGTCGAAGCGTCGCGCGCAAGCTGCATGTACTTCTCGGCAATGTGATGAGCGGTGCCGCGGATTTTGACGTCCGGTCCATTCGACTCATAGACCCGGGTCAATGGGTTCTGATGGTGGCCCTTGTTGTTGCTGTGACCGCGATTGTTGCGGCCCCGCATGCGCTTGTTTTGACCGTTTCTCATGGCTTTCTGTCGCCAACTCCTGTTTGCGGCGGCCTTGTCCGCCAATTTACCTGTTTGAAACGCAGTCCGTCACCGGCATCGCTTGTCCGCACGCTCAGCCCAAGCCTTCAACTCACGACTTCAGCATTGCTTGTGCGTGCAAGACCACGATCGCCTGCTCGCTCAAGCGGATGCTTGGCGCTGACCGGTGCGATCTGAATATCTGGCCGCAATGCCCCCCGCATTGCGTGTGTCATGTAGATGAGATGCCCAATTCATTCTCAGCGGTAGTGCTTCGTTCGCAACAGCGCTCGGTTCGAATCGCTCGCCCGATCCTCGCTTGATTCTCAACCTTGGTCCCAGCGCTCTTGCCGACAAAGCCGAATTGTTGCCCTGGCTTTCAATCCGTCCTGCGATGCGGTGCCGTCCTCAGCCGGTGTCCTCACCGATTGTCCGCGGCCTGCATGGTGATGATCTGTGTGGTGGTCCTTTGTTTCGGAAGCCTGTGGCAGACGATTGGCTCGCAGTTTGGCTCGCAGTCCCTGGCTTGATTCACCTCGTCGGAATTTGCAGCCAATCCTGCCCGGCTCCAAGCCCCGCTCGGTCCAAGCCCCACTCGCTGCAAGCCCTGCCGGTCCTAACTCCTGCGGCTCCCAAGGCTCCTGCGGGTTCCAAATCCACGCGCGAACCGAAAGTCCTGGCACGAACCGTTCGTCTGACCTCTTTGGTCCGATCCCTCTAGCCTTGATCCTTCGGCCTGCGTCCTGTCTGGTTCGATATCCTGCCAGCCAAACGCCAGCCGGATCGATCGCCCGATGATGACTGGACTGAACGCCTTGATCGTTTGGCTTCTCGATCGTTCGGCTTTCTGCCCGACCATGCCGCCTGTCTCGCCGGATAATTCATCCGGGGCCTCTTGGCGGCTCGCGACCCATACGAGTCGATTTCTATGGAGGAAGCTAGTCGCTCCCGGGGGATAATCCAAGTGTTTTTTGCATTTTTAGGCGACGGAACCGCGGCCCTGCCATGCTGGAAGCGTGGCCGGCAGGGCCCTCGGAATGCCCAAAAGATCGGCCTGGGCGGCCTGGGGCGCCAAGCCGGAAGCCCGTAAAAGTTGTGCCACCGATGGCTCCTGTCCGAGGCCAAGTTCCAAGACCAGAGCGCCTCCGGGGGCCATCAGGCGGGGTGCCTGAGCGGCGATGGTGCGATAGGCATCGAGCCCCTCGGGCCCCCCATCGAGCGCGCGGGCCGGATCGTTGCGCACCTCGGGCGGCAGCCCGGCGAGCTCATCAGAGGCGATGTAGGGCGGATTGCTCACGACAAGATCGAAGCCGCTGCCGAGCGCCGCGCCGAAATCGCAGGCAACGAAATCGCACCGGTTTGCCAAGCCAAGTCTGTGCGCATTGGTGCGTGCGATCTGCAACGCATCCACGCTGATATCGGTGGCGACGCCAAAAGCGGATGGCAACTCGGAGAGAAGGGCCAAAAGGATCGCGCCCGAGCCGGTGCCAAGATCGGTGATGCGAAGCGCACGATCGCGCGGACCAGCACGATCAAGAATGGAGAGCGCCGTCTCGACGATCGTTTCCGTTTCGGGGCGCGGCACGAGCGCCGCATCGTTCAATGTCAGCGTCAGTCCCCAGAACTCCCATTCGCCCAGGATGCGCGCCACCGGTTCGCCTGACAGCCGGCGAGCAGCCAAACCGTTCAGACGCAAGATTTCATCATCCGACAGCAATCGTTCGGGCTGGGCGGCGAGGGCGGCATGGCCAAGGCCGAGCGCGTGCTCCACGATGTGGCGCGCGTCGAGGTCCGGTGTTTCAAGGCCGGCTTGGCGGAACGTGTCGGCCAGCGCCCGGCGCGCCTGTGCCAAGGACGCGGAGAGGGCAATCGGCGTTTGGCGCGCGCTCACGCCGTTTCGGCGGCGAGAAGCGCCGCTTGGTGCTCCGCCACGAGGGCGTCGATGATTTCTCCGAGAGCTTCGCCCTCGATCACCTTCGGCAGATTGTAGAGCGTGAGGTTGATCCGATGGTCGGTGACCCGGCCTTGCGGAAAGTTGTAGGTGCGGATGCGTTCCGAGCGATCGCCGGAACCGATCTGGCCTTTGCGCTCGGCCGCGCGCTCGGCATCCCGGCGTGTGCGCTCAGCGTCGTAGAGCTTGGCCCGGAGCATCGCCATCGCCTTGGCGCGATTCTTGTGCTGGGATTTCTCCTGCTGCACCGCGACAACGATGCCGCTTGGAATGTGGGTGACGCGGATCGCCGACTCGGTCTTGTTGACGTGCTGACCGCCGGCGCCGCCGGCGCGCATCGTGTCGATTCTCAAATCGTCGTCGCGGATCGCGATATCCACCTCCTCGGCCTTGGGAAGCACGGCCACGGTGGCCGCCGAGGTGTGGATGCGCCCCTGGGCCTCGGTCTCGGGCACGCGTTGCACCCGGTGTACGCCCGATTCGAATTTGAGCTGCGCGAAGGCGCCGCGGCCGTGGATTTCGGCGACGATTTCCTTGTAACCGCCCATGGTGCCGTCGCTGGCGGTCAGGACCTCCGTGGTCCAACCCTGCTTGGCGGCGTAGCGCTCGTACATCCGGAACAGATCGCCAGCGAACAGCGATGCCTCGTCGCCGCCCGTCCCCGCGCGGATTTCGAGGATCACGTCGCGGTCGTCCATCGCATCGCGCGGCAGGAGTGCGATCTGAAGGGCCTTGGCCAATTCGTCGCGCTTGTCCTCGAGCGTGGCGCGCTCCGAATAGGCGAGGTCGCGCATTTCGGAATCGGTGCCGGGATCCGCGATCAGCGCGTCAAGGTCGGCCAATTCACGCAAGGCTGTCCGGTAGGCGCTGGCCTTGCCGGCAACAGGTTCAAGCTCGGCCAACTCGCGCGAAAGCTTGACGAACGCATCCGCTGGAAGCTGACGCGACAGTTCCGCTTGCAGCAACGCATGTCGGTCAAGGAGCGCATCGAGTTTGGATTCGGGAAGCGTCGCCATGGTTGGATTTGCTGAGGCCGCCGCTTGAGCGGGATAGAGCTTTGGGGCACGACCGTCCGGCCCAGCCGGCGGCGCGTCGGGATCGTTCAGGATGGCTTTACGTAGAAGATGCGCCGCCGCCCGACAAGTCGGGCTGAGGCGGAGCTACAATTGCAGCCCCTCGGCTTCGGCGAACTCGGTCAGGCACTGGCGCAGCGGCTTGTCCTTGGGCGGACTTGCCATGAGCGGTTCCAGAATTGTCGCGAGCTTGCCGATGTCGAGGTCGAGCAGCATGGCCTTGACGGCGCCGAGCGAGGAGGGCGCCAGCGATAGCGAGCGGAAACCGATGGCCGCGAGCGCCATCGCACCGAGCGGCTGGGAGGCCATTTCGCCGCACAGGGTGATCGGCTTGCGAGCCGCCGCCGCCCGGTCCACCACCTGGCGCAGGGCGCGCAGGACCGGCGGGGAGACCGGATCGAACCGGTCGGCCACGCGGCGATTGCCACGGTCGGCCGCGAACAGGAACTGGATCAGATCGTTCGAGCCGACCGACAGGAAGTCCACCCGGGAGAGCAACTCGTCGAGCTGAAACAGCAGCGCGGGCACTTCGACCATGGCGCCGACCTCGACCCGCTCCGGCAGCCGGTGGCGATGGCGTCGCAGGTGCGTCAGTTCCATCTCCACCAGCCGCTTGGCGTCGTCAAATTCGGAGACAGCCGCGATCATCGGAAACATCATCCGCAGTTCGCGGCCCGCGGCGGCTTGCAGCAGGGCGCGAATCTGGCTGCGCATCAGCCCGGGCCGGTCGAGGCCGAGGCGGATCGCGCGCCAGCCGAGGGCGGGGTTTTCCTCCTCGACCTGGCTCATATAGGGCAGCACCTTGTCGCCGCCGATATCGAGGGTGCGGAACGTCACCGGCTTGTCGCCGGCGGTGTCGAGCACGGAGCGGTAGAGCGCCAATTGTTCGCTGATGCGCGGCATGGCGGTCGCGATCATGAATTGCAGTTCGGTGCGGAACAGGCCGATGCCGGCGGCACCGGTCTCGGCGATATGCGGCAGATCGACCAGCAGTCCGGCGTTGATCAGCAGCGAGACGGGCTGGCCGTCGCGGCTGACGGTCGGCTTGTTGCGCAATTGCTTGTATTGCGCCTGCCGGCGGGCCCGCAGCCGGACGCGTTCGGCATAGGCGGTTTCAATATCGGCCGCGGGCCGGCCGTGAACCTCGCCGGCGACGCCGTCGACGATGATGGCGTCGCCCTGCTCGACGAGGCTCGTGATGTTGGCGACCTCGCCGACGGCGGCCAGACCCAGCGCGCGCGCGACGATGGACACGTGCGACGTCGGGCCACCCTCTTCGAGCAACAGTCCGCGCAGCTTGCGCCGGTCGTAGTCGAGCAGCGCCGCGGGGCCCATGCTGCGGGCGACGAGCACGGCGTTGTCGGGAAGCTGCTCGCGTGGCGGAGCGTGATCCTGGCCCATGAGCTGGCGCATCAGCCGGTTGCCGAGATCCTCCAAGTCATGCAGGCGCTCGCGCAGATAGGGGTCGGTGACGCGGATCATGCGTGCGCGGGTATCGGATTGCACGCGCTCGACACCGGCTTCGGCGGTCAGGCCGGTCCCGACCGCCTCGCGCAGACGATGCAGCCAGCCCTGGTCATGGGCGAACATCCGGTAGGCTTCGAGCACGTCACGGTGTTCGCCGCCGTCAGCGACGTCACCGCGCTCCAGCATCAGGTCGAGGTCGCGCCGCAATGCGGCGATGGCCTCGTCGAGACGTTTCAGCTCGCCTTCAACATCGTCGGCGATGACATTCTGAACCGAGACGCGCGGCTCGTGAAGCACCACATGCCCCAGCGCAATGCCTTCGCCGAGCGACACGCCCGTCAATTGCAGGCGCGGCCGGATAGCGGGCTCGGCCCCTGGCCGTGCCAGGGACAGGAGCTCGCCCGAGGCGATCATCTCGGCCAGCACCATGGCGGTGGTCTGAAGCGCCTCCTCTTCCTCTTCGGAATAGGTGCGCCGGGCCCGGTTCTGCACCACAAGGACGCCAAGCGTGTTGCCGGCCCGCAGGATCGGAACGCCGAGGAACGATCGATAGTTCTCTTCCCCCGTTTCCGGCCGGAACGAGAAGGCCGGATGGGACTGGGCCTCGGACAGGTTGATCGGATTGGCCTCGTTGGCGACCAGGCCGACCAAGCCCTCGTCAAGCCGCAACACGGTTTGGTGCACGGCCTCAGGCTTCAAGCCCTCGGTGGCATATAGCTCCAGCGTGCCGTCCACGCGCAGAACGTAGACGGAGCACACCTCCGCCACCATGTTGGCGGCGATCAAAACAACGATTTTGTCGAGGCGTTCCTGCGCGCTGACGGGCTCCGCCATGACTTCGCGAAGCCGCCGCAAAAGCACGCGCGGACCGCCGAGCGCGCCACGCATTGGCTGGTTCCCCAAGGGCTGTGATCCCTAATAGCCGTTGCGCCCCGACGGTCGCAAGCCAAGTCTTCGGGCAAAATTTTTGGCAAAGTGCCTCAAATCGAGGACGTCAACATGTGTGGCGAATTCTATGCTGCACATGCGAACAGGCCGCAGGCCGCTTTAATGGGTGTTTTGGAATTGTCCCAATTGTGACCATGCGTTGTGAGCGGAGGTTGGAGCGCCGATGATGCGATGGAAATTTATTTCGAGGATCGTCCTGTTCTCCCTGGTTGTCCTCCTTCCAGGCGTCGAATCGGAGGCCGGTCCGGTGGCTGACGCTCCGCCGGACCCGGCGCAGCGATACCGGGTGGTCGGGATCGGTCCATCCGATCAACTCAACGTGCGTGAACAACCAGCCGATAATGCGACGATCATCGGTCGTCTCCAACCCGATGAAAAAGGAATCGTGGTGACGGGCCTGCGCTCGCGCACCGGTGACGGCGTTTGGTGGCAGATTGTCCACAAGGAGGCATCGCGCGGCACCGGTTGGGTCAATGGCGGCCTTCTTTCACAAGAGCAGACGGCGGAACGCGAGTCCGGCTTCGCTCTGCTGTGTCGGGGCACCGAGCCGTTCTGGTCGCTGCGTTTGGCCGATGGCGAAGGACGGTTCTCGCGAATAGGCGAGGCCGACATGACCTGGCGGGCTGCTCCCTGGACCGATGCCGCCGGTTTGTTGCCTGGATGGCGGTTCGCGATCCGGCTGGATGGATCGAATCGCGCACAGACCGGCTGGACAATCGTGTCTCGCGCCACCGCGGCGTGCAGCGATCAGATGTCGGATTTCGAATATCCCTACGATACGACGGTCATAACCCCGGATCGCGGCGTCCTGGCCGGCTGTTGCACGCGCGCCCGTTGAGACGCTCTGTTATTTGTCGCAAAACCCTTGGGGCGGCGAGAAGCCAGGCGCGTAGAGCAGTCCAATTCTGATGGAATCAGATTCGGGCTCCAGCTCTTTGGTTGGTCGCGTTGTCTTCACGCGAACCGGTTTCCACTTCGCTTGAAAACGCTCTAAGGGAGATTTCGCGTTGGTCGAAACTGTTGCCGAAATCGTCGCGGCGCACCGCGGAGGAATGTCCCGCCCGGCCGATACCGTCCAGCGGTCCTATCGCAGGCTCCGCGAGCGAGACGACGCGGCGATCTTCATAAGCCTGCGCGATGAAAGCGAGGCGGTTGCCGAGGCGCAGGAACTGGCGCGTCACGGCGATCATCATCGCCCGCTGTTCGGTGTGCCGGTTGCGATCAAGGACAATATCGACGTCGATGGCTTGGCAACGACCGCGGCCTGTCCGGCGTTCGCCTATCAGCCGGCCCGGGACGCGGCCGTGGTGGCGCGGCTCCGCCAAGCCGGCGCGATCATCATCGGCAAGACCAATCTCGACCAATTCGCCACCGGCCTCGTGGGCGTGCGATCTCCCTATGGCGTGCCTCGGAACGCCATCAACCCCGAACTCGTTCCCGGCGGCTCCAGCTCCGGTTCAGCAGTCGCGGTGGCTGCCGGAATCGTGCCGTTGGCGCTCGGGACCGACACGGCTGGCTCCGGCCGAGTGCCAGCCGGTCTGAACAACATCGTGGGGCTGAAGCCTAGCCTGGGATTGATCTCCACTTCGGGCGTTCTGCCGGCGTGTCGAACGCTGGACTGCGTGTCGATCTTTGCGCTCACAGTGGATGATGCCTGGACCGCGTTGGATGCCATCGCGGGCTATGATCGCGAGGATCCCTATTCCCGCGCGCTTCCGCTTGGCTCTGTGGGGGTGTTGCCGCAGGGGCTGCGTCTCGGTGTGCCGGCGGACGGACAGCGCCAGTTTTTCGGAAACGCGACGGCGGCTGCGAGCTATATGGCGGCCGTTGAACAAATGGCCAAACTCGGCGCCACCATCGTGACCTTCGATATGGAGCCATTCTACGAGACCGCGCGCCTGCTTTATGAAGGCCCCTGGCTCGCCGAGCGTTATCTGGTCATCCGCTCGCTTCTCGCATCCGATCCCGAGGCCGTCCATCCGGTGACACGCGCGATAACGGAGGGCGGTGCGAAGCCGAGCGCGGCCGATGCGTTCGAAGCGTTCTATCGGCTGGAGGCCCTGCGTCGGATCAAGGACGAGGCCTTCCAGCATTTCGATGCCATGCTGTTGCCGACGGCGCCCGACGCCTACACGATCGCGGCGGTTGATGCCGATCCGATTGGACTCAACAGCCGGCTTGGCACCTATACGAATTTCGTCAACCTGCTGGATATGTGCGGGCTCGCGGTGCCGGCCAGTCTGGGCGCCGACGGCGTGCCGCGTGGCGTGACCCTCTTGGCGCCTGCCGGTCGTGATGCTCTTTTGGCTTCCATAGGACGCGCATTCCATGCCGACACAGGGCTTCCGCTCGGTGCCTTGGGTGTGCCGCAACCGGCGTTGATGCCGGTTGAGGCGGAGGCGGGCGACGATGGAATCGCCATCGCGGTGGTGGGCGCGCATCTGTCGGGCATGCCGCTCAACGGTGAGCTGATCATGCACGGCGGACGTTTGCTCGAAACGACAACAACCGCTGCCGACTATCGGCTGTTTGCGCTCGGCGGCGCGGGTGTCAGGAAGCCAGGGCTGCTGCGGGTGGCGCCGGGAGAGGGCGTCGGCATCGAGGTCGAGCTTTGGCGCTTGCCGGCGGCCGGCTTCGGACTCTTCGTCGCCGTTTTGCCGCAGCCGATGGCCATCGGCACGCTGACGCTCCACGATGGACGCGGCGTGAAGGGGTTCCTGGTCGAGCCTGAGGCCGTCAAGGGCGCCGCCGATATATCGCGCTTCGGAGGCTGGCGAGCCTTCCTCGCGAGCGCTGACCCGAAATAGCCGGCGGCGGTCAAATCGAGTGAACGTACACCTCGTACTCGTCCCGCACGGTCCGGATATGGGCGTGCATGTCCTTCGCCGCGCATGGAGGGTCGCCGCGCAGGATCGCGGTGACGATGCGGTCGTGTTCCATATGGGACTTCGATAACCGACCCAGATTGCGGAATTGCGCGCGCCGAAAAGGCTGAACGCGCACCCGCGTGGCGATGGTGATCTCCGCCAGATAGGAATTGTGCGCGCCGCGATAGATGGCGGTATGGAATGCTTCGTTGACGTCGTGGAAGCGCTGAGGATCCCCGACGTGGATCAATGCCCGCATTTCGTCATGCACCAGTTCCAGGGCCTGCCGCTCGGTTGCCGTCATCCGCTCGGCGGCCAATCCGGCGCAGAGTGCCTCCAGCTCGGCCATCACCTCGAACATTCCGGCGAGCCGATCGGCGTTGGGTTGCGCCACCACCGCACCGCGATGAGCCCGTGTCTCGACCAGGCCGCTCGCGGCGAGCTGGCGAATGGCCTCTCGCACCGGCGTGCGCGAGACGTCGTAGCGCCGCGCGATATCCATTTCGTCGAGCGCCGATCCCGGCGTCAACGTGCCGCGCACGATCTCGTCCGCGAGTTGAAGCCGCAGCTCCTCGGCGAGCGTGCGGCGGTGGGGCATGGCGGCGGCTGTCATGATGCTTCGGGCGCCCAGACATTCGCCTCGTCGATGACGCTGACATGCGCGGCGACCACCTTCCACCCGTCGGGAAATCTGACCCAGGTCTGCATCTGCCGGCCGACCTTTCCCGGCTGCGTTGCGCGATGAAACAGCGTGGACGCGACGGCGTATTCCCGGCCATAGGTGGTGATGACGGTGCGGGAGATCGTGCGGCTCAGGCCATGCGATGGACGAGCGGCGCGGAAGTCGGCAATCTCCTCGTGCCCATAGAGGATTTCCGAACCGCCGTAGCGGATCGTGCGCACATCCTCGTGGAACGTTTCATCAAGCACCGCGACGTCATTGTTGATCAGCGCCTCTTCATAACGCTCAAAGGCAGCGCGGACCTCGGCCACGACATCGGGACGATCGATTTCCATTCAGCTGTCTCCATAGTGCATTCTAGTGGAATTCGTTTTCCGTATGCGGCGCGGCGGTGATGCCGGCCCGTTCAAGCGCGTGAGCCACGCGCAGCGCCACGTCCTCGCGCCAGGGTGCCGCGATCACCTGGATCGCGATCGGCAACGGCTTCAGCGGCACGGGCACCGCCACGACGGGCAGGCCGATGAAAGACACCGGCTGTGTGTAGATGCCGACATTGGGCCGAAGCGGCATCTCCTGGCCATCGAGCGTAAAGCTCTGCTGGCCGATGAGAGGCGCCGGGAACGGCGTGGCTGGCGCCAGAAACACGTCGGTTTCCTTGAACAGCTCCAGGATTTGGTTTCGAAAGAACCGACGAAATTTCTGCGCCTGTATCGTCAGGGCGGCGGGCACCATCGCGCCCGCGATCAGACGGTCGCGCACCGCCGGATCGAAGTCCGCGGCGCGCGTGCGTAGCCGTTCGATATGGAGCGCGGCGCCCTCTGTCGCGGTGATCGTATAGGCGGCCGAGCGCGCGATGTCGGCATGCGGCCATTCAATCTCCCGTGTTGCGCCGAGCGCCGTCGCGACCCGGGACAACGCTTCCATGGCTTCCGCCGATGCGCCCTTCAAAAAATATCCGCCGGCGATGGTGATGCTGAGCCCGTCCATTCCCCGCGCAAGCCGATCCGACGCGGGCTCGGCTCCACGCGCGGCGCAAACGGGATCGCGCGGATCGTGACCCTGCATGGCGTCATAGGCCAGGGCGAGATCGCGCGCCGACCGCGCCAGCGGACCGAGATGGTCGAGGCTCGCGACGAACGGAAACGTGCCCGCTCGCGACAGCCGGCCATAGGTGGGTTTGAGGCCGAACAATCCGCAGAACGAAGCCGGCACCCGGATCGAACCGTTGGTGTCGGACCCGAGCGCCAGCGGCACGAGGCCACCGGCGACAGCGCCACCCGATCCGCTCGACGAGCCGCCGGTTATCCGCGACAGATCATGCGGATTGCGCACGTCGCCGTCGTGAACATTCTCCCCGGTGAAGTCGTAGGCGTATTCGCCCATGTTGAGGGCGCCGACGAGAACGGCGCCGGCAGCCTCCAGCCGTTGGATCAGGGTCGCATCGTGTGAGGCAGGCGCGGTGTCGCGATTGATCTTCGAGCCGGCGCGCGTGGGCAATCCTCGGACGTCGAACAGGTTCTTGACCGCGAACGGAACGCCAGCCAACGGACCTAGCGGTCGCCCGGCATCGCGGGCGCTATCGACGGCGCCCGCTGTTTCTCGTGCCCGATCGGTGACGACATCCGTGAATGCGTTCAGCGCGCCGTTGCGCTTCTGGATCCGATCGAGAGCCGCATCCGTGATCGCGAGCGCGCTGGCGCCAGCGGCGACGGCCGATGCGATGTCGGAAGCTCCGCTCCATTCGTCGACACCCATGCTACGCCTCGAACACCGGAGCGGGTTCTGCGTCGTCCGGCAACGGAAAGGACGCCACCCGCATGCCATGTGCAAGCGTGGCTTGAAGATTCGCCCGAACCTCCGGTGTCCACTCGGACGGGAGCGGCAGACCGAGCATGGCGGCGGCGGTCTCGATCCATTCGTCGCTCGGATTGAAATCAGGCATCGGCGTTCCCGTTTTTTTGATCGGTGTCATGGCTGCACCGGCGGACGAGGGATCGCGGCCAGAAGCTCGCGGGTGTAGTCGCTTTGCGGGGCGACGAGAACCTGCTCGGTCGGCCCTTGTTCCACGATCCGTCCGGATTGCATGACGATCACCCGGTCGCATAGCAGGCGCACGACATTGAGGTCATGGGATACGAACAAATAGCTCATGCCCATGGATTGCTTGAGGTCCTGGAGCAGGTTGAGGACCACGGCCTGGACGGAGACGTCCAGCGCCGCCGTGGGCTCGTCGAGAATGACAAGCTCCGGGTTCAGTGCGATCGCGCGAGCGATGCCGACACGCGCCTTCTGCCCGCCGGACAATTGGTGCGGAAAGCGGTCGAGGAGTTCCACCGGCAGGCCGACCTTGCGGGCGAGGTCCTCGCAGCGATGGCGCACCGCGCCCGCGCCTTTGATATCGCCAAGACGCAGGATCGGGTCCGCGATTGCGCGCGCGGCGGTGAAACGGGGATTGAGGCTGTCGGTCGGATCCTGGAAGACCATCTGGATGCGGCGCCGCTGTGGCAGCTTGGCAAAAGCCTTCGTGGGAATCGCCCCGCTGTCTTCGCCATCGAATTGAATGCTGCCCTCGGTCTGGTCAAGGAGCCGCATGACCATGCTCGACGTGGTGGATTTCCCGCAGCCGGATTCGCCGACGAGTCCGACGCTTTCGCCGCGATGAACCGCGAAGCTGATGCCATCCACCGCGCGAAACTCTTCGGGCGCCGGGCCCCGGCGCAACATTGAGACAATCGACCGTCCGGGGGGGTGGCTGGGGAATGTCTTGACGAGGTTGTCGACCGCGAGCAGCGGCTCGCTCGAAGGGGCGGCGCGAAATGGATTTGCAGTCGCCTGGGACGGAGCCGCGGGGCGAAGCTTGTCCTCCGGCATCAGATCGCGAAGCGAGATGCCCGGCCGTGGCGTCGCCCGCACCAGCCTGCGCGTGTAGGAGTGCGAGGGAGCGCTGAAGATTTGCCGCGATTCCTCGGTCTCGACCACGTGGCCTTTCTCCATCACCACGACACGGTCGCAATAGGCCGCGGCGAGGCCGAGGTCGTGGGTGATCAGAATCGTGGACATGTCACGCGCGCGGGTCAGCTCGGTGATCAGATCCATCACCGTTTTCTGGGTGGTGACGTCGAGGCCGGTCGTGGGCTCGTCGGCGATGAGAAGCCGGGGCTGGCAAGCCAGCGCCAGCGCGATGACGATTCGTTGGCACATGCCTCCGGACAACTCGAACGGATAGGAATGGTAGCGCTCCCGAGGCCGGGAGATGCGCACCTGGTCCAGGATCGCCACCGCTTTCTCGGCGGCTCCGGACGGGGTGGCCTGCACATGCTGGATCAGCACGTCCTCGATCTGGCGCCCGATCTTGCGGATCGGATTGAGCGCGGCGCGTGGATTCTGAAAGATCATCGAGACCTCGCGGCCGCGCAGATCGCGCATGGTCGCCTCGTCGGCGTCGCGCACGTCCACGCCGGAGATCGTCACCGAGCCGTCGGCGATCCGCCCGGCCCGGTCGAGGATACGCATCACGGCATAGGACGTGACGGACTTGCCCGAGCCGGATTCGCCCACGATGCCGACCGTCTCGCCCTTCGCCACCGAGACATTGACATGTTCGACAGCGCGGACGATGCCCCGCCGTGTCTGGAATTCGACGGTGAGGTTCTTGACGTCCAGCAGCGGAATGGCGGTCATGATCATGTCCTCCGCTGCGGATCGAGGATATCGCGCAGACCGTCGCCGAGCAGGTTGAAGCAAAACACCGCCAGCATGAGTGCAAGGCCGGGGAAGAACGCGATCCACCATTCGCCCGAGACCATGAAGGCCGCACCTTCGGCGACCATGATGCCCCATTCGGGCGTCGGCGGGCGAACGCCTAGGCCAATGAATGACAGGCCGGCGGCGTTGAGGATCGCATAGCCCATCGTCAGCGACATCTGCACGATCATGATCGGCATGATGTTCGGCAGGATATGCGCGAGCAGAATGCGGATCTCGCCGTTGCCGGACAGCCGCGCCGCCTGCACGAAGCCGGCCGAGCGGCGAACATTGGCCTCAGCGCGGGCGATGCGCGCATAGAGAGGAAAATTCACGATCGCGGTTGCGATGACAATGTTCTGAACGGTGTTCTCCAGCGCCGCGACGATGCCCATGGCCAGAACGAACAACGGGAACGCCATGATCGTGTCGGAGATGCGGCCGATGATACGGTCGGTCCAGCCGCCGAAGAAGCCGGCGGCCACGCCGGCCAGTCCTCCCAGCATGAACACGAGCGCGACCGATGTGACGGCGATGATGAAATCGAGCCGCGTTGCGACGATCACGCGGCTGAAGACGTCCCGGCCCAATTGATCGGTTCCGAACCAGTGCGAGGCCGATGGCGCTTGAAGCGCCACGTCTGTGTTGCTCGCCAGCGGATCATAGGGCACGATATGAGGGCCGAGCAGGGCGGTCAGGATGATCGCCACGAACAGTGCGAAGGCAAGTCCCGTCACCGGATTGTCGCTGATGACATAGCGCGCATGATGCAGCGTGGCCGCAAGCGCGCCGGCCTTCAAAGCAGATTGAGCCGCCATTTTGTTGGCCATGAAGCTCATGGGGCCCCCGTCATGCATCCACTTTCATGCGTGGATCGATGATGATGTAGAGGATATCGATCAGCAGATTGAGCAGGACATAGAGGATCGCCATGGCCAGAACGAACCCTTGCACGGGGGCGAAGTCCGACGCGATCAGGGCCTCGACGGCATAGGAGCCGATGCCGGGCCAGGCGAAGACCTTTTCGACCAGCACATTGGCGCCGAGGAGAAACGAGAACACCATGCCCAGCGTGGTGATGACGGGCAGCATGGCGTTCCTGAACGCATAGGTGACGATGATCGTGTAGGGCGTCAGCCCGTTCGCGCGTGCCGTGCGCACGAAATCGGAGGCGAGAACGGCCAACATCGACGCGCGCGTCATTCGGGCAATCGGCGCCAATGCGAAGATGCCGAGTGTGAGCGCCGGCAGAAAGAGTTGAGCGATGGCGGCGCGGAAGGTTTCGAAGTCCCCCATCGTCAGCGTATCGATCAGATAGAAGCCGGTGATCGTCGGTGGCGGCAGGGCGAAAGCGTCGAGGCGTCCGAGCGGAGCCGGCGCCCATCCAAGCTGATAGTAGAAGATGTAAACCAGGATCAATCCGAGGAAGAACACCGGCAGCGACACCCCGGCTGTCGAGATGATTCGGCAGGCATGATCGATCCAGGATCCCGGTCGCGTCGCCGCGAGGATGCCGAGAGGGATGGCGATCACCATCGCGATCAGCAGCCCGATCAGCGTCAATTCGGCGGAGGCTGGCAAGCGGCTGGCGAGTTCGCTCGCCACGGGCTGGCCGGTCGTCAGCGAACTGCCGAGATCGCCGCTCAGAAGGTCCTGTACGTAACGCCCGAACTGAGCCAGCAGCGGCAGGTGGAGGCCCAATTGTTTGCGAATCTGAGCGATGGCCTCTTCCGTTGCCGCCGGCCCCGCGAAATAGGCCGCGGGATCGCCGGGGAGCGCGCGCGTCAGCAGGAAGGTCACGATCACGACGCCGATGATGCTGGGTACGACCAGCAGCATCCGCTTCATCACGATGCCGATCATCGCGGCTCTCCGTCGATGGATTCCACCCGTGCTTCGTTGTCTGGACCTCAGCCTTTGGCGAGCGGCCGATAGTCGAGCTGACGATGGAACCAGTACTTGTAACCGGTGATGTTCTTCTGCATCGCAACGCTCAGGTTCGGCTGGAACAGCGGAACGCGTGGCACGTCGTCGAAGGCGAGGCCGACGAAGCCGCGGACTGCGTCCTCGTAAGCTTTAGTCTCTTCTTCCGCCGCGGCCTTGCGGGCGGCGTCGATGAAGGCGTCCATCGCCTTGTTCTGGTAGCTCATGGTGTTGAAGACGGCATTTTGACCGTGGTAGCACCAGAAGAAGAAGTACTCGGGATAATCCAGCCAGCCGGAGAAGAAGTTGACGATCAGCGGCATCTCCTTCTTGATCAGCTCGGAACGCCAGTTGGCGCCTGGGATTTTGTTGATCGTTGTCTTGATGCCAATCTGATTCAGGCTTTCCTGAATGAGGATGCTCATCGGCTCGCCGATCACCGCTGATCCAAGGTCGAGCGACAGCGTGGTGCTGAAGCCGTCCGGGTAGCCCGCTTCGGCGAGCAGCGCCTTGGCCTTGGCGATGTCGCTGCTGTAGGCGTGCGGCTGCGGCCATGAAACGGATAACGCCTCGCCAGGCTTGGCGCCGAACATCGGCTGCGCCAGCCCGTACATGACGGCGTCCATGATCTTCTGGTACGGGATCGCATAGGCCACGGCCTGGCGCACCTTGACGTTGTTAAACGGCGGCTTCACGCAGTTCATGCCGAGGTACCAGATGCCGTTGCCGATCGGTGTCGTTGCCACATTGACCTTGCCGGCCTTTTGCAGCTCGGCGAAATCCTTGTTCGGCAGGTCGAAGGACAGATCGGCGTCGCCGCGCTCAATCAAGGCGCGCCGGTTACCGGCCGAAGGCACCATGCGCCAGATCACGCGTCGCAGCTTGGGCAGGGGCCCGGACTTCCAATCGTCGAAACGCTCGTAGACGACCTGGGTCCCCGGCTCCCATCGCGAGACGCGAAACGCACCGCCGCCGGCGGTGTGGTTCTTGGCATATTCGAGCGCCCACGGGTCCTTCTCGGTCGCGTTCTTCTTCATCAGTCCGGAGTTGAAGATCGCCGGCACCACGACGGCGAGATCGGGAATCGTGAGATTGTCCTTGCGGATGAAGTCCACCCGGAACGTATGGTCATCGACGACGACGAATTGCTCGGGCTTCTCCAGTGAGCCCGCCTTCATCTGGAAGGTGGGGAAGCCGCCGACGGAGATCGCTCTTTCGAACGACCATTTGACATCCCGGGCGGTGACGGGCGAGCCATCGTGGAAGGTCGCGTCCTTGCGGAGTTTGAAGGTGATCGACATGTCGTCGCGCGACCATTCTTCGGCCAGTTCGGGCGTGAACGTATCGCGGTCGTAGGATTGACTGCCGTCGGCGAGAGTCTTCACGCCGTGCGACATGAGACGATCGTAGCAATTCCAGGATACCTCGTATCCGGGCCGGTTGGTGCCGACGCCATGGATGTCGAGGCTGTTGGGGCCGTTCTCGGAGACGAACAGAAGCGTCTCCTGCCGCGATTGGGCTTGAGCCGAAGAGAAGATCGTGGGCGCCGAAAGCGCGCCCGCCACCGCGGCGGTCGATTTCAGGAAGTCACGACGTTTCATGGGTACCCTCCCAGGCTTCGAAAGCGTCCTGAGAGGTCTTCCGCAAGCGCCGTGCCAATCACCCGCGGGGTGATCCGGTGGCCATGCAAGGTGATGAAAATAAAAGATAACTGCAAAACCTGCGCAGTCCGCAGGGTGCGCTGGCACCCTTGCATATTGCATACAATAAGGCGTCGTATGCCTTATTATTGATCATTAAATGATTTCTTGAAATATTGCCTAATATTATAGCGTCAGCTCTGCCGACGGAAGCTGAAACGAAATGCGCTCGCAGGGGGGAATGCCGACCGTTGGCGAATCGCGCACCGCCGTCCCTGACATTCCCAGGTGCGCGGCGCCTTTCCGCAATCGACAGAAGCTTTGGGTCCTCGTTGGGCCGTGGCTCAGGCGCGGCCCATCGGCAGCGGGCTGCGGTCGGCCAATTCCATCTCGCGATAGGCCAGCCGCTCCATCATCTCGGCCCGGACAGCCTGATGGGTCGGATCATCAAACAGGTTGTCCATTTCGTGAGGGTCGTTGGCGAGATCGTACAATTCACCCCAGGGGTCGTTGTGGGCGATGCTCATGCGCCAGCGCTGGGTGACGATCGTGCGCAGACGGGCGGGCGTTGTAAAACCCATGCCGATCCGCTGCTGGTCGTCCTCCACCACGATGGAGTCGCAAGGCTCCAATTCGCCGTCTCCGGCGATCGCGGGCATCAGGCTGCGGCCCTGAATGCCGTTGTAGGGAGCGATATGTGCGCGGTCGAGGATGGTTTTGGCGACGTCGATCGTTCCCGCCATGATGTCCGTCGTGCGGCCGCCGGTTGCGCCGGGATCGGCCCAGATGAAAGGCACATGGGTGATGCCGTCGAAATGGGCCGGACCTTTCAGCATGAGCCGATGGTCTCCGAGGAAATCGCCGTGGTCGGTGTTGAAGATGACGATCGTATCCCCGTCCAGACCGAGCGCCGAGAGCTGCGCCAGAACGCGGCCGATCGCGTCGTCGATCATCGTGATCATGCCGCAGCTCAGCGCCATCGCTTCGCGGGCCTCGCGTTCATTGACTGAAAACGCCGATTGCTCGCTCGTCACCGCGGTGCCCTTCTGGCGCTGCGCCAGAGCCCAGGCAACGGAGCGGGCAAGCGGGCGATTGCCGAGCTCGAAGCTCGGCGGCAGAATCATGTCCTCCGGCTTGTACATCGACCAATAGCGGCCGGGCGGCGTGAATGGGTGATGGGGATCGGGAAACGACATCATCATGAAGAACGGATGATCCCTGTCGCCCTTGGCGTAATTCTCGAGCCACGCGCCGCTGCGCTCGGCGATGTAGCTTGTGGTGTAAAGCTCCTCCGGGCCCGGCGTGCGGAAGGCCTGCGGGCAGACGTAATCGTGCGGAAGCTGGTTCCTGCGGTCGCGCAGGGCATCCGCGGCGGGTCGGCGCTCCTTCAGCCACACGTAATAATGGCCGCCAACATGATCGCCGTGGCCCGTGCATAGCTCGACATGTTGGAAACCGTAGAACGGCAGGCGCATCTGGAAATCGTGGCCATCCTGCCAATGTTTGGGATGTTCCTGAGCGTAACCTTCGGGATCGACCGTCGGTTTCAGGGCTTCCACGAACTCCGGTCCGAGCACAATGTCGCCCTCGCGCGGTGGTTTGCGTTTGAGGATGGCCGGAACGTCGGAGAAGTTCTGAAGATGGCTTTTGCCGATCAGCGCGGTCGCGTAGCCGCCGGCGCGCAGCGCATCGACGAATGTATTGGCCTGGAGCGAAAGCGGCGTACCGTTGCTGCGAACGCCGTGCAGCGACGGCATGCGGCCGGTCATCAACGTGGAGCGGTTTGGCATGCACACCGGCGTCGCAACGTAGAAACGCTCGAAGCGCACGCCTCGTGCGGCAATCGAATCGATGTGTGGGGTTTTAAGGATCGGGTGGCCGGCGCACCCCAAATGGTCCACGCGATGCTGATCGTTGATGATGTAAAGAAAATTGGGGCGGCGGGACATGGCTTTCTCACTGGTTCATCTCAGGGGACGCGCAAGCGATGGCGCGGGCGCGTATCGGCCCTGCGCCGTCGTGCGATCTGATGGCCTATTTCTGTTCTCTCAGATTGCCGCGCTCGATGATGTCGGCCCACAGAGCAATCTCGCTCTTCACCAACGCTCGGCTTTCTGTCGCCGACAGGCCGAGCGGTTCGATATCCACCTGACGCAGGCGCTCCTGCACGTCCGGCAGGTTGGCGATGGCCCGGACCCCTTTTTCCAGCCGCTCCACGATCGCATCGGGCGTCTTGGCCGGGGCCATCAGGAGAAAGAATGTGTTGAGCTTCAGATCGGGATAGCCGGCTTCCTTCATGGTCGGCACGTCGGGTGCGAGCGGCGAGCGCTCCGTTGCGGATGTCGCCAGTCCGCGCAGCCGGCCGGCCTTCACGTGGGGCATGACGCCTGCGCTTGCGACGAAGCCGACCTTGACCTGGCCGCCGACGAGATCGTTCACCAGGGGCGCGTTGCCGCGATAGGCAACCTGGACGCCGTCGAACTTGGCCATCATGCGGAAATATTCCATGGCCAGGTGTCCGCCGCTGCCGTATCCGGCATGGGCGTAGGGAATGGGAGATTTGCGCGCCAGCGTCACGAACGCCTCGACCGAATCCACGGGAAGCGAAGGATGGACCACCAGCATCTGGCTGGAGCCACAGACCACCGAAATCGGTTTGAAGTCGCGTTCGGTGTCGTATCCGATCTTTGGAAAAAGCTGCGGTGTGACCACCATGGTGCCGCTCAGCACGAACAGGAGCGTGTGACCGTCCGGCTTGGCCCGACTGACGGCCTCCGCGCCGATGCTGCCGCCCGCGCCCAGGCGGTTCTCGATCAGGACGGGTTGTTTGAGCTGGGCCGATAGCTTTTCGGCCATTGTGCGCGCCACCAGGTCGAGCGGTCCGCCGGCGGCCAGCGGCACCACGATGGTGATCGGTCGGTTCGGATAATCTTGGGCGGCGGCGGGCTCCGATAGCGAGCCTCCGATGATGCCGGCGGCGAAAAGCGCCGCTGTGGCCCGGATCACGTGACGCCGGATTGCAGACATCTGCCAATGGGGGCGGATCATGGGGCATTCCTCCCTGTCTTTTTTTGGAACTGAGCAAATTTCCGACAGCTAGAAGCGCATTTCGCGGCGTCTCAAGCGGTTCGGCGTTGCGTGCCGCCAGGCGGCACGCAATATTGGGCTTCGGAGAGCCGGCAGGGCGTCAGCCCGGCGTTCTCCGGTGTCCGCCATGGCCGAGAGTCTCGAAAACCGCTCGCTGGATCGCGCCATTTCCCTCTTGGAGGTGCTGGCGCGCGACGGGGCATGCTCCCTCCACCAGCTTCATCAGCGGACGTCGCTACCGAAGTCCACGATCCGCCGTCTGATGGGGACATTGACAAGGCGGCATCTGGTGCGTGTCGGCATCAGCGATGGCCTGTTCCGGCCGAACATCGCGCTGCCATGGTCGGCTGACCGGGCTCACGCCGCCGAGACGGGTCGTCTGGTCGAAACTGCGCTGCCGCATATGGTTGAATTGACGCGCCGGGTCGAATGGCCCTCCGATTTGCATGTCCATCAAGCCGGTCGAATGTGCATCGTCGAATCAACTTATTCCCTCAGCCCCTTTTTCATCGGCCGGCGCGATATGGTGGATTTGCAGGTCAATCTGTTTTCGGCGGCGGCGGGACTGGCCTATCTATCGCTCCTCGATGAAGCACAGGTCGTTGCGCTGACGCGAAACAATCGGGACCATCCGCTCTGGGGCTTCGACCGCATCGGCCTGGCGGAGACAATGCTGTTGCGTGAACTGGCCGACATTCGGAGCGCCGGCTATGCCTTTCGCCGGCCAGGTTTCAATTGCACGGCGCAGTCACGGCCGTTTTATGCGATGGCCGCGCCGATTACGGATATCCATGGTGTGGTGGGTGCCCTGACACTGTTCTGGCCCAAGCCATACATGACAGAGGATGAATTTGCGCGCGCCTATGCGGCCGAACTGTGCGGGGCTGCCACGGCGGTCTCGGCCGAACTTGCGGCGCTGTCCTGATCTAAGGGATTTACGCGATCCCGGCCCGCAGCAGATCGTGCATGTGCACGATGCCGACCGGCTTTCCGTCCTCGACCACGAACACGGCCGTGATCTTGGTGGCGTTGAGATGCTCGAGCACCTCGCTGGCGAGTTGGTCCGCGCGCACGGTGCGCGGATTGCACGTCATGACTTCGTCAACGCGCTGTTCCAGCAGGCCCGGACCCATGTGCCGCCGCAGGTCGCCGTCGGTGATGATGCCGCTGAGACGGCCGCTCCGGTCCACGATGCCGATGCAGCCGAAGCCGCCGGCGGAAATGTCCACGATCGCCGTCGAGATCGGTGTGCCCTCGGGCACCAGCGGCATCGCGGCACCGGAATGCATGATGTCGCGCACGAACCGCAAGACAGCACCCAGGCGTCCGCCTGGATGCAGGTCGCGGAAATCATGGGCGGTGAAGCCGCGGCTTTCGAGCAGCGCGATCGCCAGCGCGTCGCCCAGCGCCAGTTGGATGATGGCGGAGGTGGTCGGGGCGAGATTGTGCGGGCAGGCCTCCCGCACGGCCGGCAGCGCCAGGACGATATCGGCGGCTCGGCCGAGCGCGCTGTCGGCGTTGCCGGTCACCGCGATCAGCCCGATGCGGAAGCGGCGGGAGTAATCCACCAGGTTCTTCAGCTCGACCGTCTCGCCCGACCAGGACAGGGCCACGATCACGTCGGAGCGGCCGACCATGCCGAGATCGCCGTGGCTGGCCTCGCTCGGATGTACGAACAGGGCCGGCGTGCCGGTGGAGGCCAGGGTGGAGGCGATCTTCCGCGCGATATGGCCTGATTTGCCCATGCCGCTGACCACAACCCGGCCACCGGCGCCGCGGATCATCTCCACGGCGGCTGCAAACGGAGCGGCCAGGCCGTTGGCCAGCACGGCGGCGAGCGCTCCGATGCCGTTCTGTTCGGCCTCCAGCGTGCGCAGCGCCGATTGAATGATGGATGTCGTATTCTCGGCCACGT
>Ga0180217_1001706_pt1 | contig 22679 bp, 17 predicted proteins | sample eDN3rd37CBELigOP_FD_128521 | JGI IMG/M metagenome (GOLD analysis project Ga0180217, IMG submission 128521) | Enriched Organic Plus compost microbial communities from Emeryville, California, USA - eDNA 3rd pass 37_C BE-Lig OP (version 2) (version 2) ... | reverse complement strand
TTGCGACTCTCCTGCCCCGCGCCAGCCGAGCTCAGGCCGGACCGCAACCCAGGCTGCCCGAGGAGCCGCTCGTCATCGTCACCCGCGACGGCAAGCGCCACGCCTTCCGGGTCGAGATGGCAGTGGAGCCGCAGCACCAGATGATCGGGCTGATGTTCCGCGAACGCGTCGGTCCGGAGGAGGGCATGCTGTTCGACTGGGGGAGCCCGCGCGAGTCCGCCATGTGGATGCGCAACACCCTGGTATCGCTCGACATGATCTTCATTGCCGCCGACGGACGGATCCACCGGATCGCGGAGCGGACGGTCCCGCTCTCGCTCGCCACCGTCGAGAGCCGGGGCCCGGTCCGGGCGACCTTGGAGCTCGCCGGCGGTACGGCGGAGCGATTGGGGCTGCGCGTCGGCGACCGGGTGCTGCATCGAATCTTCGGCACCGCTCCCTGATGCCGGACTTGCCCGGCCGCCGCCGCCCCCATAGGGTGCCGCTGCCAAGGGGCGCGACGCGGTCCGATGGCGAAGCCGCTTTGAGCGCGATATATTGCGAGGTGAAGCTGGAAGATGCGCTCCGGTGACGGAGCGCCATGCGTGAGACCTTCAAGCAGCCGGGGTGTAGCTCAGTCTGGTAGAGCGCTGCGTTTGGGACGCAGAGGCCGCAGGTTCGAATCCTGTCGCCCCGACCATTGCTTGAGATTCCGGACACACTCTCCCGACGGCTGCGGGCGGGCCTCGGCCCGGCGCCCCCGGCACCTATGCGGGGACACGCCAGCCGCATCTGCATGCGGATCTCGTGCTGCCGGCCGCGCCTTGCCCGCTGGCTGACCGCGCGGCTCAGTCCAGGAAGAACGGCGTCTCTTCCTGCGGAGCGCCGCGCAGCAGCAGGTCGAAGCGGAAGACGCGCTCGCCTTCTGCGTCGGGCTCCGGCCGCGCCACCAGCAGCGGGCGCAGCGGTTCGGGCAGGCAGCACAGCACCGGATCCGCCGCATTCGCAGCGGCGAAATCCGGGAAGAACACCGTGGTGCAGAGTCGGCGCATGATTCCGGAGGCCAGCACCGCGATGTTCACATGCGGCGCGCGCGGTCCCGCGCGGTCGCGGTAGCCGCCGGGCATCACGGTGCGGAACTCGTAGCGCCCCTCGGCATCCGTCCAGGCGCGGCCCCAGCCGAGAAAGTCCGGATCCGCCAGATGGGCCTCCGGATCGTGCGGATGGCGGAAGCGGCCAGCGGCATCGGCCTGCCAGGCCTCCAGCACGGCATTCACGCAGGGTTGCGCGCCTTCCTCCAGCACGTGGCCGATGAGGCGGATGCGCTCGCCGCGCGCCGTCGGCGCGGCCTCCGCGGAAAGGCGCGCCAAATCGTTGTCGCCCACCTGGAAGAAGGTGCGGGGGAAGAAGGGGCCGATGGTGTGCCAGCCCGTGGGCACCAGCGGCGCATTGGGCAGGCGCGCCGCCGGTGTCGCCGGTTCGCGCCCCGCCCCGATCCGCGCTCCGCGGCCGGCGCCCGTCATGGCAGCGGCGGCGTCGCGTGGCGGCCGCGCAGCACCATGTCGTGCACGAAGCCGAGCCACTCGCCCTCGACTTCCGTCGGCGGCACCTGCCGCGCCACCAGCTGCTGCTGCGCCGCCGTATCGGGAATGGAAAGGATCAGCCGGTCGAGCGCGTTCAGCGGCTCACCCGGGAAGTACATCTGCGTCACCAGGCGGGCGAGCGAGCCAGGTCCCAGCACCGAGAAATGGATGTGCGGCGGCCGCCACCAGCGCCCGCTGTCCGGCACCGGGTAGGCGCCGGGCTTGATGGTGAAAAAGCCGAAGCGGCCATCCGCATCCGTGCGGCAGCGCCCGTTGCCGACGAAGTTCGGATCGAGTGGCGCCTCGCGCGTGTCGATCGGGTTGAAATACCGCCCCGCGGCATTGGCCTGCCAGATCTCGACGATGGCCCCGGTCACGGGGCGTCCGTCCTCGTCCAGTACGCGGCCGGAGACATGGATGAGCTGGCCGATCGCAACGCGTCCGGGTCCGGCCAGCGCCAGGTTGTCGTCGCCGGGCCTGAGCTTGGCCGAGAGATCCAGCGGTCCGGTCAGCTCGCTGCGCGTGACCGGCCGGCGGAAGGGCGCGCGGCGCGGCGTGCGCAGCACCGTGTTGCGGTAGCCCTCGATCGGCACCTGCGGTTGCGTTGCCTCGTCGATGGGATGGAACAGATCGGGCAGGTCGGTCGTCATGGCCTGGCTCCGGTGCTGCGCTTGACCGAAGACTGGACCCGGGCGTTGACTCCGTCAACGAACCGGCCGGGCTCTGGCGGGAGAACCAAGGATGCGGACCTTCACGCGGCGCGCGCTGCTGGGCGGGGCGGCGGGGCTCGCCGTGGTGCCGGCCCTGGCGCAGGAGCGCTGCCTTCATATCGAATCGGCGCTGCGCTGGGCGCCCGATCGTCCGGTACGGCTGGTTTCGCCCTTTCCCCCCGGCGGCCCCATCGACGTGCTGAACTGCATGCTGGCGGAGAGGCTCACCACCTCGCTCGGCCAGCCCGTGGTGGTGGATGCGAAGCCGGGCGCCAACACCATCCTCGGCGCCGCGCTCGTGGCGAGGGCGCCACCGGATGGGCATACCTTCCTGATCACCACCAACGAGACGCACACCCACAATCCCGCACTCCATCGCCAGCTTCCCTATGACGCGTCGAGGAGCTTCGCGCCCGTTACGCTGCTCTCCACCGGCACGATGCTGCTGATCGCGCCTGCGGACGCGCCCTACGGCGACGCGCGAGACTTCGCTGCCTGGGCCAAGGCCTTGGAACGGCCGGTGACCTTCGGCTCCCGCGGCGTCGGGTCGAGTGGACATCTCTATGGTGCGTGGCTGAAGGCACATCACGGCCTGCCGCTGCAGCACGTGCCCTATCGGGGCGAGCAGCCGGCGATCCTGGACATGCTGTGCGGCAAGCTGGACGTGACCTTCTGCGGCCCGGCCGATGCCCGTCCGCAGTTCGCTGCCGGCATGGCCCGCGCCATCGGCGCAACGGGCGCGCGCCGCAGCGAGGCCGTGCCGGATGTGCCGAGTTTCGCGGAGCAGGGCTTCGATGGCCTCGACCTGTCGCTCTTTCTCGCTGCCTGGGTACCGGCTGGCACGTCGCCGGAGGCCGTGGCACGGCTGCATGACGGACTCCTCTGCGCGGTGCGGGAAGAAGCGGTCCATGCCACCATGCTGCAGCAGGGCCAGACCCCCGTGCTCTCCACGCCCGAGGAGCTGATGGCGATCGTGCGGCGGGAAGCGCCGCGCTGGGCGGAACTGATCCGCCTCGCCGACATGCGGGCCGAGTGAGAGGCGACATCGGACGGGACCGCCCGCCACAGACACCGCCCCGCATGCCGGCCGCGGCAGCGCCGGCGCTTCGCAGCGCACGACGAGGATGCGAAGGCTGCACCATGCGCGGGTGCGTGGTGCGGAGATGGTGCCGTTCGGTGACGGCAAGCACCGCCGATGATCGGCGCACCGGCCATGCTCGCGTCAGCGTCGCGCCACCGCTGCCACCGCACGCACCAGGTCATGTGGCGTATCATGCAGGGCGGCCACGCCTGCCGCCGCCAGCTCCGCCCGCGCCTGCTCCATGGAGTAGCCTGCAAGCGCTGCGTGGCCCGCAGCGATGCCGGCGAAGAAGGGCTTGGAGGGCGGATTCGCACGCAGCGCCGCAGCCAGCGCATCCACCCGCGCCTTCAACCCGCGAGAGGCGAGCGTGGTGAAGAACATCACCGCCTTCACCTCCGGCCGTGCCGCGATCTCGAAGGCCGCGGCCAGGCGTTCCGGCATGGTCTCCGGCGGGCCGCCATTGGCGTTGTCCATGAAGCAGGCGGCGGGACAGCCCGCATCGGCCAGCAGGTCCAGCATCAGCATGCCCAGGCCGGCGCCGGCGGTGATCATCGCCACCGTGCCGCCAGGCAGCTCGACGAGCTGGAAGCCCTGGTCGCGCGCCCGGCGCTCGAGCGGCGTCATCGCCGCCTCCTCGAGCGCCGCGGAGAGCGCCGGCGCCTCCCGCCGGAAGGCGGCGGCATCGTCGCGCACCAGCTTCGCGTCGCAGGCCACCAGCCGCCCGTCCGGCAGCACGCCGAGCGGGTTGATCTCCAGCAGCTCCAGGTCCTCGGCCACCATGATGCGTGCCAGGCGCAGCGCCAGCCGGGCAAGCCGGGCGGCGAGGTCGGGCGGGAAGCCCTGACGCAGCGCGGCGTGGAGGCGCTCCAGCGCCCCCGGCGCCTCGGGGTCCAGATGGCACCGCAGCAGGTCCGCAGCCTGCTCCACCTCCACCCCGCCCTCAGGCGCGCACAGGAGTTCGATCGCCTGGGCGGTGCCGTCGATGCGCAGTGCCAGGAACACCTCTCGCACCATCGCCACCGCCTCCTCCAGCAGCAGCGGCGCGGACGGGTCGCCGAGGGCGGTGCGGATCGCTGCGGCCGCGGCGGGCGCCTCACCGGGCCCGGCCTTGCGCACCAGGCCGCGCTTGCCGCGGCCGCCCTGCAGCACCTGCGCCTTCAGGACGCCCGACGCTGCCGGGTCCGGCGGGCCTGCGAGCAGCATCCCGTGCGGGACCGCCACACCGTGACGACGCAGCAGCGTCTTGCCATCATGCTCTGCCAGCCGCACCGTCCCCTCCCGTGACCCAAGCACCTTTCCTCGCCAGCTTCCCCCGACGCGTCGTCGTGTTCAACCCGACGGGCCGCTATGCGGCCGCCCAGGTCGCCGCCATGCGCGAGGCGGGGACGAATCTCGTTGCAGGCATCGCCCTCGGCCGCGGTGGCGGCAGGCTGGACGGGCTGCCGCTGCTCGATGACGTGGCGGAGCTGGCGGAGCCGGCCGATGCCGCCGTCATCTACACCCCGCCCGAGGGCGTGCTGGACGCCGTGCGCGCCGCCGCCGCCGCCCGCATCCCCACCATCGTCGTTGCCGCGGAATATGTGCCGGTGCATGATTCGCTGCGCGCGGCACAGGCGGCCCGTGCGGCCGGAAGCTGGCTGATCGGGCCCAACACCCTCGGCCTCTGCATCCCCGGGGAGGGGCTGCTCGGTTCCATCGCCCCCTCCTTCTGCACGCCTGGCCGGGTGGCGGTGCTCTGCCGCAGCGGCACTCTGACCCTGACCATGGCCCGGCTGCTGACCCGGGCGGGGATCGGCCAGCGGGCCGTGATGCATATCGGCGGCGACACCATTGCCGGGCGCAACCCGCATGAGTACCTGGCGGCGCTGGCGGCGGACGAGCGGACGAGCGTGATCCTCTATTGCGGCGAGATCGGCGGGGACAAGGAGTACGCCCTGGCCGAGGCCATCCCCGCCTGCCCCAAGCCGGTGGTCACCATGCTGGTCGGCCGCCACGCGCCGGCGGAGAAGCGCATGGGCCATGCCGGCGCCCTGGTGGGCGGCGCGCGCGAATCCGCTGCGGCCAAGCTTGCGGCGCTGGCCTCCGCCGGCGCGCGCACGGCGCGCGACCCGGAGGGCGCCATCGCGCTGTTGCGGGGCCTTGGCCCGTGAACCGGGGCACGCTCGGAATTCTCGCCTGCGGTGGAGAGCTGCCGCTCTCCCTCGCGCGCACAGCCCTTGCCGCCGGCCGCCCGGTCTTCGCCGTGGCGCTGGAGGGCTGGGCCGATCCTGCGGCCTGGACGGGGATGCCCCATATCGTGGAGCGGCCGGGCGCGGCCGGTTCCATCCTGGCGGCGCTGCGCCGGCATGGCGTGCAACAGCTCGTCATGGCGGGCCGGGCGAAGCGGCCTTCGGTGTTCTCGCTGCGGCCGGACGTGGCCGGAGCGCGCATCCTGGCGCGCATCGGCCGCGCCTTCTTCGGCGGCGACGACGGGCTCCTGCGCGCCGTCGCCCGGGTGCTGGAAGAGGAGGGGTTCGAGATCCTCGCTCCCCAGGCCGTGCTGACGGATCTGCAGCCCGGTCCTGGCCTGCTCTCCCAGGCCGCACCGGACGACGCGGCGCGCAGCGATATCCGGCGTGGCATCGCCGTGGTGCGGGCGCTGGGCCGGGTGGATGTCGGCCAGGGTGCGGTGGTGCAGCAGGGGCTCGTGCTGGGCGTGGAGGCCATCGAGGGCACCGACGCGCTGCTCGCGCGTTGCGCCGCGCTGAGGCGCGAGGGGCCGGGAGGCGTGCTGGTGAAGCTGGTCAAGCCCGGTCAGGATCGCCGCCTCGACCTGCCGACCATCGGCCCCAGGACGGTCAAAGGCGCCGCCGCCGCCGGGCTTCGCGGCATTGCGATCGAGGCCCGCGGCACCATCCTGGTGGACCGGGCCACGACGGTGGCGGCGGCGGACGCCGCAGGGCTCTTCCTGCTGGCCCTCGACCCCGATGCCTTCACCGCCGACGAGAAGGAGAACACCCCATGAGCAAGTTCCTGCACACCATGATCCGGGTCGGCGACCTGGATCGCAGCGTGAAATTCTACACCGAACTGCTCGGCATGAGGGAGCTGCGCCGCCGCGACGTGCCTGACGGCAAGTACACCCTGGCCTTCCTGGGCTACGGCGAGGGCAATGCCGAGGGTCAGGGCGAGATCGAGCTGACCTACAACTATGGTGTCGAGAAGTATGAGCAGGGCAATGCCTTCGGCCACCTTGCCGTCGGGGTGCCGGACGTGAAGGCGGCCTGCGAGAAGGTCCGCGCCGGTGGCGGCAAGGTGACGCGCGAGCCCGGGCCGGTGAAGTTCGGCACCACGGTCATCGCCTTCGTCGAGGACCCGGACGGGTACAAGATCGAGCTGATCGAGCGGGCCTGAGGGGTGCCGGGCGAGGGGATTCGTCCAGGCCGACGCACGGATCGCCCGGTGCCTTGCGCCCGTCCCGAGGGTCCTGATGCGCGCGGGGCAGGGGGTGGCGTCGCGCCCGCCCGACGGAACCGCCGGCGCCTGCCGGCCAGCCTCCCTGCGCGCCGTGCGGCGTTGCCTGGGCGGTGGCGGGGGATGCCATCCGGATCGGGCTGCCGGGCGACGCCCGCCCATCCCTGTCCGGCCTGATCCCGCATGGCTTCCCTGTTGGATCCCCTCGGCCTGCTGCGAGACCTGGCCGAGGGCACGGAGCAGCTGGGCCGCGCGCTGGTGGGCCAGGAACGCATCCGCCTCGCCGTCACCGGGCTGACGCGCGCGGGCAAGACGGTTTTCCTCACTTCCCTCGTCGCCAACCTGCTGGCCGCCGGGCGCGGCAGCCGCACCCTGCCGGCGCTGGAGGCGGCGGCGGGCGGGCGGCTGCGCGCCGTGCGCCTGGTGCCGGCCGGTGTCGAGAGCGTGCCGCGCTTCGACGTGCACGCACATCTGGCCGCACTGGCACAGGACCCGCCCGCCTGGCCCGACCGGACCGAGGACCTCTCGACGCTCGAACTCACCCTGGAGCTCGAGCGGCGCAGCCTGTTCGGTGGCATGCTCGGTACGCGCAGCGTCACGCTGGAGTTGCTGGACTACCCCGGCGAGTGGTTGCTCGACCTGCCCATGCTCGGCCAGGATTTTGCCGCCTGGTCGGCCGAGACCCTGGCACGGCTGCGCATGCCGGAGCGCCTGCCGGCGACGCGCGATTTCCTCGCCTTCGTCGACGCACTGCCCGCCGATGTGCCGGAGGAAGAGGCGCTGGCCCGCCGCGGCCACGCGCTGTACCGCGACGCGCTGCGCGCCTGCCGCGATCGGCTGGGCTTCCGCTTCCTCCAGCCCGGCCGCGCGTTGAACCCCGGCCCGCGCGGGGAGGCGCCGCTCCTGTGGTTCTTCCCCCTGCCGCATCCGCGCGGTGGCGGCCTCGCCGCGCTGCTGGCGCGCCGCCACGCGGCCTATGTGGCGGAACAGCGCGATCGCTTCTTCGATCCCTTCTTCCGCCGCTTCCAGCGCCAGGCAGTGCTGGTGGACGTGCTCGGGGCGCTGCACGCGGGAGAGGCCGCCTTCGCCGACACGGCAGAGGCGCTCGGCGCCATTGCCCGTGCCATGGGCGAGGGGAACGGGCTGCTGGCGCGCCTGCTAGGCCTCGCCACCACGCGCGTGGCCTTCGCTGCAACCAAGGCAGACCACGTGCCGGCGCGGCAGCGGGAAGCGCTCACCGCGCTGCTCGGCCATCTGGTGCATGCGCCGCAGGCCGGTGCCGCGGCGGCGGGGGCGACAACCGCCGTGCACGCGCTGGCGGCCATCCGCTGCACCGAGGACGATGTGGCGACGCTGGAAGGGCGCCCGGTCGCCGCGGTGCGTGGCGTGCTGCTGCAGGAGGGGCGGAGCGCCAAGGTCTATCCCGGCGAGGTGCCGATGAGCCCACCGCAGCCAGGCTTCTGGCGCCACGCCTATTTCGAGATGCCAGCCTTCCGGCCGCCGCGGCTGGATCCCGCCGGCACCTCGGGCGTACCGCATCTCGGCCTTGATGCGTTGCTGGCCTGGCTGATCGGAGACCTGCTGTGAGCGACGCACCGCCGCCGGGTTCCCATCGCGGCGATGCTGCGACGGGGGCCGCGCCGCCCGGACCCCGGGTGATCCTGGACGAGCAGGGCCGCGCCGCCCCGCGGCTGGACTTCGGCTGGGAACAGGCGGTGGTGCCCGTCGCTCCGCCGCCGGCGCCGCGCCGCTGGTCCGGCCTTGGGCGGCTGGCGGCGGGCGCCGGGGTGCTGGTGCTGGGCCTCTCGGCGCTGGACGCGGCCAATTTCGTGGCGGCGCAGTTCGAACGCGGCGCGGCGCTCGGCTGGGTGACCCTCGGCGTCGTCCTGGCGGGTTTCGGGCTGATCGCCTCTGCGGGCTGGGCCGAGATGCGCGGGCTGCTCAGGCTGCGCTCCGTGGATCGCGCCCGTGCCGCCTTCGCCCGCGGCGACCTCGAGGCGGCGCGGACGGAAGTAATTCGTTGGGCCGCGGGCGTGGAGGAGGCCGCGGCCATCCAGCCGGCGCTGCGTGAGGCGCGGAGCCTGGAGGAACTGCGCGGCCTGCTCTCCGCCCCGCTGCGGAGCCTGGAGTCGCAAGCCTCCACCCTCGGCCGCAATGCCGCCGTGCAGGCCTTCTCCGTCACGGCGATCAGCCCCTCGCCGGGACTGGATGCGCTGGTCTTCGCCTGGCGGGGCGTGCGGCTGGTGCGCCAGGTGGCGGCGCTGCACGGCATCCGTCCGGGAATCGCCGCCACTGCCGCGCTGCTGCGGCGCACGCTGTTCGACGCCGCGACAGTGGCGGCGACCGATATCGCCGTGGACGCCGCGGCCCGCGCGCTGCTGACCAACCCCTTGCTGGAGAAGGTCGCAGGCGAGGCGGCGGCTGGCGCGGTGGCGGCGCGACGCATGCTGCGCCTGGCGCGCGCTGCGGCGGAGGCATGCCGCGTGTTCCCGCCGGGCTAGAGTGGGTCCCATTCAGGTGGATTCACCTGAATGGGTAAGGATGCTCGCGCGAACAATGGCCTGGAGCGTTTGCCGTAGCCCCAGGCCAGCGGAAACCGCTCTAGTTCTCGAACACGACCGGCAGCTTCGCCGCACGCAGCGCTTCGGCGCGGGCGTTCATCCAGCCTTCCGCGAAGGCGGCTGCGTCCTGCGGCGCGTTCGGGAGATAGGCGCGCCAGGCCTCCGCCAGCACCTCCTGGCGGCGGATCAGCGCCTGGTTGTGCGCATCGTGCTCCGGCTTCCAGGCACCGGCCTCGCGCAGGGCGCGCACGGCGGCCGGGTGGTAGGGCACGGCCCAGTCGAAGCGCTGGCGCTCCAGCGCCCAGCCCTTGTTGCCCGGCGCCGCCTCGGCATAGTCCCTGAAGTAGGCCAGCATGGCGCGGGTGAAGTTGTAGACCAGATCCTCGTCCGCATCCGCATAGGCCATCAGGATGGGGTAGGGATAGGCCGTGTTCTCCACCGGGTTCTGCGGTGACAGGCCCGCGCCTGTGGTGCCGGTGCCGGGGATGAACCAGGGCGCATTCTCACGCAGCCGTTTCCATGCCTCGGTGTCGGAATGCGGGAGGGCGGGATAGTGCAGGCCGCGTGGACTTGCCTCCAGCTGGAACAGCGGGCCGGAGATGGAACTCGCCCAGCCGGCATCCACCTGCCCGTTGATCATGCCCTGCATCGCCTGCCCGTAGCCGCCGAACTGCACGCGCTGCACGTCGTTCCATGTGAGGCCCACGGCGGCCATCACGGCAGTCACATTGGCATTCAGCGCAGGCGCACCTGCCACCCAGGCCACACGCTTACCGCGTAGATCCTTCATGGTGCGCACGCCCGCGTCGCGTGCCGTGGCGATGGTAAGGATCTGGTCGGACTTGTTCATCAGCAGCAGCCGCACGGGCTGCGGGCCCCAGTCGCGCGCCGCGAACTCGAACACGCCTTCCTGGCTGAAATAGGTTCCGACGCCGTGGAAGCTGAGCGGCACACGGTGGTCACGCACCGGCGCCTGCCGCGCCACGTCATTGCGTCCGGGCAGGATGCGCAGGTTGACGTTGAGGTGATGCTTCAGCGCGTTGCCGACCGCAACAGCCTGGTTGTAACCGCCCGAGCCGACATCATAGGCGGTGACGCCGATCGTTCTCGGCAGCTGGATCGGAGCCTCCTGCGCGTAGGCCGGAAACACGACGCAGGCGGCGAGCGCCGCGAGACGGAGACGCATGGTGAACCCTCCCTTGTTCATTCGGCGCCAAGTTGCCGCAGCCTTCCCTCCGCTGCAACCGCACCGCCCATGAGGCGGAGCAGCAGGACGCTCGCGGCAGTGAGGGAGATCGCCGCGACCAGCAACTGCCAGTGGGTGAGGCCCGTCAGCGCGCCGCCGGGAAGCGCGAAGGCGAGGCCGGCCAGGCCGAGCAGGAAGCGCCCCAGCATGCCCTGCGCATTGCCGCGGATCGCGCCGATCCCCAGCAGATAGCCCTGCAGCGCGGAGCCGACCAGCAGGATGCCGATGATCGCCGTCGCCACGACCAGCAGGACCTCGCCGACGGATCCGTGCAGGATCAGCGCCGGGTTCAGCACGAAGAAGAAGGGCACGATGTAGATGGCGGTGCCGAGGCGGCACGCCTCGAGCCCCGTGCGCATCGGGCTGGTCTTGCCGATGCTCGCCGCGGTGAAGGCCGCGAGCGCCACCGGCGGCGTGATGAAGCTGACCATGCCCCAGTACATGATGAAGAGATGCACGGCGAGCGGATCGAGCCCGGCATCCACCAGTGCCGGCGCCAGGGTGATGGCGAGGAAGATGTAGCAGGCCGTCACCGTCATCCCCATGCCGAAGACGAAGCTGGTGACCGCGCCCATCAGCAGCAGCATCAGCGGCCGGTCGCCGGCCATGAAGACGAGATCGTTCGCCAGCGTGCCCGCGAGCCCGGTCATCGCGAAGGCGCCGACGATCAGTCCGACGCCGAGCAGAATGGAGACCAGTTCCGCCAGCCCCCGCGCCGCGTCCACCAGCAGCCGGCCGAGGGCGTCGAAACCCAGGCGGCGGCTCGGCATGAACTGGTTGATCAGCATCAGCGCGGCCGTCGCGTACCAGGGCGCCAGCGGCTCCTGGTTCTGCGACAGCAGGAAGTAGATCAGCACCGCGAAGACCAGCATGAAGGGCCAGCCGCCGCGCAGCGTCTCCCGGATCGGCGGGATCTCCGCGGCACTCACCGTGCCGATGCCGCGCCGCGCCGCATATCCGTCGATCTGCACCACCAGGCAGAAATAGAACAGCAGTGCCGGGATCGCCGCCGCCACTGCGATCTCCGCGTAGGGGATGCTGAGGAAGCTTGCCATCACGAAGGCGGTCGAGCCCATCACCGGCGGCATCAGCACGCCGCCCGTGGAGGCGACGGACTCGATGCCGGCTGCCGTCGGCGCGGCGAAGCCTGTGCGCTTCATCAGCGGAATCGTCACCACGCCAGAGGTGACGACGTTGGAGATGACACTGCCGGTGATGGAGCCCTGCAGGCCGGAGGAGACCACCGCGACCTGCGCCGCGCCGCCGCGCCAGCGGCCGACCAGCGCGAAGGCCAGGTTGTTGAAGAAGTTTCCCGCCCCAGTGTGGATCATCGCGATGCCAAAGACGATGAAGCCGACGACCAGCTCGCCGAACGCGCGCATCGGAATGCCGAAGGCGCTTTCCATGGAGAGGATGTGAAAGGCGGCGGCCTGCGGGGGTGGCACGCTGAGCGCCGTCAGCGGCGAAGGCATGTGGTCGGCGACCAGCGGGTAGAGCGAGGCGAGCAGCACGATGCAGAAGATCGCCGTGCCGCCGGTACGCCGCAGCGCCTCCAGGACCAACGCCCAGAGCAGCGCGCCCAGGCCGATGGCCGTCGCCGGGGCCGAGTACTCCCAGCCCTCCGCCACGATGCGGTCCGCGTGCCAGGCGAGCCATCCGGCCGTTCCGGCCGCCAGCAGCGCCAGCCCCCAATCCGGCAGCGGCACGCCGGGCCGCGTGCGCCGCCAGCCGGGAAAGGCGAGGAAGGCCGTCGGCAGGAAGCAGGCGGCCAGCAGGAAGAGATAGCGATTGTCGAGGAAGACGATGCCCAGGAAGAGGTTGAGGTTGAAAAGCTGGTTCACCGCCAGCGCCATGCCGCAGGCGCCGAGGGCACCGACGACGACGCGCTCCGCGGGCCGGAGCCGCGTGGCCGGCGCCGTGCGGTCTCCCTGGCCCTCGAGAGCCACTTCTTCCATTGCTGCTTGCCTCCCTGGACGCAGGGCCGGCCGCAGTGCCGCGGCAAGCCCGGGCCGTGCCACGCGCAGATGCGTGGCACGGGTTCCGCGGCGGTCTAGCGTCTCATTGCCGGCTCGGCCAGCAAAGGCTGCCGGCGGTCCGAGGCCGGAAGTCGGGGGCTGGCCGCCCGCTCAACCCTCCAGCTTCACGTTCGCGAGCTTCACCACCTCGGCCCATTTGCGGATCTCGGCGCCGACGAAGGCGGCAAACTCCTCCGGACTGCGTGGATCCGCCAGTGCGCCGAGCTGCTGGATCCGCTCCACCGCCGCGGGCTCCTTCAGGATGGCCACGACATCGGCGTTCACCTTGCGAATGATCCCGTCCGGTGTGCCTGCAGGAGCGACGAGCCCGGTCCAGCCGAAGGATTCATAGCCGGGCACCACGGTCTCGGCGATCGTCGGCACCTCCGGCAGCCAGGGCGTGCGGTTTGGCGTCGCCACCGCCAGTGGCTTCGCCCGGCCGCCGCGGATATGGCCGAGGGCCGAGACGACACTGTCGAACATCAGCGGAATGTTCCCGGCGACCAGATCGGTGATGGCCGGTCCGCTGCCGCGGTAGTGCACGATGTTGAGCTTGATGCCCGCGCGGTGCTGGAACAGCTCGGCCGAGAGGTGCTGGCTCGTCGCCGGACCGGCGGAGGCCAGATCCAGCGCGCCGGGCCGCGCCTTCGCCATCGCCACCAGTTCCTGCACCGTGTTCCCGGGGAAGGAGGGGTGGGCGATGATCAGCAGCGGTACCACGGCGATGTTGGTGATCGCGGCGAAGTCCTTCTCCGCATTGTAGGGGATGCCTGGCAGCACCGAGGGATTGATGCCGAGCGTGCCGGAGGTGCCGGCGATCAGCGTGTAGCCGTCAGGTGCGGAACGCGCGCCCGCCTCCATCGCCGGCGCGCCGGCGCCGCCCCCGCGGTTCTCCACCACCACGCGCTGCGGCCAGCGGCGCGAGAGTTCGTCGGCGACGTAGCGGGTGATCGTGTCTGCCGCCTGGCCGGGCGGGAAGGGGACGATGATGCGCACCGACCGCTCCGGCCAGGCCTCTGCGGTGCCCGATTGTGCCTGGGCGTGACGCCCGGCCGCCAGCGCGGCGGCGCCTCCGATCAACAGCCTGCGGTGCAGCGGCATGCAGTGTCCTCCCGTTTATGGTCGTGATCCTGGCCGAGCGGCGCCGGCGCGGCCAAGGGGTTTTCCGCCGCCTGGTGGCGCCAGGCCCGGCTCCGCGACACCCGGCCGGCGCGGTGCTGCCTTCCCAGCTGCCGGGCGACGGCATCGGCATGGGGTGATGGCGACGGCCCTTGCCGTGCCGGAGCGGCTGACGCAGCAGCCCTGCGCCTCCCGCTGAAGCTCCCTATCGGCGTCTGCCCCTTCCACGTATTGCGGGGTACGCTCCGCGCGGCGGCTGATCCCATGCGACAGCGCCCGGGTGCTCCATCTGCATGATACTCTCGGACGCGCCCGATGTCTTTCCTCCCCCTTCTCATCCCGTGCGGCCGTCGGCGTGGCGGCGAGGCGTATCCCAAGGTGGAGATGGACCAACGCGCGAACGCCATCGCGCTCGACCTGAGGCACCGCCGACGGACGACAGGTTTGGCGATAGCCTGCCAGACCTCTCAGCGGGAATAGCCGGCCGTGCGGGCTGCGTGTCCGCCGCCGGTGCCGCGACCGGCATGCAGTGTTTCAGCCGGAGCACGGCACGGCGCCGAATGCCGGGGCAGGGGCGTCGCCACCCTTGGCGGCGATCATGCCTCCCGGCGGTGATGACGCTGGACTGTCCGGCCGAGCGCGGCGCAGCCTGACGCGGTCTGCAGGGGGGACCAGAACGCATGGACGTCATCGACCCGGATCTCGACCTCATCAGCTTCAGCAGGACCTTCCCGGCAAACCGCCCGCGCCTCCGCAGGGATCCGCCGGTCTTCGAGATCGGCCTGACGCTTGGCGGCACCGTCTCGGCCGGAGCCTATACGGCTGGCGTGCTCGACTACCTGATGGAAGCGCTGGATGCCTGGGCCCTGTCCAGGCAGAAGGGCGAGGCGGTGCCGCCCCACGACGTGTGCATCAGCACGATCGGAGGCACCTCGGGCGGCGCGATCAATGGCGGCATCCTGCTGCGCGCAGCGGGCTGGGACTACCCGCACGGGCCGCATCCAGAGAACCCCTTCTGCCGTGCCTGGACCACCGGCGTGGATCTTGCGGCGCTGCTGCGGGCGGAGCACCGGGCCGACGGCCAGCGCGGCTTTCGCTCCCTCTTCGACGCCGAGGCGATCGACCGCCAGGCCGAGGCCATCATCGGCGCCTCCGGTCGTGCCCTCGGCGAGGCGTCGGAACTGCGGGCACGGCCCTATCTCGCGGACCCGCTGCGGCTGATCATGATGGTCGGCAACATCACCGGCGTTCCCTACCGCATTGCGCTGAGCAACGATGTGGGGCTTGCGCACGACATGCGGGAGCATGCCGATGCGGTACGCTTCGCCCTGGAGGTGCCAGGAGGATTCAGGAACGAGCCGGGCCTGATCCCCGGCTTCGAGATCGACCTCCGCTCGCGGGAGGCGGAGAACTGGCCGCTGCTGCGCGAGGCGGCGCTGGCGACCAGTGCCTTCCCGCTCGCCTTCCCCTCGCGTGCGCTGCGGCGTCGCCTGGACAGCTTTCTCTGGCGCGCCGTGGCGGTGCCCGAGGAGAACGGCGTCCGCGTCCTGCCGCTGAGGCCGCATCTGAAGGCGCTGCGCGACATCGCCGAGCAGGAGATGGTGCCGAGCGTGCACGTCGATGGCGGCGTCATCAACAACGAGCCGCTCGACATGGTGCGCACGGCGCTCGCCGGTCTCGCCGGGCGCAATCCGCGTGGGGCGATGCAGGCGCACCGGGCCGTCCTGCTCGTCGATCCGTTCAGCGGCCCCGAAAAACTCGGCCCGCACCTGCCACCGGAGATACCGAAGCTGCTGCTGCCCTTCGTCATGGCGCTGATCTATCAGGCGCGGTTCAAGCCGATGGATGTCGCACTGGCGCTGCAGACAAGCATCTACAGCCGCTTCCTCATCGCGCCCGCGGGGCCCTGGGATTCCGCGCCCGAGGAGCGGCGGGTCGGCGACATGGCGATCGCCGCGGGCGGCCTGGGCGGCTTCCTCGGATTCTTCGACTCCAGCTTCCTCGACCACGACTTCCGTCTCGGCCGGCGCAACGCGCACGATTTCCTGGCACGGCATTTCGTGCTGCCGGCCGGGCATGCGCTGTTCCGCGACTGGCCGGAGGACGCGTACAAGCGCGCCTGCCTGGTCGAGCGGCCGAACGGACCGCACCTGCCCATCATCCCCCTGATGCAGCCCTTGCGCGATGCGCCGCCGGAGATGCCGCAGCACCTGCCGAAGCTGGATGCCTGGCCCGCCGCGATGGACCGCCACATCGAGCGGCGGCTGGATGCCGTGTTCCGCGAGCTGCGCGACTGGGCGAGCCCGAGCCATTGGTTCTGGCGCTGGACGCTGCATGGGCTCTCGGGCCTGGCCTGGCGGCTCGCCGGACGCCGCGAGCTGCGCAAGGCGGCGGCGGATGTGCTGCGCAAGGCGCTGGAGGAGCGAAGCCTGCTCGACCCGCCGCGAGATGGCCGCTGACCGTGCCGCCCTCGTCGCTCAGCCGTCGCGCCCTGATCCACGGCATCGCCACCGCGGGCGGGCTGCCGGCGGCGCTGGCGACGCTCGGCGCGCTCGCCCCGGCGCCCGCTGCCGGCCTGGCCGGGCCGCCCGTCCTGCCGCCGCGCCGCACGCGCGTCCTGGTGGTCGGCGGCGGCGTGGCGGGGCTGGTCGCTGCGTTCGAGCTGCGTCGCGCCGGCTGGCCGGTGCGCGTGCTGGAGGCCGGCGCGCGTCCCGGCGGGCGCTGCGTCACGCTGCGCGCCGGCGATCTGGTGGAGGAGCTGGACGGAACGACCCAGCATGTCGCCTGGGATGCTGCGCCGCACCTCTACTTCAATCCCGGGCCGGCGCGCATCCCGCACCACCATCGTGCCATCCTGGGCTACTGCCGCACCCTCGGCGTGCCACTCGAGGTCCTGGTGAACGAGAACCGGGCCGCGCTGCTGCAGGCCGATGGCGCGAATGGGGGAGCACCGCTGACGCTGCGCCGGGTGCAGGCGGAGCTGCGCGGCATCGTCGCCGAGCTCGCGGCCAAGGCGCTGGACCATGCCGCGCTGGAGGCACCGCTGACCACCGCCGATCTCGAGGCCTTGCGGGCCATGCTGCGCGGCTTCGGCGCGCTGGACCGGCATCTGCGCTGGCGCGGCTCCTCGCGCGCCGGCTGGGCGGTGCCGCCAGGCACGGCCCTGGATCCGCCGCAGCCGCTGCCGTTGCTCGATCCCCGCCTGCTGCTGGAGCCCGCCTTCTGGCTGGGCGCGAGCTTCGCGGAGGGGGTGGACTATGCCGCCACGATGCTGCAGCCCGTGGGCGGCATGGACGCCATCCCGCGCGCGCTTGCCGCCGCGCTGGGCGATGCGCTGGTGCTCGGTGCCACGGTGGTGTCGCTGCGCCGGACGGAGACGGGCGCGCGCATCCTCTGGCGCGGCGGGGATGGAACCCTGCGCGAGGAGCTGGCGGACCGGCTGCTGATCACGCTGCCTGCACCCGTGCTCGCGGCGCTGGACACGGACTTCGCCCCGCCACGCCGGGCCGCGCTGGCCGCGCTGCCCTATGCCGCCGCGGCGAAGCTCGCCTTCCAGTGCGAACGGCGCTTCTGGGAGGAGGATCTCGCCATCTATGGCGGCATCTCCTTCACCACGCGGGATGCGACGCAGCTCTGGTACCCCTCGCATGGCTTCCACGCGGCGAAGGGCATCCTGGTCGGCGCCTATCTCTGGGGCGGGCCGGCGGGGGAGCGTTTCGCCGCCCGCAGCCCCGAAGCGCGCGCCGCAGCCGCCATCGCGGACGGGTCGGCGCTGCACCCGGGCTATGCGCAGGAGGTGCGGCTTCCCGTCTCCGTCGCCTGGTCGCGCATGCCGCGCGCGCGTGGGGCCTGGGCGGAGTGGGGCACCGCGCCGGATCGCGGCGCCGCCGCGCTGCTGCGCCGGCCGGAGGGGCCATACCACTTCGCCGGCGACCACCTTTCCTGGCTGCCGGGATGGCAGGAGGGGGCCGTGCTCTCGGCCTGGGCGGCGCTGGAGGGGCTGGCGCGCGCCGGCTGAAGCACACCGGCGGAGCGGACCTCTCCGCGCCCTGAACCGCCGCTCAGCCGGGGAGAGGGGCTCAGCGCCCGACCTGCGCCGGACGCTCGGCGACCTGCACCGTCACTGATTGCTCCCGCCCGTCGCGCAGCAAGGTCAGCCTCGTCTCCTGGCCAGGCGTCATGCCTGCGACGCGCCGCAGCAGCTCGCGCGCGCTCCGCACCGGTTCCCCGTCGATCTCCAGCACCAGGTCGCCGCGCCGAAGGCCGGCGCGCTCCGCAGGCCCGCCGGACACGACGCCGGCGATCAGCACGCCGCGCTCCGGCCTGTCTCCGCCGAAGAGGTTCGAGAGCGGGCCGCCGGTGTTGCGCAGCACCGCGTCCGTCATGGCGACTCCCAACCAGCCGCGGCGCATGGACTGCCCCGTCCGCAGCCGCTCGACGACCGGACGCGCCAGGTCCGAGGGTGTGGCGAAGCCGATGCCGGCCGAGGCGCCGGAGGGCGAATAGATCGCCGTGCTGATGCCGACGACCTCGCCCGAGAGGTTGAACAGGGGCCCGCCGGAATTGCCCGGGTTGATCGGTGCGTCGGTCTGGATGAAGTCGTCGAAGGGCCCGAGGCCGATATTGCGGCCGAGTGCCGAGACGATGCCGCTGGTCACGCTGCCGCCGAGGCCGAAGGGGTTGCCGGCCGCCATCACCCATTGTCCGATCCTCAGCGCCCCGGACTGGCCGAGCGACACATAGGGGAGCTCTCGCCCGGCCTCGACCTGCAACAGGGCCAGGTCGGTCAGCTCGTCGGAACCGAGAAGGCGCGCCGGCAGCTCCGTGCCGTCCAACAGCGATACCACGACCCGCGTGGCGTTGCCGACGACGTGATTCGCGGTGACGACGAGACCCGCCGGGTCGATGACGAAGCCCGAGCCGGCACCGGCCACTTCCGGCTGCTGGCGGCCGCGGAAACGGTCGCGGAACCAGCGCTCATAGGGCGTGCCACGCAGTTCCGGGGGAAGGGCGGTGGTGGCGCCCTGCGTTACGGCGATGCTGACCACCGCGGGCATCACCCGGGCCGCCAGTTCCTCGAAATTCGGCACCAGCCGGGCGGTGCCGTCTGGCGATGGCGCAGGTGCCGGCTGGACCGCCGCGGGCTGCTGTGGCGGCGGGGGAGGGGGCTCCGGGGCCGGGTCGTCGCAGCCGGCGAGCAGGGACATCAGCAGGAGAGGCAGGACGGCGTGGCGGTGCGGCATCGATCGGTTCGTTCTCCTCGCGGGAGGGGAACGCCCGGGCGGTGCATCGGTCGCCGTCCGGGCATGGCGGTGCGATCGGCGCGAATGGCTGCCGCCATTCTCCCCCCGCCGCACCATCGGCCTCGCTGCCGATGCCTGGAGCCGTGCCGCCGGTGGATGCCCGCGGCGGATATCCGTGCCTCCCGGGGGGGCTACGCCTCCAGCAGTTCGGGCCAGGGGACGATGGTGGACTTCACCGTCCGCATCGCCATGGCATCGGCGACGGCACGGGAAACCCCGTCCTCGTCAAACGGGTAGATCGTCTGCATGTCGTACCAGGGAAAACGGTGCCGCGCCCGGTCCAGCATGCGCACGCCTAGCGCCAGATCGTTCTCGGTGAAGGCCCAGGAACCCATGATGGTGATGTCCTTGGCGACGAAGCGGTGCCAGTTGGTCGAGATCGGCCCGGCATCGGTGAACTGGCCCATCTCGATGTAGAAGCCGGAATCGCGCAGCATCTCGATGCCTTCCGGTCCGGCGCTGGGGTGCCCGGTGCAGTCCATCACCAGATCGGCGCCGTGGCCGCCAACGATGTCGCGCACCGCGGCGATGCGTGCCTCCGGCCTGCGGTATTCCTCGATATCGACCGTGGCTTCGGCGCCGAAGCGGCGCGCCAGCGCGAGGCGCGGCTCCTCCGGCGCGCCGATGCAGACCACGCGGCCCGCGCCCATCTCCTGCGCCGCGGCAATGGCCAGGATGCCGATGGGCCCGGAACCCTGGATCACGACCGTGTCACCCCATTTGAACCCGCCCATGCGCTGGGCGCGGGCGAAGCCCCGGATGCAGGAGGTCAGCGGCTCGGACAGCGCGCCGAGGCGCAGCGGCATGTCGTCCGGCAGCTTGTAGATCTTGGTGCCCGGAAGCTCCTCCAGGTCCACATAGACATATTCCGCCCAGCCGCCCCAGAGATGCGGCGGCTTCTCGAAACCGAGATAGCGGCCGTAATAGACCGGCGTCTGGCAGCGGTTCGAGTGCTCGGGATAGTGCTTGCAGTAGTAGCACTGACCGCAGGGCATGAAGGGCGGGATCATGATCTTGGATCCCACCGTGATGGGCAGGTCCATCCAGTCCGTCCGGAGCTCCGGTCCGATCTCCACCACCACGCCGGTCATCTCGTGACCGAGGGTGAAGGGCCAGGGCAGCGGCTTCGGCCAATGGCCCTTCAGGATGTGCAGGTCGGTGCCGCAGACACCGCAGGCGGCGATCCGCACCAGCGCCGCCTTGCGCCCGACCTTCGGCCAGGGGACCTGACGGATCACGGGCGGTGCGCCGGGGCCGGCGAAAGTGGCGACACGGATCGTCTCTGGCATGGCGTTCCTCCTTGAGCGGGGAAGGCTAGACCGGGATCGTCCGACTGTCGTCGGGCCCTGGTGGGGCCGGAGGGTTCGTCTGTCGGGCCGCTTGGCGCGCCGGCTGCCCGGCCTGCTCGAGGACTGCCTCCGTGCGGTCAGGTGCGCCGGATGCCGTAGAACAGCGCCACGCCCTTCAGCATGCCCGTCAGATCCGCGCGGTAGGCCGTCGGCGAGAAGAACTGGCCGAGCGGCACATAGGGCACGTCCTCCAGGGCCTGGCGCTGCATCTGCCGCCCGATCGCCGCCCGCGCCGGATCGTCGGGTGCGTCGAACCAGGCGTCGCGCAGCCGCTCGAGCTCGGGGCTCGTCGGCCAGCCGAAGATGGTGCGGCGGCCGTTGCCGCGGATCAGGTTGTTCGCCGCCGGGTTCACCTGCGCACTCCCGGCGGTCCAGGAGATCATGGCGTTCCAGCCGCCCTGCTCGGGCGGATCCTGCTTCAGGATGCGCTGCGTCACCGTGCCCCAGTCGGTGGCGACGTAGTCGAGGTTCATGCCGACGCGCCGCAGCAGGTCGCCCGCCACCTCGGACATGGCGTTGATCACCGGGAAATCGGTGGCGGCGAGGAAGACCACCTTCTCCCCCTTGTACCCCGCCTCCTCCAGCGCGCGCTTCGTCGCGGCAACGTCACGCGGATTGCGGAAGACCTCCAGCCCCTCGTCGCTCGCCATGACGCTGCCGGGCGCGAAGAAGCCGTAGGGCACATGCCAGAGCGAACGGTCCTCGCTCGCTGCCGCCAGCATGAAGTCGGATTGCATGGTCGCCTGCAGGATGGCGCGCCGCACGCCGGGATTGTCGAAGGGCGGATGCAGATGGTTGAAGCGCAAGAACCCGACCGAGCCGTTCGGGTCCAGGATCTCCACCTTCAGCCGGCGGGACCGCTTGAGCTGCGGCACCAGGTCGATGGTCGGCAGTTCCCACCAGTCCACTTCGCCCTGCTGCAGCGCGGCGGAGGCGGTGGCGGCGTCCGGGATGGTGAGCCACTCCACCCGATCGAAATGCACCGTCTTGCCGCCGGCCATGTAGCTTGGCGGCTCCTGGCGCGGCACATAGTCCACGTTCCGCGCATAGACGTTGCGGCTGCCCGGGATCCGCTCCTCCGCGACGAAGCGGAACGGGCCGCTGCCGATGATCTCCGGCACCGCCTGGGAGGAGGGCAGGGAGGCGTGGCGCTCCGGCATGATGGCGCAGAGATGCGTGCCGACCTTGGCCAGTGCATCCGGCAGCAGCGGGAAGGGCTTCTTCAGGCGGAAGCGGATGGTGCGGTCATCGGCGGCGGCGACCTCGTCGGTCGCCGCCATCAGTGCTTGGCCGAAGGCGTCCCGCGTCGCCCAGCGCCGGATGGAAGCGACGCAATCCTGCGCCCGCACCCTCTCGCCGTCATGGAAGTGCAGCTCGTCACGCAGGCGGATAGACCAGAGGCGGCCGTCATTCTCGACCGTGTGGCCCTCCGCCATCTGCGGCTTCGCGCGCAATTCCGCGTCCCAACCATAGAGGGTGTCGTAGACCATCAGGCTGTGGTTGCGGGTGACGAAGGCGACGGAGTGGACCGGGTCCAGCAGCGCCAGATCCGCCTGCGGCACGAAGCGCAGCACACGCCGTCCGGGCGCGCCTTGCGCGGCCCCTGGGCGGGGTGCGGCGAGGGCGGCGGCGGCGCCGGCAAGAAGGGTGCGGCGGTGCATCGCGGGGCCTCCCATCGGCGCTGACGGGAGAATGGTGCAGTGCGGCAAAGTTGCGTGTCAACGGCGATGTCCGGACGTCCTCCCGGTCCGAGGCGGGAGCGGGATCGCACGCATGGCGTGCGAAGGGCTCGTCTGTCGCGGATCACGCCGCAGCCACTCTCCGCCGTCGTCCGACGATGGTGGATGCGACGGGCGGACACGAAGACGTGCGACCGGAGACCTTCCAATCAGGTCAGGCGGACGCCGGCCGGCGCGCAGCCCGCATGGCCGGAGACCCCTGGCGTGGCCTTGTCACGCCGGCTTCCGCCGGGTGAGGCACCCACCGGCCGAACCGGCACGCGCTAGGTCCCGCAGGCCGGGACTCGGCGCCATGCCTGGCATCGGAGGGCGATCAGGCGATGGCGAAGGACGCTCCGCAGCCGCAGCCCGAAACCGCCTGCGGGTTGCGCACCACGAAATGGGCGCCGATCAGCGCCTCGGACCAGTCGAGTTCGGATCCGGCCAGCAGGTCGAGCGAGACGGAGTCCACGAAAACGCGCACCCCGTCCTGCTCCAGGACCAGATCGTCCGGCTGGGCGGTGTCCTCGATCTCGAAGCCGTACTGGAAGCCGGAGCAGCC
>Ga0180217_1001705_pt1 | contig 22705 bp, 20 predicted proteins | sample eDN3rd37CBELigOP_FD_128521 | JGI IMG/M metagenome (GOLD analysis project Ga0180217, IMG submission 128521) | Enriched Organic Plus compost microbial communities from Emeryville, California, USA - eDNA 3rd pass 37_C BE-Lig OP (version 2) (version 2) ... | reverse complement strand
GTGACAGTTGTGACAGCGTCGTTGTGTGTTGCCGATGGATCAGCGCATAGATGTGCGCTACCATCGAACTGTCCTGCTAGCACAGGAAAGCTCCTCATTGGTTCGGAGCCGCGGATCAGCAGAGCTGGTAACTCTGCCCCGCACATGAACACTGGTTCGGTGAGTTGGCGCTCACCGAGCAGCTACAGAAGCCCCGCTTATGCGGGGTTTAGCTGTTTCTAGGGGTGGTTAGTTCCTAGACATGTACGTCCACGGCTGATGAAGTTGTTCATGGGCCTGACGCCGGTTGGCTGGTAAGGCCGGCCCGGCGTATGGCGTTAGCCGGTCATCAGCAGCTGGCTCCTCTCGGGCATCAGGTGCCCTAGACCTACGCGGTGGGCAAGCAGAGAGGCGACGACGTCGGGGCGACGAAGAGCTGCCTCGGCCGCGAACTCGTCGAGGACCGGGACGAGTTCCTTGGGCACGCGAATCGCGAGTGTCCCTGTCCCCTCCGATTCATGGGCCACCGCTGGGATGACTTCTGCGAAGTCGAACATCGGCTCACCGTGAAGGACGAGGTCAGGGCGACCGGCGGTTTCGGAGAGCAAGTCAGCGACTGCTCTGCTTACAGGCAGACCACGTCGCTCCGCATAGGTAGCGAGAGCATCGACGACGGCCTGGGGCGCGTGGAAACGAATCTGCGTTCGTTCGCCGAGGTGTGGTTGAGCCATGGCGGTCATTAAACACGCATAACTGTTACGGAGTTGCACGACACGCCGCACTTGTAACAGTTACGGCTGAAACACCCGGCGAAGCGCCTCCGTACCTTCACCGACATGAGCACACCAGACGCCCACTCCGTCGGCGGCGACAACCCTGCCCTCGCCGGGCAGTCCCTCCGCAACCGCTCGCGCGCGCAACGCCGCGCCCTGCGCACCATGACCGGTCAGCTCATAGTCACCGCCAGCGCGATCACCGCGACGGTCACCACCATCGCTCTGCTGTTCGTGCTCCCGCTCATGGACGCCCTCGCCGTGGGCACCTACAGCGCCGCGGCACTCGCCGCCGCCTACGCACTCATCACCTTCCCACGCCGCGCCGCAGCAGTCGGCTTCGCGCTCGTCGCAGCGGCACTGGTCTTCACTATTGGTCGGTCCTACGACCTCGGGGCCGCTGCATCCTGGGCCGCTATCCTCGCATGCGCAGTCACCTCGGTGGCTGTGTTCTCGACCCGTCGCACCACCCGAACCCCGTACCTCCCCACCGTCGCAGCCCTGACCGTCATCGTCACGGCCTTCTGGACGACGGCCGCCCTCGCGCTACCGCGTTGGCTGTGGGTAGCCCCCGCCCTCATCACGAGCCTGGTCGCTGTCGGGTGGCGCGCCGCGTGGCCGATCACCTGGCGGGCACACCACGCGGGTTGGCGCTCAAAGATCCGGTACCGCACCGGCGCGCCCCTTGCCGAGCGCCCGGACGGGGACGGCCGGTGGATGGCCGAGGAGTACCTCGAGGTCGGCGCTGACGCCGAACGCATCACCGCTCAGATGTTGACCCGCCTCGATGACCGCTGGCACGTGCTGCACTCTCGGGCACTGCACTACACGGCGGCGGATGCTGACCACATCGTGATCGGCCCGGCTGGTGTCCTGCTCATCGACAGCAAGTACCGGTCAGGGCACTTCGAAGCCCGCCCCTGGGTTACCGAAGATGGCACCGCCGGCAGCGACTGGTTCTACAACGGCCAGGTGCTCGACGCCAGCCTCGCGCAGTCGGCGATCTTCGAAGCTGACCGCATCGCGTGGGCCTTCCACGCCGATGGCCTCGATCGCCAAGCGGTCCCGATCGTCCTCGCCATCCACGGCGCCCGCATGAATGTGCCCTGGGGAAAGTGGACGATCGAGCTGCTTGGTGATCCGGTTGACGATGACTCCGAGACGCCGGTGGTCGGTACCCGGCTCGTCACACTCGTCGACGCGACCCACCTGCTCGACTACCTGACATCGTTGCCGGCCCGACGGTTCACGACGCCGACGAAGCACGAACGCGCCGCTGGAAGACAGGAGTCGCTGACACCTCGGCAGGTTGAGGAGCGCGCACAGCGGCGCTACGTTCGCGACCTCGCTGCAGTATGCGAGCACGTCTTCCCACGATTGAAGTGATACCGAGAACTGGTCGAGGGCGGCGGGGTCTCCTGGAGCCGGTGAGACGATCGGGACATGGGCATGAAAAATTGGTGGGACGGCCCCGCGGCGAGGCAATCCCACGCACAGTCACTGCGGGCGAATCATCTTGAGCTTGGCTGCACTCTGGGTTGGTCTCAACTTGCCGAATGACATGGGTTTCTGGATCAGTGTGACTGCGGCACTTGCTCTCGTTGGCCCAGGTCTCGTTTTTTCAAACGTCCTCATTGGCCGATGGCAACGCAGACGCATCGAGCAGCAGGCTCTCCCCTGGCTTGTTTCCGCATGCGCTTTCCTCGCGCAGTCTTTCGAGACGTTTCGCGAGATAGCAACAGCAGCGGGCGTTGAACGGCAGGTCAAGTCCCGTGAGGTGGTGTACGACGTCGTCGCGTGATTCCTCGTCGGTGGATCAGGCGGTCAAGGCCGGTGTCACCTCCTCGGTGCCCTCGGTGACACTGTCGGCGGGCTTGTCGGTGCGGGAGCGGGCGAGTACGTCGAGGCCGAGGTAGCGGCGGCCTTCGATCCACTCGTCGTGCTGCTCGGCCAGCACCGCCCCGACGAGTCGGATCAGAGCGGTGCGGTCCGGGAAGATCCCCACCACGTCGGTCCGGCGGCGGATCTCCTTATTGAGGCGCTCCTGCGGATTGTTGCTCCAGATCTGTTTCCAGATCTGCTTCGGGAACGCGGTGAACGCCAACAGATCCGACCGGGCGGCGTCGAGGTGATCGGCCACCTTCGGCAGCTTCTCGGTGAGTGCATCGATGATTCGATCGTATTGTGCGTGAACGGAATCCGCGTCGGGCTGGTCGTACACGGAGTGCAGCAGTGTCTTCACCCAGGGCCACGACGACTTCGGTGTGACGGCCATGAGGTTCGTCGAGTAGTGGGTGCGGCACCGCTGCCAGGAGGCGCCGGGCAGGGTTGCGCCGATCGCCGCGACGAGGCCGGCGTGGGCATCGGAGGTCACCAACCGCACCCCGGACAGGCCGCGGGCGACCAACCCGCGGAAGAAGGTCAGCCAGCCGGCGCCGTCCTCGGCGGAGGTGACGTCCAGCCCCAGGATCTCGCGGTAGCCGTCGGCGTTGACCCCGACCGCGACCAGGGCGTGCACGTTCACCACCCGTCCGTTCTCGCGGACCTTGAGGACCAGGGCGTCGGCGGCGACGAACGTGTACGGGCCCGCATCGAGGGGTCGGTTCCGGAAGGCCTCGACCTGGGTGTCGAGGTCTTTCGCCATCACGCTGACCTGGGACTTCGACAGCGAGGTGATCCCGAGGGTGTCGACGAGTTTTTCCATTCGGCGGGTCGAGACGCCGAGCAGGTAGCAGGTCGCAACAACCGAGGTCAGGGCTCGTTCGGCCCGCTTGCGCCGTTGCAGCAGCCAGTCCGGGAAGTACGAGCCGGACCGCAGCTTGGGGATGGCCACGTCGAGGGTGCCGACGCGGGTGTCGAAGTCGCGGTGCCGGTAGCCGTTGCGAACGTTGACGCGTTCGTCGGAGCGTTGGCCGTAGTCGGCGCCGCACAGGGCGTCGGCCTCGGCGCCCATCAGGGCGTGGATGAACATCGTCAGCAGCTCGCGCAGCAGGTCGGGGCTGGCGCCGGTGAGTCGGTCTTCGACAAGCTGGCGGAGGTCGATATCGTGGGCAGTGGTCATCGCGTGCTCTTTCGTCGAGTCGAGTTGGTAGCTCTCTCGAAGAATCACGCGGTGACCATCTTTCGTCCGGTTACGACACGCCGGTCATCGGATCCGATCCGGCTCGTACACCATCCTGATGGACGCAACCCGTAGAGGAGCTGACAGCCAAGCTGCGTATTCGGAGTCCAGCGCTGCCCTGACTTTGCAGACGGTAACGATGCGAAGAAGCATCAGCGAACAGACGTCGTGGCCCAACCTCAGGCCGGGTTCACGGGCGGGGTTGCCAAGCAGACTCCCATGACATGGCAGTTCTCTGCTGTGAGCTCGTATCGTCCGCACTTAACGATCAGGGCCCGTCTGTAGACAGTGGTACCGGTGCGGGAGTGGCGGAGGCATTCGACCGAGTCCGTCTGGCGTCGATTCCATCCTCCGGAACCGTGCCTTTGGGTCACTTAGGGTCGACGGCATCATCGTGTGCGTTGTACCACCACAGTGGAGAGGGACCTGCTCCAGCGAGTGGTCGGTGTCCAGGATTCGATCAATTGTAAAGGCGTACAGCATGTCGACGGACAACCGAGAATTCATCGCCGATCTCCTAGCCGAGCGTCGGATGGCCTCCGACGAGGTTTGGAAAGCGGCCGAACAGCGACTGGATTGGCCCATCAGTGAAGGGTTGAACACCGCGCACGAATGTGCAGATCGCTGGGCGCGCGACCGCGCCAGGATCGCATTGATCGTGCGCCATCCGGACGGCAGCAGCGAAAGATGGACCTTCGCCGACCTGGCTCGGGCCTCGAGCAAACTTGCCACGGCGTGGCGAGCGGCAGGTCTCAAACGAGGTGATCGTGTCGCGGCACTCGTTGGTCAGCAGGTTGAGGCCAGTATTGCGGCACTTGCTGCGTGGCGTGCCGGGTTCGTGTACATGCCGCTCTTTGTGGGATTCGGGCCGGATGCCTTAGCGCAGAGGCTAAATGGGGGCGAGCCAGCAGCAATCGTGGTCGATCACCGCTATCGGGCAGAGCTCGCGACGGCATTGGAGACGGTCCAGGGTGAGCCTCGGATATATACGGTCACTGGAGAACGGGGACAAGGTCTCATTCGTGGTGACCGGAGCCTGTGGGCCGAACTGGAGGCTCACGGCGCGGACACCGAGCCGGTAAGGACGTCGGCAGCGGATCCGGCTACTCTCATCTACACCAGCGGCACGACCGGTGCTCCTAAGGGCTGCATCCAGCCGCACTCGTTGCTGCTCACCATTCAACCGTTCGTACGGCACGTCTTCGCGCTTCAGCCGGGGGACATGTTCTTCTCCGGAGCCAATCCGGGCTGGTCCTACGGTCTTTACACCACAGGCTTCGGGCCGATGTCGTTGGGGCATCCGCGGGTCATCTACACCGGGGACTTCGATCCCCGCACCTGGTTGAGGATCTTCGAAGAGGAACGAGTGACCTACTTCGCGGCCGCACCCAGCGCGCTGCGCCGCCTTGTCAACGTTGCGAACAAGTTTGGGCTCCCAGCCGGCATTCGGGGAGCCACTAGTGCCGGTGAGCCGCTTGATGCACCGTTGGCCCGCGCCTGGCGTGAGCTGTCGGGCAGCGACATCCAGGATGGTTACGGGCAAAGTGAATCGGCGATGTCGCTGGCCAACCTCGCACACGACGAAACCCCCTTGGTTCCAGGAGCACTGGCTTCGGTCGTGCCCGGGTTCGACATCGCACTCGTTGACGAGCAGGGTGTGCCTCAAGCGGACCAAGGGATCATCGCGCTACGCAGTCCCCGGTATCAGGCCTGCACTGGCTACCGCAACGGGGAGGACCTGTGGGCGGCGCGATGGAAGGGCGAGTACTTCCTCACCGGAGACGTCGCGAGGCGAGACGAGGACGGTCGGTTCTGGTTCGTTGGTCGTGATGACGATTTGATCGTGACGTCCGGTTACAACGTGGGCCCCAGTGAGGTGGAGAACATCATTCTCGACAATCCGGGGGTCGCGGAGGCTGCAGTCGTGGCAGCGCCCGACGCGGAGCGCGGATCTGTCGTGCGCGCAGTGGTGGTGCTGAATGGGAAGGTTGCCGCCGCACTCGCGGAGGAAGAGATTCGTGCGGCCGTTCGTGAGAAGCTTGGCAGACATGCCTACCCGCGAATCATCGATTTTGTAGACGAACTGCCGCGCACGGAAACCGGAAAGATCAAGCGCAATGTGTTGCGCGCCGACCACCTTGAGTCAGTGCGGCGCTGATGGCACGCGAAGACAACCGTGCATCTGGTCACACCTATCCTGACGCGACTACCCAAAGTCAGTCGGCGGGATCACCTCCGGACCCCGCAACACCGGAAACCAGCACGGAACCTGGACTGCAGCACCACGAGACGCTACGGGCATTAGGAACCTGGATGGATCGGACCGGCCTCGGTGCCGGTGAGATCGACGAGGTCCACGAACTCGCCGGCGGGACCCAGAACATCATGCTGCGCTTCCGTCGAGGCGCGGATCGCTTTGTTCTGCGCCGAGGTCCTCAGCATCCACGTGAGCGTGCCAATCTCACCCTGTGTCGCGAGATGCGTCTACTCCGGGCACTGCAGGAGACAGACGTTCCTCACGCTCGGCTGCTCGGTGCATGCGAAGACCCGAGCGTTATGGGCGGGACAGTGTTCTACCTCATGCCGGTGATCAATGGGTACAACGCTGCGGTCGAGTTGTCTGAACAGGCCCGCACGGATTCCACATGGCGACACCGGATGGGTTTGGAGCTGATCGACTCACTCGCTTCGTTAGGGCAGCTCGACCACACGGCTATCGGGTTGTCCGACTACGGGCGGGCAGAGGGTTTCCTCGAGCGGCAGGTCGGGCGATGGCTCCATGAACTCGAGACATACTCCGCCCTTGAGGGATACACACCAGGTCGGCTCGGGGACCTGACAACTATGGCAACACAGCTCGAACGGCTCCGGCCGAAGGCGTGGAGCCCAGGCATCCTCCACGGCGACTTCCATATCGCGAATGTCATGTTCGACTACACGCAGCCGACCGTGGCCGCGGTGATCGACTGGGAGATGAGCACGATCGGGGATCCACTGATGGACCTAGGGGAGGTCCTGGCTCTGTGGCCGCAGAACGACGGCTCACCTGATCTGCTCGGGTCGGCGTTGTCGATCGCCGGCGGTCTGCCCACCGCCGATGAACTTGTCGAACGGTATGCGACTAACACCAGCCGAGATCTCTCGATGATCGACTGGTACACGGCAATGGCTGGGTTCAGGCTTGGCATCGTGCTCGAGGGGACCTACGCGCGAGCTCGTGCAGGCTTGGCACCAACCGCAGTAGGTGATCGGCTCGGAGCGATAGCGGTCGCGTTGCTTGAACGGAGTCGAGAGCGTCTGGACTCGCTGGCCTGACGACTCCTGATTCTCCGGAAACGGTTCTGACCGAAGCACTTACGAGATTGGAAACTGTGACGATGATGTTTGAACCCTCTGATCGTGTCCTGGAGTTGAGCCAGCGACTGACCGACTTCCTCGAAGATCACGTGTATCCCGCCGAGGCAGTCTACGAACACGAAGCCGCGGAGCCGGGGGTCATCCGCAAGCAGCAGCAGATCATGGAGGATCTGAAGGCGACCGCGCGGCGATTGGGACTGTGGAACCTGTTTCTGCCACATCGTGAGGAAGGACATGAACCACTGTCCAACCTTGAGTACGCCCACCTCGCGGAACTTAGTGGCCGCAGCTTGCATATCGCACCAGAGGCTATGAACTGTGCTGCCCCGGACACCGGGAACATGGAGCTACTGTCGATGTTCGGAACTCCTGAGCAGAAGCGTCGATGGCTCGAGCCTCTGATGGATGGGCAGATTCGCTCGGCCTATGCCATGACCGAACCCCAGGTCGCGTCGTCAGACGCCAGCAACATCGAGACGTCGATCGTGCGAGACGGCGACGAGTGGGTGATCAACGGACGCAAGTGGTGGATCTCCGGCGTGAATCGCGATCGCTGTGAGTTGCTCATCCTGATGGGTATCACCGATCCGGACGGCGACAGGCACGCACGCCACACGATGATCCTCGTTCCCCGGGACACGCGCGGCGTCACAGTCGAGCGTGATCTGACCGTGCTGGGTTACAACCCGAACGAATCGCATGTGGAAATGACGTTCGAAGATGTCCGGGTACCGGTAGGGAACGTACTCGGCGAGGTTGGAGCTGGATTCGCGATGTCGCAGGCCCGGCTGGGCCCGGGGCGAATCCACCACTGCATGCGAATGGTTGGTGCCGCCGAGCGTGCGTTGGAACTCATGATCGCCCGGGCAAACTCGCGGGTGGCGTTCGGGCGAAGCCTGGCCGAGCAGGGCGTGATCCAGGAGTGGATTGCAGACTCTCGGATGGAGATTGACCAGGCCCGCCTGTACACCATGTATGCGGCGCACCTGATGGACACCGTGGGCAACAAGGTTGCTGCCAGCCAGATCTCAGGAATCAAGGTGGTCGCGCCAAACATGGCGGCGCGGGTCATCGATAGGGCGATTCAGGCGCACGGCGCAGCAGGCTTGGGTCAGGACTTCCCACTTGCGCGGATGTGGACAGAGGCTCGCATTGTCCGCCTTGCTGATGGTCCGGACGAGGTTCACCGGCGCGCAGTGGCGCGGACGGAACTGCGGCGGTTCAAAGCCGATGGTTCAGACGGTCCAAGCGGGCTTCTCGCGCATCTGCGTACTCGCTAGCCGGGCCGACTCTTGCACGATTCCGAACGTGTGAGAGTTCCCCGTTCACGAAGCCACTCGCTGCGGGGCGGCCACAAATCCGGTGTGCCGCCCCGCACCGAAGAACCGGCAAGCTGAACGGAACGGCCGCACAAGTCTCCGGTCAATTGTGGTCGATCCAGGTTCGCCGACGCCTGCACCCGTTCTCCTACGAACTGGTGTAGGTGAGTGTCGTCGCCGGTCTTGGCGGCAGGGCCGCCGACGTCGGCCCAGATGTGTGGCCCGGCGCCGATGCGGTGCGATGAGGGGTGGATCGTATGCCGGCACTTCAACGTTCTTTGGCCTCCGACCACATGGCTGGACGCAAAACCAGTCGCGGAGGAATCGATGAGCCGCCAAGGACTCGTGCGCTCTCCGAAGTCGGCACCACCCACCGAGGGCACGTCCAGTTCTGAAACTGCTGGAGGTTGTTGACAGTTGGCCCTTCCGATGCGACATGCCATGTCGCAACGAGCGCTCGTGAGGCTGCCCCCTCGGAGTGGACACCCTGACAATGGTTCGTAGAAGAACCAGGAGGGATGTTCACATGGGACGCCAGTCTCAGTACACGGAGGAGTTCCGCCGAGACGCGGTCGCGTTGTATCGCGCCGGCGGCGGCACCCGTACCTACGCCGCGGTGGCCTCGGACCTGGGCATCAGCGGCGAGACCTTGCGGACCTGGGTTCGCAAGGACAACGCCTCGGCGCAGGGCTCAGCTGCCACGGCGGGCGGCGGCAACGAGACCGCAGCCGACGAGTTGGCGCGGTTGCGGGCAGAGAACGCCCGGCTGCGCAGCTCGGAGAAGGAATGGCAGCTCGAACGTGAGATTCTGCGCCGGGCAGCCGCCTATTTCGCGCAGGAGATGAAGTGAAGACCTGCCGCTGGGACTTCATCTCCACCCACCGCAGCGAGTTCGGTGTGCAGCGGCTGTGCCGGGTCCTCGGTACCTCCCGGTCCGGCTACTACCGGCACCTGGCCACCGCCGATGCGCGCACCGAGCGTGCTGCCGAGGAGGCCGCGACCGTGGCGCAGATCCGTGAGATCCATGCCGAGCATCGCGGCGGGTACGGTGCACCCCGCATCCACGCCGAACTGCGGGAACTCGGGGTGCGCATCAACCGCAAAAAGGTCACGCGGTTGATGCGTGGCCACCACATCGTCGGTCGGCATCTGCGGCGTGGCCGGCGCACCACGATTCCCGATCCGCATGCGTCGGCGGTGCCGGATCTGATCGGTCGGGATTTCACCGCCGAGGCGCTCGATATCCGTTGGTGCGGCGACATCACCTACATTCCGGTGGGGTCGTCGTGGTTGTATCTGGCGACGGTGATCGACATCTGTTCGCGTCGGGTGGTGGGGTGGTCGATCGCCGAGCATATGCGTACCGAATTGGTCACCGATGCACTGGACATGGCGATCACCACTCGTGGCGGTGTCGTGGACGGCGTGATTTTTCACAGCGATCGCGGAGCGCAGTACACCTCGGCTGAATTCGCGACATTCTGTGCTGCACAGGGTATTCGACTGAGCCGGGGGCGTGTGGGGTCAAGTTACGACAATGCCTTGGCGGAGTCGTTCTTTCAGAGTCTGAAGCGTGAATGGTTGCATGGCAAGGCCGCGACGTCGAAGGCGCGGACGCGTCTGGAATTGTTCGAGTGGTTGTCGTACTACAACCGGCGACGGCGTCATTCCGCGCTGGGTTATCTGGCGCCGATCGAGTTCGAACGACGATTGACCGCATCGGCTACGCTCGCACTCGCCGCATGAAATCCGGTGTCCACTCTCAAGGGGCAAGCTCAGCATCGTGACATGCCTGGGATCGGTATGCCGACCCGTTGTCGGACAGGACCCGCTCGACGATGACTCCACGTTCGGCGAACTCGTCGCGGTACGACCGCGACCCCGACCGCGATCTGGGACTTCTCTTCGGAACAGATCTCGACGTACGCCACTCGTGAGTGATCGTCAATGACGGTGTGAAGGTATGCGATTTCGGTCCGCGGTTTGTGGTCGGCACCTTTGGGTAGGCCGAGCGTTGCGCGTTTGTCCTCTCGCCCTGCTGTTTGCCGACATATCGGTGACCGCTCCCATCGGGAACGGTCGACCATTCCCAAGACACCGGGTAGCGGTCAGCCCACTTCTTCACAGTTCGCGGCGCCAGTATGAACCATTTTCACTGCGATGCGTTCGCCCAGCCGTCGTTGACGATCAGTTGTGCCAGGCCGAGTCTGGTGACCGGGCCAGCGTTGCATCAGAGTGGGACACGAAGGCCTCCTGGTTGTGAAGCGGTTCCTGGACAGCACCACTTCACAACCGGAGGCCTTCACCTGTCAGGTCGACTCACTGGACAGAGTCTGGACAACCGTTCCTGGACATCAGACCTAGGCGGGGCGCGGGTCTGCGGGAACCCAGCGCAGGAGCAGGGCCAATGCGACGGTCGCCGTGCCAGCGCACAGTGCGAACGCAGTGCCGTACGACGTGATTGTCGCCGCGATGCCGAGCATGCTTGGTCCGAGCGCCGCACCGAGGTCGAGGAACAGCGTGAACGCGCTCATACGACGCGTCTCTTCGCCCTCGGAGACATCTGTTGTCGCACTGAGCAGGAGCGAGGGCACCAGCAAGGACATGCCGGCGGCCATAACGACCGTGCCGACGAGCAGCCCAGCCAGGCCGTGCCAGCCCGCGAGCACGACGAAGCCCAAAGCCAACATGACGAGCGACGCCAGCGCGACGCGACGGGCACCGAGTCGGTCGGGCACCTTGGCGGCGGAGAGTCGGACGAGCGCGATTGTTCCCGAGGCGAGCAAGAAGATTCCCGCGGTGCTGCCGACCCCGATCTCCGAGGCGTACAGGGGAAGGAAGGCGAGGTAGCCCGCGAAGCCCAGGGTACCGAGACCCGCGAGCAGCCCAGTCCGGATGGCCACGCCGTAGTCGACCCGAACGCGTGGCCGGTTGGTCGCGCGCTCGGCCGCTGTGCGGTGCTGGACATGGGGGAGCGTCGTGGCAAGCCCGGCGCTCAGCACGCACGCAGCCGTCGCCGCGATCCACACGGCGTCGACGCCGAAGTGCCGGAACGACTCACCGATCGCCGGGCCGATACCCAAACCGACCTGGACCGAGATGAACAAGTAGCTCGACGCCTCCCCACGACGACCCTTCGGCGCGAAGTCGAGCGCCAGGGTCGTGGCGGCGACCATGACGCCGGCTTGACCCGCGCCGACCACGAGGCGACCCAGCACCAGGGTCGGCATCTCCGTCGCGAGAAGGTGACCGACCAGACCGGCCGCGCACAACGCCGAGCCCAGACTCAGGAGGACTCGCCGCCCCCGGGCGTCGCCAATCCACCCGAGTACGGGACGGCACAACACCGCTGAGACGGCGGCGGCCGCGAACACCAAGCCCACGGCGCTCTCGCTGGCGCCGAGGGTGTCCGTCACGAACAACGGCAGGACCGGGATCGTGATGCCGATCGAGATGAAGATCAGCGCGGTCGCCGCCACGGTCGTGGCGAACGGAACCGTCCAGAGCCGCTGCTTGCAGGGTGCCCCCACAGTCACTGCGGATACGCGGCCCGGTCGAACGGAGCATTGAACGGTGAGTCAGAGATCAGTCCGTCCTCACGAAGAGTGGCAATCTCTTCGACCGTGCGACCCAAACGGGTCAGGATCTCGTCGTTGTGCTGACCGAACAGCGGGGCAGGAGTACGCGGCACCATGTCGGGTCCCTCTACGAACCGAGCTGGTCCGGCGAGGTATTCCTGTCGTCCGATGACGGGGTGTGTCATCTGCACGACCCGTCCACGGGCGAGCAGTTGGCGATGCCGCACCACCTCGTCCCCGACCTCGAGGCGCGCCGCCGGGACGCCAGCCGTCCTGAGGTCGTCGACGACCTGTGTTGAGTCGAGCGCGGCGCAAGCCTGCCGCATCAGACCGTCCAGCTCGGACCGCAGCGACTCGCGACCAGCCACCCCGGCGAACCGCTCGTCGTCGGCCCATGCCTTGGCCCAGGGCAGCGCGGCGAGGGCGCGCCACTGCTCGTCATCCGCGACCGACACCGCGAATTCGGCACCGTCGGCACCGCTATAGATACCCTGCGGGACTGACCCTTGCCGGTCGTTGCCGGTCCGGCTGCGGGTCCGACCTGTCGCCGACTGCTGGACTACCGCCTCGGCCGTCAGCTGGATCGCGGCGTCGCACAGTGGCACCTCGAGGAGTGCCCCGCGTCCGGTCACCCGTCGCTGCCTGATGGCAGTGATCGTGGCGAACGAGCACACGAACGCCGCGAACGGGTCGACGACCGAACCGGTCAGCAGGGGCTCGGCGTCGGCATAGCCGGTCAGCTCGGCCATCCCGGATGCTGCGTTGACGGTATAGGTGAAGCCCGGCCGATCGCGCCACGGCCCGTCGAGCCCCCAAGCCGGCATCCGCACCATGATTACGTCGGGGTTGATCGTCCGGATGCCCGCGTAGTCGAGTCCGCGCGACTCCAGCACCCGCGGTCCGTAGTTCTCCAGGACGACGTCAGCGTCTGCAATCAGTTCGCGGACAACGGCCAGCCCGCGGGGATCTGCGAGGTCCGCGGTGACGTCCTTCTTGCCCAGGTTCGCTCCAACGAACGGCGCACCACGCTCCCAGTAACGATCAACTGTCGCGGGTACGCCGTTGAACCGGATGAGGTCAGGCCGATTGACAGTCTCGACCTTGATCACCTCGGCGCCGAGGCTCGCGAGGTTCAACGTCACCATCGGGCCGGCCTGGAAGGTGCCGAATTCGACGACCCGCAAGCCCTCCAGTGGCCGACGAGGATCGATGCCATCGGCAATGTTGCGTGTGCGAGGCGCAGTGCCCGACCAGTCGTGGTCGTTGTCGTGGCCGATACCCGCGAGAGGAGCGAGCGTCCACGTCGTCGCGTCCCCGTCCACACGGAACGGAGGACGGGGTGCCATGAACTCACCCGAGGCGCTCCGGACGAACGAATCCCGTGCCGCGAACGGCGCGATCGATGCGATCGCCCCGGGGGTGGCGACCGGGACGATCGGCACCCTGTTGGCAGCACCGAGCTCGACAAGTTCGTCGACGGTGTGCCGGCGGGTGAACTCACGGACGAGCGCGGTGACCTCGGCGGAGTGGGCCACCCGGTCGTTGAGGGTGTCGAACCGCGAGTCGTCGAGCGCAGGGATCTGCGCGATCCGCTTGAAGTCATTCCACTGCGGTGGCGTCACGCTGACGACGCACACCCATCCGTCGCTGGCCTGTTCGATGCCAGGGATCGGTGCCTGCGGCAGTGGATACTCCGAGTGGTGCTCGATGTGGTTGTAGAGCCAGGGGAACTGCTGCAGTGCAACGGCCGACTCGAACAGCGACACGTCCGCCGCCACCGGGGCCTCGTCGGCGTCGTCGGCCAGCAGTCCGACGACGGCCGCCATTGCCGCCACGGCGCCGCCGGTCATCTCTGCGAGCGGCACACCCGCGGCGATCGACGGTCGGTCGAACGTCGGGTGCACCAATGAGATTCCGGCCTCAGCCTGCAGAGTGAAGTCCGTCGCTGGGGTCGTCGCATCGGGTCCGTCGAGGCCGTACGGGGACACCGAAACGACGACGAGGCGTGGCTTGCGCGACTGCAGCTCACGGACCAGCGACTGGACGGCGGACTTCTCGTCGCAAATCACGACGTCGATTCGGTCGGCGAGAGCTCGGCCCGCCGCGGAGCTGCAGACATCCGTCACCGACCCTTTGCCGGCGTGGAGGTACTCGGCGTACGCCGGGGAGTCCGTGCGGCGAGGGTCGCCTCCGGAAGACTCGAGCCGTACGACCGTTGCGCCGGCGTCGCGCAGCAGCTTGCCAGCGTAGCCGGTGGAGACCCGGCTTCCAGCCTCCAGAACCACGATATCGCTAAGCATAGGTATCTCCTTGTCGGTAGTCACGGGGTCGCGCGTCGCGCGCCGCCGTCCATGTAGAGCGCGGATGCCCGTACGTAATCGGAGGCATCCGAGGCGAGGAAGCACGCGACGCGCGCGACCTCGATGGGAGCGGCGGCACGACTCGTCGGCAGTCCGGAGCCCACTTCGCCGATGAGCTCCTAGGGGGTGCGGTCCTGCAGCGCGCCGCTCCCATGAAGAGCGTCACGGCCCGGTCGGTCAGTGTCGGGCCGGGCGCGACGAGGTTCACCTGGATCCCGGACGGCGCGAGTTCGCAACTCAGGGCACGGGTCAGATTGTGGACCGTGATGTTTGCCTGGCTCGTCGGGAGGTTGTCGGCTGTGGGGCTGGAGCCGGCACTGCCTGCGATATTGATGATGCGGCCCCACCCGCGCTTCCTCATCGACGGGGCGACGCGTTGCGCCATCCGCAGGTAGCCGTGGAGCTTTAGCAGGAGCGCACGGTCGACGTTGTCGGATGACACCTCCAGGACATTGCCTATCCCCGCCGATCCGGCGCAGTTGACGAGGATGTCGATCCGGCCGAAGGCATCGGGGCAGGCCTGGGGCGCTCGGCCACAGCCCTCGATGGACGTGAGGCCGCAGCTCGCCGTCACCAGGTGCCCGGCGGACGAGGCGACGAGGTCGCCGAGCGACGTGACGTCGCGGCTGACGGCGCAGACATCCGCCCCTTCGGCAAGCAGCGTCTCGACACAGGCGCGGCCGATGCCTTTGCTGCCATCCGTCACCATCGCTGACCGTCCGGTGATCCCCAACTCCATGGAGGTGCCTCAGCTGCCCGTCGGGCCCGATGCCCCGTTGGTTGCGAACGACGCGAGCCCGTTCGTGAGGTCGTCCGAGTCCATGATCATGTCGATCGCGGTGTCGTTCGCCCGCCACAATTCGTCCTCGGGACGATCGAAGGTTTGGGACGCGACGAACATGCTCGCGGCGACCCCGGCCGGTGGACGGTTCAGCGTGACGACCGCGACGGCTCCACGACGTTCAAGCGCAACGATTGGCATGGCGAGACACTAGGCACGGTCCGGACTCGACGGGCAGCCCGCTTTCCGACCTCCGGAACATTCGCCGCCCCCTTTGTCGAATAGATGGCCACGCCCGAGCAACTCGAGGACTGGAGATGTGGTCCACGCCGGTCTCCGAGCGAGTCCCATAGGATGGCGCTGACCGAGTTGCGCTTCGGTTCCAACACAACGCAGGTCTCGACGACTGCGGCCCGCGACGATGACACCAGGGTGCTCAACGGTGCCAAGTTACCTGCAGCATACTGCGCATCCGGCCATGTCCTGGTGTTCGCGACGGTCGACAAAAGCGCTGGGCGCCAAGGGCATAACACGTCCATGGTGCTGGTCTGGCCAAGGTGCCGTGAACGCCAAGGAGAACGCGTACTAGCTGTCTCGACTGGGTGATCGCGGCGACCTTGCGGCCAAGACAGCGGAACGGCCAAAAACCTCGGATGAGGCCGTCGATTCGGCGGCCGAGCCGGCAATCTGGGAATGCGGCAGCCACACGAGAGCAGCTGATCGAAGTTCGCCGGTGAAGAACCACCGGCCGTGTAGAAATGACGGCTCGAGATAGTTGTTGACGCGTTAGACGATGCCTTCGATTCTGGGGCACAGGGTTAGAGCGGGACCCACAGCGTCGCTGGGGCGTGGACGAACGCGGTGATCGGGGCGGCCGATCCCGGCCCCGTCGTCCCGCCAATCGCTCGACAGCAATTGCCGCACCCGGCGACGAGATCCATTGTCTGCTGGCTCGGCAGCATCATCGCGGTGACGAACCGGGAGAGCGCCGGCAGTCCGGTGGTGCTGATTGCCAAGCAGAGTCGCATCCCCGCGGTCGGGGGCACCACATCGTTACGCAGCTTACTGGGTTCGGAACGCACTATCGATGCGGCGCCCTGTCAACAGAGAGGGGCTCTGCAGTTGCTCTGCCAGCCGGAGATAGCGGCGTAAGCGATCCGGGTGTGCGGCGACGTATCGATACTGTTGCAGTGTCGATTCCAGCGCGTGTTCATCTTGGATGCTGAACACGAACTCTTTTGCGTCGCAGGACATAGGAGATGTGTGTTCAAGGAATACGCCCCGCCGCGAGTCGGCGTACCGGTCGAGCAAGCCTGCATCGGATCCATTCACAACGCTGGTGAGCGCTTCGATGAGGGCAAAGGCGTCGAAGAGCCCTCCGGTCATACCATGGGCGCTGGTCGGGTTGGTGATGTGCGCGGCGTCCCCAACCAACAGAACGCGGCCGACACGGAATCTCTCGGCCACGCGTTCATGCATCCGATACGCCGACCATTCCGCTACCTGGGGATCGGATCCCGCGGGTAGTACTGCGGCGAATACCCGTTTCATGCGCTCAGGGATTGTCTCCTCCCTGAGCGTGCGGTCCTCGACGTAGCCGTAGCGCCACGCCCCATCCCTGTCGATCGATGAGATCACAGCACCGAACTGGGGATCGACCTGGTAGTCGGCGCCAGAGAATCCCAAAGTCCCGAGGTCGAAACGAATGGTGGTCGATACAAGCCGCTCTGGCCATGTGAGTCCGGACAGGCTCAGACCGAGCGAGCGGCGGACGGTGCTTCCAGCGCCGTCTGCTCCGACTAGCCAAGACGCTCTATCCGTGTAAGGGCCCGTAGGGCCGTCGCACGTCACCGACACGCCGTGCTCGTCCTGCGATACCGCGTGTATCCGAACGCCGGATTCAACTCGAGCGTTGGGGTGCCGGCGTAGATGCGCTGTCAGAATGTCAGACATGTCTCTGACCCCCAGGTGGATGTTGTGGGGGTGCTCTACCTCGTCTTGGAGAACTGACAAATCGAACAGGATGCGTTCGCCAGTTCGGAAGACCTTGTACGTCCACATTTGTTGGAGCAGGCCAGCAGACTCCATCTCGCCGACCAAGCCGAGCCGGTCAAGTCCTGGAAGAACCGGCCAGTGATAGACCATGTCTGCAGTGCCGCCGTCTACGTCGGCGCGCGCCTCGTAGACGGTTACGTCGACTCCTGCTTGCGCTAACCCAAGAGCAGTGACCAGGCCGACCACACCGCCGCCAACAACGATCACAGTTGAATTGCTCATCGTTCACCTCGCAGGGGGCGGTGGCCCTCAACTGTTGGGGGAGTGGGGATACCAATGAAGTTCAGCGCGTTGCGTCCGAGCAGTCGGCGCCCATCGCTGGCTTCGCTCGCGGTGAGCTCCCGGGCACCCTCAAGCTGCCCGGGGATGAACGGGTAGTCAGTTCCAAGCATGATCTGATTGTCCCCGAAACGATGGGCGAGCACACCGAGGTGCGCGCGGTCGAAGACGAGTGAATCCACCCAGAGCCTGCGTACCAAGTCATCGAACATGATCGTTGAGGTTTGCTCGGTGATCTGTGCCCCCAACTCCAACCGTGGATACGCCCACGCGAAGGTGCCGCATCCATGTGCCAAACCAATGCGCAAGTTAGGGAACTTCTCAAGCACCCCACCAAACACCAGGGCAGTAGCGGCCATCGCGGTATCAGTGAGCATTCCCAACCCGAAGTCGTACGGTTGCCCCGACCGTCGAATAGCTCCTCCGCCCCCGTCCATCGGATGGATGAAGATCGCCGCACCCAACGATTCGGCGGCCTCAAAGAAGGGAAGGAGATCGGGGTCGTCGAGTTCCTTGTCGCCAACACGCGTCCCGATCTCGACCCCGGACAACCTCAAATCGCCCATAACGCGCTCCAGCTCGCGTACTGCTGCGTCGGCATCTTGAAGGGGAACAGTCCCAAGCCCGTACAAACGACCGTCAGCGTGAGCGATATCGGCGGCGAGGCTCTCATTCAACGTCTGAGCGAACGACACTGCGGGTCCGCGATCAGCCCAGTATGTCAACAGGATGGGGACAGGCGAGACCACCTGTGCGTCGATGTTGTGGGCATCGAGTTCTGCCATGCGAGCGTTGGTGTCCCAAAGTGGACTGCGGACGCCCCGGAACACCTTGTCGCCCAGCATGATGAATCCAGTGTCCGCATCTCTAACGGAAAGTGTCGGCCAGCGTGGGTCCCCGACAACGTGAGAGTGCGAAAGCATGCGAGGAAAGTAATGAGCATGCGCGTCAACGACGAAGGGAGCCTCCGGGTTCGTGTGCGCAGACGTACTGGCCGCGACGAAGTCGGTCGAAGCGCCGTGAGTCGTTTCGTTCACCAGGGCAATTCCTCTGCAAGGATTAGATCGTTCTCGGCCGGCAACCGCGATTGGCTAATAACACTCTGGTGGCGAGCCTAAAAGTAGTGCGGTGCCGCGGGGAGTGTGCGTTCCATCGAACGGAACTGGCAGGTGCCGGCGTCTTGGACCGCAGGGTGCAAGGTCTAGTGCCTCGTCACGCAACCTTGGCCGGGTAATGCGGGTACTCGGTCCATGATCGGATCGGTGAGTCCGGGGCGAACCGGGTCTTCGGTTCGGCACGGGCGTTGCGCCACCGCATATACGACGCGATCGCAGTGTTCTGCTCGGTGTGGCTGCGGTGATCGGTGCCGTTCAGGGCGAAGTACCGCAAGGCGGCGAATTCGGACTCGATCCAGTTCAGCCACGACCCGTAGGTCGGCAAGAACACCAACTCGACGTCATTGTCCTCAGCCCACCGGCGGACGGTCAGGTGCCGGTGCGGGGAGAAATTGTCCAGGACCACATACAACTTCTCCCCGGGCCACCTGGCCCGCAACATCTTGAGGAAATCGAGGAACTCACCGGCACGTTTACGAGGCCTGATGCGGTAATACATTCTGCCGCTCGATAAATCGAGCGCGGCGAGCATGTGCATCACACCGTCGTAGCGGTGATACGTCGCCCGCAACCGAAGCGGAGACGTCGCCGGCCGCCACGATTTCCCTTTCCGCGGCTGCAGGTTCAGCGGACCGAATTCGTCGACACAGACCACCCGGCCGTCGGCCGGCGGGGTGTCATACAGCTTGAGGATCGCGTGCATCTTCGACAAAAAATCCGGGTCGGTCGAGGCCTTCCACGTCGTGGTGGACTGCCAGGTGACCTTGCCCTCGCGCAGGATGCGGCGCAATGTCTCACGACTGATCGCCGGCACGATCTTCTGCGCGATCAGGTGCTCGGTCAGCTTGGCCAGACTCCAGGTGGAAAACGCGGTGATCTTCCAATCGGCGGGGGACGTCCGGGCGATCAAGCAGATCCGCTCACGGGTCTGCTCATCGATCGTCTTCGGCCGTCCCCCTCTCCATTTTGGGTGCAACGCCTCGAATCCCTGCTCGTTGAACGCGTGGATGACATCGCGGACGTAATCGTCGCTGACCTGCATCAACGAGGTGATGTCCTGGACCGTCTGGCCTTGCGCGGACATCAGCACCACGATCGCGCGTCGCAGCTTGACCGGGTCTTTGGCGGTGCGGCTGATCTTCTGCAGCCGTCGCCCTTCCTCCATGGTCAACGATCGGACGAACACGCTGGGTTGACGTGCCACGACCACCTCCTTGTCTCGACTCGGAGACAGTCTGCCGTGGACGTGTCGGTCAGCCGCGGATTACCCGGTCAACAATCCGTGACGAGCCACTAGCACCAAGAGACGGCCGACCATCTGAACCCGACGGCACAGATGTGGTCCCCGCACCAGTGGCTCGCTGTCAGCCCACCGACTAGCGATCGGTGGCCGATGGGCGCCCGCATCCCACAGAGCCGTCACGATTCGTGGACGCTTTCCATCCTCGGATCCTGGCGACTTCCGGCGACCGGAACATCTCATTGTGTCCCCTGAAGAGGACTTCGATGCTGATTCCCCGAGAGTCCCTTCACCCGTACTTAGACGTACGCGCATTCGGATTGGAGATTCAGATGTTGGACCTGGAGCCCGCGGAGGAACATGTCGCGGTAGCGGAGCTAGCGCGAAGTGTGGCGATCGATGTGCTCGGCCCGGCGGCTCGAGACGCCGAAGCCTCCAATGAGGTGCCGCCAAGCGTATGGCAGAAGGTCTTCGAGACCGGACTGGCCGGCTCGATCGCCGAATCTCATGGTGGGGGTGGGGTTCTCGACGCTGTCACCGAGGCGATCGCCGTCGAGAACCTCGCCTACGGCGATCCTGGGATTACCCTGGCTGCATTCTGGAGCGGTGCAGCCGCATACCTACTTGGCATGCATGGCACGGCCGAACAGTCGGGTATTTTGCGCACCGTGGCTTCAGACGCGGCCTGGCGTGGATCAGTCGCGTTGTACGAGGGATACGGGCGAAGCCCCCACGAGTTCACTACGACCATCGACTCAACGGATGCTGGTCGGATCCGCATCGTAGGGCGGAAGGTCGTCGTGCCATATCTCGACCAAGCCGACTCGGTGATCGTCGTCGGTGTCGACCCTGCTGGTGGAGGAGTGCGCGCTGCGATCGTTCCGATCACGTCCGAGGGTCTCACCATCGAGCGGGACGATCAAGGTTTGGCTTTGGACGCAGTTCCCACGTTCACCGTGTCATTCGATCTGGAACTGACTGCCGATCATCTTCTCGGAGGAGAGAAGGCTGACCCTGTGGCTCTGGCGAATTCCGTCGAGAGAATGCGCCTGGTAGTTGCGTCTGCATTGGTCGGCACCGCGCAGCGCGCGGTGGAGTATGCGTCACAGTACGCGACCGAGCGCGTCGCCTTCGGTCGTCCGATCTCCGGATTTCAGGGGGTGTCCTTCCTGATGGCGGACGCTCAAATGCGTGTGGAGGCATCACGATTGGAGATTGCGGAGGCAGCGTCACTGATCGACCAAGGTGACAGCGGGCTTGCCGCGGTTGCCGTCACGCGCGCTGTGAACTACGCCGGGGAAGTTGCATCTGACGCGACCAGAAATGCCGTCCAGGTGTTGGGTGGCCACGGCTTCATTACCGATCATCCGGTCGAACTGTGGTATCGATCCGCCGCGGCCTTGTCCACCCTCGACTTCGACCCGCTGTGCTCGTCGTTCGAGCCTGTCCTGTAACCGAAAGGGAGACTGATGAGCATCTCATTTGAGCTGAGCAAGCCGCTGGCGGAGTACGGTCGGGCCCTGCGCGAATGGTCGGCGACCGAATGCCGTCCCTATGCGCGAGAGGCTGATGATCGGCATGCCCGTCCAGTAAACTGGCGCGAAATCCTCGACACCGCACCGGTTCCCCTCGGACGCGTAGATATTCCCGATGCGGAGCCGATCCCAACCTTCGATGAAGGCAAGTGGGTCACCAAGCTGGTGATCTATGAGAACATCAACTATGGCGATACGTGGGTCCATCCCACCTTGGGTGGCGGAATTGGCCATCTGGTTGTCAAGTCGATGGGAACGCCCGAGCAACTTGATAAGTGGTACACGCCTGTCGTCGAGAAGGGGTTGGAAACGGGTTTCGCACTCACCGAACCTCACTTCGGATCTGACACCACTCAGGTCGCGACCACTGCGGTGCGCGATGGGGACAATTGGATCCTGAACGGCTCAAAGATCTTCTGTACCAGTGGGGCAACGGCGGAGTACATTACTGTCTTCGCGACCACGGACAAGTCGCTGGGGGCTAAGGGTATTGCCTGTTTCGTCGTGCCCAAGGACACGCCTGGGTTCGCCGTGGCGCGGGCGAACGAATCGAAGCTTGGAATCCGTACGTGGATCACCTCAGCGCTCGCGTTTGAGGACTGCGTGATTCCGCTGGAGAACCGTCTGGGCTGGGACGCAGGTGGCCCTGTTGACGATCCGACGCGCGCGAGCGGCCATAGCGGCGCGCTTGGTGCGCTGTCTGAAAACCGGCCGAACATCGCAGCGATGGCGATTGGGCTCGCGCAGGCGTCACTGGATCTGACCACGTCGCTGTTGCAGGATCGCCGCGACGGCTTTACCGCTCAGCGATGGTCGGCGATCGAGGCGGAACTCGCGAGAATGAACTCTGCGCTGGACCGCGGGCGCCGCATTAACTTCAAGGCGCAATTTCTGGTTGATCGCGGCACACCGAGTCGGACCTTCCCGGCCATGTCGAAGGCATTCTCGCCTCAGACCGCTGACCGGATCATTCGGCGCTGCATGCAACTGCTCGGTCCGGAGGGGACGGCAAAGGAGCTTCTCCTGGAGAAGTGGTACCGGGATGTGAAGATCATGGATATCTTCGAGGGCTCCGCCCAGGTCCAGCGACTAATTGTTGCAAGGAGTTTGATGGGCCGAACTGCCGGCTAGTGCCTCGTCACGCAACCTTGGCCGGGTAATGCGGGTACTCGGTCCATGATCGGATCGGTGAGTCCGGGGCGAACCGGGTCTT
>Ga0180217_1001703_pt1 | contig 22746 bp, 37 predicted proteins | sample eDN3rd37CBELigOP_FD_128521 | JGI IMG/M metagenome (GOLD analysis project Ga0180217, IMG submission 128521) | Enriched Organic Plus compost microbial communities from Emeryville, California, USA - eDNA 3rd pass 37_C BE-Lig OP (version 2) (version 2) ... | reverse complement strand
TTCATATTTGCCTCCAAAGCCAGTAAAGCCACCCGAAGCGAAGGTGAAATTTGGTCCCCACGTAGCGCCGGATAAGCTGCCTCCCGTGAGATTTCCCTGCGAAGGACCGGGCCAAATACTTCCGAGAAGGCTTCCGACCCATCCGCCGAGCTGCCCGGACTTGTCAAAATCACCGAACAGCGCACTAGCCAGATTTGCGGCGGCTGCATCCGCTACCATGCGCGTGATCATTTCCCCGAAACGTGCGCCAATGTCCTTGAAATTACCGGTCAGAATGTCGTAAAGACCGTCACCTAAGGACTGCTGAATATTTCGGGCTGCCTGGACGGCGAACTCGCCCATCTTGTCTGTGGCTTCCTCGAATCGCATCTCCATCGCGTTGATAGGCTCGTCGAGCTCACCAAGGCGAATCAGCATTTCTTCGAGGTCTGCAGCAATGTAATTGCGCTCCGGTTTTTTATTCTTGCCCTTCTTGCCGCCGCCAGGTGAAGGCGGTCGGATAATGTTGTTCCCGAGCATCGGGATATTGTCGTCAAGCAGCCCGAGATAACCGAATTCTTTCTCTACATCTTGCCGGTTCTGCTTGGCGATGATGCGCAACGTTTTGAGCTTTTCCCGTATGGAGGCTTCTTGAGCATCCAATATCTTGGTATCAATGAATGATGCCTCTGGCACCCACGACTCCGCGATACCTTTGCGCCGCTCCGCTATCCCCTCCAGACTCTTTTCTAACCTTGCAATCTCCGCTTCCGCATTCCTCGCATCGGCGCCAGAAGTCTGCACCCAGCCCCAAAACGACCCTTCGTTAATCACGGTCATAAACCGAGCAAACGAGTTTGTCGCATCCACAATGAGTTGGACGAAGTCGCCAAACGCCTGCCGCGTTTCTTCGCTGCTTAACGTGTCGGTCAACCGATTGACCGCGTCTTTGGCTCCGTCAAGACTGCCTTCATCGCCAGTCATCAGGTCGTTAAGCTGATTCCGAAGGGCAATGACGGAGCCGCCAAACGTATCCCTGGCCGCTTTTGCCGCGCCGCCATAGGACTCTTCCAATGCATCCAGAATTATCGCCTGCGCCTCAGCGGTTTTGCCTGTGGCTTCGAGTCGCTCCGCTAGCTTCTTCTGGTCTTCGGAGAATCGAAAGCCCTGCTTACTCAAGGAAGACAAGCCCTGAGAAGGCACGTCCAGCGCTCGGCCAATTGTCTCTGCAGCTTGAACCACCGACATGCCGGTACGCGCCGACATGTCAATAGCGGCCTGTAGAGCTTTGGGGAACTCGTCACCCACAATGCCGGTAAAGGCAAGCAACGTCGTTTGGGCTTGATTGATTTCCCCGGCAGACAGCGTGGACAGGGACGACATGGACGACGCCATATCGTTGAGTGCCTTCCGGCTGAATCCGGCGGCCTCACCCGTTGACTTGAGCACGGCTGCAAGCTGCGCCTGCTCTTTTTCTGCCTGTATCGTCTCACTGATGAAAACGGTAAATGCCGTAGCCGCCACCGCGCCGGTCAAAGCCGCCAGAGCGGTAAATGCTACCTTCGCATCCTTCTCGATACTGCGTAGTCGCTTACCGGCTCGCTGAATATCCGTTTCAAAGGAACCCGTGCGAGCGATAAGGTCTACAACGATGCTTCCGGCAGTTGCCATACCATCACCCGATTAAAAAGCCGCCCGAAGACGGCGTGATTCAAGCCCAATAACTCTATTTCTTGCGCTTCATGTTCAGACCAAGCGCTTCAAACGAACGTAAATCAGCTTCCGAGAAACGCTCGTCTGCCGACCCGCCCTCTATCAGACCCCGCCCACCGCGAAGCCAAGTGAGCCTGTCGTCCATATCTCCACCCGTCATGGAATGCGCTACCAGAGCGGCTGGCCTCTGGTAACGATGCGCATCATCAAACGGCTGATCCATGTAGAACTCAACCCACGATTCAAACTCCGTCTGCGTCATGGATGCCTTCCACTCCGCTACCGTCCTGCCGCCTAGTGCTAGAGCTAGGACGTGCCAGAAGTGGTCGTCTGTACCGGGTCTGAGTCCTTTTTTTTAGCGGGAGTATTAACCGCGACTGCGGCATGAAAGAGCGCCGCGCCGACGGAAGGTTTAAGGCGTGATGCTTGCTCGAAAGTGAGCGCTGGCGTCCCATCCGGATTACATAAAGAGGCGGCAACGAGCTTCGCACTCGCCGCCGCACGCTCATCTTCATCGGCTGACTGAATGCCTGCCTGATAGCGGGAAACCTCGATATACGGCAGTTCACGAAAATACATTTCGTGCTTGCTGCCGTCGGCCATTTCGACCACTTTCTTATGCAGATCGCTCGAAATGAACAGGCTTTTGTCTAGCATTACCTACTCCTTACTATTCCAGAACTTAGGGTGTAGGGCCGTTAAAGTTCCAGATGACCTTACCGCTGCGCTGTAGTGTCAAGGTGCCTGTCACGCGGTCAGCGGTCGCAATGTCGATGTTGACGTCCTGAACAAACGCTTGAAACACCGCGCTAGTACGCGACACAGGCGCAACAAACTCGTCGTTGCTGTTCACGGTCGGCGTTCCGGTGCCATCCGAGAAGGCAATCATCCAGTCCACCACATCACCCGACTCTTTCAGGTCAAAGAGCACCTGATGGGAGACGGCAGACGGGACGAAGTTAAACGGCACCGACACTTGACCGGGATTGCCCAGGCCGCCGATAAACTCGCGATCATCGGTGTTATCCAGGCAGGTAACGTCGATCTGATCCCGAGCGCCGCCCAATCCCGTAATTCCAGTTGGGCAAGTCAGCTTGACGACCTCAGGGTCAGACGAAGTTGGGTTCAGAAAAAAGAGGTGTGTTCCTTGTGTCTTCAGGACTCCGGCAGTCATAATTGACCTCCAAATAAAAAGCCGCCCGAAGGCGGCAATGTGTACCGGCGACTGCCGGGGTTATCGGTTGTAGATAAACTCGACCTGCAAGCCGATGCGAAACAGATTCGTGTCGGGCTCGCGGGTATTAACAATGACTCGATTTGCTTGTCCTGCAGCGTCCAACGCAGTGCGCACAGCCTGAGCCAGACTCACGCACTTTGCAGACTCAAGATCGCCCGGACCTGTCCAGCAATCAATCTGTACGGTGTCGTTATCAGCCCCCGGCGCTCCGCTTAAATGGTCGTAAGGCTGACCAGTAACGACAAACCATGTGATATAGGGAGCCGTGACATTCTGCGGCGCTCTGCCGTGCGGGTAGATGCGCGGAGGGTTGCCCACAATTGCCTGAACCCCCGCTACATTCAGCGTCTTGTAGATCGGCGCGAACATCACTTGCCCCTGTTCTGTTGAGCCAGCTTGCGGACGGTCTGATCAATGCGGCGCTTCAAGTCAGTAGTGATAACCTTGATCGCCTCCGCGCCCTTCTGCCCTACAGCCGGACGCAGCCAAGGGGTAGCAGGTTGATGGCTTGAGCCGTACTCCAACAGGTTCGCCGTCATGAGCGGATTCGTTTTGACCCCAAGCGCATTGGTGTAATCGCGCCTCCGGACCCGCACTAAATACCGCTCACCCTTGCCGCCGAATGGCTTCTTACCCCGGCTCACAATCAACCGTTTTTCAAGATTCCCCGTTGATCGCTCACCACGAACCGCGATAGACGCTCGCAAGTTCTGCGCTGCTTGAGCACGAATCACCCGTGCGCCCTTTGCCAGTGCCAACTTCACTGGCCCGCCGCGCTTGGAAACGATCTCTGGATTCAAACTTTGCAACGTATCCAGCACACCGTCCATGCCTTGGAGCTTAACTTCAACCTTCATCGCCAGCTTCGAAAGATCGAGCGTCACATTCGATGGTGGTCACTTCGAGCACGCCCTCAACATCAATTTTCGTAGGCATGATCGTGAGCGTCAGCTCGTTGACCTCGCCAACACCTACAGAAATCGAAACAGCCTTCACGCCGGGGACGTTTTCGCCATTCAAGTAAACCTCGCCACGGCCGTGGTCAGTCATCTTGATAGATACGTTGGATTCACTCACTGCTATCTCCTAGTCCAATGACTCACTCTGGCCGCGCTCGCTACCTTCGAGAAGGTTGCCGTCAAGATCGACTTGTTGTTGTTCCTCGTCATCTTCCTCGGCCAGCGCGTCGATCAGTGCATCAAGCTTGGCATTGACGCTAATCAACGCAGCCTCGATTCGGTCTAATTGGCTCATGACTGGCTCGGCCCATAGATGCACCGTAGCCGCCATTCGCGGCGGGCTGTGGCGTCCGTTTCAACTGACTGAATACCGTATACCCGACCATCCCAAAGAACGCGCCACGCGGCCATTTCCCGCTCGTCAGCCGGAAACCAGCGAACGTTAATCCGGGCCGATGTGTCAGACTGTGGCGCAGCAGAGCCGACCCACTCACGGCCAGGACCAGTAAGCACCTCTGCCGGAACGTCCTCAAGCCTGAGTCCGCCCGGTAACGTCACGGTTTGCCACCCGCCTGACGTTGGAAAGCCGTTCTCGTCTACCTGCCCCTCGTTGAATTCTTCAAACGTGACACGGTGCCTGAGTCGATACGCCAGCATTACGCACCCCACCCGCACCGATACGGTGCTAGCTTGACCTCGGCAGCGGCGCGGAGCTTGTCGGCATCATCAGGGGTCGCGTGGTAAACCGCCTGCAAAAGCAGCATTACCCCAACCACGACGCTTGGCGGCAGCCTGTCCTCGCTGGAGTCTGCGATGATCATGTCTTCGAGGTCGCGGTTCATGTACTGCGCCGCTTCATCCTCGGCACCATCGAGCAGCATTTGCAGCTTGGCATCGTCGGCACTGTGGATGACTTCGAGATAGTTCTTGGCCGTTTCCAGATCAATAATGCTCACGCTTATCTCCACACGACAACCCGGTACTCGGGCTGCGTTGCAATGCCTCGGTGTTCTTCCAGTCGTCCGAATGGCTCAAGTTTGGCCCGCCACCACTCGGGAGGGTGAACGCTGCGATGGGCAAGGCTGCCGTCAGGTAAGCGTCGGTTACCCTCGGCGCAGCTAATGACGAATATCGCGGCCTTACGCGCCAACCCAGCCACATCAGCCAGTACCGCATCAACAAACTCAGGCTCGACATGCTCCATCACATCGCCGCAATACACCACATCAGCGGTTGATGGCCGCGCATCTAGGCCGGGTAAGGCCGGGTCATAACCCGCATATACAACTTTTTGTATAACGTCTCGAAGGGCTTGTTTGCCGCATCCGTAGTCAAGTAAGGTCTTTGCCTTGGTTCGATTAATCACAGACTGAACAAGCGCCCCGTGAAGTCGTGCCGCCCGCCCATACTTCGGATCTTCGTGCGCAAGCCTGTTAAGCCTGCGGTACGCGTCAGTTATCACCGCCAATGCTCCAATACCCAATCTGGTTCGCCATGCCACGGCTTACCTGTTCCGTTGAACTGGACAAGGCAAGCGTCATCCGGCAGCGGCTGGCCTTTCAAGTCGCGAATGCTGTAAATCCCCGCGTCTGTCGGCCAAAGCTTGACTTTGCCGACCAACTTGTAGCTCATCCAGGCTTGATCGCTTCCACGGAATCCGGCTTTCCGAGCCATTGCGATTGAGTACGTGCCTCTGAAATCATCGAAGACCTCGCTATGAGCGCCTGGAGTCATGAGGTACATTCCCCCGCCGATCCGGCTTGTCCCGCCCCAACTCGCTTTTGGCCTCCATCCAACGAACTTATCCTCGAGCGCAAACAGATGATCTATGTTGCCGGTCAGAACCAGATCAACATCCACCATAAGAACCCGTTCCCCGAGACACTTTGCTTCCTCAGAGAACATCCACAAACGCCGATAGCAGCTTGGGAACCGACCACCTTCCGGGGTGCGAAGGTCTCCTAGCTTCTTAGCTGCGTCAGGCATAGGCATTACTTCAACTCGCTTGAACCCTGCAGTCATATCCGTGATGCAGACAAAACGATGTGGCAGGCTCAAATGACGCCGAAACATGGACGCCAGCACATTTACGTGTTTAGGCGTATATCCCCGATTCCCGGCCCATAGCCATGTCACTATCGTTATCACGTAACGCATACTCCAGTTGAACGAGCGGGAAACAGGTCAGCGCCGTGTGTCGCGTCGCGTTGACGATATCCAGCCCTCTATAGTCTTGTGCAAGCTTCTGAAACTGCGCAGGCCACTTTGCTACCGACCCGGCGTTTCCAAGCCCCCTAGGATGATCACCATGCCAATGGGCTTTGCCTTCTGTCTTTTGGCAGTCAAACCCAAGCAAGATGATCCGTGTGGCCCCGAAGTGAGCGGCTAATGCAATCGCTCCGGCGCCTGAATTTCGATATGCAATCCCAACCGCAACACGTCTTGCGCCAAAGCAGTTAGGGTGTGGGGAGATAAGCTCTCCCTCGAACGCTTCTACCTCGCCCCGGTGCACCTTCCACCAGTCGCGATCCATCGCATACAGCACATCAGCCCACGGCGCAGCACGAAACGTAGTGTTTGCAACGATTACGCCTCGCTGGTTACTTCGCTCTCGCCACGCTTTGACTTTTTCGCAGTCCGTCTGCGTGAGACTCGGACCGCTGGCGATGCAGACGGCTTCTCGCCAACGGCCATCAAAGGGTTGTTCTTGGCGGCCTTCTGATAGCTACGGACCAACCCGGCTCGGGTCAGTTTGTCAGCGGTTTGGTCGGACACCTCGAATACATCACCACGCCTACGAGGGCCGCTATGTTGAAATGATTGAATGGCTACTACCGTCTTCATAAGTGATTGGCCCCGACCGAAGCCGGGACCACCCTTCTTAGTTGCTGGAGCCGTTCAGGCCGTCAAAGTCGCCCTTGACGAAAGCCTGAGGCCGGTAAACAGTGAGGCCAACACGTTCTTCGCAGCGGATCGTGAGCATGTTCTTGATGAAGTTATCGCGATCATGCTCGGAGATTGCTACAGTTACGTCCTCACGATCCCAGCCCTGTACAGCCAAGCCGCCACCGAATGCACCGACAAGGAAGTCGCCTGCATCCATAGCCTGAGTCGGAACCACATTGCGGCCCCACAGACCGGGAAGGTTCTGTGCACGAGGATTCGCAAACAGGTAGGCGTTATCGTCGGTCTTGGTAAGCTCAATGGCTGCCCAATCCAGCGGGCTGATGACAATGCCGTCAGCCCAATACTCGGCCAACTCAACCTGCAGCAACGCCAGACGCAGGCGGTCGATGCGGGTCTCTGCCTGCACCATGACGCCGGGGTTTGCGTAGCTCGAAGCCTGCGTAAAGATGCCGTCGATGTTCAAGCCGACACCGCTGCCTTTGAGCAGTTGGGCTTCTTCCTTGAACTTCAAGCCATAGCGCAAGCGACCATCAATGTAGGACTGCAACATCGCCACGTCCGCAATCACCTGCTTGGAGGCATGAATCCAGTGCGCAATCGTTACGACTGGTGCGCTATCGGCCTCAAAGGTGATATCCGACTCAGGCTTGCCGTCCGACGGATTCTCACTTACAACGTCAGCGTTGTTGGTGTACACCAGTTCACGCGCATACTCGATGCTGTTGGAAGTGGTACGGCCCCAGGCGATCAGATCACGAATGGTCAGACGACGCAGGGCCGGAGACTGAATACCGGGCAAACGATCCGGTACGATTAGGTCACCAGCAGAGCCGGAACCCGAGCCCACCGATGCCTGAACCGACATACGGAAGTCGCCCTTGGGATTGGCTGCGAAGGCTTGGAAGTCCTCGCTATCCGTAACCATTGCGCCGATGGTCTTGGGTCCAGCAGGATCGCCGCCGTTCTGTGCCTTTGCAAGCATCTGCTCGGCAGTGGCAAGACGGGCTTGAAGTTCACCTTGAGTGGTGAGCAGCTTGTCCACGTTGGCGCGGGTTTCTTCGGAAAGCTTAGCGTTGGCCTTGATTTCCTTCTCTGCGGCTTCTGCTTGGACTTTGATTTGGTCGCTAATCTTATCGAGAGCGGCCTGAATTTGTTCAGGGGTAGCCATGTGAGAGCTCCTAAATTTTGAACTGTGAAAGGATGTTGAGACACTGCTCAGAAGCAGCCGCATCACGCTGGCTGCGCTCGATGGCGTCGCGCTCATCGCTGCCAGCCGAATCGCTCAGGCTGGACTTGAATTCGTGAATTACTCGTTGGGCCTCGCTTCGCGGCAGGCCAGAGGCGCGAAGTGCGGCCTCAATGCGCCGAACCGCAGCAGCAGGCGACTTCGCCTCGGTCTTGCTGGTCTGGTCGGCTTCTAATAGTTCGTGTGCGTAGCCCTGCTCGATTGCCGAACTACCATTGACCCAAGTCTCGGCGTCCATCTGCTTCTGAACGTCCTTGAGGTCCATTCCGGTCTGAGACATGTAAATGTCGGCAATGGCCGCGTCGATGGGTTCCATATCCGTCGCAAGGTCACGCAGCTCATGTCTGTTGCCCACGGCGATGGTCCAGCAGTTGTGAACCATGAAGAACCCTGCGCGGGCAATCTGAATCGTGTCGCCAGCCATAGCGATGATCGACGCCGACGATGCAGCCAGACCCACGACCTTCACTGTCACTTCGCCTTGGTGATCGCGAAGCAGGTTGTAGATGGCGAAGCCCTCGAACACATCGCCACCAGGGCTGTTGATCACAACAGTCACGGGACCAGCGCCCATATGACGCAGAGCCGCTGCTACGCGCTTGGCGGTAACGCCTTCACCCGTCCACCAATCCTGGCCGATAACGTCCATGACGGTGATGGTGCGGTCATCGCTGGTTGCCGCTTGGATTCCCGCGTCCCAACGATCGAATACAACCGGTGCGATGAACGACTTTGCGGACGCGCGAGGGCGACCTCCCGGCGCTGCAGGCAGGTTCTTTATGCTCATGGGATTTCCTTCAGGATTGTTCGTCGTTCAGCCAGGCGGCCAGTGCGGCGCGGGCTTGTTGGTCTGTCGTGGTGCTGCCAAGTTGATCCAGGGGCGCAAGCGCGGTCTGCACAGTGAGCACCGCAGCGTTGCCACCCATCGGCTCACGGTCTTCCAGTTCGCGTACTTCATCGCGGGTGTAGATACCGTTATTGACCATCACCGAATAGAAGGCGGCGCGGGCGGCGCTGTCAGCCCTTAGCAAGCCCTCAACGCTGAATTTGGGGTAGTAACGCTGGCGTTCTGCAGGGGTTAGCAGGTCTTTAGCGATGCTCTGCTCGATGCGCTTGAGCCAAGGCCCGAGCGTGAACGTCAGAAAGCCGATCATCTGCTGTTCAATGCCGGTGCCCCAACTGGTCGATTTCTCGGTATGGCCGACCATCCAGGGCGGGACGCGGAACCAGCGGCAGATTTCCTCGACACTGAAACCCCGAGATTCGAGCAATTGAGCATCTTTCGGATCAATGCCCAACGTGCCGACTTCCATGTCGGCTTCGAGGATGGCGGGGCGACCAGCGTTGATAGCCCCTGACAACCGGCCCTCAATCATCTCGCGAGCCTCTTTCCGCTGGTTATCTTTAAGCACCTTCGGGTACTTGAACCAAGTCGTCGGCAGAAGGCCACGCTGAAACGTGCCGGATGCCGCCTGATCGGTTGCTAATGCCGCGCCAAACACCTGTGCGCCGTACTGAATAACCGAAACGCCATTGACGCCGTCCAAGGACCAGCCGGGGATGTTCCAGATACGCGATGCCGGAATGACTCGCTGTCGTCCGTCCGATTCGGTATAACGGTATTCCTTACTGCCATCGCTCTTGCGATTGATCGTCAATCTAGGCGGATAGAGAAAGTTCAGCCCGACAAGCCGGTCACCAACCATCAACTTCTCACAGCGACCATTGCCACGCAGAAGCATCGCTGCCGTGGCCGACTCCCAAAACACAGATGAGATCGTGTCTACATTGGGTTGGCTGCCAATGATGAAGTTCAGCGGATGCTGCGGGGCTGGACGCTTGCCCGCGCTGGTCTTTTCGTAGATGCCCAAAGGCAACGTGCCGATAGTCTCGGAGATTAGACGAGCGCAAGCCCAAACTGCAGACAGCTGCAATACGTTATGGTCATTGACGCTGACGCCTGCGGAGCTTCTCGTACTGAGCGCTGCCCAAGCATCCACATCGGTGAGGCCGAACGGCTCTCCCAGCCAGCCGAGCACTGCCGCCCGAACCCGGCCGATTTTTCGCTGTTTCATCCAATCACCGCGTTATTAAAAAAGTCAGAGAGGTCGTCGCCTTCCGTCTCCTCACCGCCCGCCGCAAAGAAAGCCATTGCCAACGCCACTAGGCCATCGATTCGACCAGTCGCCTTGTGCTTGTCCAGCTTTCTGTTTCCAGCAGGGTCTTTAGAAATCACCGCATTGGCGGCACACATCGTCAAAACGGGATGGCTCCCATGCGCGAGACGGCCATTCAGTAGCTCTGATTCCATAGTGTCGATGGCTGGGCTCATATCCTTGAACCCTTGCCCGCACTCCACTAAAGGAAGCTCCACACCCAGGCGGTCTAGCTCCTTCCTGAACAGATCGATTCGCCACCTGTCAAAGCCAATTGCCTGAACATTCAACTCCGACAAGATCGCGGCCATGTCTTGAGCGACAAATTCATAATCAACCGTTGCGCCCGGAGTTGTATGGAGGTAGCCCTGGCGAACCCATACGTCATAAGGCTGCCTATCGCGTTTGGCGCGCTCAAATAGCCCCTGCTCAGGCGTCCAAAAGTGCGGCATAACATGCCAGACACCGGCGATCTTGCCGATGATGACAAGGGCTGTTAGGTCAGTACGAGCGGACAAGTCAAGACCCGCGTACAGCGGCGTATCGCGGAAATCAAGAACCTTGCCGGCATTCGCATCCCACACGTTCTTACTGATAAAGGGTGTGACAGTCGAAACGCGCTGGTTGAGAATGAGGTTACGGAAAGTATTCTCCGCCGACGGCATGCGCGATGCCTGCTTTGCCTGCTCCCGCAAGTCCTCGCGACTTCTAAATAGTCCGAGAGCCGGGTTAGCAGCCTTCCACGCTTTCTCGTCCAGTACGTCCGCGTCCTTGGGTGCGGCATACACGTGACTGACGATGCGCGAGTCCTTAGACTTCTCCGCGTCGTCCAGCCACTGGCTCAGAAGGTCAGCGTCGTTCGCAGCCTGAGTGCTAATCACCAAAAGCAAAGGCGCTTCATGCGCCCCTTGTGCTGTCGTAATTGCATCTACAAAATCAGACTGTGGCCCTCTAACCTGCCCTAACTCGTCCAGTATGGCGAGAATAGGGCTCAGACCGTGCGCGGTAGTTCCGTCAGCAGCCAACGCCCTGTATTCAACATTCATCGGCAAACCAATCAGTCGCTTGCTAGACGGGACAATCCGGACAATGCCAGATAGCTGCGGCGACAACTGCACCATCTTCGCCGCAAGGTTAAACACCAGCGCCGCCTGATCTCGGGACATAGCACCCGATACGATCTGACTGTTCTGCTTTGCCTCCGGGCCAACTAAGTGTGCTAGGAGAATCCCGGCAACCAGACCGGACTTCCCATTCTTCCGAGCGATGGATAAATACGCCCTGCGAGTACCGTGCTTGTTGTCGTATACCGCTTTGATGAACTTCTTTTGAAACGGAGCAAGTTTGAGCGGCTTTCCTACGTGTGCACCCTCTGGCACCAAGCAAAAACGTTCAATGAACGCGATAACGCGCTCTCCCCGACTCGTACCCTTTGCCATCACTTCACCGCGTATAGCCCAGGTATAAGCTCACTATCAGCATCCTTTGCGGCCTTCTCTGCGTCGGCTTGTGCCTTGTTCGCCTTTACCTGATCCCGACTCTTTCCTTGCGTGGCTTCAGCGTGAACCTGCAGCATGCGAGACAGAGCAACCATTCGGCGCGTCAGCGTCTCTAGCAGGTTGTGTTTGGGGTTCACAATCGGGGTGCCCCGTTCGTTGACAATAATGTCGCCCTCAGATTCGAGTTCGCCGTTCAAGCGTTCTATGTTGGCCTTGGTTCGCGCAAGTTCAGCAGCAACCTCCAAGTCCGAGTCGTTCCAGCGATCCGCAGCGCGAGCTTTCGTAATCGAGCGCCAAAATTTCATCGCCCCTTCAGGAACGATTACGTGTTCAGGCACGGCAATTTCAGACACAGCACCGGCCATCGCACTGACGGCACCCTTCACTGTGTCTGTACGTTGTCGTCTTGCCATGATCTAGCCCTTCCTCGCGCGCGCGGGAATAGTGAGTTAGCGATAAAAAACGAGTTGGCGGCCGGTCTCGGTTCGGAAGCGCTTTTAACTTTCAGCCCACCCCCCTCCCGTACCAATGGTGATTCGGGTCGGTTGGATTCCCTGACGAGTCGCCGCCGATCTTCGCGTTTCTCGCCTCTTCCTGTGCGATAGTGGAGTCGTGATGCTTCTTACAGACCGGCTGCCAGTTGTCCATGTCCCAGAACAGGGTCTCATCGCCCCGGTGAGGAATGATGTGGTTCACTACTGTTGCCAGTGTTACCTTCCCATCCTCTTCGCAGTATTGGCACAAGGGGTTCTGCTTTAGGAACGCTGCCCGAGCTTTGCGCCACTTGTAGTCATATCCGCGCTGTGCTGCCGTCCTCTTGTCGCCACGCCAGCTTGAACGCTCCGGTGTTGGATCAGCCATCACGCCTTTCCCATCCATACCCACGCTTGTAGCTGTATGGGTCCATTGCTTCTAGCTCCCATACCTGACGCCTTGCTTCGATCCAGTCGCGGGTGTCGATGATTGCCAGTACCTCACCGTGCGGCTCATCATCGAGAATGACGCGCCGGTCGTCATCACATAGGGTCAGGCAGAACAGCATTACGTCTCCGCAGTCCTTGAGCAGCTTACTGACACCACATGAACGCCGATGCGCTCAATGTCGCGAACCATCTGTGCCCTCGCCTTGCATGAGGCACCAGAGAATGACCTGTCTACGCTAGCGGATACAACCTGTAGATCACCGCTTGAAAGAAGCAGGACGATGGTGAGTATCCACATAGCTACCTCCATCGGTGAGCCGGGAAAAGAAAACGCCCGCCGAATCGTGAGACTCAGGCGGGCGGAAGGTGCAGCGGAGGAGACAGCGTTGAAAACAAAAAGCCCCGCACTTGGCGAGGCTCGTAAAATCGGCTGACAACTCGACAGCCTACGAGATTCATTGTGATTCAGTCCGGACGGTCATGCAAGGTGTCCGGACAAAATAGTCTGCGATTCTGTTGGTATTAGCGCATAGCCGCCACCCATCCAGTGCGCTAACTGCTTGTGAGCGCAATCGAGCATGTCATAGTAGCCAGTACGAGACATGCCGAGACGGTCCAGCTTAGTCTTCACCGGCCCCGGCCAGACATAATGTGCCGTGACCACTCGCCTTGCCTCGGGAAACAATGCGTCGATGTGACGATCCAACGTGCGCAAGTCGTCGTCCACCAATAGCACATCAGGATCGCCCCTGCGTTGCCCATCTACTCGCATGCGCTGGAATGCTGCCTGATCCGGGTAGCCCAATGCGCCGCGGTTCTCCCCTCGCTTCCAGGCGCCCCACTCGCCCAACAGAATCTCAAGGTTTTGCTTCACTAGGCTTCTCCTTAAACAGCTTTTCCAGTTCTTCCCTGGCCTTGTCACTTCGACCACTACGAGTCTTGGCGGCTCGCTTCCGCGCCATTTCCTCGAGTTGTTCTGCGACCTGGGCAGGATCACGCATCATCCAGCGCGGAAGTTCCTTGCTCATACGCGCCACCACCACATAAGGCAGACAATCACATACAGCGAGACGACGAACTCTAGAATCATCACAGCCTCCAGACGTCAGGAATGAAGCCGCCTAACTGCTTGACGTTGCCGATACCCTTTGGCGTCCACAATGGCGGCTGTGCGCGTTGTATGTCGTCGGCCCGAGGGTGTCGGACTAGACGCAATGGCCGGAACTCTGGCCGGTACGGTGCCGCGACTGTGGGCTTGTTCTTATCCATCCAGCAGCCGATGTAATCCATCTTGCGCTGGCGTGGCCGCTTTTCATTGCCAGTCAGCTTTGCGATCTGCAGGCAGATTGCGTCAACGCTGGCTGAGCGTGATAGCCAGACTCCTGCGTCTGCAAGCATGTCAATGGCAGCTTGGCGCATCTGTTCGATTTCTCTTGCGTTCATTCCCCTACCTCCACGATTACGAAACCTTGCTTCTTGGAATCCCGAGCCACATCGAGCTTGATGGGCCGAAAACACTTGTCATCCACACCCAACGCTTGTGCGACGCCATCCAATGCGGCTTTACTGGCGGCAAGCATGTTGTCTAAGTCACGGTGCCGGCCATCAGGCGCAACGAACGTGACCGACAGCGGGTATGTATCGGCGGGTGTGAGTGTGTTTGTGCCTAGCGCAGCCCGAGCGCACAGGGCGCCGTCTTGCTTGGCGCGAATCTTGGCCGCATGGGTCGATTGCCACGCCGCGCCGTTTTTCCGGTTTGGCATGAGCCTTGAGTCGATCCAAGGCAATTTGATATGCAAGCGATCAATGTTCATGGCATCAATCCTTTAGCCCGCCCTTAGCGGACTTCGGCGTTTCTGGACGGCGACCATAGACGGTGCCCGCGGCTAGGCTTTCAAATCGGGTCTGGTGTCCGATGTAGGCAAGTGCGACCGTTCCAGGCTCGCCCTGACGAATCAACCCCACATTGACCTCGCAGATGCCCTTGTCCAAGGTGTGCTCGTTGTAGACCTCGTCCCGGTAGAGAAAGATTGCGCCATCGCAGTCCTGCTCAATAGCGCCCGAGTCTCGCAAGTCCGAGGGCATGGGCCGCTTATTGGGGCGCTGCTCAAGCGTCCGGTTCAGTTGCGAGAGCAAGACGATGACAATTCCCATTTCCTTTGCCAGCGCCTTTAGGCCTCGGGTAATGCCTTCGATCTGCGCGTTCCGGTTATCGCCTTCGCCGTCCATGAGTTGCAGGTAGTCGATCACAAGCAGGTCCAGCCCATGCCGACGTTTAACCAGGCGAGCCTTCATGCGAACGTCCATCAAGCGAAGTGCGCCTTGGTCGTCAATAAACAGATTCATCTGCTCAATGCGCTGTACCGCGTGGGTTAGCCGCGGCCATTCGTCGCCCTGCATCTTCCGGGGATCAATGACGTGCGGTAGTGGAATCTTGCCCAGTGCAGCGACATTCCGGTCATGGATCTGGTCACGGGGCATTTCCATTGACAGAATCAGGGCGGAGTAGTCTTTCGCGGCATTCAGGGCCAAGTTGAAGGCAAACGCCGACTTACCCATCTTTGGCCGAGCCGCAACAATCCAGAGTTCGCCACGGCGAAAGCCGCCCATCAACTTCTCGTCCAAGTCCGCATAGCCAGTCGGGATCGCCTTAACCCCTTCCCCGTCTGCTCGCCGTTGTAGTTCGTCCACGTATCGAGCCAAGTCGTCCGCGGCCTTAATCGGTTCAGACTTCGCCCGCTGCTCAGCAATGGACTCAAGCTGTGACTGCGCCTTGTCAATGATCTGCGCCGGGTCTGCTTGACCTTGCGCTTCCTCCGCAATCTCCCCGGCCATCGCTGCTAACGCCCTTCTTTGCGCCGCAGCCCGCACCAGTTCGGCATAACGGCCTATGTTGGCAGAGCTTGGCGTATTGGCTGCAAGGTCGTTCAGGTACACCAGTGAAATGCTTTCGGGCAGCCTGTCGCTGAGTGTCACCACATCCGCGGGTGCCCCGCTTTCGATGGTCTTGCAAATCTGCGTGAAAAGAACTTGATGATCGCCGCGGTAAAAATGCTCTGCCCTTAGGTCGCCCAATCGGTCATAAGCGTTGTTGTCGATTAGCAGTGCGCCCAAAACCGACTGTTCCGCGTCTTGGTTGTAAATCATGCCACCACCTCCCGGTTAGCCTGCAGCGCTTGGGCTTGCAGTCCTTGAGTGGTCAGCAGGTACTCGTTGCCGTACTCCCCAACCTTGGCGTACCAAAGGCGCATGTAGTTCTTTTCGACATAGTTCAGGAAATGGCGCCTCCAGTCGGCCTGTTTCCTTGATTCGTCTTTGCCCCCAGGCCCGAACTGACGTTTGAATTCTTCCCAGGCCAGTTGCACAAAGTCCATTGGCAGACCAGTCGCCTCTACGTACTCCAGCAAGGGCTTGTATCCACTGATCGCAGTCTCACCGGCTGTCTTGCAGTTTTCGATGAAAGTTTTCAGTTGGATGCGTGGCTTGCGTTCCCGTTTTGGTTTCTCGTCTCGCGGACTCTCACCCCCGGCAGGGGGGTTAGGGGGGTTGTTTATATCTATATCTATATCTTCTCTAGGTAACGCTGTGGTAACGCTCGCGGCGTTACCTTCGGCGTTACCCTTAGCGTTAGTTTTGTGTTTCGCCACCCGTTTAGCGGTCATAACCCGCTTTTTCGCCGTCGATCCGTTATGCCTATCGAAGTTAGGCAGGCTGACCCCATCATCATTTATGGAGAGCCAGCCGACATTAACCATTGCTTGGCAGAATCCGGTAACGCCTATAACTCGATCAAGTAACGCGGGGGTAACGTTCGCAGCGTTACCCTCTTGCGTGTGCTGATCGAACCAGCGCCATACGCGCAACAGCTTCCCGACCGTGAGATCGGGATCGTCCCACCCCATTTCTATGGTGATAGCCAGCACTTCCGGCTTCTCGGGTGTGTTTACTTCGAACTTTAGCCAATCTCCCGCCATGTCTACGCCCTCGCCTTAATGCTCTGCTTGAGCGATTCACACAGCAGATGCGCCTGTTGCTTTTGCGCCCTTTTCGTCGCCAGCTTGGCAATGTTCCGTGCCATCGCCAGTTGATGGGCCTTGACCCTGTCCTTGGCTTCAAATAGAATTTGGTTATTCATTGCACGTACTCCTTTAAGCGTGTGCAGTTGAAAGGCCCGGAACTCCTGCCAGAGTCTCCGGGTTTTGTTTTTGGGCGGCCTCCAAGGCGCCAGCAGGAACGATGCAGCCAGCCTCTAAGAGCAGATCGATGCATTCGCCAAGCAACACCATTTGCGGGCCGTATTTGGCTTCAAATCGTGTCTTCCAAGGATGAATAGCAATCAGCCCCGGAACTCCTGTGCCGTCTTGGTGATGACCGGCGCAAAGCGGCAGTACCAACCAATGCGCGGCTGGCTTCGTGCGACCGTCAATGTGGTGAATGCTGACGACCGGGTTGTGGTTGCCGTCTTTTCGACAGGCGATGCAGCCCAGGTCGGCCAGTAAGCTGTGGTAGTGCTTTTGCTCAAGAGTGGCAGCGCGGCCCTTCATATCCCTCTCCCAAGCGATGTTGCCGACCACCGGACGCCCTTCTCTGTACCGAATGCGTGGGCAAGCTCGATAAGCTCCGTCATTTCCCGAACAGACATGCGGCTGGTGCGCTGACCAAGCAGCACCATGCCGCCATCAATCCCCATTGCCATACGGGTCTCACGCTTTAAGCTGGCTGTGAGAATGTCTTTCACTTCTTCGGGCGAGACTTTGACTAGCTTGCCGTTGACAACAAAATCAACCTGACGGCTTATGTCAGTCAGGATTGACCAGAGAATGTCGTTCTGTGCCAACGAACGGGTCTTCGGTCGTATCTCGCAGCGATACCCATCAGGTGCCGTTGCTGCAAGGTGCGCAGCATTACGACGAGCCAGCGGGTTTGTGAGATAGATGACCTGCTTTTCCATTACCCGACCATCCCTTCTACGCGCTTGGAAACGGTCGCAGCAGCCGTCTGCACCTGACGTTCAGCCTCTTTGATGGTTTTGAGCTCTTCTTTATCTACCTTGCCGTCAACGAGCGCGGAGTGGATTGCTTGCATGAACTGCCCGCTTGCCACACCGAGACTGACAACCTGCTCAAGTACGGCCATGTCGCAAGTGTTGCCCTCAGGCGCTTTGATAAGCAGAAAGCCGGACTCATGCGCCCATGCTTGGAGCATCCGATAATCGCCGGTCATGTCTGCAATCTTGCGGGCCTCGGCAAAGGTCAGATGATGCGTGTCGTTGTTGGGGTTGACCTTGTTACGCAATACGGCAGGGCTAATCCCTACCAGTGGCCCAAGGCTTTCAGAGCCGCCCTTGTAGTCGTGGACGGTTGCGTATGCGGCTGCAGTGCTGTTCATGCTGATGCTCCTCGAACGTTTTTATTTGCGTGATCCAGGCATACAGTGGATGCATGGATAAAGTGAACAACCGGAAAGTACGAATAGGCGCTGCCCTGCCCTTGGGTGAGAATCCGGGCATGAGCGAGGAAATCTGTGATGCGCTGTTTGATCGTGCGGTAGACCTGGCCTACAAGTGGTTTGGCGATCCGACCGACGACCACATAGAGGCTGTCTATCATCGGCTTGTGCTCAACCACCAATGGGGAGCGGGTGACGCTGGGGCGGTGACGGTGCATTGACGTGGGGACAATGCGTATAGGGGCGGTCAATCCAATGCGGTTAAGCTCGGAGATTCCAGTAACCAAACTTTTCCGAAAAGGACTCACCATGAGCGATATACCGCTATTTCCTGTCGCGGGGTGGACTGTAGGCCCGATACCAAGGCTCGGTATCGCTACTATCAAATTTGACTTCCTCACGAACAGTCTCCAGAGCCCAGCCCAGGCGAACGAGGGGCGGCATTATGCGCTAACGCCAGCGCAACTTCGCGAGCTGATGCAGAGAATGCAGTCGGCACTTGATGTTCTTGAAAGCTCCGGTGAGCAAGGCCCTGAAGGTCCTTTGAACTGAGCTTTAAGAACGCATGGTCAAACTTCTCACGCACGGTCGGCCTCTTTGAGTTCGGGGCCCTCGTCAGCCAATAGCAGCCCCTCCAAGGACAGGCGCGGTTCTACGGAAATCATCCGAGCCGCGACCCGCGCAGAAGGTCGTCGCCGTCCCGTCGCGATCTGATAGAGGTATTTCCGGTTAATTCCGGTCATTTCGTGAATGCGGTCCAAGATCGGATTGCCCTCACGCACATAAAGGACGTTTAAAGTGCTCATGCCTCACATGGTAGCGACTCGCTACTTAAAAAGCAATAGCGAATTGCTGGTATCGCCTTCAGTAGCCGATTGCTACCATTCCACCCATGGATAATCGAGAGATCCGCCTCGCCAACCTTCGTTATGCCATCCGGTTTTTCGGAGGTACAGCAACGCTCGCAGAGGCGGCAGACTGCAGCAAAAAATACCTAGAACAGATTGTTCAAGGCTTCCAGAGCGGGAAAGACAAGAACCCCAGGAAGCTCGGTGATTCCGTAGCCAAGAAGATAGCGGCGGCTCTCGGTAAGGAGCCGTACTGGATGGATCAGCCCCACCCCGATCTATGGGAGGGTGACGAGGTCTCGCAGAACGGGGGAGACATGAGAAAAAGCAATGTGGTTAAGCTGCGCCAGAAACCGGCGGACATACTGCTCGACCAGTTCGATGCGGGCGGCTCCATGGGGCACGGCCTAGAGCTGCGCGACCAGCCGGGCGTTATCCAAAGCTGGCGGGTTAACCCGGAGTGGCTTGAGCGCAACGTGCGAGCCCATAGCAGCACTAAAAATCTGTGCATCGTGACAGGCTTCGGTGACTCGATGCAGCCGCTCTTCAATCCGGGCGACCCTTTACTAGTCGATACCGGAGTGACGACAGTTGACTTCGACTCGATCTATTTTTTTCGGATCGACAACGATGGCTATGTGAAACGCCTACAGCGCATTCCGACCGAGGAAGGCCTAGTTATTCGCGCGGTGTCCGAGAATCGAGACGCCTATGAACCGTTCAATATCACTTCGAAGATGGACTTTCAGGTACTGGGCCGGGTGTTGAAGGTGTGGCGAAGCCAGGACTTCTAATTTTTGCGCCCGCCAAGTAACAAGAATTTAGTTTTATGTGGGGATGTAGGGACAGCTTGGCGCCCTAGGAGTAACGATATGAGAATACCGTTTCTAACTGCACTTATTCTTACCATTACTGGCTGCTCCACCGGGATCGTAAAAGGCTCCGGCGACTACCCCACTGAAACGTTCGTTGCTCCAGTCAGCTATCAGGCGGTGCACCGAAACGCCGAGAATCAAGCGAGGCACTGCCGACAGATGGCCGATATGACCGTCACAGGCAGCATTTACACCGACAATCAAACGTCGAACCTAAGGATCAGCCTGCCTGGAAGCGGCTTGCCTGTAGCCGAAATCGAAGCGGAGGCTATGGGCGCTGACCAGTCCCGCGTGACGGTGACTGTGTGGGGTTTGGGCGTTTGGGATGATCGGCAGATCGCGGCAATACGCAAATCAATAGAGAGCGGCGAGCCTGTCTGCCGAGAATGAGTTATGACGGACCCCATTTTTGACTCCATTCGGAGAGGCCACGAGGAAGAGATTAGGCACGAGATACGCGAAGGTAAATTGGCGCGTTTCCCCGATGATGTGCTAAACGCCCTATCCGAACTCAATCTCAGTGCAGGCCTGACAAGGGATCGCTCGGAAGAATACGTCGAGCGACTAGACATTCTTAACGAGCGCATCAGACAGCTACACGATACAACGAAGCTTGGGGTCTTTTATCTCAAGACAATAGCTTGGTCTTTCGTCTTCATTGTGTTGGGCGTGAGCTACATGGCATGGCGTTAAACCTTTCTGAGACGGAATCCGCAGTTAGCTTGATACGCGGAGCAGTTATCCACTTGACGGATGCCACTAAAAAATGCATGTATTAATATCGCTCTGCTGATATACTTCTGTATAAAGAGCTTTACAAAGTAAAGTTGTCGCTGTAACCGAAGAGGCGGTATTCACCTCCATAAAAAATAACAGGCGCGTGCCCTTATGGGGTGCGTTCGCCCAAATAAATTGATAGCAGGACAAATAAATGGCCCGTACTAAGAAATCCTCACGACTGACTACGATCCGCCTGATCGCCAGTGGCGCATTAGTCGGTATAGCTGTGGCTGGCTTCTTTGGAGCGGACACCTCCGGTTGGATGAATGCCATATTCGGAGCGGGAGGCGCCACAGCGGCGGCGGTTGCCTTGAAGGCTGTCCACTTAATCTGACCCCATGCTATTTGATGGGAGCGTGATCAACTCGATCACGATAGTAACTGGTTTGCTAGCGCTAGTGGTGCGGCCGGTGCGCCGAAAAATAAGAAAGGCTGGCAAGTGCTGGGCCACCGATAAAGCAGTGGTCGACTTCCTGAACGGATCAACCGCGGTGCCATTTGTGTGTCTAGCCCTATCCGCCGTCGACCCCGCAATTATTCCATCACTTATCGATAATAAAGTCACGATGGCCGTGGCGGGCTGCATTGGTTTTATTTTTGTGGCTGGCGAAATTCTCGCCGCCGGACGCGAAGACTGACCTACAAAATAAAATCGGCCCCGCGCCGGGTTTTCTTTTGCCAGTAACAAGAGATACAAAGTAACGGTATCTTTAATTCGCTGCGGGCCCCACACTGAATTCATCAGCTAAGGAAGCGGCGACATACCACGACACACCCAGCCGAGCTTCTTCCCCTCTTAAAGCGTGCACCCCGCATGCGCCCTTTGCGCACCGGCTTCATCGAAGTCGCAATGATCCGCCAAGGGAAATAGTCCTAGCTCAGCCATTATGCGGACCCGCTAGGATGCTCTTGGAGCTCTTATGACGAATCACCTCAATGTCCTGCGGTTCCCGACGCCCGAATTGAAGGCAGTCAACATGGACTGGCCACCTCCCCCGCCATCGCCATTCGATGAAATCGGCCACAGCAAAAGGCGGGCGCAAGTTCGCCGCCGAGTCCTTCGCTTGATGAAAGAGAAACATTCCGGCCTGCCTTATTAAAGCAGCAGTACGGCCCGGCAGACAGCATGCCCTACCTCTAACCATTTAAGCCGTAGTCGAATCATTCTGATAGGCGCGGATCGAACACTTCTGGAGTACAACCATGACACAAAATCAATCGAACCAACCGAACCAACCCGGAAAGCAACAGGCTCCAGGCGAACAGGACCAGAATAAATCCGCACAGCAAGGTGGGCAAAAGCCCGGCCAAGAGCAGCCTGGTCAAAAGTCTGGGCAACACCAAAGCAATAAGTAGTTAATTGCGCGCCCCGCCTCTCATGTCGAGGGGCGGTCAACAACCCGCCACGGCGGGTTTTTTTTTGCCTGCTCGTTCTGAGTAGGGTTTTCCCTTATACGCGCACTTCGGTAGCAATTCGCTATTGACTCTTAGGTAGCGACTTGCTACTATTCTTTCAACGCAGCACAGAACACCCTTAGGCAAAGCCACGGTGAAAACGCTGCAGCAGTACCCCCCCGCTAAGGCGGATTGCTCTTTAACAAACAGGGAATTTCAGGAGAGGGTGCGCAGGAATGCGTGCTTTCAGGAGGAAGCGAGGCGGCGCGAACCGCCCCGCTTTTCCTAGGGAAGCATCAGGTACAGCTTGATGATGGCGAGGATGACAGCAAGGCATTTCGCCACATCGATCTGAACGCTTACCTTCACTTCAACGGTGCTTTTCATTGGTATACCCAAGGAAATGCCCGTACCGGTACAGGCGTTTAACCTGTGTGTATTTTGTTCGCGCCCTGGCTGGCGCTAGCAGATTGCCTACCTAGGATGGCTCTCCGCCTGCCTCCACAGTTGCCCGTCCGGGGCTGTGGGCGGCAGTCAGCAAGCGGCCTTTAAGGTTGGTCGCCAAGGATGGCTTGGCCGACTCCATGCGGGCCGCAAACCTTCAGCGGTCTCACCCGCTGGCCAGTACCGACGTACCGGCTCAAAAAGCATAGCAGAACTGTTGTGCCCTCCCCTGAAATTCCCTGGATATTCAGCCGATGTTGCTCACCCGCCTATGTTGGGTGTTCGTCCGGCTCAATCGCACCCTCAGGCATGGCTGGGGCTCTGCGCGGTGTCTCTG
>Ga0180217_1001699_pt1 | contig 22768 bp, 19 predicted proteins | sample eDN3rd37CBELigOP_FD_128521 | JGI IMG/M metagenome (GOLD analysis project Ga0180217, IMG submission 128521) | Enriched Organic Plus compost microbial communities from Emeryville, California, USA - eDNA 3rd pass 37_C BE-Lig OP (version 2) (version 2) ... | reverse complement strand
GGGTCCTTCGCGTACTCGGCGTACATGTAGTCCCGCTCCTCGTCGGTCACCATCTCGAGCGTCAGCTCGTCGTGGTTCCGCAGGAAGATCCCCCACTGGCAGCCGTCGGGGATCTCGGGGGTCTTGGCGAGGATCTCGGTGATCGGGTGGCGCTGCTCCCGCCGCACCGCCATGAACATGCGGGGCATGAGCGGGAAGTGGAAGCACATGTGGCACTCGTCGCCGTTCGGGCCGAAGTAGTCGACGACGTCCTCGGGCCACTGGTTCGCCTCCGCCAGCAGCACCTTGCCCGGGTACTCGGCGTCGACGACCTTGCGGAGCCGGCGCAGGTACTCGTGGGTCTCCGGCAGGTTCTCGCCGTTCGTGCCGTCGGCCTCGAAGAGGTAGGGGACGGCGTCGAGGCGGAACCCGTCGAGGCCGATGTCGAGCCAGAAGCGGACGACGTCGAGCATCGCCTCCTGGACCTCGGGGTTCCGGTAGTTGAGGTCCGGCTGATGGTGGAAGAACCGGTGCCAGTAGTACTGCTGGCGCTGCGGGTCCCACGTCCAGTTGGACGGCTCGGTGTCGACGAAGATGATCCGCGCCTCGCTCCAGCGCTGGTCGTCGTCGCTCCAGACGTACCAGTCGGCCTTCGGGTTGGTGCGGTCCTGGCGGCTCTCCTGGAACCACGGGTGCTGGTCCGAGGTGTGGTTCATCACCATGTCGGCGATGACCCGGATGCCCCGCTTGTGCGCCTCCTCGATGAGGACGACGGCGTCACCGATCGTCCCGTACTCGGGGAGGACGCTGAAGAAGTCGGCGATGTCGTAGCCGCCGTCGCGCAGGGGTGACTGGTAGAAGGGCAGCAGCCAGATGCAGTCGATGCCCAGCCACTCGAGGTAGTCGAGCTTCTCGGTGAGGCCGCGCAGGTCGCCGGTGCCGTCGTCGCTCGAGTCGTAGAAGCCGCGGACGAGCACCTCGTAGAAGACGCTGCGCTGGTACCAGCGGGCATCCGTGGGGTCGATGCGAGAGGTCACGTGCCCAGGTTCGCGCACCGCGTGCGGGCCTCCGTCGGGTCGAGGGGTCGGGGTCGTCATGGCGCGGGCGGCCGGACGTGGAAGAGGTGGGCGACCTGGCCGGCCTGGGGGTCGAGGCGGACGTAGGCGGCGTCGCCCTGCCACCGCCAGGTGTCGCCGGTGAGCTCGTCGTGGACCTCGTACTCGCTGCCGGCGGGGATGCCGAGGGCGCCGAGGTCGAGGCGCACGGTCGTCTCCTGGGCCTGGTGGGGGTCGAGGTTCACGACGCAGAGCAGCAGGTCCCGATCGAGGTGGCCGCGGGAGTACACGAGGATCCGGTCGTTGTCGCTGTGGTGGAAGCGGACGTCGGCCAGGTCCCACACCTCGGGGTGGGCGCGGCGGATCGCGTTGACCCGCCGGATGAGCGGGGCGAGCGGCGGGTCGCGGAAGTCCCGCTCGCGCACCTGGTACTTCTCGGAGTCCTGGTACTCGGTGTTGGCCAGGCTGGCCGGCTCGTTCTCGACGAGCTCGTAGCCGGAGTAGATGCCGTAGATCGGCACGAGCGTGGCGGCGAGCACGAGGCGCAGCGCGAAGTGCGACGGCGGCGCCCACCGGAGGGCCTCGTCGAGGATGTCCGGGGTGTTCGGCCAGAACGACGGTCGCATCAGGTCGACGAGCGGCGGGGTGGTGAGCTCGGTGACGTACTCGCGCAGCTCCCAGGGCTCGTGGCGCCAGGTGAAGTACGTGTAGCTCTGCGTGAACCCGACCTCGGCGAGCTTCGCCATCATCGCCGGGTCCGTGAACGCCTCGGCCAGGAAGACGACGTCGGGGTCGGTCCGGTGGATGTCCTCGATGAGCCAGTGCCAGAAGGCGACCGGCTTCGTGTGCGGGTTGTCGACCCGGAAGGTGCGGATGCCGTGGTCCATCCAGTGCCGGATCACGTCGCGGCAGGCCTCCCAGAGGGCCCGGCGGTCCGCCTCCGACGGCGGCCAGAAGCGGATCGGGTGGATGTCCTGGTACTTCTTCGGCGGGTTCTCCGCGTAGCGGATCGTCCCGTCTGGGCGCTCCTCGAACCACTCGGGGTGGTCCCGCACCCAGGGGTGGTCGGGCGAGCACTGGAGCGCGTAGTCGAGCGCGACCTCGAGGCCGAGCTCGCGGGCCCGGGCGACGAAGCGGTCGAAGTCCTCGATGGTCCCGAGGTCCGGGTGGACCGCGGTGTGGCCGCCCTGCTCGCTGCCGATGGCCCAGGGGCTCCCGACGTCGCCTGGCTCGGCGATGAGCGTGTTGTTGCGGCCCTTGCGGTGCGTGATCCCGATCGGGTGGATGGGCGGCAGGTAGACGACGTCGAAGCCGAGGTCGGCGACGTACTCGAGGTGGGCGGCGGCGCCGGCGAAGCCCCCGAAGGAGCGGGGGAACATCTCGTACCAGGCGGCGTGGGCGGCGAGGGGCCGGTCGACCCAGAGCGGGTGGACGGCCGACGAGGAGCGCCGGGTGTCGGGCACCGGGGCCACCGCGGCGGCGACCGGCTCGCTCAGCGCGATGGCGAGGCGGGCCTCGAGCGGGGCGTCGGTGCGCCGGAGCTGGCGGGCGGCCTCGGTCACCTGGGCGGCACGCGCCTTGGCCTCGGCGGCGGGGACCCCCTCGTCGCGGTGCACCTTGGCGACGTCGGCGGCGAGGGCGTCGAGGATGCGAGCGCCCTCCTCGAGCTCCACGGTCACGTCGACGCCGGCCTCGACCTTCACCTCGACCTCGTGGACCCAGGTGGCGTACCGGTCGGTCCACGCGTCGACGACGAGCTGGTGGGCGCCGAGCTCGGTCGGGGTGAAGGTCCCGGTCCAGCGGCCGATCGACTCCTCGCACAGCGGGGCGGTCTGCCAGCGCTTCGCCCCGACGGGCCGCCAGCGGACCCGGCCGCCGAGGCGGTCGTGGCCGTCGGCGACGACCGTGGCCACGACGGTGACCGGGCGCCCCTGCACGCCCTTGGCCGCGAAGCCGGCCGGGGTGGTGGGGCGATGGACGTCGATGATGATCGGGGGCAGGAGCTTGTCGGCCATCAGCCCTCCACCCTGCCCGCGAACGCGGCCCGGATGCGCCGCGCCCGCTCGGTGGCGAGCACCTGGTCGAGCGGGGCGGGCAGGCCCCACCGCCAGCTCGGCCACACGTCGCCGGTGGTGCCGGGCATGTTCGGCCGCTCGGCCACGCCGGCCAGGTCCTCCAAGGTGGCGGCGACGAGGTGGGCGGGCGAGCCGGCCAGGACCTCGTGGAGGCGGACGGTGATCTCCTCGGCGCTCGGCTCCTCGTCGCCGCCGTCGGCGCCGGCCCAGGCCCGCAGGCGGGCGACCGCGGCGCGGGTGCCCTCCACGTTCGGGTGCAGGTCGAGCTCCTCCTGGGTGGCGAGGTCCCGGCCGGTGAGGAGCCCGAGCGCGGTGGGCAGGTCGTGGGTGGTGAGCGCCGCCATCGCCTGCGCCGGGTAGTGGTGCGGGTGCTCGTCGGACAGGGCCATCACCCGGTACGACAGCAGGCGGCGGTCCTCCATGGCCCGGCGGATCCCCTCGGACACCGTCCCGAGGTCCTCCCCCACCACGAAGGCGTCGGCCCGGTGGGCCTCGATGGCGATCACGTCGAGCATCTCGGCGAGGTCGTAGCGGACGTACACGCCGTCGGCCGGGGAGGTGCCCGGCGGGACCCACCAGAGCCGCTCGAGGCCCATGACGTGGTCGATGCGGATGCCGGCCGCGCCGAAGAGGGAGGAGCGCACGGCCCGCACGAAGGGCTCGTAGCCGGCCCGGCGCAGCCCGTCGGGGTGGTACGGCGGGAGCCCCCAGTCCTGGCCTTGGGTGTTGAACTCGTCGGGCGGCGCGCCCACGCGGGTCCCGTCGAGGACGTAGCACCCGGGCCACAGCCACGTGTCGGCGCCCCGGTGGGTGCCGACCGCCACGTCGTGGATGAGCACGTCGCCGACGGCGTGGAGCTGGTCCTCCAGCTCGAGCTGGAGCCAGGCGTGGAAGCGCTCCTCGTCGCCCGGGGCGGCGGTCACGTCGACGGCCGAGGCGGCGGGGACCTCGGCGCCGACCTCGACGAGCGCGCACCACGTGGCGTAGCGGCGGTTGACGGGGTCGGCCAGCCATCGGTCCACCCGGGCGGCCACGGCGGGCTCCCGGCGCTGGAGCTCCCACACGGCGGCGAGGGCCCGACGCTTGGCCGCCCACGCCGCCCGGCGGTCGAGCAGCCGATCGGCGTTGAGCGCGAGCGCGGCCTGGCGGGCCGGCGCCACGTCGGCCCGGTCGGCCCCGGGGAGCTCGTCGACGCACAGGTAGAGCGGGTTGCGGAACACGCGGCTCGACGCGAAGTACGGGCTCGGCTCGGGATCGTCACCGGGCGCCGGGGCGTGGAGCGGGTTGATCATCACGTGGCCGCCCGGCCCGCCCTCGCGGACCCACTCCACGAGGCGGCGGGCGTCGCGCAGGTCCCCGTGGCCCCAGCTGTCGGCGGAGCGGGTGGCGTAGAGCTGGGCGACGACGACCCACCCGGGGCGGGCGCCGGCGCTCGGGACCTGCCGGGGCGGGTGGAGGACGAGGATCTCGCCGTCGTCGCCGTCCATGCGGTGGTAGCCGTGCGGGAGGTCGTCGGGGACCCGGTCGCCCACGCGGACCTCGCCGCCGTCCTCGAGGCGGAGGGTGCGGCCGGCGAAGGACCCGGCCTCCGTCCCGGACCAGATGCGCCACACGTCGGCGAACGCGCCCGCGTCGGCGCGGTCGGCCAGGACCTCGCGGGCCCAGGCCACGACGTGGTCGGGTGAGCGGCGCTCGTCGCCGAACGCGCTCCGGTAGCCGGGGATCACCCGGTCGTCAGCCATCGTCGCCTGCCCGTTCCGGCTCCGTCACGGCTGCGATGTCCACGACCTCCCATGCTGCCGCGACTGCGGGCCCGTCGCTCCGGCCGGGGGTCGGTGCGGAGCCCTCGCCCACTACCCCGGGCCGGGGCCGGCCATCCGTCGGTCGGGGCGGGGCCGCGCGCTCACCCGACCGGGACGGGGTCCGGCAGGCGGAGGACGTAGCCCCGCCGGGGGACGGCCTCGATGGACCGGCCCTCGGGGCCGAGGCGGCGGCGCAGGCGACCGACGGTGACCTCGACGACGTGGGGGTCCGCGTCCGGGTCGGCCCACACCGTGCGGAGCAGGTCGGCCTTGGCGACGACGGCGCCGGCCCGGTGGGCGAGCGCGGCGAACAGCCCGGCCTCGGTGACCGAGAGCTCCACCCGCCGCTCCCCCACCCGCACGACGGTGCCCGTGAGGGTGAACGGCCCGACGCGGGGCGCGTCGGCCAGCAGCCGCTCCCCCACCGCCCGCACGAGCGGCCCGAGGCGGAAGGTGCGGGGCTGGACGAGGTCGTCGCCCAGGCCGGCGTCCCGCGCGGCCGCCGCGCACACGGGGCCCACGCAGCCGACGACCACCTCGGGGACGGCAAGGCGGGCCCGGAGCGCGTCCCCCAGCCCGTGCTCGTCGGCGATCGACAGCCAGCTGGTGACCGCGGGCGCGGCGGTGAAGGTGACGGCGTGGACGCGCCTGGCGAGGACGGCCTCGGCGAGGCGCAGGGCCGGGCGGGCGTCCTCGACGGGGCGCCACCGGTAGACGGGCGCCTCGAGGACCTCGGCCCCGGCCGCCCGCAGCCGGTCGGCGGCCGGCGGCGGGTCGCCGCCGTCGCGCTGGACGACGACCCGCTGACCGGGGCGGAGGTCGGCGAGGGCGAGGGTCACGCAGTCGTCGAGCTGCTCGGACTCGGCCCGGCCCACGACGTCGAGGCCGATGGCGTGGCAGGCGCCGGCCGCCTTCGGGCCCCGGGCGTAGACCCGGGCCCCGGCCAGCGCGGCGGTGAGCTCGTCCCCCAGGCCCCAGGCCTCGGCGGCGGCGAGCCAGGACCGCATGCCGATGCCGGTGTTGGCGACGACGACGTCCGGCGGGGCGGCGAGGACCGCCTCGGTGGCCGCCCGCAGGCCGTCGCCGTCCCCGAGGGGCAGGGTGCGGATGGCCGGGCCGTGCAGGACGGACGCGCCGCGGCGCTCGAAGAGCGAGATCTGCTCGTCCGAGCGCCGGTCGGCGGTCACGCCGACGGTGAAGCCATCCAGCACGGTGGCCATGTCACCAGCGCCGTGTTGCCGGCGCGTTTCCCGAGGATGACGAACGGCTGGCCCCGCCGGGCGCCGGGCGTCGGGCAGGCAGTCGAACGGCTCGTCGAGGCCCACCCCGGCGTCCTCCGAGCACATGACGTTGCGCAGCGTGTGCCCGCAGGCGGACCGGGTGGACAGGCCGTAGCCGGCGAGGTCGTCGAGGAGGCGGGGCACGTCCCGGGCCTCGACCCAGTGCAGCTCGACGCTCTGGCGGGTGGTGAGGTGGGCCCAGTCGGCGGCGTAGCGGGCGGCCAGCCGGCCGAGGCCCCGGAGCTGCTCGGTCAGGACCACGCCGCCGGGGATGCGGACCCGCACCATGAAGACCCCGTCCTGGAGCTGCGTGCACACCCCGTGGGTCTTCAGGGCGTAGCGGTCCTCCGGGGTGAGCCAGCCGTCGCCCTCGGCGGCGAGGCGCTCGAGGTCCACGGGCAGACCGGCTCGCTTGGCGGCGGGGATGTTCGGCGGGGCCATGGGGCGACCGTACGGACGGGCCGGTTCCGGGCGGTTTCGCCTCGGTTTCGGTCCGGGCAACGGTGGCGCACAGCGGGCGCGACGGCGTTGTGCGCGCGACGCCCGGGCCGCGGCACGGCTCGGTGAACGCCTTGTTGCGTCTCACCCCCGCCGGTGACGCTCCGGGAACCGGTCGATAGGGTCACGCCATGAGGTCGCTCCGCAGCTTCACGGTCCGCCCGTCGCTCCCCGACGAGCTCCAGGCCCTCGAGGACCTGGCGATGAACCTGCGCTGGTCGTGGGACGAGCGCACCCGGGACCTCTTCCGGTGGGTCGACCCGGACGCCTGGGACGCCACCGTCCACGACCCCGTCCGCCTGCTCGGCGTCGTGTCCCGCGAGCGGCTCGAGACCCTGGCGGCGGACCCCGGGTTCAAGGGCTTCCTCGCCGAGGTGCGCGAGGAGCTCACCCGCTACCTGGAGGCCGACCGCTGGTTCCAGTCCCGGGACGGCTCCCCGCTGCGCAAGGTGGCGTACTTCTCCCCTGAGTTCGGCATCGCCGAGGCCCTGCCCCAGTACTCGGGCGGCCTCGGGGTCCTGGCCGGCGACCACCTCAAGGCGGCCAGCGACCTCGGCCTGCCCCTCGTGGGCATCGGGCTCATGTACCGCCACGGCTACTTCCGCCAGTCGCTCACCTCCGACGGCTGGCAGCAGGAGCGCTACCCGGACCTCGACCCGCACGCGATGGCGCTCACGCCGTGCGAGGGCGTGCGGGTGGAGATCGACCTGGCCGGCACCCCGCTCGCGGCCCGGGTCTGGCGGGCCGACGTCGGCCGGGTGCCGCTCTACCTGCTCGACACCGACGTCGAGGAGAACTCCCCCGAGGTCCGCTCGATCACCGACCGCCTCTACGGCGGCGACACCGAGCACCGCCTCCGCCAGGAGATCCTCCTCGGCATCGGCGGCGTGCGGGCCCTCGACGCGCTCGGCGTCGACGCCCAGGTGTTCCACACGAACGAGGGCCACGCCGGCTTCCTCGGCCTGGAGCGCATCCGCCAGCTCGTCGTCGGCGAGGGCCTGTCCTACCGCGAGGCCATCGAGGCCGTCCGCGGCGGCTGCATCTTCACCACCCACACCCCGGTCCCGGCGGGCATCGACCGCTTCCCCCGGGAGCTGATCGAGAAGTACTTCGCGGGCTGGGCCGCCGAGGTGGGGATCACCCTGGACGAGCTCATGGCCCTCGGCCACCGCCCCGGGGACGCGCCCGAGGAGCGGTTCAACATGGCGGTGATGGGCCTGCGCCTCGCCGGCCGCTCGAACGGCGTGGCCAAGCTCCACGGCGAGGTCAGCCGGGAGATGTTCAACGACCTGTGGCCCGACGTGCCCGTCGAGGAGACCCCGATCGGGTCGATCACGAACGGCGTGCACGCCCACACGTGGACGGCCCCCGAGATGTCGGACCTGTTCACGAAGTACGTGCTCCCGCAGTGGCAGGAGGCGACGCCCGACCGCTGGGAGCGCCTGGCCGACGCCCGCGACGACGAGATCTGGCGGGTCCGGGAGCTGGGCCGCGAGCAGCTCGTCACGTTCGTGCGGCGCCGCCTGAAGGAGCAGCTGATGGCCCGCGGCCTGTCGGCCTCGGACGTCGAGTGGACCGAGTCGGTGCTCGACCCGAGCGCGCTCACGATCGGGTTCGCCCGCCGCTTCGCCACCTACAAGCGGGCCACGCTCCTGCTCTCGCAGCCCGAGCGGCTGAAGCAGCTGCTCCTGTCGACCAGCCGCCCGGTGCAGCTGATCTTCGCCGGCAAGTCCCACCCCGCCGACGACACCGGCAAGGAGCTGATCCGCCAGATCAACGCCTTCGCCGCCGACCCCGAGGTGCGGCACCGGTTCGTCTTCCTCGAGGACTACGACATCGCGATGGCCCGGGCGCTGCTCCACGGCAGCGACGTGTGGCTCAACAACCCGCGGCGCCCCCAGGAGGCGTGCGGCACGTCCGGCATGAAGGCCGCCCTCAACGGCGCCCTCAACCTGTCGATCCTCGACGGCTGGTGGGACGAGTGCTTCGACGGCGACAACGGCTGGGCCATCTCCTCGGCCGAGGGCGTCGAGGACCTCGCCCGCCGCGACGAGATCGAGGCGTCGTCGCTGTTCGACCTCCTCGAGCACCAGGTGGTGCCGCTGTTCTACGACCGCCAGGGCCCGGTGCCGCGCGGCTGGGTGCAGCGGGTGAAGCGCTCGCTCATCACGCTCGGTCCCTTCGTCACCGCCACCCGGATGGTGCGGGACTACACCGAGGAGCTCTACGAGCCGGCCGCCGCCCAGGCCGACGCCATGCGCGAGGGCGGGCACGCCCGGGCCAAGGCGCTCGCCGCGTGGAAGGCCGAGGTGGCCGACGCGTGGGCCGGGGTGGCCGTGAAGCACGTCGAGGTCGACGTGGACGTCGCCGCCCTCGGCAGCGAGCGGGCCGTGCGGGCCGTCGTCGACCTCGGGGCGCTGCGCCCGGAGGACGTCGAGGTGCAGCTCCTCCACGGCCCCGAGGGCCAGGGCGGCGAGCTCTCCGTGACCGCCATCGAGCCGATGACCCACGAGGGCAGCGACGGCCAGGCCGCCACCTACGTCGGCTCGCTGTCGTGCACCCAGGCGGGGCGCTACGGCCTCACCGTCCGGGTGGTCCCCGCCCACGAGGACCTCGTCACCCCGGCCGAGCTCGGCCGCATCGCCTGGGCCTAGCGGGCGTCAGCGCCCCTGGAAGGTCGCCTTCCCGGGGCCGTGCTCGAGGAACGACTCGACGCCGATGTTCGCATCCTCGGTCGTGAACACCTCGGCGAAGAGCTGCTGCTCGAGGTCGAGGCCGCCGTTCAGGGTGATGTCGAGGCCGCGGTCGACGGCCCGCTTGGCCAGGCCCATCGCGACGACGGCGCCCTTGGCCAGCTCGGCGGCCTTGGCCAGCGCGCGGTCGAGGACCTCGTCGTGGGGCACGACCTCGTCGACGAGGCCGATCTGGAGGGCCTCGGCCGCGCCGACCTGCCGGCCGGTGAAGATCAGGTCCTTGGCCTTGGCGGGGCCGACGAGGCGGGGCAGCCGCTGGGTGCCGCCGCCCCCGGGGATGATGCCGAGCAGGATCTCGGGCTGACCGAGCTTGGCCTTCTCGCTGGCCACCCGAAAGTCGCAGGCGAGGGCCAGCTCGCAGCCGCCGCCGAGCGCGAAGCCGGTGATGGCGGCGATGGTCGGGCGGGGGATGTCTGCCACGGCGTTCAGCGCCCGCAGGAAGGCGTTGCCGAGCTCTTCGGCCTCGGCCCGGGTGATGACCTGGCTGCCGGCCCAGAACTCCGAGATCTCCGCGCCGGCGGCGAAGATGCGCTCGCTGCCGGTGACGACCACCGCGCCCGGCGGCTCGTCGATCAGCGCGACGGCCGCCGCCTCGAGCTGGCGGAGCAGCTCCTGCGAGAGCGCGTTGACCTTGCCGTTGTCGAGGCGGATCACCGCCACCCCGTCAGACCGGCGCTCGACGTGGACGAGGGCTTCGGACATGGTCGGTCACGCTAACCGCCGCGCCTCCCGCAGGACCCAGACCATCGGACTGGCAGGCGTCGGCTACCGTCGCCGCGGCGCGCGACGGGAGGGAGGACGGTGATCGAGGTGCTGACGGACGTCGAGGCGCTCGAGTCGTGCGTGGGCGAGCGGCCCGCCAGCTCGATGCTGAAGTCGATCCGGTACCTGGACGACCACTGCCAGGCCCTGCTCGCGGCGTCGACGTTCGCGGTGGCCGGGGTGGTCCTCGATGACGGCACCATCTGCGCCGCGGGCCTGGGCGGCGACCCGGGGCACCTCGCCGTGACCGGCCCGACCGCGCTGGCCCTCCCCGGCCTGGCCGTCGACGCCCCCGACGGCGCGCCGGTGGGGCTGCTCGCCTTCGTGCCGGGCTACCGGGAGACCCTGCGCGTCAACGGGCGGCTCCGCAGGGGTCCGGCGCCCCACCTCGAGGTGGAGGAGGCGTTCCTCCACTGCGCGAAGGCGCTCATCCGCTCGCGCCTCTGGACGGAGACGAGCCCCGCCCTGCCGTCCGCCGAGGGTGCCGCATCGCTCGACGACCCGGCCGTGGCCGCCCTGCTCGACGCCTGCCCGTTCGTCGCGCTGGCCTCCTGCGACGAGGCCGGGGCGGCCGACGTCAGCCCCAAGGGGGACCCGGCGGGCTCCCTCGTGCGCATCGTCGATGGGACCACGCTCGCCATCGCGGACCGCCCGGGCAACCTGCGCACGGACACGATGCACAACCTGCTGGGACGGGACCGCCTGAGCCTGCTCGCCCTCGTGCCCGGCAGCGACCTCGTGCTCGAGGCCCGGGGCCGCGCGGCGGTCACCGCCGACGAGCGCGTCCGGGCTGCCCTCGAGGTCCGGGGGAAGGTCCCGAAGGCGGCCATCGTGCTCGCCGTCGAGCACCTCGAGGTGCGGCGCGAGCCGGCGATCACCCGGGCCGGCCTGTGGGATCGGAGCCGGCACGCGAACCCCGCGGCGCTGCCGAAGGCCACGCAGGTCTGGGTCGACCACGTCCAGCGCAGCGAGGACACGAGCGAGATGGCCGAGATGGTCCGCGGCGTGCTGACCGTCGACGCGATGGACGAGGGCATCGCGCAGGACTACGAGCAGAACCTCTACTGAGGACCGGCTAGGCGCCGGGGTCGACGTCGCCCTTGTCGCCGGCCTCGCCCACGCCGGCCGCGCGCACGGCCCGCCATGCCTCGCGCTGTCAGCCCTCGCCGTCGAGGAGCGCCTCGGCGGCCGTCCACGGGTCGACGGAGCGGTCGGCGACGCGCTCGGCCGCCGCCTGCACCCGCGCCGCCACCCGGGCGCGGGCCCGCTCGCGCAGCAGGACGGCGGCGATCTCCTCGAGCTCGGTGGCGACCCGCCGCCGGCGCCGCTCGTCCAGCTCGCCCGAGGCCTCGAGCGCGGCCCGGTGGTCCCCGATCGCCGCCCAGAGGTCGTCGACGCCCTCGCCGGTGGAGGCCACGGTGGGCACGATCGGGGGGCGCCAGCCCGGGCGGTTCGTCATGTCGAGCATGCGCTCGATGTCGCGCCGGGTCTCGTGGGCACCGGGACGGTCGGCCTTGTTGATGACGAAGACGTCGGCGATCTCGAGCAGCCCGGCCTTGTTGGCCTGCACGGCGTCGCCCCAGCCCGGGTTGAGGACGACGACGGTCGTGTCGGCGGCGCCGGCCACCTCGACCTCGACCTGTCCCACGCCGACGGTCTCGACGAGGACGAGCGGCCAGCCCGCGGCGTCGAGGACCCGGATGGCGTCCGGGGTGGCCAGGGACAGGCCGCCGAGGTGGCCCCGGGTGGCCATGGAGCGGATGTAGACGTCGGGGTCGCCGGTGTGGCCCTCCATGCGGACCCGGTCCCCGAGGATGGCCCCGCCGGTGAAGGGCGACGAGGGGTCGATGGCCAGCACGGCGGCGCGCGGCCCGGCCCGGCGGATCACCCGCACGAGCGCGCTCGTCAGCGTCGACTTGCCGGCCCCCGGGGCGCCGGTCAGCCCGACCGTGTAGGCCTGGCCGCCCTCGGGGTGGGCGAGGCGGGCCAGCGCCCGGGCGTCGTCGCCCCCGCGCTCGACGACCGTGAGCAGGCGGGCCAGGGCGCCGCGCGCCCCGTCGCGGGCCGCCTGGAGGAGCGCGCCGAGATCGGGGGCGTCAGCCATCCCGTGGACCGTACCGCCGGGCGCCCGCCCGGCTCGACGTGGCTAGAGGGAGACGGTGGTCTCGCCGACCGCGACCTCACCGACGTTGATCACCTCGGTGACGCCCTCGACGCGGTCCTTCAGGATCCGCTCGAGGCCCGCCTTGAGGGTGACGGTGGAGGCCGGGCAGCTCACGCACGCGCCGACGAGCTCGACCGACACGACACCGGTCTCGGTGTCGACGCCGCGGAGGTAGACGTCGCCGCCATCGGCCTGGATGGCGGGGCGGATCGCCTCGATCGTGGCCTTCAGCTTCTGCTCGTCGAGCACTGCAGCTCCTCGGTGGGGGACGTCCATGGTCGCGCACGGCCCACCGGCACGACCACCTGTCTGCTCCAACACCGGCGGGCCCACCTGTGTTCCCGGGCCGTGGCCCCGTACGATGCGGCCCCATGTCCCCTCTGCGCCCCGGGCGGCTCCTGCGCGGGGTGTCCCTGGCTCTCGCGGGCGGTGCCCTGGGGGTCGTGGCCGCCGCTCCGCCGGCCGCGGCCCACGCCGCGGGCGGCCCCGTGCCGGCACCGCCGTGGCTGCTCGCCTACCTCGGCGCCGCGCTCGTCCTCGCCACCGCGGTCGCCGTGCGGGCCGGGTGGCTGACCCGCACCGCCTCCGCCGCCGACGCGCTCGACGAGGAGGCGCGCCGCCCCCACCCGGTGCCCGTCGGGCCGGGCAACCTGCTCGGCCTCGCGCTCGTCGCGCTCGTGGTCGCGGCGGGCGTCGTGGGCCCGGACTCAGCCGCCTCCAACGTGGCGCCGGTCGCCGTCTACGTGTCCTGGCTGCTCGTGCCGCTCCTGTCGCTCGTGCTGGGCGACGTGGTCCGGGCGCTCAACCCGTTCGTCCCCCTCGTGCGGGCGGTCGAGGGCGAGCGCTCCCGCCTCACCGGCGAGGGCGCGCCGATCTGGATCCCGGCGGCGCTGCTCGCCTCGGTGTCGTGGTTCTTCCTCGCCTACCACCGGCCGGGCTCCCCCCGCGCCCTCGTGGTGTTCCTCGCCGTGTACGCCGTCGTGGTCCTCGCCCTCGGCCTGCGCTACGGCAGCCGCTGGGTGCGCGCCGGCGAGGGGCTGGCTGCGCTGTCCGCCGCCGTGTCGACGGTGGCCCCGATCCGCCGCTCCCCCGCCCCGCCCGGCACGGCGGCCGTGGTCATCGTGTGGATCGGCAGCGTCGCCTTCGACGGCCTGACGAGCACCCCGTTCTGGGACGACGTGATCGCCGGCAGCATCGGCTGGGAGCGGACCGTCCGCTCCACCCTCGGCCTGGCCTGGATGATCGCCCTGGTCGGCATCGCCTACCTCGGGGCGCTGTGGGCGGCCCGGAGCCGGATCGACCCCGCCCGGACCCCGGCGGAGCTCGACCTGCGGCTCGCCCTCGGCGCCGCCATCGTGCCCGTCGGCCTGGCCTGGTTCATCGGGCACGACCTCAGCCTCATCCTCTTCGAGGGGCAGAACCTGATCGCGCTGCTCTCCGACCCGATCGGCCGGGGCTGGGACCTGCTCGGGACCGTGACCGACAGCCTCGACTACGGCCTGGCCCAGGAGGCCTGGGTGTCCTGGGTGCAGATCGCGGCCCTCGGCCTGGGCCACGTCGCCGCGGTGGTCCTCACCCACCGAACGGCTCGCGCCGCCCTGTCGGCCCGGGGGGCGATGACCGTGACCTGGGCGGTGGCCGCCCTCTGCGCCGTGTCGGTGGCGGCAGGGGCGCTGCTGCTCCTGTGAGCGCGGCCCTCGCCCTCGTCGTCGCCCACCAGGGCGGCTGGGACGAGCTGCTCTTCGTGCTCGTGCCGATCGCGGTGTTCGCCTTCCTGCTGCGGATGGCCAACCGCCGGGCCAGCCAGCTCGACGCGGACGGAGAGGACGCGCCACCGGGCGCCGACCGGGACGGTGGGGGCGGCGACCCGGACCGCCCGGGCCCACCTGGCCTCTGGTGAGCGCCCGCAGCCCGCGCGTCCACCGGACCGTGCGGGTCGTCCCGGACGAGCCCCGCGTCCGCCGTCCCCGGGCCGACGTCCTCGACGAGGTGGAGCTCGAGCCCGGCCGCTTCGGCCAGGCCCGGGGGCCCTTCGTCGTCTACGAGCGCCGCCTCGAGGACAACGGCGACGGCACCCTCACCGAGGTCACCGAGCACCGCCTCGCGCCGATGGTGCTCCCCCCGCTCGGCTGGCTCGTCCGGGCGACGATCCGCCGGCCGGCCCGTCGACCGGGGCGGCCGTTCTGGGCGCCGCCCGAGGCGGTCGACGCCCGCGCCGCCACGACCCTCGGGTCCCTCTGCCTGCTGGCCATCGTCCTCAGCTACCTCGGCTCGGTCCTGACCCAGACCGTCACCTACACGGCCGACGCGTTCGACGCGAGCACGACGGCGCAGAGCGCGACCCTCGCAGCCGTCCGCATCGGCGTGCTCCTCGCCGTGGCCCTCACGGTCGTCGCCGACCGTCGGGGCCGGCGCCAGGTCCTGCTCGCCGCCGCCTTCGGCGGCTGCCTCCTCACCGCGGCCAGCGCGCTCGTCCCCGGCCTCGCCGTGCTCGGCGCCCTCCAGCTGCCGCTGCGGGGCCTGACCACGGCCGGAGGCGTGCTGCTGGCCGTGTTCGTGGCCGAGGAGATGCCGGCCGGCGCTCGGGCCTACGGCGTGAGCCTGCTCACCATGGCCGGCGCCCTGGGCGTCGGGATGACGCTGTGGGTGCTCCCGCTGGCCGACCTCGGACCCGACGGGTGGCGCCTCGTCTACGCCCTCGGCCTCGCCTGGATCCCGGCCGTGCTCGTCGCCGCCCGCCACCTCCAGGAGAGCCGCCGCTTCGCCGCCCAGCCGGCCGCCGCGGCCCCGACCGACGGCGCGCCGGCGACCGGGCACCGGCGCCGGTTCTGGCTCCTCGCGGTCTCTGCGCTGCTGCTCAACGTGTTCACCTCGCCGGCCTCGCAGCTCATGAACGAGTTCCTGCGGGAGGAGCGCTCGTTCTCCGCCGCGCAGATCAGCCTCTTCACGATCCTCACGAACACCCCGGGCGGCCTCGGCATCCTGATCGGCGGGCGCCTGGCCGACGTGCGGGGCCGGCGGGTGGTCGGCGCGGTCGGGGTGGCCGGCGGCACGCTGCTCACCGTCGGCATGGTGCTGGTCGGCGGCTGGCCGATGTGGGCCCTGTCGGTGGCCGGCGCGGTGATCGGCGCGCTCACGATCCCGGCCCTCGGCGTGTACGGCCCGGAGCTGTTCCCCACCGGGTCGCGCAGCCGGGCCAACGGCATCATCTCCGTCCTCGGGGTGCTCGGCGGCGTCATCGGGCTCCTCGCCGCCGGCGCGATGACCGACCGGTGGGGCTCGCTCGGGCCCGCCCTCGGCGTCCTGTCGATCGGTCCGCTCGCCATGGCCGCGCTCGTGGTCCTCGCCTACCCGGAGACCGCGCACCTGGAGCTGGAGGAGCTCAACCCCGAGGACCGGGGCGCCGCACCCCCAGAACTACGCTGACGGCGATGTCACACGCCTCCAGGCGGGCGCGCGCGCTCGCCGTCGTCGCCGCCGCCGTCCTCGTCGTCACCGCCGCCTGCACCGGCGAGCGCCCGACGCTCACCGACGACACGCTCCCCACCACGACCGAGGCGACGACCACCACCACGAAGGCGGCGCCCCTCGCCCGCCGGGCGGAGGCGCTGGGCGACTCGATCGCCATCTACGACAGCGCCGACGCCGCGGAGCCGGTCCGCAGGCTGACCGCCGCCGAGGTCACCTCCGCGGCCGGCATCCCGATCGTGTTCCTGGTCAAGGACGAGCAGGACGACCGCCTCGAGGTGTACCTGCCGGTCCGGCCGAACGGCAGCACCGGCTGGGTGGACGCCGCGGACGTGCGGGTCGACGTCGTCACCCAGCGCATCGAGGTGGAGCTCACGGCCAAGCGCATCCGCGTCTACGACGGTGACGAGCTCCTCGTCGACGAGCCCGTGGGCGTCGGGCGCACGGACCGGCCCACGCCGGGCGGCGTCTACTACATCAAGGAGCTGCTCCAGCCGCCGAACCCCGATGGCCCGTACGGGACCTACGCGTACGGCCTGTCGGGCTTCTCGAACGTGCTCGAGAGCTTCAACGGCGGCGACGCCGTCATCGGCATCCACGGCACGAACGACCCCAGCTCGATCGGCCAGGACGTGTCGAGCGGCTGCATCCGGCTCAACAACGAGGTGATCGACCGCCTGGTCGAGGAGATCGGCCTCCCCCTCGGGACGCCGGTCGAGATCCTGGCCTGACGGCGCTCAGAGCGCCCGCAGCCAGTCGGCGACGATCCCGGCGACCTCGTCGTCGGCGCCCTTCAGGTCGTGGCCCCTGCCCTCGACCCACACGTGCGTGACCGGCCCGGGGATCGCCGCCGTGTGGGCCTCCAGCTCGGCGGGGGTGCCGAACGCGTCGCGGGTGCCGGACACGAAGAGGCAGGGCAGGTGGAGCTGCGGGAAGTGCTCGACCCGCAGGCGGTCGGGCTTCCCCGGCGGGTGGAGGGGATACGCGACGAGCACGAGCGCGGCGGCGGCCAGCCCCTCGGCCACGGCCATCGAGCACATGCGCCCGCCCATGGAGCGGCCGCCGAGGGCGAGGTGGGACGGTTCGATCCCGAGGTCCGCGCAGAGCGCGCCCGCCTCCTCGATGACGCTGGCCACCAGCTTGGGCGCCCGGTCCGGGGCCTTGCGCCCCTCCCGGCGGTAGGGGAAGTCGCGGCGGGCCGCGGGGAGCGGGGCCACCGCGGCCTCGAGGGCCAGGAGGCTCGGGTGGTCGGCGCCCGTGCCGGCACCGGGGAACAGGAGGAGCGCCTCAGGCGTCACGGACCACATTGAACCCGACCGCCGTCAGCGCAGGAGGATGCGGCGGGCCTCGGTCAGCTCGGCGATGCGGCGGGCGGCCTGCTCGGAGGCCCCGCCGAGGTCGGGGTGGGCGGCCCGCAGCAGCTCCCGGAAGCGCTGCTGCACCTCGGCCCGGGTGGGCACGGCGGTGACCGGCCCGTCGCCGTCGGCGAAGCCGAGGACCCCGACGGCCCAGCGGACCGGGTCGTGGAAGGCCATCGGCGACCACGCGTGGTGGCGCTCGTGGCCGGTGATGCGAGCGATGAAGCTGCGGTCGAGGGCGGCCGACCACCGCATCGCGATGCGCAGGCCCTCCATGACCCGGCCCCGGGCGACGAGGGGGAGCTGGCCGGCGGCGTACACCGCGGCCAGGAGGTGCTGGGCGGGCGCGCCCTTGTCGTCGATGTCGAACCACACGTCCTCGCCCTCCCCCATCAGGCGGTGGACGCTGCGGGTGAGGCCGATGCGGTCGACCTGGAACCGGTGGCGCAGGCGGGGCTGCGGGATGCGCTGCCCGGCCTGGAGCTGGTGGGTCAGGCGGTCGAGGTCGTCGAACAGCTCGGGGTCGAGGCCCGGCATGTGCGCGGCGACGAGGCCGGCGAGCAGGATCCCCCCGAAGCCCGGGGCGGGGTCGACCGGGAGCTCCATCGCCCCGAGGGCGACCCGCCGGGTCGGCGCGACCGGCCGGGAGTGGAAGACCTCGAGCTCGGCCAGACGCACCCGCCCACGCTACCGGCGGGCGGTGGTGGACCCCCCGGCGGGTCAGACGTAGGGCCGCAGGGCGGCCCGGAGGGCCTCCGCCCGCTCGTGCACGGCGTCGCCGTCCACCGGCTCGGTGTCGAGCACCGCGAGCAGCCCGTCGGCCTGGGCGAGGACGTCGCGCCACCAGGCCCGGTCCACCCCGTAGGGGACGGCGCCGTCGGCGTCGCGGCGGGCGTCGGCGAGGGCGAGCGCGGCCGCCGGGCTGAGGGGCTCGTTCACCAGGAGGTCGGCGGCGAGGTAGAGCGGCCCCATCCTGTCGACGTCGTCCGCGGACGGGTCGACGGGGATCGCCTCCTCCCCGGCCACCACGAGGTCCACGAGCTCGTCGACGCGCTGCTCGTCGATCTCGTGCGCGAAGAGCTCGACGTCCTCGAGCGCGTGGGGGATGGCCTCCTCCTCCAGCAGGCCGAGGAGCCGCTCGCGGTCCTCCTCCGACCAGCCGGTGAGGTCGTAGGCCACCTGCGGGACGTTGGGGTCGAGGGTGTCGGCGAGGTCGTCCTCCACCTGGTCGAGGATCCGCTCCACCCAGTCCTCGTGCTCGGTGGCGACGACGAGGGTGGTCTCCTCCTCCCACTCGTGGGGCACGGCGAGCGTGTCCAGGCGCTCGCGCAGCACCTCGAGGGCGCGGTCGTCCCAGTCGCTCAGGTCGTAGGTGGACTCCCCGCCGCCGCCGATCGCCTCGAGGCCGTCGAGGGCGAGCTGGTCCGGGTCCTCGTCGCTGCCGGAGCGCTGGCTGAGCAGTCCCATCCGCACAGCCTGCCACCCCGGGTCGCCGGGGCGGGGCCCCGAGGCCCCCAGCACTAACCTCGGCCGCCATGACGACCAAGCAGCGCCCCGATCGGAACCTCGCTCTGGAGCTCGTCCGGACCACGGAGGCCGCCGCGATGGCTGCGGCCCGCTGGATGGGCCGCGGCGACAAGAACGGTGCCGACGGCGCGGCCGTCGACGCCATGCGCCTGGTGCTCGACACCGTCCCGATGGACGGCGTCGTCGTCATCGGCGAGGGCGAGAAGGATGAGGCGCCCATGCTCTTCAACGGGGAGCGCATCGGCGACGGCACCCCCATGCTCACCGACATCGCCGTGGACCCGATCGACGGCACCACCCTCACCTCGCTCGGGCGGGGCGGCGCCATCGCCGTCATCGCCGTGTCGGAGCGGGGCACGATGTTCGACCCCGGGCCCTGCGTCTACATGGAGAAGATCGCCGTCGGCCCCGAGGCGGCCGGCCACATCGACATCACCGCCCCGGTGGCCGACAACATCAAGGCCGTGGCCAAGGCCAAGGGCTCCTCGGTCCGGGACGTGACCGCGGTGATCCTCGACCGGCCCCGTCACGAGCAGCTGATCGCCGAGGTGCGCGAGACCGGCGCCCGGATCCGCCTCATCCCCGACGGCGACGTCGCCGGCGCCATCTCCACGGCCTGGCCGGACTCCGGCGCCGACATCCTGCTCGGCATCGGCGGCACCCCCGAGGGCGTCATCACCGCGGCGGCCCTGAAGTGCATGGGCGGCGAGCAGCAGGGCCGCCTGTGGCCCCGCGACGACGAGGAGCGGGCCGCCGCCGAGGCCGCGGGCTACGACATCTCGAAGGTCCTGACCACCGATGACCTCGTGGCCGGCGACAACTGCTTCTTCGCCGCCACCGGCATCACCGACGGCGAGCTCCTGAAGGGCGTCCACTACGACCGGCACGGCGCCACCACCCAGAGCCTCGTGATGCGCTCCCGCTCGGGCACCGTCCGCCTCGTGAACGCCCGGCACCGGCTCGAGAAGCTGCGGAGCTTCTCGGCCATCGACTTCGAGTAGCCCGGACGGCCGGCGGCGGGTCAGCCGCCGTCGGCCTTCCAGGTCTCGCTCTGGCAGTCGAAGTTGGCGGCCGCCCGGGCGTGGGCGTCGCCGACCGTGACCGGATCCACGGGGTCCGGCCACGGACCGGCCCGCCGGTCCTCGAGCCGGCAGCGCACGTCGTTGAGGAGCGGGCCCTCGGTCACGTGGATGGCGATGCGGCCGGAGGTCGCGGCGTGCGGCACGTCGGGCTGTCCGATCGTGGTGGAGACGAGCCCGCCGACGAGCTGCGCGACGAACAGGGCCACGAGCCAGCGCTGGGACACGGCCGGCGAGGCGCCGACGAGCAGCGCGACGGCCACCACCACGGGCAGCAGGTGGACCGGCTTGAACGGGAAGCGCAGGAACAGCAGCTCGGCCGCCACCGTGGACAGGACGGCGAAGCGGACGGCGACCGAGCCGTGCCAGCGAGCCAGCGCCCCGAACCCGCGGCGGATGCCGACGAGGAACACGATCCCCGCCGGGACCCCGATGACCGCGGCGTTCTTCACCGCCCACCGACCGGCGTTCACGCCCCACCCGGTGAAGGGGGCGCTCTGGCTGAGGAAGCTGAGGTGGCGCCCGGCCGCCCACCAGCTGGGCACGAAGCACAGGGCGCCGATGGCGGTGGCCACGCCGGCGGTGGTGAGGGTGGCCCGCCACGAAGGCCGTCGGGCGTCCGCACCGAGCCGCTCGGCGAGAAGCCAGCAGGCGGCGATCAGCGCGGTGGAGCCCCGGCAGCCGAGCGACAGGCCGAACAGGACCCCGGCCAGCAGCCGCCGGTCCCGGCTGGCCTGGAGCGCCCCGGTGAGCACGAGGCCGAGGGCCCACGTGTAGTCACCGAGCGAGGTGCTGGCGATCCAGAACCACGGGTTCGCGGCGATGAGCAGCACGATCCACGCCGGCCAGCGGGCGCCGTCGCGGCGGGCCAGCTCGTGGACGGCCCAGAGCGCGGCGAGCGCGAAGCCGGTGCTGGCCAGGTTCACGAGGACGGAGCCGCCGAGACGGTCGAGCAGCGCGGTCCCCACCTCGTGCAGCACCGCGCCGGGGGCCCGGGACATGTGGTAGCCGTCGCCCTCGAGGACCATCCCGCCGGCCCGGAGGATGTTCCCCACGTCGATGTCGGTGCCGTACCCGAGGAACGTGAAGGGCAGGTACGCCGCGGCACAGGCGACGAGGACCAGCCAGCTGCGGTCGCGCCGGGCGCTCGCGGCGATCACCGGTCGTCGTCGGGCCGGTCGGGGGCCGGGAGGCGGCGCTCCCAGCGGACGGTGCGAGGACGATCGGCCGCGTCAGCGGCGGCGCCGGGCGCGCGCACCCAGCCCGCGGCCTCGGCGAGGGCGGCCGGGGCCCCGTCGGCCGGCGCGGCTGCGCCCAGGGCGGTGCACCCCCGCCGGCGGGCGACGCCCTCGACGGCGGCGAGGAGGTGGCGCCCGATGCCCTCGTTGCGGTGGGTGGTGGTGACCACGAGGTCGGCCACCTCGAGGCGGTCGCCGCTCGTCCACCCCCACGCGGCGCCCAGGAGCACGCCGTCCCGACGGGCGGTGACGGTGAAGGGCAGGCCGGGCGCGGTCCCGGCGTCGAGGGCGAGCAGGGCGGCGGCCTCGAGGTCCGGCCGACCGGTCACGGCGATGTCGAGCGGCAGGCTCCCCCGCCCGACCGTCCCCGACCCCGCGCCGCCGAGCGGGGCGTCGGCGATGGGCCCCCACACCCGTCCGGGGGCCTCGGCCAGGACGTGCACGCGGTCGACCGCGATCTCGGCCGCGAAGTCGGCGAGGACCGCGGGCGCGGCCTCCAGGCGCTCGGGCGGGAGGCCGTCGGCGACGGTCACGTGGGGCACGAACTCGTGGACGTCGGGCCGGTCGAGCGGCCCGGAGCGCACGGCCGCCCGCAGGGCGTGCAGCGCCGCCAGGTCAGGTCCCTCCACGGCCAGGTAGGCCACCGGCGTGGCCGGCGCGAAGGTGCGGACCGGCCCCAGGGCGAGGGTGAGCGGTCCGTGCTCGGCGGCGGCCCGGCGCACGGTGGCCAGCGCGTCGGGCAGGTCCCGCTCGTGGACGTTGATCGGCGGCACGAGCGTCACGTGCGGCGGGATCCGGGTCCGGGCGCCGTCACCCAGCGCGCGCCGCAGGCCGTCCACCTGCGCGGCGACGGGTTGAGGCAGGAGCAGGACCACGCCGAGCCGTTGACGGGGCACCGGCGGAGACTAGTGGTGCGCCGCACACGCGCAGCGCCCCGGCCGGAGGCCGGGGCGCAGGCGGTGCGAGATGGGGTGGCGTCAGTGCGCCGCGGCCCCGACACCGGCCACGGAGAGGCGCACGTTGGCCCGCCGCAGGGCGGCCTCGGCCTCCACGTCGTGCTCCTGGCGGAGCTGGGCCTCGGCCCGCTCCCGGGCCGCCTCGGCCCGCTGGACGTCGATCTGGCTGGCCAGCTCGGCCACGTCCGTCAGCAGGGACAGGCGGTCGTTGCTGACCTCGACGAACCCGCCGTGGACGGCCACGACCTCGTCGGGGCCGGTCTCGGGCCGGATCGTCACCTTGCCGATGTCGAGCGCGCCCACGAAGGGGGCGTGGCCGGTGAGGAAGGCGATGTCGCCGCCGCCTACGGTGCGGGCGATGACCATCTCCGCCTCCCCCGACCAGAGCACGCGCTCCGGCGAGACGACCTGGACCTGGAGCGTCACTGCTTCAGCAGCTCGGCGGCCTTGGCCCGAGCCGAGTCGGCGCCGCCGACGTTCAGGAAGGCCTGCTCGGGCAGGTCGTCGAGGTCGCCGTTGACGAGCTGCTCGAAGCTGTCGACGGTCTCCTCGACCGGCGTGAACACGCCGGGCAGGCCGGTGAACACCTCGGCGACGAACATCGGCTGCGAGAGGAAGCGCTGGATCTTCCGGGCCCGGGCCACGGTGATCCGGTCCTCCTCGGAGAGCTCGTCGAGGCCGAGGATGGCGATGATGTCCTGGAGCTCCTTGTAGCGCTGCAGGATCTCCTGCACCCGGCGGGCCACGTTGTAGTGGCGCTCGCCGACCACCTCG
>Ga0180217_1001697_pt1 | contig 22805 bp, 20 predicted proteins | sample eDN3rd37CBELigOP_FD_128521 | JGI IMG/M metagenome (GOLD analysis project Ga0180217, IMG submission 128521) | Enriched Organic Plus compost microbial communities from Emeryville, California, USA - eDNA 3rd pass 37_C BE-Lig OP (version 2) (version 2) ... | reverse complement strand
TTAATATTGATTCGCCTTCTTCATTTAAATGTTCGCCACGAAATTCTTTGGCGATTGTCGGATGACGTTCAATTAAAATGACAGATATATTCTTTTTAGCTAATAAATAAGAAAGCAAAGCCCCACCTGGTCCAGCTCCAACTACACAAACTTCTGCAGTTAACTTCATTCTTGTTCACCCTTTGGATACGCAGTAATACATAAATCCGGTCCAAATTGTTCAATAGAGTCAAATTCTATTTGAAGCGCTTCATCCATATGATCAATATCGAGTCCAGCAAATGGGGTTTTCGAATTACGACCACCTAATACTTTAGGTGCGATAAATACTAAGAACTTGTTGATTAGTCCAGCACGTAGGAAGGATGCATTAATTTCAGCTCCACCTTCTACTAAAACATCCGTAATTCCCATTTTATATAGCTGATGTAAAGATTCTTCTAAATCTAATCCACATTCATTTTTTGAAACTGAAAGGATTTGAACACCCATTTCTTTCAATTTGTTCATCTTTGTTTGATCAGCTTCTGTATGACAAACAATAATTGTTTGAGCTTCGGTTGTATCAACCACATTAGCGTTTAGTGGGGTTCTTAAATCACTATCTAAAATAATTCGTATTGGATTTTTCCCTTCTCTATGAGGGAGTCTTGTTGTTAACGAAGGATTGTCTGCTAAAACCGTTCCAACTCCAACTAATATCGCATCTACTTCATGTCGAAGCTTGTGTACTTGAAGGCGAGCTTCTTCACTTGTTATCCATTTGGAATGACCGTTATGTGTTGAAATTTTCCCGTCAATTGTCATCGCAAATTTTGAAATTACAAATGGTTTGTTTGTTAACATATTATAAATGAAACGTTCATTTAGCTTACATGCCTCTTGCTCTAATAAGCCCACTTCAACTTCAATTCCTGCTTCTCTCAAAAGATTTATGCCCCGACCTGCAACAGATGGATTTGGATCCATTGTTGCTACCACAACACGACTTACCCCTGATTCTTTCACTAAATTAGCACAAGGAGGTGTTTTTCCATAATGAGAGCATGGTTCAAGTGTGACGTATAAAGTTGCCCCTTTTGCATGATCTCCTGCCATTTTAAAGGCATGTACTTCTGCATGTGGTTCACCAGCTTTACGATGTAAGCCCGTCCCAACAATTACACCATCTTTGACTAAAACTGCTCCGACACAAGGATTTGGATTCGTACTCCCTTTTGCTGAAGCAGCTAAATCCAATGCTAATTGCATATATTCACTGTCTGTCTTCATCACAACAATCACACACTCCTTACACAGTTAATTGCTTTTCTGGTATATGACCAGATTTTTTCACCTTTGTTTCCAAGTAATGACGATTTGTCTCTGTTAAACCGCCCCATAACGGTATGTGGTCATGTGCAAGTAGTCCATGAGATTTCATCGCAGCCAGTTTCTTTGGATTGTTAGTAATCAACGTTACAGGTTTTCCTCTAAGCGTTTCAAGAACACGAATTGCTTCTTCATAATTTCGTGTATCATCCTCAAAACCTAATGCATGATTTGCCTCAACTGTATCGTAACCCTCTTCTTGTAGAAGATAAGCTAATGATTTAGAGAACAATCCGATACCGCGACCTTCATGATTCGCTAAATAAAAGATGGCACCACATCCATGTTCAGTAATCATCTTCATGGATTCATGGAGCTGGTAACCACAATCACAACGTTGGCTTCCAAAGATATCACCAGTATGGCAAATACTATGCATACGGATAATTGCATCATCCGCATTTGCAAAATCTCCATAAACCAGAACTGAAGATTGCTGCTTAGAGGCTAGCTCCGCATTTACAATCGATTTAAGGATTGATTCTTTTGTATTCACTTCTTTATCAACAGTTATCCATGTATACCATTGAAAAGTTGACTCAAAATCCCCTTGCTTAACTGGTAATTTTACTGGTCCTACTACACATAAATTTTCTTTATCATTAAACGAAACAATATTCATTTTATCTTTTAATACGATATTTACATCTGTAAGATTTTTCATTTATAGGTCACCTATCTCTTTTTTATCTTAAGCGAGTAATATTCTATTTCAACTTACTTTTCGTAACTAAGTTTATAATAATAAGCCTATTAGGTCAATTGTATTTACCGAAATATTATTATTCTTACTATTTTAATAAGATATAAGTTCGTACTATAAATATAGCTTATGTAGGAGATGAAATCAAAAGCAGGCATGCACACAAGGTGACTAGAATTTACTGTTCATATTCCCACATTATGACAAGTGTCACATTATGAATCGTTTTCATATGGTATATAATTTTAGTAGTACTATCGTTTTTAATGATGAGTAAAAAGAATGAACAAAGGAGCATCAAGTAATGACTAAAAAAATTGCTTGGATTACTGATACTTCAGCTCTCGTCGATCAAGACTTTATTAATAAATTTAACCTATATGTACTTCCCATTAATATTATTTTTGAAGATAGACCATATCGAGAAACAATTGATATAACACAAGAACAATTTTATGATAAAATGCGAAAATCTAAAGTTCTTCCTAAAACGTCACAACCAATTTATGGTGATATGGTAAACCTATATAAACGTTTAAAGGATGAAGGCTATACTTGTGGTATTGCCGTCCATCCTACAAGTGCATTATCGAATACGTTCAATAGTTCGGTTAATGCTGCAAAAGAAGTTGGATTTACCTTATATGCGATAGATTCAAAGATTGTATCATTTCCAATGATGAAAATGATAGAAACGGGACATTCACTAATTAAAAATGGATATTCCGTTGAATCTATTGTTGAGGAACTCGATAAAATGGCAAATCGCTCAGAACTTACGGGTATTCCAGCTAACCTAACTCAGCTCTATAAAAGCGGCCGTGTACCAGGAATTGCAGCTATTATCGGAAATTTACTTAATTTAAAAGTAATTGTTTCTTTCCAAAACGGTCGAGTTGGTCTAAAAGATAAAGTTCGCACGATCAAACGCGCTAAAGAGCATGTAAGCGGATATTTAAGACAACAAGCTAGTCGATATGTAATTGATGAAGTTGCTGTCGTCCATTGTCACAACGAACAAGATGCGAATCAGTGGAAAGAAGAATTACAAAGAGAATTTCCTACACTCAAATTTTTAATCATGCCTATTAGCGCTTGTATAGCTGTCCATACGGGCGAAGGAACAATCGGGTTAAGTTGGGTTCGTAAATGACTATATAAAAGAGGGCTTGGACAAAAATAGAACTTCTAAATGAAATAGTGGAAATTCAAAATAAGAATCTGACACTAAATAAATTGATTGAAGTTTGGGGTCGAATGTAGCTGACGGCTACACCTTTCGCTGCAGAGCGAAGTAGAATCAAAGATGGGCCTCAAAGCTTCCTGCGGGAACAGAGCCTGAGACTACAGACTCTGGTACTGCCAACGGATGCGCGTACCCGAAACGGAAATCAATTTTCAGAACAACACAAAAGCACCATTTTTCTCGCTAGAAAAATGGCGCTTTTCCACTTTATCCCAACCCCTTTAAATTCTTGCAAATTGATTATATACATCATTTAAAGATTCACAACCTAATTCCATTACTTTTTCTACATAGATTCGCCAAAGCTCAGCGGTCATTTTGGCATCACCTAAAGCATGATGTCGCTGAACCATCGGAATATTATTTAATTCACAAAGCTTTTCTAATGAAACATTGTTCAAATCTCTATCTATCAATTTATATAGAAAAGAAGTATCTACTATCCGGTGCTTGAAAGGGGTTTTAAATAACTTCGAGCTTACATGCTGCATAAAGTTTCGCTCGTGGGTTGCATGGTGTGCAACAAGTGTGGAATCTTGAATAAATTCAAAAAAGCTCATAAGAACATTCGGTAGGCTTGGTGCATTTCGCACGGCATCATTTGTAATTCCTGTTAGTTGGACAATTTCTTGTGGGATATCTTGTTCATAGTAAATAAGTGAATAAAATTGTTGTTCATCAATTATTGTTGTCCCTTGCATTTTAATGGCTCCGATTGATAAAATGGAATCCCCTTTTTCAGGTGAAAAACCAGTAGTCTCAATATCAAAAACTACTACCTTTAATTTATTCAACGGGCTATTCATCGCATCATCTTTATCCATTTCTTTTTGTAGATGCCTTAGATAAGCTATTTTTTGCGAATCCTGAATACCACCAATACCTCCATGTACACGCTTTCCTTGTATCCCTCTTAATAATTGCATAAATGGTTCAAATGCCATAACAACACCCTTTTCTTATGCACTCTTTGTACTTATTAATTCAATTACTGCATCGTGCAGTTTCTTCCCGTATTTCAATATCTGTTTGATCTCTTTTCTTTGTTCTCTCGACAAGTTTTTCAGATTTAAATAGTGGGTATCATCATATGCTTTCACATCAAATAATGATAATCGATAATTCAACAATGATGTAAAATTTTCATAACAGTATTTAAGTAAATCTTTATGCTGTACGTTTTCTTGTAACCTATTAATTCTTGCTATTGTAGATGTTTCACTTATGCCCTCTTTAATGGCTAGTAGTCGAATGGAATTCACATAAGGTAGAAATGCTGAGTATTTTAAATCTAAACAACCTTGATAAATACCATGTTGTTCGACTATAATTTGCCCCATCGGACCTATGGCATTTTTGACATGCTTTACATTTGAAACAAAACGTTTTAACAATGTTGGATTATTGTTTTGGTATTGATGGATGATTGTTTTTAATTTCTGGACATAATCTCTTTCGCCATATAATGACCTTGCATCATAGAAAATTTGTAGATAACGAATAGATTCCCAGCTTTCTTCGCCCATCCACTTAGTCAATTGGTTTTCCCAATCTGAAATTGATTTACACCAGACTGGATTGGAACTCATGATATTCCCATTACATAAGGGATATCCAACAATTTCCAATCCTAAGGATATCTCTTCCCCTAGTTTCTTAAAATACAAATCATTCTCAGCAGTAGATTTCTCATAAATTATGCCATGATCCTGATCGCTAATAAGACCTTGTTCAAAACGACCGCCACTTCCAGTGATAAACCAAGTAAATTTACATGGTACTTCAGTTTGTTTCATATTCCCTATTGCAACTTCTAAAATCTTAAGCATCACTTGATCATGGAATGTGTTAAGTGAAACGTTATTTGTTAAGAATGCCGAAATATTCGTATTCTTCCATTCTTTAATCGACTCATACATTTCCAATGGTTGCACTTCCTTTATACAAAAAGCCTCTGACATACAGAGGCTTTTTGTTTAAGTATAAAGTTTTCTATTACGTAGTTTAAGAGAATTTTTCTTTTGTTGCAGCCGTAGTTAATTTTGCTTCCTCCAAAGCCATATGCTCTGGATAACCATAGCTACCATGTTCTGAAATATCTAGACCCATGATCTCTTCTTCTTCTGTAACACGAAGACCACCCATAACTTTATCCATGATTTTAAGTAGTACGAAAGCCACTACGAATGCGTAAGCTCCAGAAGCAACTACACCTAATGCTTGAACGCCTAGTTGTTCCCAGCCACCGCCATAGAATAAACCAGCTTTCCCCCAATCGATATCTGTCGATAAGGCTGGTAATGCGAATAGTCCGTTTGAAAGTGTACCCCAAACCCCTACAGTACCATGAACCGATAATGCAGCGATTGGATCGTCAATTTTAAGCTTTTCGAATAATTGCATACTGAATACTACCATTACACCGCCGATTAAACCGATCACTACAGCAGCCCAAGGTGCTACGAATCCACATGAAGCTGTGATAGCAACCAAACCAGCTAAAGCACCATTTAAAGTTGTTGGTACATCAGCTTTACCTGTTTTAACCCAAGCAGTAAACATTGCAGCTACCGCACCCGCCGCAGCAGCTAATTGAGTATTTAAAATAACATATCCTAAGAATCCATCAGCAACTCCGAATGTACTTGCTCCATTGAAACCGAACCAACCTACCCAAAGTACTAACACACCTAAAGTAGTATAAACTTGGTTATGACCAGCAAGGACATTAGATGAACCGTCCTTATTGTATTTACCAATACGAGGTTTTAAGATCACTGTTGCAGCCAAAGCAGCCATTGCACCAGTTAAGTGAACTACTGTTGATCCAGCAAAGTCTTGTTTACCGTGCTCAGCTAACCAGCCACCGCCCCAAATCCAATGTGCAACTACTGGATAAATTAAAGCAGAGAATAAAATAGCGAAAATGACATAGACTGATAGTTTTGCACGTTCAGCAAACCCACCAAATGCAATCGTAAGTGCTACTATTGCGAACATTACTTGGAATGAAAAGTCAACTGCTGGAGTCAATCCTCCTGCATCTGCTGCAGTTGTTGTATCTCCATAGAAGAAATTAGATAATCCGATAAAAGCATTTCCTTCTCCATATATAAAACCATAACCTACTGCCCAGAACACTAAAGTTCCAATTCCTGCTGTAAATATCGTTTTACCGGCTACGTGACCAGCATTTTTCATTCGAGTTGAACCTGCTTCGAGTAAAATAAATCCACCTATCATAAAGAATACTAAAATTGCACCAATCGCTACCCACAGGTTATCCATTAGTACTTGAACTGCTTCCATAAAACTCATTCTCCCTTCTAAAAAAAGATTCATCATGTTACGTTATATTATTCTATAATGTTAGGAAATGTAACATGTTTTATTTAACTTTATTTTACATGATAATCTTTTTATGTCAATACGATTCTCATAAATAATTTTCACAAATGTCAGAAAAGTTTACATCGTAGTATGAACAGTGAATCTCTAGGTATTTTGCAGTTAAACAATGATTTTTATAGCTTCTACATGTATGCGATTACATGAAATACAGTAAAATTTCCTTACGTAGACTATTTATTTATACCGATGAATTATGGGAGAAAAGTTCCGTATTAGTCATTACAACATTTTCAGTATGCAATATATAAAGATGTAACATTTCTTAACAATATTCATAGTGAAGTTGTATAAATATAAACTGTTTTCAATCTTAATTCCTTCTTACTTATTATTAAACAAAATGAAAGCTCTAGAGAGTTCTATTCTCCAGAGCTTTCACTAATAATTTAATTGAGTATTTTTACTTTTACTTGTTTACGTCCCCATTCAAGCGCTGCATTCCGTGTTGGAATAAAAACATCAATCTTATGTCCTTTTATAGCGCTGCCAGTGTCCGCTGCAATCGCTTCACCATATCCTTCAACCCACACTTTCGTGCCAAGTGGAATAATATTAGGATCAACAGCAATTACTTTTTGATTTGGATTGGATCTTAAATCTATTCCTATAGCAGTCGTACCCGAACATCCTTCACAATACGCAGTATAGGCGGTAGCTGTTACTGTAATTTCCTTAGTTGATGCTTGTCCTTTTGTTGAACTTGCTACTGTTTGTTGATTCAATGCTACATTATTAACATGCTTTTTACTTACCTTTTCTCCTTCTTCATCCTCATGAAGAAGGATCTCTTCACCCGGATGGATTGTATAGTCCAATAGATTATTCCATTCCATTAAATCTTCTAATTCTAAATTATAATTGTAAGCGATTCTGAAAAGGGTATCTCCCTCTTGAACTTGGTAAATTTCTGGTTGAACGGTTTTATAAAAAGTTGTATTACGATCTAAATCATCCTTATTTAGAGACTCGTCCCATTGACCAGTAATGATTAACCTTCCCTGATCATCATCTGTATGCATTATGGCACGATCAATCTCCATTCCGGATACATGTATTGTAGATACTGAATACACGATAAATAATATTATGATAGATAATTTTGTTTTCAATTTTAGTCCTCCTGACAATTAAACTCGTAATTTATATCAAAGTTACGAATTAAGTACTGTCCGTGGAATGACATTATTATACATATTGATATAAAAATAGAAATAAAATGTAATATTTGTAATAAATGAAATAATTATATAATTTTTATATATTTTACCAACAAAACTACAAAAAATGGATTTTTGCGCAAATTAAATCCATTTTTTGTTACTCTTTCTAAAGTATGCACAACCAATATCCTAATTTTTTTCAATATACATTTCGAGTAGATTCACTTCGTGATACAATGAACAATAAAAGTATTTTGTTTACATGTTAATACATATAGAATGTATCAAATAAGAAAGGTGGCCTAAAGCATGAAAATAAATGTACATATTATCGCACCATATGAAGCTATGTTATCTATTATTAAAGAATGTACGCCACTTTTCCCCGAAATGAATATTTCTACTTCCGTAGGCGAATTACAGGCTGGTGCTGATATAGCGTTATCTAAAGAATCGCAAACAGATATTTTCATTAGTAGAAGTACCACAGCAAAGCTCATTAAAGAGGCCGTAAAGATTCCTGTTATTGATATGAATATTACAGGATACGATATGATGCGTTCACTTTCATTAGCAACAAATTTAAGTGAGAAATCCGCGCTTATCAGTTTTCCTCATATTATAGGTTTTGCTCAATCAATTATTGAGATAATGGAACTTCCAATTCCTGTATTTGAAGTTAAACATATTGACGAAGTGGCACCTTTAATAGTGGATTTAAAAAACCAGGGGTATAAACAAATTATTGGTGATATTAATATAAGTAAAACAAGTGAGATATATGGACTTAAGGGATTTTTAATTCATGCTAGTAAACAAACTATTATACAGGCTTTAGAACAAGCAAAAGAGTTATATCATTACACAAATAAAGTCAACATTCCAAATGAAATCTTTGAGAAAATTGTTCAGCGTAAATATAAAAATATTGTTCTTCTTGATAATGAAAATAATATTGTATATGAATATTTTTCAACTCTAGAGTTAACTCAACAGATAAAGGACCAATTAGACATACTAAATACTGAAATTAATTCAAAAAGAGTAAAAGCGACAAAAAAATATGCACTTGAAGATGTAATAATTGAAATCAATGGTCATTTTATACCTAAATCTTGCTATAAATTATTTATCTTTCATAAACATGAACAGCTTTTAAATCAAGAAGGCTTAACAGTACATACTGAAAATTTATATCAACCTTTAATTGCACATTCAAAAAAAGCACAATTTTCATTACAACAAATTAAAGCTGTTTATCAAAATAACGAGCCGATCTTACTTATAGGTGAAAAAGGAACTGGAAAAGATTTTATCTCAACTTATATTCATTTCCAATATGAAGAAGGATTGCTTTTAACAATCAATCTCGAGAAATACGACGTTCAAAAGTTAGAAGAAATTCCTTTAAAACATGTTCGTACTATAAAATTTAAAAATCTTTCCTTAGTGAAAGAAAATCATGAAAAAATATCTGCTTTTATTAACAAGTGCATCAATTTAAAAATACACGTTTTTATTTTACTGGAAAATAGTAACCAATTTGAGCGCTATTCTTGTATGATTTCAAATATAGTAGAACTACCAACCCTAATGGATCGAAAAGAAGATATTTGTGCATTTGTACACTATTTCTTATCAACATTTCATGAAAAATATGGGACAATTGCTGTGAAAATTAAAGAGGAATCATTATCGTTACTTAGTGAAACCATTTATCCATTTAACATTGATGATTTACGATTTATCATTAAACAAATTGTATTAAATGAAAATAATCTCGTTATACAACATGAAACCGTTGAAAAAGTTTTAAATGTAGAAAAACTTACACTTAAAGCACTATCCTTAAAGGGTACATTGAAAGATATTGAAAAAGAAATTATTGAACTCGTTCTTAAGGAAGAAAATTTCAATCAATCTAAGACAGCTGAACGACTTGGAATTAATAGAGCGACTTTATGGAGGAAACTTAAAGAATAACCTCACAGGACATATCCTATAATCATCATGCTCGTCTATACTGCTTTTGATTAGTGTGCGAAACAGTCAGGGTATACCTTTTTTATGAATTATGGACACCTCATGTAAACAAAGTCTAGTATTCGACTTTGTTTACACTACTTAATAGCTTTATAAACCTTTTTTAACGAATAATATTGTCATAGCCATCAATAATGACGATGCCAATCACTATATTCTAGTAGGGCTTCATTAACCTTCACAAGTTCTTTTATGGATTTCAATTCAGTAGAAAACAGTTCTATTTACGATATATTATTGAATACCCCTACTTCTCTTATTACTTAATAAAGATTTCTATTTACAAAAGATTTGGCAATGGGTGTTGCTCTACTGCAACAATTTCCTGTAGTAAGCTTTCGTTTTCATAAAAAAATGGTTATCCCTATCGAGATAGCCATTTCAAATAAGTTTATTAGTTTATGAAGTCATTCTTACAGCTTGGAAAAATATAAATACCTTGAATCAAATTGTAGTTATAATATTTTTGAGTAAATTTTGCTTGGTATAAGTATTCCAGTAAACATATTTCATCTTCATCTGCATCACATAATACTCCCGAGACGCTTAGTCCATTTTTAAACGCAACGCCAATCGGCTGACCAATTAGTAGTTTGATTTTATCAAGCATCGACTAGCTCCCTCCTTCCTCTATTTTATGAGAAGGGAAGATAGCCTATTGTGCGAATGACTTATATGAGTACTCATTTTTAAACATTGGAATTTAGTTATTAATAAAGTCTACAAGTTTATATTTTTAATAATCAGTCAACAAGAGCAATAACTCGTACACCTAGCGCTTGTTAACGGTGGCCAATAATTATTTTTTCAACCTTCAGATTGCTATGTAATATGCATCCAAATTCATAAAAAGATCTCGTTTATATCTAATAAACGAGATGGATTGATTAACTTTTTTTAGTACCTCTCAGCAGTTTCTCAAATCGTTGCATCATTGGGTCTATTTTAGGAGTGAACTTGTAAGGACTTTTCTCCATTGCAAATTCTTCTGCGGTAGACATAGACGTTTGAGAATCGAAAGTTAACTTTTCATTAGCTGTTCCTGGCGGATTATTTAATGTTTCCTCACCATCGAAATGTGGTGTCGCTTCAACATGTTGATTTTCTGAATTTCTTGGCATGGTATTAACTCATCTCCTTCTTTGTTTAATATGATACAAGACCCTATTTTTATACAAATCCCTTTTAATATGTAACAAAACCTACCATATGAATTTTTTTTACAAATAATATTTCCTACACTTTGGGATAAGCTAAAAAATAGAAAATTTTAAAAAATACTTTGACATAGTCTTGAAAATAAGGTAAATTACCAAAGGGCGAACAATTAAGCCGCATTTTAAAATAATATTCGTGATTTAGGGGTGTTTTGTTAGTGGATAACGTTTTTGATTATGAAGATATTCAATTAATTCCAAATAAATGTATCGTAAATAGCCGTTCAGAATGTGATACAACAATCATGTTTGGTGGCCATAAATTTAAATTACCAGTTGTACCTGCCAATATGCAGACAATTATTGATGAATCCATTGCAATTAGATTGGCTGAAAACGGTTATTTCTATATCATGCACCGATTCAATCCAGAAACACGTGCAGAATTTATTAAAAATATGCATTCTCGCAATTTAATTGCTTCTATTTCTGTTGGTGTTAAAGAAGAAGAATATACTTTCATAGAACAATTAGCTGTAGAAGAATTAATTCCAGAATTTATTACCATTGATATCGCACATGGTCATTCAAATGCAGTAATCAATATGATTAAACATATTAAATATCATTTACCTCAAAGTTTCGTAATTGCTGGAAATGTTGGAACACCTGAAGCAGTTCGTGAACTTGAAAATGCAGGGGCTGATGCAACTAAAGTTGGAATTGGACCTGGTAAAGTATGTATTACGAAGATTAAAACAGGTTTTGGAACTGGTGGTTGGCAGTTAGCAGCACTTCGCTGGTGTGCAAAAGCTGCAACAAAACCTATCATTGCTGATGGGGGTATTCGTACAAATGGAGATATTGCAAAGTCTGTACGCTTTGGTGCTTCAATGGTAATGATTGGGTCACTATTTGCAGGTCATGAAGAATCTCCTGGTCAAACTGTTGTAAAAGATGGAAAAATGTTTAAAGAATACTTCGGTTCTGCTTCGGAGTTCCAAAAAGGTGAAAAGAAAAACGTTGAAGGTAAAAAAATGTATGTGGAGCATAAAGGTTCATTAATGGATACTTTAGTAGAAATGGAACAGGATTTACAATCATCTATTTCTTATTCTGGCGGAAACAAGTTAGATGCAATACGTACTGTCGATTATGTAGTAGTGAAAAATTCTATCTTCAATGGGGATAAAGTCTATTAAGTAACAAAAATCAAAACGAATGGAATTTCATTTCGAATGAAATTCTATTCGTTTTTTGGTTGCAAAAATACTTACTCACGGTTACTATTCACCTACACCCTTCTGAATCGTTTTAAGAAGGATTGAACACGCTCGTTTTCTGAATGCTCTAAAACTTCACTTGCTGTTCCTTGCTCCGCGATTACACCTTGGTCTAAGAAGAGTACCTTATCAGCAACATCAAGTGCAAAGTCCATTTCGTGAGTAACTAGTACCATTGCCATCTCATCATTAATAGCGATATCACGAATAACCTCAAGAACCTCACCTACTAATTCTGGATCGAGCGCTGAAGTTACCTCATCAAATAGCATGATTTTTGGTCTCATTACTAAAGCACGAGCCATTGCTACGCGCTGCTTTTGGCCACCAGAAAGTTGCGATGGATAGAAGTCTAATTTATTTCCTAGTCCTACTCGGTCAAGCATTTTAATAGAGCGTTCACGAACTTCTTCTTTATTTTCTTTTTTTACGTGTACTGGAGCTGACATACAATTCTCTAATATCGTCATATGGGGGAACAAATTGAAATGTTGAAATACCATCCCAATATCTCCACGTACTTCTCTTAAATGTTTCTCATTTGCACGAACTTGGGTTCCACCTTTGTCCATCTTCCATAAATTTTTCCCATTAACTAATATGTCACCTGATGTAGGTTCCTCTAAAGTCATTAACAACCGAATAATCGTTGTTTTTCCTGAACCACTCGGACCAATTACGGCAACTTTTTCACCTGGATGGATATCTAGATTGATGCCCTTTAATATCTGTACATCTCCAAAGGATTTTGTGACATCACGATATTGAACGATTGGTTCTGTATTTAAAAGTATTTTTTTCTCTTTATTTTTCACTAAAGTTTTAGACAATATGATCACTCCCCTTAAGATTCAAGCTTTGTGTTGACTTCTTGTTGGATTTTTTTAATATCGCATTCTTATCGAAACGTGTATTCAATTTCACTTCTAATTTTTTTATTAATATTGATGATGGATAACTTAATAATAGGAAAATTATACCTACAATTGTTAATGGCTCTAAATAAGCAAAGTTTAAAGCACCATAGGAATTTGCCATATATAGAATTCCTCCTACACCAATTGTCGATGCTAACGGCACTTCTTTGAACATAATAATGAAATAGTTTCCTAGCATCGGAATTGTTGGTGGTATGGCTTGAGGTAAAATGATATTTTTCCACTTATCAATCGTTGAGAAGTTCAGTGCAGTTGACGCTTCCCATTGTCCTTTGTCAACACTATCAATTCCTGATCTATAAATTTCACCGATATACGTACTATAATGAATACCGATGCCAAGTACGGCACATGTAAAAGGTTCTAACGTAACACCAATACCTGGTACCATTGGCCATGCATAATAAATGAAAAATAGTTGTACAAGTGGCGGCGTAGATCGAATAAATTCCATTATCCATGTAACTAGCCAAACGATGGACTTACTTGGAAAGCGCCTTAAAAAGATCCATACAAATCCGAAAAGTAATGCAAATCCGAAGCAAGCAAATGTTAACCCGACAGTTAAACCTAATCCTTTAAGGATAAATGGTAAGGCCTCAAAAAATGTTTCCCATCTGAAGTTTGAACTCATTGACTAGCCACCCCTTTCTTAGATAATATTTCTCCTTTTCTTGTCAACCATATGAATGGTAGTGCCAGGATGAAGTACAATAATAAAATGACTACATAAACTAACGGTGCTTGGGATAGATTCGTACTTCTCATGATATCCCCGTAATATAAAATATCGCGCATACCAATTAACGAAACCAGTGAAGTAGCTTTCATTATTTGAATGGTATAGTTTCCAACCTCAGGTAACATCATTTTTATCGCTTGAGGTAAAATAATGAGTCGCATTCTTTGGTAATTTGACATATTTAATGCAATAGCTGCTTCAGTTTGCCCTTTATCTACAGCTAAAATGGATCCACGTACAACTTCTGCTAAATAAGCTCCATAGTTTAGTCCAATGGCTATGACACCTGTCCACCAGTTTGATCCTAATTGGATTCCAAAAAGCATTGGAATAGCGTAATATAACCAAAAGAGCTGTACGATAAGTGATGTACCACGGAATACTTCTATATAAATACCTGCCACTTTATTGATTAGAAAATTGTTCGATGTTCTGGAAAGTCCTGCAATAAAAGCTACTATGTAGGCAATAATTGCTGAAGCTAGTAATACCGAAAGTGTGATTCCTAGGCCTCTTAGTAATTGTGGAAGTATTTCAATAATGGCGCTAATATTGATCATTCCTTTCTTTTTCGAATATTTTGATATCTTAAACTCTTATGAAAAAATAGGGACATCTTCTCCTTTTGAGTTTGTCCCTATAATGAATTTATTGCTAAGACCTCTCCAATCTGTTTAACTTTTTCCACCACAGATTTGTTCAGTAGTAATTGATCCTACTTCTACCATATTACTAATTTCACTAAATCCACTTTCTTCTAGGATTTTAGCGATTGTTCCATTTTCTTTTAATTCTGCCAGTTTTTCATTATAAGCATCACGTAATTCTTTATTTTCTAAGTTAAATGCAGCAGCTCCATAACTTGGAACTCCATCTACGTCTGGTTGTTCAAAAGTTTCAACAAATTCTAATTTATCAGTGTTAGCAGATTCTAATGCCATTTTTACAGTCATTTCTGTACCCGTTGTTGCATCTGCACGTCCTGCTTGAACTGCTGAAAATGTTGCAGGAATATCTGGAGCTGTAACAATTTGATCAGGACTTACTCCTTCTTTTTGTAGGAACTCAATTTCAGTTGTTCCTTCCATTACAACAACCTTTAAATCTGGATTTGCAGCAATATCTTTATAGCTTTGTAGTTTTTTCGGGTTACCTGCAGCAACGATTAACCCTTCACCATATTTCATTTCTGGTTCACTAAATAATACTCGTTCACAACGATCCGCTTTGATGGCCATCCCAGCTGTAATGACATCGAATTGTCCAGCTTGAACCCCTGGAATTAATTGGCTAAAGTCTGATAACTGTGCATCGACATTTTCAATTCCAAGTTCTTTAAAGACCGCCTTTGCAATTTCAACATTGGCACCTTTTAGAGTTCCATTTTCTTCATAGGCATAAGGTACCTCATTTGCAAAACCAATCTTCACTTTACCTGCTTCTTGTAATTGTTCTAATTTATTACCACTGTCACTACCAGAGGATTTCTCTCCAGCTGCATTACCTTCACTACCACAAGCTGCCAATACAATCATGACAGCTGCTGCTATAAATGTTAGTACGATTTTTTTCATAAAAACCCTCCCTATTTTCATTCTTGTAAAATTGCAATCTATTTTTGTTAGTTAGTATGGTTAAGCTTAAAACATACAACTTTTAGTTCAGTCATTTCTTGAATTGAAAATGCTACCCCTTCTCTACCGATACCGGATTGCTTCATACCGCCAAAGGGCATAGAATCGATTCGAAAATCACTGCTATCATTTACCATGACTCCACCAAATTCTAGATCACGAATCGCTTTAAACGCATTATCTAAATTTTGTGTAAAGATGCCTGCCTGAAGTCCATATGAAACATTATTAGATTTTTGAATGGCTTCATTTAAATCTTTAACACGATCAACTATTACTACCGGTCCAAATATCTCCACTTGTGCAATTTTACTATCCGCTTCAACATTTGTTAGGACAGTTGGTGTGTAATAAGCTCCATTTCTTTGTCCACCGCAAAGTAGTATGGCACCATTTTGAATTGCCTCTTCTACTAAGTTCTCGATTCGAATGGCTTCTTTTTCTGTAATAAGCGGACCCATATCAGTCAGTTCGGATAATTTATCACCTGTTAGAAGTTGACTCGTACGGTCTACTAATAATTCTTCAAAAATGGAATAAATCTCTTCTTCGATATAAACACGCTGTACACCTAAGCAATTTTGACCAACAGCCCAAAATGCTCCTGATACGATGGATTCTATCGCTTCACGTATGTCTGCGTCTCGCAAAACGATAGCAGGTGAATTTGAACCAAGCTCCATACCTAATTTTTTAATACCTGCTTTGGAAGCGATGGATTGTCCAGCCTCATATCCTCCAGTAAAGGAAATCATACGAACTGCCGGATGAGTTACTAGGACATCTCCAATTTCTTTGGAATGACCAGTAATAACTGACAGAACCTTTTTCGGCAATCCAGCTTGTTCAAATGCTTCTGCAAGCAATAATGCACTTAGTGGCGTAACAGTAGCTGGCTTTACAATAATTGCGTTACCCGCTGCGATTGCTGGTCCTAATTTATGTGCTACTAAATTTAATGGATCATTAAAGGGAGTAATTGCAACAATTAAGCCAATAGGGAACCTTTGGAAGTAACCTACGCGATTCTGATTACCTTCCATTTGGTCAAAAGGAATTGTTTCCCCATGAATTCTTCTAGCTTCTTCTGCACTGATACGGAGTGTTTCAATACAACGTTTTACTTCTTTGCGAGCTTCCCGAATTGTTTTACTACCTTCAGTAGCAATTGTTTCGGCAAAAAGTGATTGTCTTTCCTCAATCCAATTAGCAGCATTATTTAAAATACGCATTCTTTCAAAGGTCGATAATCGGCTCGCAATCTCTGCTCCTTTTACACCTTCTTGGATTGCAAGAAGAGCATCTTCTTTTGTTGCTGCAGGTACTTGTGCAATGATTTCTCCATCTTGTGGATTTTCAACATCAATCATTTCACTACCTGTTACCCAATCACCGGCTAACAACATTCTCCTCTGTAATAACGTCTTTTCCATAAACACCCTCCTCAACAGATTGTCGTGTACGATGGATATTGATTAAGTCAATCAAAATCGAAAACCCTGTCTCAACCTTACCAGCGCCTGCTCCAATAAGAGTAATTGGTCCTGCAAGATCGCAAGAATAAGTAATGGCATTTGTAGCACCTGAGATATTAGCTAATGGATGATCTAAAGAAATCATTTCTGGTTTTACAGAGGCAATAATTTTATTTTCTACTTTTTTCAGTTTCGCAAGAAGCTTCCACGTTTTTCCTTCCGCCTTAGCCTGTTCAATCTGCTCTTTTGTAATGTGAGAGATACCTTGACGTTCAACATCAGTAATTCGCAGTGGTTGATTTAGAACAACATTTGATAAGATAACTATTTTATAGAGAGCATCAAAACCTTCTACATCACTTGTAGGATCTGCTTCTGCAAATCCTAGTTTTTGTGCTTCCTTCAAGGCTTCTTCATAAGAAGAACCCTCTTCCATACGAGTTAGTATATAATTTGTTGTACCATTTAAAATCCCTTGAATCTCTGTAATATCATTTCCGGCTAATGAGGTAATTGGCATTCTTAATGCTGGCGTACCACTCATTACAGAGCCTTCATAGCCCCATATCACCTGATTTTTTTCTGCTAAAGTTTGCAATTCAGAATATGCTAAAGCAACTGGTCCTTTATTGCTCATAATGACATTCTTTCCATGTTCAAAAGCGCATTTACAATGGTCAATTGCTGGCTGACCCGTTTTCACATCGGTAAATGTTACTTCAACAATCGTGTCAGCGTTCGAATTTGTGATTGTTTCAAAACTATTCAATCCGCGCACTAATCCAAGTTGATCTGGATAAGCTTCCAGATTTCCTGTTTCCTTTACTGTTGACAATAATGCATCGATTGAAAGTCCGTCTGGATGATAGAGCGAACCCTTCATCATGTCACTAACTGCAACGATTGTTGCGTCAAGCCCAAACTGTTCTTGAAGTTGCTCCTTTTTACTTTGAAGTATCTCAGCAAATCCTTGCCCAACTACACCAAAACCTAATAATGCAATACGATGTTTCACTCTTTATCTTCCTCCTTCCAATTGCACAGCTTCATTTTCATTATTCAGAAAACTTTGCGGGAGTTGTGCAATCCCAAGCAAATAATTTAATAGTGTTTGAGTTAAAATTGCCACTCCTATCGGTAGGCATCTTTCATCAATATCAAAAATCGGAGTATGAAGATCTCGCTTCACTCCATCCGGAATTGAACATCCTAAGAAAACCATGGATCCAGGGACTGTTTTCGTCATATGAGAGAAATCCTCTCCTCCTAGTCCGAACGGAATATCTAGTATATTCATTGTTGGATAAAGATTCGAAACAACATCCTTTAACGCGCTATTCACTAATGGATCATTATATAAAGCTGGTTCCCCATGGGTAACTTCTAATTCATATGAACCCCCGAACGCTTCAACAATTGAGAATGCTTTTTCTAAACGTTGCTCCAATTCAATGCGTACTTCAGGTGTATAGCTTCGAAGAGTTCCTTGTAAAAATACTTCATTTGGAATAATGTTACTTGCAGACCCTGCTTTAATCTCACCAATACTAATAACTGCTGCATCTAATGGAGAAATACTTCTTGAAACAATCCCGTGAAGAGCTTGCATTACTGGACCCAACATCCATATTGGATCTGTTCCAAGATGAGGATAGGCACCATGGCCACCAGTTCCTAAAATTTTCGCCTTAAATACGTCAACATTCGCCATACTATAGCCATCATGAATACGAATCGTTCCAACTTCGTGTTCTGGATCCATATGTAGTGCAATTATGCTATCTACATCTTTTAGTGCACCTGCCTCTATTAAATAGGGAGAGCCTGTTTTACCAAATGCATCTGTATTTTCTTCAGCAGGTTGAAAAATAAATTTTACAGTTCCTTCAATATCTGTAGTTTTCCAAATATCACCTAATATTGATGCAACTGATAGTGCAATTGCAGTGTGGGCGTCATGCCCACATGCATGCATGACGCCTTGGTTATTAGAAGGAAATGAATGATTCGTCGTTTCAAAAATGGGAAGAGCATCCATATCAGCTCGAATGGCTACTGTTGGTCCTTTTCCTCTTGATAAAGTACCTACTACAGCGGTCTCTATCCCTACCCCCTTTTCCACTTGCATCCCTTCAATATTAGAAAGATGCTCGTAAACTAAATTTGAAGTTTCATATTCTTCAAAACTTAATTCGGGATTCTGATGAATCTGTCTACGTAAACGAACGATTTCATCTGTTAATTTATGAACATATTCAAGAGTATTCATTTCCATTTTCTTCACCTTCTTAACTTAAACTGTTACTGTATTTTCTTTTAACAATGCAAAAGCTTGTTCTAAATCCTGGATTAAATCTTCTGTATCTTCAATACCAGCAGAAATTCGAACTAATCCTTCTGCAATGCCCACTGCTGCTCTTTCTTCTGGTGTACATTCAACATGGCTAGTTGTTCTAGCAGGACCGTAAGTTGTTTCAACAGCACCTAAATTCGCAGCACGGTTTGCATATTTTAAAGCTGGTAATAAAATTCTTACTGCATCCATACCGCCTTTTAATGAGAAGCTTAGCATTCCGCCAAAACCTTTCATTTGTTTTTTAGCGATATCATGGTTTTTATGTGTTTCAAGACCTGGATAGAAAACATCTTCTACAAGTTCTTGTTGTTGTAGATATTGTGCAATTGCTAGAGCATTTTTCTCTTGTTGTCTAACACGTAATTTTAATGTTTTCATTCCTCGTAATAATAGATAGGCTGCCCATGGATCTAGAGTTGCTCCATTAATTTCACGATAATGATAAATTGGTTCAATTAATTCTTTCGAACCGCAAACAACGCCACCTAAAGCATCTGCGTGTCCTCCTAGGAATTTCGTAGCACTGTGTAGTACTAAGTCTGCTCCAAGTGCAAGTGGGTTTTGATTAATAGGCGTAGCAAACGTATTGTCGACAACAACAATTGCACCTGCTTCTTTCCCTTTTTTCGCCATTCTTTCAATATCAGTAATTTTCACAGTAGGATTCGTTGGAGTTTCTAAGTAAAGAATTGTACAGCCCTTTTCAAGTTCTTTTTCAATTGCTTCGTGATCACCAGTTTCACATAAAGCAACTTCAATGTTTAATTTTGGTAAGAACTCAGTAAAGATTTTATTTGTACCACCATAAGTATCTTTAATAGAAACAATACGGTCACCAGGTTTTAAGAATGTATAAAGTGTGTTACTAATTGCCGCCATTCCAGTTGAGAAACTTGTTGCAGCTTCTGCACCTTCTAGGATTTTCACTTTATCTTCAAATGCTTGAACTGTTGGGTTTGTATTACGACCATAAATATGACCTGGTTTTTTACCAACCGCTACATCTAACCATTCATCCATGTCATCATAGTTATAAGCAACACTTACTACTACAGGTACTTGTGTTGCACCATGTACTAATACTTCTTTTTCTCCTGCCCAAACGGCTTTAGTACCTACATTAATATTTTCTGTCATTTGAATCCCTCCAATTTATAGTTGAAACTCTTTATTTCTTGTCATTAATTGTTCATATGCAAAGCGTGCAATGACGGTATCTTGAACACCCGTACCCGTAAGATCACAAACTGTAATCTGCTGGTCATTTTCACGACCATTTTTTAAACCTGCTGTAATCTCTCCAATTTCTAAAATAGCTGAATCATCATGAAGTATATTTTGCTCTTTCGCATGATGAAGCTCACCTAATCGGAATACTTGAGATTTCACATCACAGACAATTAAGTCAGCTTGACCGAAAATTTTCGCATCTAGCTCTTGTTTATGTTCTGCATCAGAACCCATAGCTGTAATATGAAGTCCTGGATGAAGCCATTCTGCTTTGATAATCGGTGATGTAGCAGGTGTTGTTGTAACTACAACTTCACTTTCCTTCACTACTTGTTCAGGGCTTTTTGCTATAATCACCTTTTTGCCTAAATTGGCTTCCATTTCAGCCGCGTATTTGTGTGCTGCTTCTTCATTTCGTCCATAAACTTGGATCGTATCAAATTTACGTACCTTTGAAAGAGCTTCAATTTGATAGCGGGCTTGAATTCCTGTGCCAATTACCCCTACATTTTGAATTTTTTGTTTCGCTAAATATTTAGCAGCAACAGCACCTGCAGCAGCCGTCCTTACATCCGTTAAATAACCATTATCAAGTAAGATTGATTCCGTTAGTCCTGTCGTTGTATTAAACAAAATCATCATGCCACTTAAACTTGGCAGTCCCAAAATAGGATTATTGAAAAAGCCAGATGAAATCTTAATAGCAAATGTGTCTAATCCCTTGATATAAGCAGTTTTCACATCGATTTCACCATTATTTTCAGGAATATCGATTCTCATAATGGGGGGTAATGTGACATTTCCACTAGCTAATGCTGTAAAACCATCTTCTACAATTTGTATAGCTTTTTCATTGACCGCAACAAATTTCCGAATTTCTTCTTCTTGAAATAGATTCATAGATTTCTCCCTTAAAATACTTTAGTTGAATTTTTTACAAATAGTTGTCTTGGGAAGTTTGCAAATACTTCGATACCATTCTCAGTTACTCGGAATGATTCGCTTAACTCTACTCCATATTCGTCTAACCAAATTCCAGGGATACAGTGGAAAGTCATATTTGGTTGTAAAATTGTTTTATCTCCTGGACGTAAACTTGCTGTATGCTCGCCCCAATCAGGTGGGTAATTTAACCCCATTGAGTAGCCAATGCGAGATTCTTTTTCAAATCCACTTTTCGCAATTGTTTTTCGCCAAACTTCCTCTACTTCTTCACACGTCACACCTGGCTTAATGAAATCTAAAGTAGTATTAAGGCCTTCTGTCACAACATCAGCTAAATATTTTATTTTTGGATCAGGTTCACCGATAAATACTGTTCTTGATAGTGGTGAATGATAGCGATTGATACAGCCTGCTAATTCTAAAATTACTGGAATACCAGATTTATATTTTTCATCTGACCATGTCAAATGAGGGGTAGATGTTTTTTCACCAGATGGTAAAAGTGGCATGATGGCTGGATAATCACCACCGAATTCTACTGTCCCACTAATTTGAGCATGCATAATTTTTGCTACAACATCGCATTCGCGTACACCTTCTTCAATTGCATCAATACCGATTTGCATCGCATTTTCTACAATTCTTGCTGCTCTTCTCATAAACTCAATTTCATTATCAGATTTAATAATTCGTACAAAATTAACAAGTGATGTTGCATCAACAAAAGTTGCTTGAGGTAGTCCTAGTTGAAGTTGAGTAAAGCATTTTGCAGTAAAGTAATAGGTATCCATTTCAACCCCAATTGTGCAATTTGTTTTCCCAATTTCTTTTAAGATATTACAAACAAAATCCATTGGGTGTCTTTCAGTTGATTGAACATAATAATCTGGATAACCAATAATATTATTCTCGTTTAAATAAGTGGTCACCTTGGCACCATTTGCATCTTGATTTCTTCCAATCCAGAAAGGTTCTTCTTCATCTAGAAGAACAATTAAACATTGATGCACATAAAACGACCATCCATCATATCCCGTTAAATAATTCAAATTTGCAGGATCTGTTACTACTAGTACATCTATTCCTTTTGAAGCCATTTTTTCTTTTGTTT